>Ga0316221_1002334_pt1 | contig 17227 bp, 13 predicted proteins | sample TBH18007metaG_FD_206003 | JGI IMG/M metagenome (GOLD analysis project Ga0316221, IMG submission 206003) | Freshwater microbial communities from Trout Bog Lake, Wisconsin, USA - TBH18007 | ecosystem: Environmental > Aquatic > Freshwater > Lake > Hypolimnion/Profundal zone | place: USA: Wisconsin... | reverse complement strand
CGTGCTATCGCGAAGAAATCACGTCGGATACGCCTGAGGAGCTTTTGTTGGAGTTTCCCGCTTGCTTGGCCGTGCATTCGCCGGGTTGGTGGCGCCGGCACTTTGAGAAGTCTCGTAGCGCGACTGTGTTACATTCAGCGCTGCATCCGCGCGGCGTTGAATTCTGGGAAGACCGGGTGCGCTTTCTGATCGAGGAGCAACCGCCGCGGGAAATGCCGCCCTGGAAACGCGATATGATCCACGCGATGATCCGCATGCTTAATCGGGATGCTGAAGGCATGGTTTCCCATTTTATCCTGCACGGTCGCAAAGACCGCATTCACTGAACGCATTCGTCGCGCCATGCTCGAGCCCGCTTACGTCAGCATGAAGAATTTCCGCGTGGTGGACGCGTCGTTGGTCACCGGGGGCCAGCCGACGGTGGCGCAGTTGGAGAGCCTGGCGGAGGCGGGGTTCCAGACGGTCATCAACCTGGCGCTGCATGACCAGCCGCGTCACTCGCTACCCGACGAGCCCGGCACGGTCGCGGGGCTGGGGATGAGCTACGTGCACATTCCGGTGCAATTCGAGTCACCCACGGAGGCGGACCTTCTGGCCTTCTTCGCGGCGATGGAGGCCAGCCGTGGCCGGAAGGTCCTCGTGCACTGCGCGGCGAACATGCGGGTGACGGCGTTCCTCGGGCTGTATTGGGCGATCCAGCTGGGTTGGCCGGAGGAGCGGGCGTTTGAGCTTATGCGCGGCGTCTGGGAGCCGAAAGGCACGTGGGCGGATTTCCTTGCCGCCATGTTGGCCAAGCACCGGCGCTAGAGCACCCGATCCGGCGAGACCGCGGCGAACATTCATCCCAGGACCCACCCGGACGGAACCTGCGCACGATGAACCCTCGATCCGTAATTTCCCGGAGTCTGCCGTTCATGAGCGGGCTGGCGTTGTGGGGTAATTTGGTTTTTGCAGTTCCCGTGCCCAACCCCAACGACGACTGGGCCGCGACCGGCGCGGCTCCCCCCATTTTGAAGGTTGGCGAGATTCTGCCGCCGCGGGTGCATGTGCCGCAGTTTCCGCCGAAGGACCGGCGGACGCTTTTCACCGATGCCGAGATCAGCCAGGCACGAAAGAATGTGTCGCTCTACCCGGCGGCGAAGAAGGTGGCGGACGACATTCGCAAGGAGGCCGATTATTGGGCGGAGTGGACGGACGAGTCCCTGCGCGACCTCGTGACGAGCGCCGAGGTGCCGCGCTCGTTCGAGCTCTGCCCGGAGGGCTGTCCCATTCACGGCAAGAAGATCTTCGAGGTGACGGGCGTAATCTACCCGTGGATCATCGACCCCAAGAAGCCGTTTTGCGTGAAGTGCCCGATCGGGGGCGAGACCTATCCGAGCAACGACTACGGCAAGTTCTACCGGAGCGGTTTCAAGGATCGCAGCGATTTCAACGGCCCGTATGTGGACGACGGCCGCGGCTGGGTTGGCCCGAACGGCCAGCGTTACTGGTTCGTCGCCTGCTGGAACCACTGGCTGTGGGTCATGCATCAGGTGGCCCCCCATCAAAACCTGCAAGGTGGTCTGGCCGCGCTGGGCCGCGCGTACCTGCTGACCGGTGAGGCGCGCTACGCGCACAAGGCGGCCGTCCTGCTGGCGCGCATTGCGGAGGTTTATCCCAACATGGAGCACGAGAGCCAGTCGCGCTACGGGCAGCTCATGGCGGAGAAGGACGGGACGCGCTATTCCGGGAAAATCGTCAATGCGATCTGGGAGACGTACCTCGTGGCGCAATTTGCCGAGACCTACGACGCGATCTGGGAGACGATCGCGGGCGACGCCGCGCTGCAGAAACTTTACGGCCAGACGGCGGCGCAGCTCTGTGCGCACGTCGAGGGTGGCATCCTGGAGGAGGGCATTGACGCCGTTTACGGCAAACGCGCCCGCGGCAACTACGGCATGCACCAGCGCGCGCTGCTCGTGCTGGCGATCGTGCGGCAGCATGCCGACAACGCCCGCTACCTCGCCACGGTGCTCGACCAGCCGGGTGGCACGGTTTACCTCGGCCTGCGCACGGCGTTGAACAGCTTTGTGTGGCGCGACGGCCAGCCGTTCGAGTCGCCGGGTTACAATATTCTCTGGGTGCAGAACATCACCGCGCTGACGGAGCTGCTGCCCAAGATGGGCGTGGATATCTCGACGCTCCCGCGGCTGCGCCGCCTCTACGACGCGCCGCTCGCGAGCATCGCGATCGGCCGGCACACGCCGGCGATCGGTGACACCACGGGCGTTTACGGCGGCGTGGTCGGCGAGGACGCGTCGGTTTACGAGCAGGCCTATCGTGCCTACCGCGACCCGCGTTACGCGCAATTTCTCGCCGGTTTCGGGGCGGGCGGCGTGGACGGATTCAAGGATTTCACCTCGCTGCTGCATCCGCCCATCACGTCTGTCGCGGCGCCGGCCGGAGGCCGCTGCGTGGCGCAGCAGCCTTCGCGGCTGCTGTCGGGTTTCGGTTTGGGCCTGCTGAATAACGCCGCCGACGACACGGCGGTGTCGCTCTATTTCGGGCAGCACGTGAACCACGCGCACTACGACCGGATGGAGCTCGACGTGTTTGCAAACGGCCAGCCGATGACGCCGGATTTGGGCTATCCCGACGCGATGAACGAATACGTGCCGGGCATCTTCACATGGTCGCTGCACACGATCTCGCACAACACGGTGACGGTCGATGCCACGCCGCAGCCCGGCAATCTCCCCGGCCAGGTGCAGCTGATGGCCGAAGGAGCCGGCGCCCGCGTGCTCGACGTGAGCGCGCCTGGCACTTACCCGCAGTGCGAAACCTACCGCCGTGCGGTGGTGTTGGTCGATGTGGGCCCGCACCAAAGTTACGCGGTGGATTTCTTCGACGTCACCGGTGGCCGAGAGCACGATTACAGCCTGCATGGTCCGCCCGGCACCTTCTCACTCACGGGCGGGCACTGGACACCACAGACGAAGGGCACGCTGGCGGGTGAGAACGTCGGGCTCGATGAAATCTACGATGATCCCGTGCTGGGTGCGCCGGGTTACATGGGCGGCTACATGGATTACCGGGGGTCGGGCTTCCAGCATTTCACCGCCGTGCAACGGCACGAGGCCGGGGATTGGGTGGCGGATTACACGCATGAGAAGGACGCCAAGGCCCGGCTGCGCATCCGCGTGCTCGACCAGCCCGGCCAGACCATGATCCTGGCCGATGCGCGCGTCACGCCGGTCAAGTTTCCGCAGGTCCTCAAATACCTGATCGCGCGCCGCACGGCGAAACCCGGCGAAAAACTCGCGAGCACCTTCGTGAGCGTGCTCGAGCCGCATGCGAGCGAGGCCCCGCTGGCGTCCGTGAGCCGGCTCAATTTTCCGCAAGGCGCGGGCGTCATCGCGGTCAGGCGCGACGGGAAGACCGACCTCGTCGTGCACGCGCTGGCGGCGTCGCCCAAGAAATTCACCGCCGCCGGTCACAAGCTTGAAGTCCTCGCCACGACGATGGTGGCCACCTTCGACGCGAAGGGAAAACTGGAGCGGCTCTTCTTTGCCGGCGGGCCGAAAGTGGAGATTGACGGCGAAGTGTATCGCGCCGCGCCGCGCGCCAGCGGGCGCGTGACGAAAGTCGATCCCGTGATGGGACAGATCACGGTCAACCTTGACGATGAGCGCGAAAGTTTCCTCGTCGCGCCGGATACCGGGTCGCTCGTTGGCCGCGTGGTGCGGTTCGCGTCACCCGCTGGTTCGACCGCGCACACCATTCAGGCGGCGAAGCTGACGCGCGACGGGCTCATCCTGACGCCGAAGGACGACCTGATCGTGGGCCAGTTGCGGGTGGGCGAGGTGAAGGGCAAGGTGGTGCTCACGCCGACGCGCCTCGTGTTCGCACCCTCCTATGCCGGGGCGACCGCGCTGGACGCCGCTTACCAGTCGATCGGACTCGTGGCGAAGGCCGATCAGGATCGCATCGAGTTGGTGGCACCGCCGGGGCGGGAGAAGGAGCTGGCGGGCACCGATGTCTGGTTGAGCAGCGTCGGGCCCGGCGACCGGCTCGAAGCGCCGTCCATGTTCGCTTGGCAGCGGAACCGGTGAGGATTTTTGCCCACGGAATACGCGGAAGACACGGAACGGGGAACGATGGAGACGCGGCGCCCGCCGGGTTGAGGTGGTCGCCGATTTCCAAATCGGCGATGGGACGTCGTCGATGTGGAAACCGACGACCACCTTGCAAAACCAATCCCTCTGGCTGTAGTCCGGCCGCCAACGTCGAACCGGGGATACGTGACTCAGTTGACCGCCGTTGACCGATGGCGGGCCATCCGCCCATAGTCGGACGATGTCCGGAAAGAAGAATTCCTCGCTCGACCGTGTGCTCGGGCGGCTCGACACGCTCGACTCGGTCAACCTGGCCAACCTCGTGCAGCGCCTGGCGCGCGAGCGGGGGCTGTTCGAGGACATCTTCAACACCCTGCAGGAGGGCGTGCTCGTGATCACCGCCGACGGCCGCATCGAGTATGCGAACACCGCGGCCCAGCGGCTGGTGGGGTTGGGCGACGAGGCGCTGGCCGGCGAGACGCTGTGGCGGCTCGTGCCGGGATTGCGGACTTCACTCGAGGCGGCGTTGGACACGGAAGGCGCGGCGCCGTCGGTGCTGACGCGGGAGTTCGAGCTGACTTACCCGGAGCCGCGCAACGTCCGCCTCTACATGGTGCCGTTTCGCGGCGAGGGGAAGTCATCGCCGCGTCGCTTTGCCGTCATTCTCTCCGACATCACGCAGGACAAGCAGACCACCGCCGCACGCATCGAGAGCGAGCGCACGTCGTCCATCCTGCTGCTGGCCGCCGGCGTAGCCCACGAGCTGGGCAACCCGCTCAATTCGCTCACGATTCACCTGCAGCTGATCGAGCGAAAGCTGAAGAAGCTGAAGCTGGCGAAGGCGGCGGACGCCGACTCGCTGGCCGAGTCGATCCGCATCTGCGAGGAGGAGGTCAAGCGGCTCGATGGCATTGTCAGCAATTTCCTCGAGGCGATCCGGCCGCGTCCGCCCGACCTGGCCGAAGTCAACCCTGCGGACGTGCTGGCCGAGGTGTTGCGCTTCCAGCAGGGCGAACTGGCCGACCGCGGCATCACGATTGAGGCGGAGACGCCCGCGGACCTGCCGCCGGTGATGGCGGACCGGAACCAGCTGAAGCAGGTGTTTTTCAACCTGATCAAGAACGCGGTGGAGGCGATGGTGCCCGGCGGCACGCTGCGCATCCGCACCCGCGCGGACGACGACAACGTATTTTTGCTGTTCGGCGACAGCGGCGCGGGCATCAAGCAGGAGGATCTCGGCCGGCTGTTCGAACCCTACCGCACGACGAAGCCCGGCGGCCATGGGCTCGGCCTGACGATCGTCCAGCGCATCATGCGCGAGCACGGCGGCCAGATCGGCATCGAGAGCAAGGAAGGCGTCGGCACGGTCGTGACGCTGCAGTTCCCGAGGAAGGACCGCCGGGTGCGGATGTTGCGGAATTGAGGGTGAGAGGCTAAGTTTCCGGCATGAAAGCCAGAACTATCCTCGGATCGATACCCCTCGCCGCGGCGTTGATTTTCAGCGGCTGCAGCACATTCCAATCCTCCGCTGATTATCAGCAGCATGGCTATGCCGACGAAGTGCGGTCCAGCGTGGATCGCCAGATTCGGGCGGAATGGCACCAGGAGCCTCCGGAAGGATCGGTCGCTCAGACCTACTCTTCGACGCTCTGGGCGCGGTATTGGACCAATCGCATCGCGGAATTTCGCACTAATTTCCCGAAGTCCAAGGACTACCGCGGACCCACGGGCGCGCAGTTCGCGGACTACATCATCACGGCGCGCCGCTCCCTGGGCCTGCCCGAGCTGCCGGCGGGAATGTAGCCGGCGGAGGACACAGTCCTCGCTTTACTCCCCGGCGGGCTTCGTTTCCTGCTGGTCAGCTCGGGGTGGCCGGGTTTGATTCCGCGTTCCTGCGGCTGAATCCGGCTGCACCTTTCTTGCTTACCTCATGAAAAAGTCCGTTCCCCTGACCGCCACGTGGAGAATCATGCACACCGAGCCCAATCTCGGTTTGACCGCGGCCTGTTCGCCGCTGCCATTTGAGGAGCGGTGGGTGCCGGCGCAGGTGCCGGGGGACGTGCATCTCGATTACCAGCGCGCGGGCCTCATCGCCGACCCGTTCTTCGGGATGAACCACGACAAGCTGCGCTGGATGGAGGAGATGGACTGGTGGTATCAGGGCCAGATCACGCCGCCGGCGGTCGGGAAGGGCAAGCGCCTGCACCTGCTGTTCGAGGGGCTGGACTGCTTCGCGACGGTCTATCTCAACGGCAAGGAAGTCGGCCGGAACAACAACCAATTCACGCCGCTGCGCGTGGATGTGACGGACGTCGTCGTCGCCGGCGCAAACAACCTCGAGGTGCGCCTGGGCGCACCGCTCTTTCCCGAGGGGCGCACGTACACGCCCGACGTCCGCGGCTACGGCCAGATCACGCGGCTGCAGGTGCGCAAGTCCCAGTCGTGCTACGGCTGGAATATCTCGCCCCGCATGGTCACCATCGGCATCTGGAAACCCGTTTCGTGGTTGCTCGTGGACGGGGCGGAAATCGCCGACGTGTTCGTGAGCACGACCTCGCTCAAGGACGGCACGGCGGAACTCGAGGCGCTCGTCGAGCTGAAGCACAACCACGGCACGCCCGGCGTGGTGGAGTGCGAGCTGACGGTGGCGGGGCAGACGCGCAAGGTTTCAATCGCGTGCGACCCGATGGGGGGGCGTCACGTGGAGAAGTTCACGGTGCCCGCCGCGAAGCTCTGGTGGCCGCACAACCACGGGGCGCAGCCGCTCTACGAGTGGAGCGCGGTGATCCGCCGGGGCGGGCAGGAGATGGACCAGCGCAGCGGCAAGTTTGGCATTCGCACGGTGCAGCTGATCCAAGAGCCGTGCGATGACGGCGGCATCTCGTTCGTCTTCGCGATCAACGGGAAGAAGATCTTCCTCAAGGGCATGAACTGGACGCCCGCCGACGCGATTTTCACGCGGGTGGACGACGCGCGTTACGACCAGCTGCTGGCGGCCGCGAAGGGGGCCAACATCAACGCCATGCGCGTGTGGGGTGGCGGCGTGTATGAGAAGGACTCGTTCTACCTCAAGTGCGACGAACTCGGCATCCTGATCACCCACGACTTCATGTTCGCCTGCGGCTGCTACCCGCAGGACGAGCCGTTCCTCGCCGAATGCCGCCGCGAGGCAGAGTTCCAAGTGCGGCGGTTGCGCCACTTCGCCAGTGTGATCGCTTGGTTCGGCGACAACGAGAACGACGTGCTGGCCGACAACAGCTTCAACTTTCCCGGTTATCGCCACAACCGGCTGAGCAAGGTGATCCTGCGCGACGTCGTGCAGACGCACGCCCCGCTCACGCCCTACGTGCCGACCTCGCCGTACTCGCCGCTGACCTACGACCAGAACGAGCCGAAGGAAGGCGACTGCCACATCTGGGGCCACGGCATGTCCTACAAGTCGGATTTCTACGTGAAGCAGCAGCCGCGCATGGTGACGGAAATCGGGCACCTGAGCTTCGCGTCGGAGAAGACCATCCGCAGCTACGTCAGCCCCGAGAACCTCTGGCCGGTTTACCACGAGGAGTATCTCACCCACGGCGCGGACTGCATCCGCCTCGACCGGGACGAGCGTCACCGCCTGAACTTCAAGAACATCAAGGAGCGCGGCTGGCCGGAGCCGAAGAACCTCACCGAACTGATCGACCTGACGCAGCGCCTGCAGGGTGAGGCGTCAAAGTTCTGGATCGAGTTCTACGGCAACCAGCCGAACTGCTGGGGCATCTTCCTGTGGAATCTGGCCGACAGCTGGCCGCAGATGTCGGACGCCTACATCGCCTATCCCTACGACGTGAAGTCGAGCCTGGCGGACGTGCGCGACGGCTATGCGGCGCTGAAGCGGTAGGAAACGGAGTTGACCACGAAAGACATGCAACATCCGAAAGCGGATATCCCGGCTTTCGGGTATTTCGTGTGTTTCGTGGTTAAATTCCTCACGCCTTTTCGATCTTCGGATTGTCGATGCCGAGGGCGGTGGCGAGGTCGGTGAAATGCTCCTGCTCCTGGGCGATGATTTTCCGCAGCTCCTCGCTCAACGCGAATTCACCCATGGCCTCGGCCTGGAGGATGCGTTTGCGGTAGTTCATGATCGTCGTGCGTTCGTTCTCCAGGTCGAAGCGGAGCAAGTCGTCGGGCTTGTCCGACAGCTTGACGGCCTTGGGCGTCGTGACGGGTGTGCCGTTGAAATAGTCGATTTGCTTCGAGATTTTCAGGGCGTGGGACAGTTCCTCGCCGGCATGTTTCTCCAGTTCCTGGGCGATGTGCTGGTATTTGGCGCCCTTGAGAATCTGGCTGTAGACGACGTAGGCGATGATCGCCTGGTATTCGCGGGCCAGGTCCTCGTTGAGCAACTTAATCATCTCCTTGCGGGTAATGGATTTCATAGCCGTTGGTGGTGAGATTGATGGGCGGCCGTCATGGACAGCCGTTTCAACCCGCGGTTCGCGGCGCCGACTGGATCGGCGACGTGGAGTTGCTGGTAGCTACGAGCGTGAGCGAGTGGTCCGACGGATTACCACTCGCTTACGCTCGCAGCTACCGCGAGCCGGGGCGGTCGACTTCCCCGTTGCACTCGGCGGGCTCAGGTCTTTGCCGGCTCGACCCCGAAGAGCGTGTTCTTCAAGCCGCGCTGGTTTTCGTAAATTGAACCGCCGAACTTGGCGGCGGGCAGCGGGAGCCGCACTGGCACGGGGGCGAGGCGCGGCTGGCTGACGGGAGAACCCTGCAGTATCGACGCGGCGTAGTTGTCCCACGGCTTGTCGCCGGGCAGCAGCGGCCAGGCGTCGGCGGCGCAATACTGGAACAGCAACAACCGGCGCGGATGCGGCGAGCGGTTGGGCGCGGAGCCGTGCAGCGTGCGGACGTGGTGAATGGAAATGCCACCGGCCTTCAGCAGGATCGGCACGGCTCCTATGGGACGAAAATTCGGATCGGTCACTGCGCCGATGAAGACGCCATCCTGGTGGTGGTCGAGGACAGGTCCGCGGTGGGTGCTGGGTATGACCATGAGACAGCCGTTCTCGAGCGTGGAATCGTCCATCGCGACGCCGACGGCGAGCAGGTCGTCGTTGGTGTGCGGGTAAAACGCCCAGTCCTGGTGCCACTCGACGGGGCTGCCGACGTCGGCGAGCTTGAGGTTGAGCTTGTTGCCGTTGCTCGCGATACCGGGGCCGATGAGCTGGCTGACGATCGCCAGCAGCTTGGGATGCAGGATCGCGTGGCGGTAAACGGCGTGCTGTTTGATCGGGTCCTTGAGTCGGCGCAGGCGGGGATTTTGCGGCGTGTGGCTCGGTTCGAGGTCGAAGACCGCGTCGTTGGCGGTGATCGCCCGGGACTTTTCGACGAACTCGTCTGTGACGCGGCGCAGCTCCGCGACCTCGGACGGCGAGAAGACGTTCTCCACGCCCAGATATCCGGCGTCGCGGTAGAACTGAATCTGTTGCGGCGTGAGCATGGAAAGTTCTGGAGAGTGAGGAGCGGATTTCAGCTATCCCTAGGTTTAGATTCCGAGGATTGTCATTCTGAGCGCAGCGAAGAATCCAGTGGGAGTTCGCGGCAGGTTTCGATGATGTCCAACTGGATTCTTCACTTCATTCAGAATGACAAAACTTCAGCCGGACGCGGAAATGTCCTTCAAGTCGGCGCGGGCGACCTCGTAGCTCGTGGCGTAAGCCAGCGCGCGCGGGTCGGGCTCGCAGCCCCAGTGTTGGCAGGCGGCGCGGTAGAGCTCGGGCCACCAGTTGCGGTGCTGCGTGAGTCCGGCGGACTTGTACGCGTTCCAGTCGATCAGGATCTTGGACCAGTTCTGGTCGCCATAGTTGACGGCCTCCTTCGAGCTGGGAAACGTGCTCACGTACCAGTCGCGGCCGATGCGGGCGTGCAGCACCTCGTCCGCCCAGTCGAAATCCTGGCTGAGCGCGGCGAACGCGTCGCCCGATTCGCGGCCTACTTCCCATTCGTATCGCTTCCCGTTCCTCGGCATGAGGCCCTGCTCGATGAAGTAGAGCACCGCATGGCGTTCGCGGGGGCCGAGCTGCGTGTTGAGCGCGAGTGACCAGGTGAAATTGACGTGCACGAGTTTGCCCCAGTCGAGGCCGAGCCGGACGAAGCCGACCTCGCCGATGATCGCGTGGCGCGCCTCGTCCCAAAGCTGGCGCGTCATATCGAGATAGTAATTCCACGGCTTGCCCGGGGTTTCTCGGATGATCGACGCCATCATCTCGGGGACGTCGATTTCGCGCAGCCGCTTGTAGAGCATCATGAGCGTCTTGTCGCGCGGGCTGAATTTCTCGTCGTAGAGGAACACCTCGGCGTGCACGCCCATGTTGTACGGATCGGGAAACCGCTCGTCGCGTCGCGGCTTCGGGTCGAACACGTATGGCTTCGCCGAATGCAGGCGCGCGGGCGGGGCCGCCGTCGGGCGGGTGCCGTCGAGTTCGCCCGCGGCGGCGAGCAGTTCGGCCAGGCGTGTGGTCCACGCGGCATTTACCTGCCGGATCGCCGCGGTCACGAGGCAGGGCACGGCGGAACCGCCGAACTCGAGGAGATCCTTCACCTCGAGGGCGGCGAAGCGGCAGACGCGCACGCTGGGGCTGTCGATCAGGAGGTTCGTGTCCGCCTGGTAGCGGGCGAGCGCGGTGGCAAGGGCAGGGAGGGCGCTTTCGTAGAGGCCGAGCAGCAGCGCCTCGGTCGTGGGCGCGGCGCGGATCTCGTCGAAGAAGATCTCCAGCGCCGGGTCGGGCACGGCGTCGAGACCGAGGGGCGGTTCGCGCATTTCGCCGACGCGTTTCGCGAAGGCCCCCACGTGCTCCGCTGCGTAGTAGGCATGCAGGCTGAAGGCCATTTTCAACTCGTAGATGGGCTCGGCCGTGAGGCGCGCGATCCAGATTTCGTGGAGTCGCTTGAATGCGTAGTGCAGGCGCTTGAGCCGCGCGACGCACTGGTCGATGTCCATGCCGGGCGCCATGGCGTCGGTGATCGAGCAGAGGCCGGCTACCGGCGGGAGATTGCGATAAGGGCGGTATGATTCCGGGGAAGGGGCGGCGGCTTTCATGGGCGGGATGAAGAACGAGACCCGCCACTAAATCGAGCCAGACTGCGGCATCGCAGCCGAAAACAGCGAGGGGCGCTCCGGCGTGGGGCGGTTCCGCTGTTCGGCGGTGGACGCGCGCCGGCGCACCGCGGGGATCCGGGCAAATCAGAACGACTCAGCGGCATCCATGTTTGCCGCATGCCGCAGAATCAGCTGCCGAATGTCGCCGAGCGTGCGCACCTGGCGCAACTCGTCATCCCGGATCGTGATCGGAAACACATCCTCCAACCGGATCATGATTTCCATCAGCGAGAGGGAATCGAGGCCCAGGTGTTCGAGCAGGAGGAGGTCGTCGCTCGGGCCTTGCAGCCGGGCCCGCAGGTCCGGTGCGACGTAGCGCTCGATGAGAGGGTTGAGAATCAGCGGAAGGAGCTCCGGCCGGGGCTTCTGCCGGAAGCGGCGGACGGCCTCGTGGACGGCGGGCGGGCAATGCCTGAGGGCGTCACGCAGGCGGGCCTCGTCCGCGGAATCCGCCGCCGGGGCTGAGGAAGCCGGCAGGTTGGAAATCGTAGTGGAACTGGCGACGCGGCTCAGGCTCATGATGGGTTCCGGGAGAAATCCTTGGCTGTGGTCTATGACAATCGGGACGACCGATTCCGCCATTGGCGGGCAACGGAGAATTCTTTCGCCAATTGGTCCGAGCTCCAGCCGCAAAGTTCCGCAAGCAATCGGCGAAATGTTGCCCGGGCCCTATGCCGGCCGATCTAATGGGTGGCGGACGAAATGGGGTCAGTTCCCCGCCTGTGCCAGCATGCGCTCGTTAAGGAGCAGCTTCTGGGTCTCCATGCTGCCGTCGACCCGTAACGCGACCGCGAGGGGAACGGAGGCGGTGGTGATTTTCTGCTCGGGAACGGGGGCGTCGACGCTGGAGCTTTGGTGCGGGGCCAGGATCAGCCGGTGGGGTTCGCCGCGAATGGCACCCCATGGCGAGATCACGCTCACGATGTCGATGGTCATGTTCTCCGTGGACAGATTTTCCAGCCGCAGCTGCATCATCGTGGATCGCGCAAGCGGGGGCGCGGGGTCCTCGGCCGCCGGGTTGCGGCGACCGTCGGCGGGCGGGTTATGCGACGGGCCGGGCAGGGGGGCGAATCGCTGGGACAGCACGGCCTGCACGGCGATTTTCCCGGCGAAGAAGGCGCTGTGGGCCTGCATCTTGACCGGACGCTGAAACAGAGCGAAATGCGGTGCGCCAGTCGGCCCGAGGCTCGAACTTCCCACCGCCGAGTCGAACAGCATGACGACAAACACAGGGACCAGGAGAAGTCCCGCCAACACTGCACCCAACAGTGCGCCTCGCGGCCACATCGTGATCGGTTGTTCCATGGCGTCAGGAGTGACGTAGTAAGGGCAAAAAGGTTGCATCGAATCCGCGCCCAGCGCCGAGTTCTCACTTTGTTTACAAAGTTGGCGCGCGCCGGGAACGCTTCTGGGGGTTTCGCTTCCTCCTCGGTGGGGTCAGGCCGGCGCCGCCTCGGGGAGGGTGCGACATTATTTCCCATTGACCCAATTCCGCCCTGCGCCTGATTGCTAGGCCCATGGTGCCGAGCGTATTGATCGTGGACGACGAGAAGCACACGCGCGAAGGCCTGCAGCAGGCCCTGCAGGACAATTATGATGTGTCCCTGGCGGCGAATGCCGAGGAGGCGTTCAACCTCATGGAGGCGCAGCCGTTCGACGTGATTGTGACCGACCTGCGCATGCCGGGAAAATCCGGCCTCAAGGTGATCGACAAGGCCCTGGCGCTGCCGAACCGCCCGGCGGTGCTGATGATGACGGCCTACGGCAACATCGATACGGCCGTCGAGGCGATGAAGCGGGGCGCCGTGGATTTCCTGACCAAGCCGGTCAACATCGAGCGCCTCGAGGTCCTGCTCCAGCGCGCCCTCAAGACAAAGACGCTCGAGGTCGAGGTGAAGCAGCTCCACGAGCGGCTCGACGAGAAATTCAACTTCGAGGGCATCATCGGCAACTCCCCCCGGCTCCAGGAGGTGATCGACCGCGTGAAGCTCGTTGCGCCGTCGCGCGCCACGATCCTAATCGAGGGCGAGTCGGGCACGGGCAAGGAGCTGATCGCGCAGGCCCTGCACCAGGCGAGCGGGCGCGCCCGCGGACCCTTCATCGCGGTGCACTGTGCGGCGCTGTCGGAGAACCTGCTCGAGAGCGAGATTTTCGGCCACGAGAAGGGTTCGTTCACCGGCGCGATGGAGCGCCGGATCGGGCGATTCGAGGCGGCGGACGGTGGCACGCTGTTCCTCGACGAGATCGGGGAGATCTCGCCCTCCACGCAGGTGAAGTTGCTGCGTTTCCTCGAAACCAAGAGCATCGAGCGGGTGGGCGGGTCCAAGCCCATCGAGCTCGACGTGCGCCTCGTGGCCGCGACGAACCGCAATCTCGAGCAGCTGGTGCGCGAGGGGAAGTTCCGCGAGGACCTCTTCTTCCGCCTCAACGTCGTGCGCATCCTCCTCCCGCCGCTGCGCGAGCGCGCCGAGGACATTCCGCTGCTGCTGGCGCATTACCTGAAGATGTTCAGCGAGGAGAACAACCTGCCGCCGCTGACGCTCGAGGCGGGCGCGCTGCAGACGCTGCAAGCCTACCCGTGGCCGGGGAACGTGCGCGAACTGCGCAATTTTGCCGAGAATGCCGTCGTCCTGCACCACGGCGGCGCGCTCACGGAATACGATCTCGACGCGAAGTATCGTGCCGCACCCGCGCCGGCGGCGAGTGCGCCCGGCGCCCCGGCCGCACCGGCCGCCAACCCGCTGTCCGTTGAGCAAAACGAACGGCGACTGCTGCGCGAGGCCCTGATCAAGGCGCGCGGCAACCGCACCAAGGCGGCCGAGCTCATGGGCCTCAGTCGCCGGACCCTGCATCGCAAGCTGGCCCAGTGGCCGGAGCTCGACGTGACGGACAAATGAGCCGTCCCAAGACCGCGCAGGAGCTGATTCACTGGCTCGAGGAGGGCGCGGGCGCCCGCTGGGTCGCGCTGGCGGCGATCCTGGCAGTGACGGTGACGCTCTCGCTGCGCCTCGCGTGGGTCCAGTTTCACGGCGCGGCGACGGAAGCGACGATGATCCAGGCCGACGTCGGCCGCCAGCTGGCGCGCGGCGAGGGCTTCACCACGCTGGTGAATTACCCGCAGACCGCCGCATTCCTGGCGGCGCGCGGCGGGCGCTTCGATTCGGCGAAACCCTACCCGGAACTCTACCAGGCGCCGCTTTACTCGATCGTCATCGCGACCACTTTGCGGGTGCTGCCGGCTGGCCTGCGGGAGTCGCTCTTCGCCCACACGTCGGTCCCGCCGGGCGGCGGATTCGGGGCGGATTATTTTTTGCTGGGGATAAATTTGCTGCTGCTGTGGCTGGCCGCCGCGCTGACGTGGCTGCTTGCCCGGCGACTTTTCGACGTGCGCGCGGCGTGGCTGGCGGCGGGGGCGCTGCTGGTTTCGGTGGGCGCGTGGCAGCAGACCGTCGCGGTGAATGGCACGCCGCTGCTCATGGTGCTCGCGCTGGCGGCGTTCTGGATTCTCGCGCGGCTGGAAGGGGAGGAGAGTGAGCCCGGGTATTTCTCCCCGGCGTGGCTGGCCGTGCTGGGAGGCGTGTGCGGCTTGTTGTTCCTGGCGGAGTATTCGGCCGGGGCGCTGGTGCTGGTCGCGCTCGGCTACGCCGCCTGGCGCTGGGCAGGCCGGCGGCGCTGGCTGGCTATGACGCTGGTCGCGGCGGGTTTTGCGCTCGTGACGCTGCCGTGGGTCGCGCGCAACGTCGCGCTGACGGGCAACCCGGTCGCGCTGGCCGCGCAGGACGTGGCGTTGAAGGCGGGCGACACGACGGCCGAGCCGGCGAACCAGCACGCGCAGCTCTCCGCCGGCCTGCCGGAGGTGAACCTGGCGAAGCTGGGCAACAAGGTGCTGAGCTATCTGCAAGACAGCCTGCGGACGCGGCTCTGGTCGGCCGGCGGGTTATGGCTGACGGCGTTTTTCGTGGCGGGCTGGCTGTATGTGTTTCGCGCGGCCGCGGCCAACCGGCTGCGCTGGACGTTCACGGCGGCGCTCGTGTTGCTGCTGGCGGTGCAGGCGGTGGGCAACTCCGGGGAATACGAGCATCACGTGGCGAGCTGGCTTGCCCCGCTGGTGATGATCTTTGGCGCGGGATTTTTCTTCGTGTTGCTGTCCAGCAACCCGTTTCTGGCGGCATGGCCGCGCGCGTGCGCCGGCGCCCTGCTGCTGGCCCAGGCGCTGCCGCTGTTGCACGACGTGCTGGAGCCGCGGCGGATGCACATCAATTACCCGCCATATTATCCCGCCCTCTTCGTCGGTTTGCGGCAGGAGTTGGAGCGGCGGGACGACACCGGTCGCTTCGGCGTGATGGCGGACGTGCCGGCGGGCGTCGCGTGGTATGGCCGGCAGCGCGTCTGGGCGCAGCCGGTGAACCTGCACGATTTCTACACCGTGGCGGTGGAAATCCAGCCCATCGGGGCGCTGCTGCTGAGCCCGCGCACTTTGGACCGGCCGTATTTCAGCGAGCTCAATCCACACCCGCCGGCCGGCGGTCCTGCGCCCGACCTGCTGGGCAACTGGGGCGGGGTTTACGGCGGCATCGTCACGGGAACCATGCCCGCCACCTTCCCGTTGCGCGTGCCGCAGCGGATTGCCGACGACCTCTACGTCCTGCTGAACCCCGCCCTGCCGGCCCCGCGCAAGAAATAATTTACTCGCGCGGTCCAATTCCTGCAGCGTTAATGTGCATCCAGTTGGCCCATGAAACCCTCGCGCATCGTCTTGGTTGCCTGCCTTCTGCCCACGTTATCGGCCTGGGCGGTTTACGCACCCATCCCGGAGCAGGAGCAGGGCAAGGACTGGACGATCACGGTGCGGGGCGGCATCGCCCATGACAGCAACATCTTCGGCTCCCCGTCCGGCGAAATCAGCAGCATGGTTTACGAGTTCGCGCCGAAGCTCGCCTACAATTCCTCGCTGACCGCGCAGACCTTCGTCTCGGCCTCCTACGCGCTGACGCTGGACCATTACGACAACCGGCCCGGCGAGAAGACCCTGGACAGCCATGATTTCGTCGGTCGCCTCGACCATGCGTTTTCCCCGGTGACCTCGTTCCACCTCAGCGACGGTTATTCCATCGTTCGCAATCCCGAGTCGCTCCTGTCGGGCATCACGCTCAACACCGACCAGTCCTTCAAGCGCAACGTGCTCGACGCGAATTTCGTGACGAACCTCGCGCCCAAGATCGGGGCGTCCGGCACCTTCCAGTCGGTCAACTACGCCTACGATGACGCCAGCCTCGCCACCGAGTTGGATCACAGCGAGGAACTTTACAGCCTGGCTTTCAACTACGCGCTGCTGCCCGAAGTGAAGACGGTGGCCGAGTTCCGGCACCAGGACGTCCTGTATCGCACCGGCGGCAGCACGAAGGACAAGCATACGGATTTCCTGATCGGGGGCGCCGACTACGCGGTGGCCGAGCGGCTCACGGCCTCCGGCCGGCTCGGTTATCAGTGGCGGCAGCGCGAAGGCTCATCCGATACCCAGGCGCCCTACGTCGAGCTCGACCTGAAATACAATTACGCCCCGCAGTCGTTCGTGACCGCGGGCTATGTCTACACCTTCGAGGAGAACTCCAATCTCATCCAATACAACGACACGCGCGTGAACCGGTTTATGTTCAGCGTGCAGCACGCCCTCAGCGCGCTGGTGATTGCGTCCGGTTCCATTGACTACGAGCCCTCCGAGCTCCAAGGCCGCGGCACGCAGCCCAATGTCGCGGAGACCACCACGCGCCTGGGTTTCGCGCTCACTTACCTGCCGGTCAAGAACTGGCAGGTCACGGCGAGCTACGACTACGATAACATCAGCTCGGATGATCCCTCGCGCGGCCAGAATCGCAGCCGGACGGGGCTGAGCGCGACGTTCACGTATTGATGGGCTCAGCGCCCGGGGCGCGGGCACAATGAGCTTGCGGGGGTTCTGGTCCGCGCGTTCCCTTGGCGCCCG
>Ga0316221_1002329_pt1 | contig 17257 bp, 14 predicted proteins | sample TBH18007metaG_FD_206003 | JGI IMG/M metagenome (GOLD analysis project Ga0316221, IMG submission 206003) | Freshwater microbial communities from Trout Bog Lake, Wisconsin, USA - TBH18007 | ecosystem: Environmental > Aquatic > Freshwater > Lake > Hypolimnion/Profundal zone | place: USA: Wisconsin... | reverse complement strand
TTCAATGACTGCGTGTTTGGCTATTAAGTATCTTGGTCCTGTTTTACCAGATACCCAAATCTTCAAATATCGTTGGCTCCCTATGTAATGCCACTGCAGATGCTTCCAGCGAAGTGGCATAGTCTCAGTTCCTGTTCGAACCCCCGTAAAAAGCAAGAATTCCACGTAAGAGCGGCATAACCGACGGATAGATCTTGTTCTTCCTCTATGCCCTGTTTGCTCCCAATTAGGCATAAAGGCCAATAATGTCGCGATTTCACTTTCACTAAAAGCAGGTCTAGCCTCCCCTGGAGCACCTTGGATATCCAATAAGGGAATAGAGAGATCCTTAGGAATTAATGCTTGATTGCGAGCTCGCTCAACGATACGGTTGTACGCAGCACTATGGGTTCGCTTGGTACTGGCCATGGGATGCCTACCCATTTGGCTATCTCGCCAGGATTCGAACTCTTGAACTAGCTGAGTAGTAATTTGGGTTAATTGATAGGCGCCAAAAAATGGAATGAAATACTTATTAATCACAAAGGAATAGTCACGATATACGCTCTTACCTTTACCTTCTTTAGCGACAGTGGTTAAGGATTCCAATTCTTCTACTGCCAATTGTTTAAAGGTCTTGGATTTAAGACTAAGTTCTTGAGCAATTTTTGTCATAGAACGCTCATAAATCGCCACGGCGGACTGCTTGGATAGCTCCAAATCAGCTTGATAAGTGCTCGTAGAGTGCCATTGTCCATTGGGTAACTTAAAACGACATTGCCATTGATTGCTGCCTGACCTCTTAAAGAGGCTTACTAGACCACCATGGATGGCAAATACATCAGCAGATTGGGACGTACTGGATTTGAAGAAAAGTTGGTTAAGATTTTGCAAGCAAGTGTCGTGTTTCCGGACACTTGTAGCTTAACTTCAGAATGGGGATTGGGCGACCACTATGTTTGTCGGGTTGCCCGACAATATAAAACCACCCGAATGAACTGACCCCCAAAAGTTGGACGTTATGTCCAACCAAGGGGGTTTCGTTTTATGAGCAAGTACAGCAAGCAGTTCAAGCTAAAGGTAGTTAAAGAGTTTTTAAAGTCAGGCGGTCAAAAGCGGGTTGCCCACCTGTTTGAGATTAGCCATTCTGATGTCCGTAAATGGGTCTTAGCCTATCAAGCACATGGCCATAGTGGCCTCAATCCCAACTACCAACACCATTCCCCACAGTTCAAAGTAAAGGTTCTGCAGTACATGGCTTTGCATCAGATATCAGCTAGGCCGGCTGCTGCCCACTTTGGCATTGGGAGTATGACCACGATTTTGCAATGGCAAAAACTCTACAATGAAGGCGGTATTACAGCCCTTGCCAATCGACAGAGAGGACGACCGCCTATGTCCCAATTTAATATCAAAGCATTGCTCAAAAAGCCTATCTCGGAACTTACGCCCGCAGAGATGCGAAGACGTTTGGAGTATGCCGAAGCGGAGGCTGCCTACCTAAAAAAGTTAGAAGCCTTAGCTCAGAGCAAAGCAGTAAAAGAGAACAAACCCAAGTAATTACTGAGCTAAGGCAGCATTACCATTTACTAGATTTACTAATCATCGCCAAGATGGCTAAAAGTGTTTATTACTACTGGCGAGCAGCCAGTAGTAAAGCTGATCCTTATCAGGATGCTAAAGAGCATATTACCCAGATCTTTAATGCCCACCAGGGTCGCTATGGCTATCGGCGGGTGCACTTAGAGCTGCGCAATCAATATCAATACTTAAACCACAAGACCGTGCAAAGACTCATGGGGCAACTTGGCCTCAAGTCCACCGTTCGCCCCAAGCGCTACCAGTCTTATAAGGGATCCATCGGTAAGGCAGCCCCTAACTTGCTAAAGCGTAACTTTGGAGCAAGCAAACCTAATCAGAAGTGGGTCACCGATGTGACTGAGTTCAATATCAAAGGCGAGCGAGTTTACTTATCACCGATCTTAGATTTATATAACCAAGAGATCGTCTCTTATGAGATTGCTGATCGGCCACAGATTAGCTCAGTAATGCAGATGCTTCAAAGCGCATTTAAACAACTCAAACCAAAAGATAAACCCATGCTGCACTCAGACCAGGGCTGGCAATACCAGATGGGGCTTTATCAACAGGCCCTGCACAAGCAAGGCATTACTCAAAGCATGTCTAGAAAAGGTAACTGCTTAGATAACGCCGTGATGGAAAACTGGTTTGGGATTATGAAAACAGAGTTCTTCTATCGGAAGAGGTTTGAAAGTGTCGAATCATTTAAAGCAGAACTTAAGGAATACATCTACTACTACAACCATGATCGAATCAAACAAAAACTAAAGGGATTAAGCCCGGTGCAATACCGAACTCAATCCCTCGTGCTAACCTAACTAAACTGTCCAACTACTGGGGGTCAGTTCAGAAGGTGGTTTTAGCTAAAGCTTGGTCAAGCTTATTTTTTAGGTGCCGAAACTACCGCTTTCATTTCATCAAAATAGATTACTTTGATTTGATCATGCAACTCAATTTTATTAAATAGCTTCTTATTCTTCACATGAACAGTATGAATCTCACCATCCATACCTTTAATAGAAATATTACGCTTAGCCTTATCAATTTCCATTACATCAGTAATGACGGTGGTTGTATTCACTACTGAACCTGCAGGCTTCTCACCGGGATTGGCAGTAGTAACTGTAGTGGTTTGTTTTTCACTACGAATATTTCCCTTGGAGTTTAATAACTCAACAGCCACACCAATTTCAAAACTAATATTCAGGTGGTCACCAACTTTAATTTGGGCGAAGTTTTTAATTCCTTTTGTAGCAATGAAATCCGTTTCACCTTGGTCATTCTTTAAAGTGACAACTCTCTTATGGGAGTCAATTTTAGTAACCACGCCTTCCATCAAAGAGTACTTTTCGGCCACCACAACGGCATCCTCAACTAACGGCTTTGAACTCTGTGCAAATGCGGGAGCTTGAATGAATAGCAATAGTGAGGCGATTGAAAATATGAGCGGGCGCAAGAATTGCATATTGTTCCTAAGATAGAAAGTTACATTAATAATAATTATAGGCCTAGCAGGCTAATACGCCTTGGTAGACATGCATTTGAATGGGTGTTAATGCACCATTTTGGTTTTTACAGGAAAAAACTCCCCCATGATTTCTGGTGAGGGTTAATTTCTCTCGGTGGACCCACCAGGACTTGAATCTGGGACCAGGGGATTAACACTTCGCTGCTCCGAAGTAATTTTAAGAAGTAAGCGTTACTTAAAGTAACGCTTGATAAAAACCACCTTCGGATGGTTTTTATTTCTTAAGATAAATAATAGATCTTATTAAGGGAAGCATAAAGATACCAGATACTCACCTTACCACGACCGCAGGTGATGCCGGGATTGCCCCAGGAATTTTGGAGACCGTTACTAAAGTAGACATGAATTCCATCACGTCCTTCGAGTAGGAGTCATCATTATCTGAAATCGCATATGTTACCCCCTTATATGTAACAACCGCAGCAGGATTTGAAATGGTTTCGTTTCGATAAACTTTAAATAAAGGATGAGGCTCCTTGTATCGCTTGTTATAGCCATCAAAGACAGATTTAGAAGGCTTGATCATCACGGCATTAGATCCATCACCTTGATACTGGGCATTAAGTACCGAACCTAAAAAATCAAATACATTTGCCGGGGATCTTATTCCAATCACTAGTTCCATATTTTTAGCATTTGGGTAAGCAGATACAAAAGCTTTTATTGCTTTTGCATAACTTGAATCAGAGTGCGGATAGTGGGGAGAATCTTTACAGTACGAGCTTGCGCTCAACATGTCACCGAGCAACTCCTGGGCACGATCTTTATTGACGCAAACCCTTTGTGTTGTAGTATTTTGCATCAGCTGATACTGTCCGCTATTCACACCACCAACCCTATCAAGGGTAAATACACCTTTAGCTAAATTATCAATGGTAGATGCACCCCAAGAATCGATGGACTTTGTCAGCACACTTTTATCCAGCACAGGCCCAAGAGGGACTTTGGCCTGCGTGTTCTCGACCGTTAATCCAGATTCAATCAACAAATAAAGCAAGTTTTGGAATTCAAGATAATTTGGATCTAGCGGATCATTATTAAACCGATGAACCACAGTATTGTTCGTGCGTAATTCAACACTTTCAATTAGCAAAGTATACGAAACAGCCCGTGGCAAAAGCCTTTCAGAACCCTTCATACCTAAAACACTTAATGGGATTTCCTTTAAGAAGGACTGCATGAATTGAGCATTATCCAAGGAGGCCTGTGTAAATGTGAAGCCACTATTAACCGCCAACCCTACGGTTCCCGTTCCGGTAGACTCAGGAGCATAGCTAGCAGTAGCTGGTCCAGCATTACTAATGACGCCAGCACCAGCATTTACCGCAACGTTACCCGTGCCAATTACAGATGGAATATCCAAAAAGCTCAATGGCATGTTTTTTGATGACCGAACTACATTCAGGAGAATGTTGTCATTACTATAACTCTCTATAACTTCCCTATATGCAGATGACATATTGCTAAAGCTAGTCGAATTAATTGAGGTGCAACCCGCCACGAAGCAAGCAAAACCAGCTGCAATTAATTTGTATCTCATATTTAGTCTACTTAATTTTAGTCAGGGGTTAATTAAATTACTGAAGATTTAAAGGGTACTGTTTTTTCCAGAATGCGGAGCAATGATGCTGATTATTGGAGCTATAGGCTTCTACATGATTTGGATCCAACAACAGCACACTTTCGCCACCAAATGGTACTTTAGCACCTGCATATATAGGCCATCGTGGTAGACCAGCTTGATTAGGATTTCCGGTATAGGCAAAATTAGCCCAATAAGCCACCATTTGATTTGCCAGAGCTTGTGAAGAAGGGGATAAATCAGGCCCATCAATCTTTGAAGTAAAAGATAGATTTGGGAAAAAATAATTTAATTCAGATGAATGTACCGGCCCCAAATTAAAAGGCGGACACGGTTCATCAATACTCACCTTGCATACGGGCGCATTGGCATCCGCAAATTCAAATTGGTAGATAGGGTAATTTCTAGACTTCGAGTGCAGTACTGCATCGGATGTTTCAAGATAAAGACAATTATTAATACCTAATTGCGGGTTGTAGTCAGAGAGTGCTTGACCAAAAGATTCCACAACCTCGCTACTATTTGAGCTCAGCAACTTCGGATACTGATTCGTTATTGCCGGTATACCGCCAGCCGGAGACGGGCTCATATAAAAAGCACTGAGCCATTCATATATAGTTGTAGCATTGATGGGCGGACCGGGATCCTTCTTTTTTTGACTATCTTGCCAAAAATACCCAGCATATAAGACTAGTTCACTTTTTGTGCCACCCATGATCATCGGCACGTTAACAAGTCTATCTGATATTGACGCCTCTTTAAATGAAATAGGTACCGTATTACCCCCAACCACGGGGGAAATGGCTGTTACATCTGTTGCATGATCAGTGGTATAGATATCTTGTTGATCCAAAATCTCCTTCGTTGTTTTACTACGCATACACGATAAAACATCTTCAGAAGTTACTGCCTTAGATGCTGGGCATAAAGCGGCTTGAATGCTTGCGCCAACCTTTGCCTCCCCTTGAGCTACTGTAGGTAAGGTTTGCAAACAACCAGCACTTTGGGTGATTGCCTTTTGAAATAGATTCTTTACTTTAATTTGACTGTGCGAAACAACTTGATCCGGTGATGCCAGATGCATACAGACTGAACCCGCACCTGCTGATTCCCCTGCAATGGTGACGTTGTTTTTATCGCCACCAAATGCAGAGATATTATCCCGCACCCATTTCATTGCAAGACGTTGGTCCTCTAGTCCGTAGTTACCGTTATAACCATTTTTTCCAAAATATTTATTGGGCATAAAACCCAATACCCCAATGCGATAGTTAGAAGATACAACCACCATGCGACCATCGTGTGCCAACTTATCAAGGCGATATAGACTAGAGGAGCCACCAACAAATGCGCCGCCATGAATCCAAAAAAATACTGGTAACTTTTCACCTGGCTTGATATCTACCGGCGTAGTCACGTTAATACTTAGGCAATCTTCATTTGAATAGCCCTCAGGAGACCCTGCTCTTGGATTTTGTGGGCAAGGCGTTCCGAACTCGTAAGCTTCAAATACTCCGCCACCAAGAGACACAACCGGCTCTGGAAGGGCCCAGCGACGGCTACCTATTGGGGCTAAAGCATAAGGAATGCCCCGATACTCGTTCACTGTATAAGAGACGGTTTGCACCTTGGGCGTTTGAGTTTCCTGAGGAATGATATAGGTGCGCTTAATACCCTCTATATCCCCAACGGAAGTTTGAACAATAGGCGCTAAATTCGATGAACCAATCCCGGCACATGAAGTTAAAGCAACCTGGACAACGCACAGGATTAATATTTTTAAATTAAAGAGTTGCCTCATGTACTACCAAACGTGTTGAAAAGTTTATTAAACGACATTGAAATACGTCAACCGAATGAAAATCTATCTATAGATTATTTTTATAGATTTTTCCATCTTTCATAATGACAACCAAGTTGTTTTTAGGATCTTCAAGTAGATGCATATCATCAAGAGGGTTTCCCTTGATAACCAGAATATCTGCGAGCGCCCCCTCTTCGATCACCCCAAGTTTTCCAGAGTAAGGGCTACGAGGTCCAGATAAGGCCAGTAGCTGGGCATTGTCTGCTGTGGCCATCTTTAATGTTTCTGCAGGGGTATACCATCTGGTCATCTGCACCAACATCTTGTTCTGATCTGCCCCACCCTTTTTTGATTCAAACAATATATCGGTACCAAATGCAGTCTTCAAATGGTACTTTTTGGCCAATGAATATAGTCGGTCAGTTCCCTCGGTCACAATCCGCTCTTTAGCCAATTGCTCTGGACTGAGGGGTGAATTTGGGTCAGTAACAAATGGTTGGGTACTAAGCCATATCCCTTTTTCTGACATCAATTGTGCAGTTTCTTCATTCATGAGATGCCCATGATCAATACATTTAACTCCAGCCTTAATGGCAGTTTGTATCGCTTTAGACGTGTATGCATGAACTGTGACATAGGTATTCCATGCATCAGCGGCGCTAACCGCAGCCTTTATTTCATCCAAACTATATTGAGAAACATCGATTGGGTCGTATTTGGAAATAATTCCGCCACCCGCTCCGAGTTTTAATTGACTAGCGCCACGCATTAATTGTTCGCGAGAACGCTTTAAAACTTCCGAAGGTCCATCTGCAAGCGCAGAATGCCCCGCAGCAACAAACATTGGCAACTTACCCCCAGGCGTGGATGGGAGCTCAGTAGGCAATCTAAAGTCGCCATGACCGCCAGTTTGACTAATGATTGCACCAGATGGCCAGATGCGCGGACCATTATTTAAGCCTTGGTCAATTGCGTCCTTTAAACCAAAAGAGTTGCCGGCCATGTCTCGCACGCTTGTAAAACCGCGCATCAATGTCGCTTTCGCCTCTTTAGCTGCAACTAAAGTGATTAGATTTGGGTCGCCATAAATCACATTTGCAGCAGGTGATGCGACAAACATAGTGTGCCAGTGAGCATCGATTAATCCTGGCATCAGAACATAACCGTTTCCATCAATTACGGTAACGAGATCTTGCGAGTTAATAGCAGGCTCACTTGACGACACTTTTTCAATCGTGTTGTTCTTAACTAATACATAGTAGTTTTTTAAAAGCGTATTGGATTTTCCATCGAAAATATTGACATTTTTAAAAAGAGTTGAATTTGCAGGGGCAGTAGATTGGGCGTATAAGCTGTTTGAGATCAGCATCAAAATCGAAACAGTCAAACTTAAGAAGGATTTCATAACATCTTCCAATGAATGTAATTTGATTAATTAAAGTAATTTACCCAAGCTAATACACGCAAATTTAATGAAGCCGGGGCCCTGAATTGAAGAACCCGAACAAAATTATAGGCGCAAAATTGGCACATTTCTTGCAAATGCCGCCCAAGGAAATACAATCTTGTTAGTTTATAGAAGTAATTTAAAAACCCCAAAAAACGCATAAAAGGGAGCAAAAGATGGCAACCGCAAAAAAAGCAGCAAAAAAGACAGTATCTAAAACCGCCAAAACCGATCATCGTGCAGACCTTGCAGCAAAAACAGCCTCCGTCATCACAGCAGCGATAGCTCAGACCAATAAAACTTGGTCAGGAAAAACTGGTGACGGTAAAGTTACCGTTCATGTTCATATTGGTGATGTCATCATGCTTGGCTTTGATGAAGCTATTGATGCCGAAGAATGGGGCATGCGTGAAAACAATACCGAGATTACCAATGGTAGAAGCACAAAAAGCAAACCCGCCAATTCGAAAGCAAACGCTACCGTTGCCGATCCAGATGCAAATCGTAAAATCTCCAGGGCAGTAAAACTTAAAAAAGGTTCTCTTGAGCTTAATGCCATAGAAAATTCCGAGCCCGCACGCAAAAAAGTGGCGGCAAAAAAATCAGTTAGCACTAAACGCACATCCGCCAAGCGCACTAGAACACCCCGCAAGTAATCTGATTTGGTCAAACCCATTATTTACATAAACTTGCCATCTTGAATCCAATGACAATTTTCAAATCATTTAAGTACGCTTTAGGCCTTTGTGCGCTAGCTCTAGTAGGCTGCACCTCCACCGGAAGCAGCAACTTTAAAGAAATGTCATCGGCCTATCGAGAAGTGGTTGAGCAATATAGCAATGATAATATTTTGCTAAACATTGTTCGCGTTTCACAAAATATGCCGATGAGTTTTCTAGATATTCCATCGGTTGTGGGTTCTGGCGCAGTTACCCAAAATGCCAATTTATCCGCTCAAACATTTACCAACGCACCTGCTTCAGTTCCCGGTTTTTTTAGTGCTGCAAATACTGCCAATGATTCATCAAGCATCACAGCTGGTATTGGACTGTCCGTAAATAACTCCTTCTCATTTACCCAGTCGTCTCTGGACAATAGTTCATTCATGACATCTTTTTATAAAGAAATACCTTTGGATGTATTGGATTTCAAGGGAACGGAGCGACTTAGACCAAAAACCATCGACTACATGTTACTTATCGATACTGTTCAAGGCATTACTTCTGATCGCCAGACAGTTTTAAAAGTGGAAAATGATCCACTCTCTGCAAACTATGACCACTTTCAGGAAGTATTTAAGATCCTCATGGAATTGGGTTTAAGGGTTGAAAAAAGCACAACCAAAACACCAATTGGACCGGCCATCGAGGCGAGCAAAATCGGCCCATCAAGCTTTGGAGATGCCATTATTGATGGTGTTGGTAAAGGCGTATTTTCCATCGACGAAGTCACCAAAGGAAATGTTAAATATTTTCAGGCATCTAAAATTGAATCAGCCTCAAGGTTGTGTATAAACAAATATCGATCACAAGAAATATTTGGCGGCTTACTTAGCCCCAAAAATTACTGTGCCAACTCTGAAAGACTCCCAAAATCAGAAGAACACTTTGGCGACTATTTGTCATGGCTTAAGAAGGAGTACCCCAATGCAAATAATATCGAGCTAAGTTTTAAAATTCGCTCCACTGGAAATGTATTCGACTTCCTTGGAAACATATTGATTGCCCAAACACTCAACCCAAATAAGCAAGTCCTGGTATTTCCAAGCCATAAGGATGTGGACACTAATCTTGCAGCTTATAACAAGCCAACCCCTTTATTAAAGATCTACCGCAACGATTCCAGCGTCCCCGCAGCAACCAAGGTAACTTACAAAGGGGTTACTTACTCCATCGCCGCAAACGACGACTCTCACTCAAAATTAGTAATGGAATATATTTCTACCCTACTAACTTTTGCTAAGGTTCCAGGATCTATACCGCCATCACCAGCGGTTATTGTGAGATAGCAATTTAAACAATACTTAATTGCTCGTAGTCCCTCAGAAAGATTTCAAATAACGCGGGTGAAGCCAATGCTGCTCTTTGAGCGACACTTAACGCAAAGTCAAAATATTCGCTTTTTTTCTTAGTAGACCAACCTACTGGGGGCATTGTCGAAACATCTCTAATATTGGCCAACTTATCGGCTAATTTTATTAATTTAGCCTTATCACTTAAGTTTGGAATGAGTGCTAACTCAGCATGGCGTCTTTGCTCAGAATTTAAGCTCATATCATTGGTGACCTCAGCCACCAGATTGGCAATCGTTTTACCAAAATGCTGCTCTAACTCGCTTAATGTAGTTTGAGTATCCTCAATCGTGTCATGCAAAAGGGCTGCGCAAATAACATCTACGTCAGTAATACGCCCCTCTTCAGTCAAAATTGAGGCCAACTCTAGGGGGTGATTTATATAAGGCGTTTCCTCAACATCACCCCTCCTTTGCATGCGATGTTTTTCCCCGGCAAAATATGCCGCCTTAATCAATAGCGTGACATCATTAATTTGTGATTTCATATTGCCGACCGCTTCTAAACCAACCCTAGAAAATATTAAGCTTGTTTTGATGACATTTGCACATTGTAATTACATATGTTTTCTAATACCATCATATGAAATCCCGTTAGTTTCACCAAATCTTCATTTGGAACTAATACACTAAATCAATTTACTCTCTTTGGCTTTTCTCAACCCTTACTCCAAATGAATACTGCAATCAAATTTGAAGTCTTACCTTCCAAAATTAGAAAAAATAAAGTCTTAAGTTCTAAGAAAATTTATATAGTGCAAGATGAGGTCCGAGTTCTCAAAAATATTAAACTCACCGCACAAGATGGCGTAAAAATCTATTTGGTAAATGGGGTTTATAAAAATAGCTGCCTCAAAAGATCGGTCTTAATTTTTGACCAGGGATCAAAATTATCTGCAAAAAAACTCCATTTGTGCGCGGCAGATGCTAATTTCAAGCCAATTAAATTTGCCGACAACGGTGGTCTTTGGTTTATAGGCAATTATGCCAACGCAAGCAAAGACGGCGTTGATATCAAAGTTAATCGCAAAAACCCTCTCTCTTTCTTTTCTGCGGACTTGATAAGTGCAAAGTATCTAGGTCGCAAAGATCAATATATTAGCCCAAAGACCGGAAATCTCATTGATACCGGTGATGATGTTGATGCTATTTCCATTCTTGGGGTCGGCCCCTCTGAATGGGCAATTAACTCACTTAAGTCCCACCACTCTGCTGATGATGGAATAGACTGCAATAATTCTCATGTTCGCCTATTAAATCTTGAAGTCATCAATCCTACAGAAGATGGAGTTAATTTAAGCAGCAGCCGACTCGAAGTTCATCGGAGCCTCACCCTTGATGTAACAAAGAATAAGGCTCGAGATCGCGATCTGATCGACATGGAGACTGATGATGGAGCGTCCTACCTTGAGCTTTACTCAGGTTGTCGAGTAAAAATTAGAGGCGTGTTTGGAGACGAGGTAAACCTTAGCTCCTTTGAGATGCCAAAGCCAATCACCAAGGCAGATAATGAAAGATCATATCGCTATGAAGGTAAGCTCAAAAAAGCAGCTTTAATTTACTCAATAGATCAAGACTAATATTTTTTAATTTATGAGCTATCACATCCATGACAGCATTGCGTATCTCAAAAGATACTTAAGTAAGTTTTTTGTTAAAGAGTTACACGGCTTTACCCATACCGTTAAGTTCTATTTAATACCCGGAATTCTTGGTGCTATAGGTATTATTTCCCTGATATTCTTTATAAGCCCTTTGCCACCTAAAGTAAGCTATATTGCGACGGGACAAGAAGGCTCATCCTACGAGTCTATTTCAGCTAGACTCCAACAACAATTTGCCAGAAATGGTTTAAGCCTCCAGCTTGAGCGTACTTCAGGCTTAGGTGAAGGCCTAAATCGATTAGATAGTGACGCCTCAAAAATATCAGCAAGCTTTTTAACGGCTGGGGTTGCAAGTTCTGAGCAATATCCCAATCTCGTATCTCTTGGGAGCATTCAATATGCTCCAATATGGATTTTTTACAAGGGTGAAAAAGTCCAAACGAATGATCCCTTTGAATATTTTTCAAACAAAAAGATTGCAATTGGCCCTGCAAATAACATCACAAACAAGATCTTTAGAAGGCTCTTCGAACTAAACCAAAAAAAATCACCTTCAACCGCTAATTTTATTGAAGTACCTTCAAAAGAGGGTGTCAATTTATTTGTAGATGGAAAGATTGATGCCATTTTTATAGTCGACGACTATAACTCTGAAAACATTCAAAGAATTCTTGCATCAAAAAATGTAAAGATCATGAATTTTCCTCTGGCAGATGCCTACATCAAAAAACTGCCTATTCTGCAAAAGCTCACAATTCCTAAAGGATCAATCAATCTTGACTCAGTCTTTCCTGATGAAGATATCAATATCCTGGCATCCACTACAAATCTGCTAATTGAAAAGGATACTCATCCAGCTTTGCAATGGGCCTATCTGTTAGCAATGAGGGACATTGGGAACAACTCTGAAGCCTTTTTTTACAAGCCAGGTTTTTTCCCAAAAAACTTAGACGACAACTTCCCATTAAGCCCAATTGCGAAGCGCTACTATGCCAATGGTGTTCCTGGGATTTTTTCTTATCTCCCGTTTTGGCTCGCTAGCTTGGTAGAGGGTGTGTGGGCCTACATACTGGGCTTCATCATCATCATCTATCCAATTTATAAACTATTAGACATAGTGAGATTCTTCCCTTCAGAACACTTAATGAGCAATATGTTCATTAATCTTAGAGAGCTAGATGAAGCAGTTACTAATACAAATTCAAAGTCTGAGCTGGAAAAAATTCTTGCTACGCTTGATAACTATGAAAAAGAAATTTACAGTGGGTGGCTATTTGATAAGAATGCTCGCTTTTACTTTAATCTAAAAAATGCCTTGGCTGCCGTCAGAAGGGATGCTGCAGCAAAATTAAATTCCACTAGCAACCCTTAAGCTAGTAGCCCCATTTAAAAAGATCTTGACTCCATCAGTCGCACCGCTCTGTCAAAGGCGGCCGGTGAGATCTTTTCCTGCCCCAAGTAAGGGAGATCCAAAATCATAACTGTTGCAAATAACCAGGAAATCATCGCCAGCTGGACTGCTAAAGCAATAATCCTGATGCTCGAAGGCTTCAATAGTCTTAGTGCGGCAATAGTGATGGCTCCCAATACAGTGAGATAACTTAGTTGCCAAAATAAGTTTGGAGTATGACTTTGGGAATTCATAATTCTCAAATTTCTAGATTGAGCAATCTGATCCCAAGTCCGAACAATATTCTGTAATAGCACTGCTCGCTCTTGAGTAGATACCTTAATAGCTCTTAATTCCTCAAAAAGAGTATCTGCATATTTACGAGTGATTGGCTTAGCCTCGCCGCCAGATAGCCGGTCCCACTCATCTTCCACTATGGATTTCGTATATAAAATTAATGTTTGATGTGCTTTTTGCGCTGCGGGTGAGCCATCAAGAATAAGTAAGCGATCCAAGCTTTCAATCTGGCTAGCCTCTTTGGAAATATTATTGTCTATATCGTTGCTTATCGACATTACAAGAACTAAAACAAAACCAAGAACTACGTAAGCCCCAGACATCACATTTTGCGTAGCTGTATCCAAAACATCAGTATCAAAATCTTCAAACCCCAAGGGTCTAGAGACCAACCTAAAAAAAGAGACTAGGAGAAACAAAACACTCCACGATGCCAAGGGGAAAATAATAAATAGAGACCAATTTGGAAGGTTGCTCAATAAGTTCATTCTGATGTGACCTAGCTTTAGATTTCGTTAATAGTAATATCGTAAATAACAGCAAGCCTAGGATAATGGTCCAGGCTCGACTAGGGCAAGAATATTTATGAAATTTAATTATTTTACAATTTCACCGAAAATGATAGGACACAACAAGGTTAGCCAACGCCCTCTTTATAAATATTCGTATTTTTTGGCACTAAAATAATGCTGATAATGAAAGCACTGGCCGAAAGATTTGATACGTTAGAGTACTCCTAAACACCCGCAACATTCAATCCAAATATCTTTATTTAGACAAATATATATGCAGCATCAGTTTGAAACTATATTCTCAAATGCTAAGAGGTACTTTGCTCGTTACGCCCATAGAGAAGCATTCACCTGGTATAGATTTGTGCGGTATTACATCTTGTTGATTCCATTTATAGCTATCGGAATATTGGCAATATTTATATACATCATTCCAACAACCCCAAAATCAGCAATTTTGGCAATTGGTCAGACTGGAAGCTCGTACGGTGTATTAGCAAATAAATTTACCCCCCTTTTCAAGGAGCACAACCTCACTCTGCATTTGATTGAAACCGGTGGACTGGTTGAAGGCTTGAAAGTGCTTGATGACCCCAAGTCAAAAGTAAATGCGAGCTTTATGCCTGCGGGTGCAGCAAATGGAGTTGAATACCCAAACCTTGTTTCTCTGGGAAGCATTCAATATTCGCCTATTTGGCTTTTCTATAGGGGCAAGACGGTCAACGTAGATGAACCATTTGATTACTTTGCAAATAAAAAAATTAATATTGGAACTACTGATACAGCATCAAATATGATGTTTCGTCTTTTTTTAGGGGCCAGCCATCATCAACCTCATGACCAAATCCAACCTTTAGAGTTGCCTCATGCGGAAGGGGCTAAGCTGTTAATCAATGGTGAAATTGACGCTCTATTTATTGTGGATAGCTTTAATGCGCCAGTAGTCCAACAACTCCTTAAAGACCCCAATATCAAAATTTTGAGTGTGAAACTGGCAGATGCCTACCTTAAGCAGTTTCCTTTTTTGGAAAAATTAACAATTCCAAAAGGTGCTTTTGACATTGAAAACATACTTCCTCGAGAGGACATCACTCTACTTGGAACAACAACAAACTTGCTAATTGAGAAAGACACTTCCCCTGCAATTCAGTGGGCTTTTATGCTGGCAGCAAGTGAGCTTGGAAAATATTCAGAGGATTTCTTTTCAAAACCGGGCACCTTTCCTAGGGTTGTGGATTTAAGTTTTCCTATAAGCCCTATTGCCAAGAGGTTTTACGCACAAGGAGCGCCGGAGATATTTGAATACCTTCCAATATGGATAGGCAGCACTATCGATCATGCTTGGGTGCTTATATTGGCATTTATCGCCTTAATCTATCCTCTTTACAAATGGATCATTGGGATTCGAGCATATCCCTCAAAAATGTTTCTGTATAGACGCTTTATTAATATGCGTGATCTTGATGAGCTGATCGACAACATCCAGACCAAAGAACAAGCCCAAAATGCTCTTCATAAGGTTGAATACTTAATAAACCTGAACACCCATGAGTGGCTTAATGAAACTGAGGCTAAAGAATATTTTTCAATTAAAAGCACCATGCTCTCAATGAAATCAAGGGTTGAGAAAAAGTTAGCTGAATTTGCTGACGATAAGACTATTACATAACCTTTAGTCAATAGCGTTTCCAAAAATGGAGGGCTGATAACGTTAAGGCCTGTAAAACTAATCCGTAATGCGCTAGTGGCAGTAGGCAGGCTAAATTTTGTTGGCGGTATCTACGATCTCAAAACTTGAAAGGTTTATTTCTTTGCCATCTAATCACTTAACATCGCAGTTTTTAGAGAAGCTCTTAAGACTGAATAGTTTAGTAAAGAAGCCCCAATTCAATCATGGCTCTAGTCTGATTATTTGTGCTACCAGATGAGCCAAAAGCCATCCCTGGGGTAGCCTTTAAAGCTTGTACATAAGAAATTTCGCCCCTAATGAAATACCCGCTCAATTGATAGGTGGGCGTGACCGTAGCGGACCAAGCAGCGCTACCCACACCATATAAAAGGTTTGGGGAATTGAGAGCGCTGCTACCTGAAGAGCTGATGTACTCGAGTCGGAATGGCAAGCTAAAGCCATTAATTTCTTCACCCTGAAACCGATAATTGGTCAAAATTGCCACCCCCTTAGTCTGAGACTCTCCCAATATACCTATTGCTGGATTAGACGGAACATAGGTGTACTGAAGATAAGGAGTAACCATCCAATGGGATGATTTATATGTGTAGATTGCGTTAAAAATTTGCGAATTATCTTGGGCAAGAGGTGTCGCATAAGTGTCTGTAGAGCTTGATCTAATAGCACCAGTCCAGGATAGGGTTGCGCTATTCTGCTCATTAAATTGATAGCCGGCTAAAGCCCCCAGCCAGCTGAGATGGTTAGAGTAAAAGCCATCGTTTAATGTCATGGATGCAGTAATCTCGCCATCCGAGTAGGTTGCAGCAACCCCCCTACTTACGTTACTAGTTTGATTCCATAGCAAGCCACGTACTATATTGATATTTTGATAAGTAAATGTTGGTTCATACCCACCAAAAGAATTTATTTTCCCCGCGCTAACTGACCAATTCTTGCTGGGTGCAAGCGTGAGATAAGCAAGCGGGACATATCCAAAGCTGTTCTTCATTTCTATATTTGATCTTTCGTAGACCGTACCCAAAGACGGGGTTGAGTAATAGCCCGCCTGCAAATAGAACTGAAAAAGTCCGGTATTTTTATATGCCATCACCTGCGCATTCGATACATCTACATATGAGGAATATGTTCCAGGAGCTGGATTGGTTTGACCTATTCCAATGCCACTTGCTACCGCCCTGAACTCAATAGATTCGTCACCACTCACATTTAGCTTGTATGCTGGCTGAACAAAAGAAAGGGATTCACCAACATCTAAATCAGTGTAGTCCGGGCAATCTGAAGCAACATCTACGGCAGAGGCTATACCAGAGCACAATATGCATGCCGTTAAACTAAAAAATTTAAGGATTTTTCTAAATTTAAACAAATTAAATTCTTTTGATGGATTGCCTAAGGATGCTTTTTAAAGATTAGCAATATTTTAGTCTCTATGATTAAAAACCCATCAATATGAGGCAGTTTTTGAACTTTTATGGCAAATCAACAATCCAAGCGTCACTTCTCCGGACACTCCTTAACGATGCTGTCGACACCAGAGGAATTCCAAGGGTTCAAATCCAGCACCAGGAGACCGGCCGCCTATGCCACACCACTTTCCCCACAGGTATAAACCAATGTTTTAGCTACTGTTTGAGCACAATTCCAAGTCTTTTAATCCGTTGGTCGCGAGTTCGAATCTCGCCCGACCCACCAGTAATACAAAAGCCTCTAGAGAAATCTAGGGGCTTTTTCTTTTGGGGCACTCAATAATCAGAACTTCAAATTAAAATCTAC
>Ga0316221_1002316_pt1 | contig 17301 bp, 28 predicted proteins | sample TBH18007metaG_FD_206003 | JGI IMG/M metagenome (GOLD analysis project Ga0316221, IMG submission 206003) | Freshwater microbial communities from Trout Bog Lake, Wisconsin, USA - TBH18007 | ecosystem: Environmental > Aquatic > Freshwater > Lake > Hypolimnion/Profundal zone | place: USA: Wisconsin... | reverse complement strand
ACCCCCGCAGGCGAAACGAACGACGCCGCGAGGGTATCGGCGGCCTGAAAACGCCCGCCCCCGAGAACGTGGATCGCATGAGGCCACCGATCCGAAGCCCGCACGAAATCGACAAACCGCCCCCACTCGAGCGCGCCCAGAGTGATGTCATGGGCGCTAATGGTGCCCGAGTAGGCGACGAGCGCGTCCGTCAACTCGACAGCCGCGAGCACTCGACCAGCGGCAAGCGATGGTCGAAAGATGCGAAGTTCTACCGTCGAATAGTTGGACAGGTTCACCGCGTCATAGTGGCCGCCCCCGAGCTGGCGAGCCTTCTCAACCACAGACCGCGAACTCAGTTCCTCGAAGGATGCGCAGGTGGATTCCCGGCCGGCGAAATCGACCAGCCCGCCCTTATTCCTTGAGACGAGCAGAGCGAATGCCGCGACGCTGGTCACCGATCGAAACCCGTCCCGTGAGACGTGGACGTGAAGCCCACACGAGGAACGATCCCAAGCCCGCGCCTGCATCCCTCGCAACTCCCAAAGCATGGATGCGAGTTCGTCGCCGTATTCCTGCCACGATTCAAGAGAACGAGGATGAAACACTATTTCCGGCCCTACGGCTAGAGATGAGTCCGATTTCTGATAGTGGACCCGTTCTCCGATGCCGTGCCCGTTCAGGTACTCAAGTACCTCGACAATCCTTTCGGGGTGGCTCTCGATCTCAAGCTCGACGCCGAAGTACCGCGGCCCCTCCCCGTAGAAAATGGGCGAAGGCTTAAAACCGTATGAATGGAGAAGTCCGCCGTATGTCTCATCCTCCTCATCGAATCCATAAGGGCAATCGTGACCATCGTGGACATTCTCATCGCACTGGTGGCAATGGTAATAAGAACTATCGAAACAGTCTTCGCACACAAGGAAAGCGTCCCCAATCGAGTGCCCCGCTGATATCGCGTGAAACTCGGCGCAATCGTCGCAATAGAAAGCGAAACCGTCGCAACAGTCTTCGCACCAAGTTTGGTGGCCCTGCGAAGTGTTTACCCCGTAGTGCTCGCATTCTTGATCATGGTGCGCGTAGTTGCACCGCTCACAGATTATTTCTTCACTCATTAGTTACCCCTGACGGCCGAAGGACACACGCCCCCGAAGCCGACTAGATCACACCACACCCAGCGCCCGAATGCAAGCACCAAACCCCAAGCCCCGCTAGGCAAACGCACCACCGACGAGCCGCAAGGCGAACAAGTGTTCGGTCGCAATCGCGACCATCGACAAGCCCGCCGAAGTCGAGCGGGCGCTCGCCCACACCCCAGGAGCAGGAGTTGAGCAAACTTGGCTTGGCGTCCGGTCTAACTTGGCTTGGCGTCCGCGTTAGAAAAAAGAAAACGGCTCGATCCTGTCGGAGAACGAGCCGCCTTCTAATGTCAGGGGTAACTGACCAACAAAAACCTAGCAGGTTTGTCTTGGCCGTGTCAATGAATGTTGTCGCTAATAAGTTTCGCCAACTGTCGCAACTGGTTTTGGAGCTTTGGTTCGATGGGCTTATGCCAACTTGCTGGTTCGCAGCCGGTGTCAGCCAAATACTTCACATCGGCGGGCCACATCTCGGCCTCGTAATCGTGTCCTTCTATCATGCCAAACGATCCAATTCATCCAAAGCCATTTCCAACCACCGAATATCCACAGGTTCTCCACTATTGGAATCGTAGACGTAGGCTCTCGCCGCCTCGATCACACGTTGTTCGGCCTCTCGCCGCCTCATGTAGTCCTGCATCTCGTCCATTATCAGCCTCCTGCCTGCCGATATCCCGCCGCTAACGTCCTGAGTCCATCCAGACGGGCCTGAGACGCCCTCAGAGCCTCTCTAATCGCCGTCATGGACCCTGATGCCACCAAGTATGCCCGAAGGCTCTCAGAGGCTTGTAGCGTGGCATGGTCATCTATTTCAGCGACGGTCACTTTCAGCCCCTTGGCCGCCGCGTCGTCACGGTAGGTCATCCTGGCCTTGGCGAAGGCGACTTTGTAGTCGGCCTCCATCTCGGCTGCTGTCGTGGCAATATCGGCACATTCCTCAGCCAACTGCCCGATCCGACGCCCTTCCTTTTCAATGGCGTCAGCGATTTGATTCGCACTAAGCATCTGCTTCCTTCCATAGTCTTGCAAAGTCGGCCAAGGTCATTACAACGTAGGACTCGGCCGCGTTCTTGCCCCGGCGCTTCGCCACCACCACGCCGTATTCGGCCTTGGCGTTCTCACGTTCCGTTTCGGCCTCAGCCAGCCAGCCTGATAGGTCTAGGGTCTTGTGATTCTTGCACTCGATAACCAAGCGTGGGCCTAAGCCCGTAATGTCGCCTTTGTCCTGAGTGTTGCCAGCACCGTAGCGACGGTCAGCGTATGGGTGGCCGTTCTCTCGCAAGAACTTGGCAACGTCCCGCTCGTATTGCGAACCCTTAGCCTTCTGCGGGGTTGTCATTCATCCTCCTAGCCAACCGTTCACGATGGCGCTCGCGCTCCTTGCGGTAGCGTTCCTTACCAATCTTCATAGCCATCTTGCTCCCCGGAGTCTTTTTTGGCATCGGGTTCTCCTTCCCATGAATGTCTTGATAAGTGTAGTTGTTCAGCGATAGATGGGTAAAGCTCGACCCATCCGTTGTGGTAGTCGCAAGCGAGCATGATGTTGTCGGGGTTCGTAATCGACCCGCCCCTGGATCGCTTCAATAGTTCGTGACCGTGAATCGGGCCGTGACATGCGTTGCCAATGATCGGGCCAAGTTCGCAGCGCCAGGTATCGGGCAGGCCGTACTTCTCAATCAAAACCTTGCGACGTTGGGCGTTCTCACGTTGGCGCTTCTTGGACACTTTGTTGATCGGAGTGCGTTTCATTCTGGCCCCACCTTCCTAAGCAAAGTCCAAGCTCTGATGGCATATCCAGCCCCCGTAGTGATGCCGTACACATTCACAATCTTCATTGGCTTGCGTGGCATTGGCACTTGAAAATGTAGAAACCCATAAAGTCCTCCTGGCTTCAGAAGTCGAGCAGCTTCCTTGAGTATCTGCCCAGGCTTGGGATAGTCCTTCTCGGTGCCATAAAGATTTTTTGCGTATTCCTCCGAGTAGGGGGGGTCGGCAAGAATCCAATCAAACGATTCATCTGGAAGCGGTACGTTGCGACAATCGGCAACAATGTCGGGTTTGCGTTCTTCACGAATATCAACCCTCACGCCAGTCACCATGCTTCCTGAACACAAATGCAGCACTTTTTTTTCGTCCACTGGTTTGCCACCAATTGATTCCATTTCTCGGTAGGCCCATTCCACAAAGCGGAGAGGATACCCCCCCCGTCCGAAAAAGGTTCAAAATGTAAGGATGACTTGGGGTAGCCAAACATTACGGGGTGTCCCGCACCTTTGGCTTTCTTCCCAGCATTGGGGCCAAAACTATGTTTCGTTGCGGCGGTCATAAAAACTCGCTCGTGTCGTTGTCAAATGGGTCAAACTCGGCATTGGCGTAGAGAGTGGTGGTGCCGTCACCATTTGAGACCTCGGTTATCTGCCAGTCGTCGTGCTGGGTAGCGAAGGCGTTGCCCCTAGTGAGTCGTGTGTCACCGGAGACCCGAGCGGTGCCGCAGACCCAAGCGTCACCGTAGACCCGAGCGTTGTCGTAGACCTGAGCGGTGCCGCAGACCCAAGCGTCACCGTAGACCCGAGCGTTGTCGTAGACCCAAGCGTCACCGTAGACCCAAGCGTCACCGTAGACCCGAGCGGTGCCGTAGACCCGAGCGTCACCGTAGACCCAAGCGTCACCGTAGACCCAAGCGTCACCGTAGACCCGAGCGGTGCCGGAGACCCGAGCGTCACCGTAGACCCGAGCGGTGCCGGAGACCCGAGCGTTGTGTCCGACGTAGGCGCTCTCATTGACGGTGGCGGTGCCGGCTACCCATCCACCTCCGTTTCGGTGTTTGTGGGCTGGAACTGGTCCGTTGCCATCGTTGAAATCGTAGGTGGTCACTCTGTCTCCTTTGTTGATCGGGGTGCGCTTCACCAGAGATGATCCACTTCTTCTACATAATCCCCGTCCCAATCGTCAGGCGGATCGAAATCGTCGGCGTGGCAACTGCACTCGCACTCCTGACAGTCGCAATCGTCCTTGTGGTCGCACTTGTCGCCGTTCTCGTCAATCAATACGGGCTTCTCGGCATCAGGGCAAGGACAGTCCTCGCAATAGTCCGGGCTAATCTCGCCAACGTAGATCAAGTCTGATCGGGTCATTCCATCGGGGTAGTTACTTGGCATTTTCCACCTGCCTACAAACGGTGCAAGAACGGACGCCCGTAGCGTCAGCGTCGTATTCGTGCAAGTGCATCAATCGAAACGTGGTGTATCGGTTGTTGTTCTTTGGACAGCGATGGCTGAGAACTGCGTTCTTCATCGCCTTCTGTGTCATAAAGCACTTCGTACATTCGTATGTCACCATGCGGCGCATCCTCCTTGGTCGGGGATTCCTATTCCCAAGCTTGCGATCATTCTGTCTGCTACTGCGATCTGTGCGGCTGGCGAAGTGTCGCCGGTTCCGCCGTAGTTGGCCCAGTTTTGAGCCGTGATTCCTAGTGAATCGGGGTAAGCACTTCCTAGTACCACCCATCCTCCTGATTCACACGATGCCACCCTCGACCATTCTGCGTAATCTGCTGGAAGTGTTGTCGTTGTGGTTGGTGGGGTGGTGGTCGTAGTTGGAGGGATCGTCGTGACCACCGTTGGCGACGACCCCAGGGTACTTGGAGGGTGAGTGGTTGGGGCCGAGACTACAATCTCAGCGCCGTACCACCACACTCCGACCATTAGCCCGATGGCTACGAGCGGGGTAAAGATGCGTTTCATGCTTGCTCCAATCGTCTAGCGAGCTTGGATTCTTCTCGCTTTCGTTCGTTATGGGCGATGCGGCAGGCTTCGCAGATCGGTTCCTTCTTCCGAATGTGCGTGGCGTAGCCCGCATTGGTCCCGCAGGGTTTCCTTCCACCGTAGGGGACGCCTCGACGCCGAGCAACTTCGTTTAGTTCCTTGATGTTTCGGCCACCCCAAATGCCCTCCCGCTCGCCGTAATAGATGGCGGCTTCGGCGCAATGCCCTGCTACGGGACAGGTACGGCAAATGGACTTAGCATGTCCTTCGGACCAACCGGGTTCGCCCGTGTCAAAGAAGATGTTTTGATCTACCCCCCAACAGGCCGCACGGTCTTGCCAGTCATTCTGCATTGTGCTTCTCAAGAAGTTCAAGGATCGTCAATGACGCTTCACGGATCGCCGTGACCAAATCTCGAATCACCTTGTCGGCTTCCTGGTCCCAGCCACCGTTGTCCAACTTGTGCTGAATCTCACCCAAGGTCAGATGAACACCGTCCGCATACTTGTCAGCCCGCATGGTTCACCATCCGGTATTCCCACAAGCCGTGCGACAGATAGCGGCGCTCAATGACGTACGAACCAAACTTCGCCTTTCGCAAGTCACGCAAGCGGGCACCCACGGATGCTTCGGGAGCATTGGTGTCGTCGGCAATCTGCTTCAACGTGCGCCACTTGCCATCCGCCATCAGGTCACGGACCGCTTCAAGTTGCTTGGTCAGGCGCTCGCCATCCCGCTTGTGGTCGTAGGTCAGGCCGTCAAACACTGCGTCGGTTCGCATCTGCAAGTTCCGCCACCAGGCGTTCTGTGCCTCGTCGTACTCAGCCAGCCAATCCTTGAAGTCCTTGATCGACTCGCTCATCACCCCAAACACTGACTCCCACGCCGCCGAACCCTTGTCTAGGGTCGCAAGCTGTTCGGCCAATGCGTAGATTACGGTAAGGAACTTGTATTCCTCGGCGGGTACTTGCAGGCGCTTGTAGTCGTTGAACTTTTGGATCAGTTCTTCAATCCGCTCAGTCTCATCAACCAATGTCATTTCTTTCATCTTGCCCATCTCGATCCTCCTTGTTCGATGGTGCTATCAGTTTTGCTCGTTATGTCTAACGTGTCAAGGAATAAAACCGCCGTAGTATTTTATGTCTTTCTTGGCGGCCATCTCAGCTTCGTCAAGGGTGTTTGCAAAGCCCCAGGTCAAACACGAAAAGAATCCGTGCCTTTCTTCGGGACCGTACAAACACCATCCGACAAAACCGCTTTCCTTATCAACGTAGATTTCAATGGCGTGTTCTCCGTACTCAGTCCATTTGCACCACTCCTGATTGAACTCATCAAAGTAGTACCCACGTTTCTGAGCAAGAAGCATCAACCTATTCCTCGGCGGCATCGGCAATTAGAACGGTTCCTCTCCGGTAGCCCAGCCTTCTTGCACGGCACCAAAGGCTTCTTCAACCTTGGCGACGACAGGTGCTTCGGCGGCGATGGGGTTGTCTTGCAATGCCTTGCGAGCGGCGTTGAAGCCTGCGCCCAACTGCTTCTCGGACAGCGAGCCGTACTTCTTGCCCTTCTCGGCCAGGTCGTTCAAGAACTTGTTGTCCGGGTCGGCTTGTGCTCCCTGCAAAATCGTGTCCCAACGTGGGTCGCCCTCAACTTCGGTCTTAGGTGAGCCGGAACGAGCTTGCTCGGCCACTTCCTTTGCCTTGTGTGGGGCTGGCGACGACGAATGGTTGTTCACCTTCGCCATTTCCTCACGGGACGGACGGAACTCGCTGGTGGTTGCGTAGCCAGCGTTTGCCAACGCTCGACCAATGGCTGACGTTTCGCAGTTCTCCAACGGTGACGTTTCGTTTGGTCCACGGTCAGCAAAGTGTTCCTCGGCGTAGCCGGTAGCCCACGGGTGAGCGTCCTCGGCGTCCTTGTAGACAGCCGCCCACACCACAAACTGCTTGCCGGTGTCGCTGATGTGTTCCATTTTGGTTGCGATGCGACCAGTCGGGTAGTCCTGCCAGAACTTCGTGATCCGGTCCGCAACGGTTTCGTAGTTGTCCAAGTCAAACTTAGGCATCTTGTGTTTCCTTCTTTCTAATCGTGACCATTCCTGGTCCATCGGTCTTGCATGTTTCGTTGTACGAGCAATATTGGCATTGCCAGTAGCGAGGGTTCTCAGGGTCCAAGCTGATCGGTGACAGGTCATCGTCGATGGCGATGCGCTCAGGCAAGTCTCCATCGTTGATGGTGTCCATGATGTTCGTGAGCCGCATGATTTCGTTGTCGGCAATGACCGTGAACACTTCCTGTGGAATCTCAAACTCAGCGATGACACGACCAATCTCGTCGATGCCCGAACGCTCAGCAAGTCCCTTGGAGATGGCTTCGGTGCCAACGTGGACGATGCGGATGACGTAGCAATCGTTCGCCACGGCGTTTAGCGCCGACTGAATGATGGCCGATGCCCGTGGTCCTGACGGACTACTGACGCCCTTGTTGCTGACACCCACAGACTTCTTGTAAGCGGTGCCGTTCATGGTCTTGATTTCAAGAAGAACCTTGAACTCGCCATCGTCGATCACACCGTCCGCCGAACCCGAGATGAGTCCGCCAATCTGCGACGGCACTTCGAACTCAGCCGTGTAGTAGTTGCTGATGGCTTCCTGAATCTTCTCATGCAGGTCGGTGCCGAGAGTCGTGACGAGTGTGCCCGCCAAGTCCATCGGTTCCGATTCGTAGCCAAGCGCCGAGTACGCCAGCGCCCGTGAACACTTGCCCGCATCCGAATAACGGAACGGAGTGTCGAACGCTTTGGGCTTTGGCCCTCGCTCAATGTTCTGAACTTGAAGTTCCTCAAGCCATAAGTGGCCGTACCGTGGTGGTACTGGCATCTGATATTGCTCCATCTCAATCCTCCTTGTTTGATGGTGATTAGAACACTAACGGAGGGTTGTAACGGATGTCAAGGATTTTTTTGGTGCTTGTGGTTGTGTCGGTATTCAGCCAGGATTAGAGCCAGTTTGGACGGTGGGATGTGTTCGACATTTCTTTCTTGTCCCAAGTCCTGCCCGCACTTCTCGCAACGGACAAAGATAAGCATTGAGTTCCTATTCGGTAGTAGGTGCAAATATTTTGGGAGTGTAGTCACTCAACCTTTTGCCCGCATACTTCCGACACAAGAAATCCAGGCTAACAAACATCGGGTCGTAGGAACCGTCCTCCACTTGATGTTTTACCACGATCCCACGCCAGTGTGCGTTGCCCTGTGGCCCCTTGTAATCCTCGTCGTGAAGGTAACAAGCTCCCGCAACCAATCCGTGCTGTGACTTGCCGCCGACGAATCGAAGCCCGTACATGAGCGTTTGCTGATGGCCCATCGTGAACGAGTGACCGATGTTCTTCAACCGAGTGTCAATGCTGTTGCCGCCGTAGGGCTTGCCGGTCATTGGTTGGTAGAAGTAATGGCTGTACCCAACCCCATCCAACCACAGGACTGTTCGGAACGGATGAACTTCCCAACGGAACTTTGCGTAGTCAAGGTCGTCTGTCGAGATTGTTCCATCGAGCTTGGCGTCAAGTGAGATTGCTCGGTCGATCCGATCTTCGTGATTACCCAAACAGATGTGCCTCTGTGGGTTCCATCGGCGTTCTTTATACTGTTTACGAATACGGTTGTAATCGGTAATCCCTGAGTTGAGTAATTCCCATCCATAGTTCGCCGCCTTTACGTCTGCTCGGTAGCGACGACCCTCCATCTCTTTTTTCCCCTGGTCATAGAGTGACAGACTTGGCAGGTCGGCGTGGTCGCCCAAGTGAATGATCTTCACGTTCTCCTTGCCGGCGAACTGATCGACGATGTATTGCCCAATCCATTTGAGGTGGTCAAGCGGAACGCCCTGCTTTACCTGCGTGTCGGGAATGACAACGTGGGTAGGCAGGTCAATAAGTTTCATCAAGCGTCCTTGTACGGGGCCTTGGGTTGCGTCAGCCAAGCAAGTTCGGCTGGCGTGATTTGAAATGGATCGGTGGGGCAGTTCCACCCCCCGTGTTCCCAACTGCGAGCGACCAGGGCCGAGCAGATCAAGGCGTCACCATGACGCCGGAAGTCGAAAGCGATCCACTTCGGGGTCAGCAAGTTGATGACGATGGAGAAAATCGTGGCTACCGAATACTTGATGCCGTTCTGTGCAAGTGCGTAGTCGATGGCTTTGATTCTGTCCACGCCGTTTGGGATGGGGCGGATGGTCGTGTAGCCGTCAGGTGCTACGTCCTGTCGAAGGACAAGTTCGCCACGCCGACCCATCTGCATACACCACACATCACCGTTTGAGTCAACGCCGGTGACAATGGCTGCGTGGTTCCATCGCTTGTAAGGTCGCCACGATGGTCGGAGCCATTGGCCGAAACGGATCAGGGTAGCAAACGCACCCTTGCTATGGGCGAGAACTAAATCGCCCGGCTGAACGTCACTCATGCAAAGTTCCTCCCTGCAACTGGCGGTCCATCCTTGACTGCGACCAGGTTAGCGCAAACGTAGGAGATGTTGTGGGATTCATGCCAGTCGGAGGGGTAAAAGGTGTGGAGTCGTGAAATCTTGAAGTCAGTCTCAATCCGTGGGACGTACTTCCGCATGTTCTCATCGGTGTAGTACCAAAAAGAATTCTCGTTCCAGTACGAAACATGAGTCGGGTCTTGAAACGCACCCCTGCCATCCGTCGATGGGGTCAGGCTCAGGATCATCCCTCCGTGGGCAAGTACCCGGTATAGCTCGTTCATCAAGCCGATCTTGTCGGGGATATGTTCAAAAAAATCCACGGCCCGGATGACGCCTACGGAGTTGTCGGGGTACGGCAGACCTTCGCTGATATCACATTTCATATCAACGTCGCCCTGGATGTCCACGGAAATGTAGCCAGGAGGCGAGTTGTGCGCCCCGCCGAGGTCAAGCGCCAGCAGGTTCTCACACTTGGCCCAGGCTAAAGCGTTGGCTTGGACGTTCTGATCGTAGAGTTCCACGGTCTTGCGTTGGATTCTCAGGTTTTTCTCAGGATCGGTCTGCGTGTTGTGTTCGTGAATCCGTTGCTTGTAAAGCAATCGGTTGAGTTGCAGGAACGGACCGTGCTGGTAAAGCCGGTTCATCAGGTCTTGATCGTCGCATATGTCTAACGTCCCGTCATAGCCCCCTACAGCGTCGTATGCGGCCCGCAAAAAGGCTCTGGGGTGGTTGGGTGCATACCATATATACGACACGTTAGAAGGCAAAGGAGCGAATGAACGGGCTTCGAGGTAGCCATCGTCGGTTTTGTTGTAGGTCCAGCCGTGGGTGGAATCGAACAGGTCCAGGTTCGGAGAGCCATCCCCATCCATCTGAGCCGTGTTCCCATATACGAAGATAACTTCGGGTTTCTCGTCAAAGGCCCTGACGATTTCTTCTAAGGCGTTGGGTTCAAGGGTATCGTCGTGGTCCAATTCAACCAGGATGCGCCCTTCAGATGCGGCGACAGCTTCACGCTTCAAGGCCCCGATGTTCAGTTCCTTGGATTCGTGGACCCACACCCGCTCATCGTTGGGCTTAGCCCACTTCGCCCCTTGGTTCAGCAAGACGACCCATTCCCAGTTCTCGTAGGTCTGAGCTTTCAGGGACGCGTAACAGTCGTCGAGCCATTCAGGATTGTGTGAGGGGGTAAAGACCGATACAAACGGCATAGCCCCACAGTTTACCTCGTTCTGCCGATTCTCCTGATTTCGTTCTGGCGTTGTGCTTCTTTCCATACCCGGAGCATAGCCACCTCTAACTCCATTGCACGGATGCGAGCGTCACGTTCGGCGTCCTCGGCTTCTTCTTCTTCGTTGTCAATTCTTTGGCTGAGGATAGTGGCGTGGCGGGTTACGAAAAACCCTGTAACCAAAATCGGGATGATACCCAGCCACCCCCAAGCGCCGTAGTTCGTAGTCAATCGAGTAGCCGCCACCGACAGGATAGTGATTTTTGCTAGATCGCCCACGGCATCCATGAGTCCAGCCAGGTTGCCACGGCCTGAGTTGATCGCCCGCACCAGGACGGTACCAACCCCGTCCATTACGGCCATTCCGATAGAGCCAACTACGGCGTAGAGGATGATTGCCCATGTCACTTTCCGTGTACGTCCTTCAAAATGTGGCGAACGTCCTCAAGGATTTCACCATCTTCTTCGAGTTCCTGCTTTTGCGCCTCAGCGATCTTCTTGATTTCCAAAGCGAGCTTCCGAATCTCTGCGGCGGTAGCGGCACCGCTCTGAGCAAGTGCAGGCTGAGTCACCGCCGAGTAGACCGTAAGGAAAACGAGCAACCAGAACCAGTGGGGGTCAAGATTCGGCCATACAATTTCGACAGCCACAATCACAATACAAGCGACGAGGGTTTGCCATACGCCTGCGCCAGAACTGAACCACTTGTCAAAACGGTAGAGAAGTCTGTCGCTCCATTTTTGCTTCTGCCTTTTCTTGTGGCGGGACATTAGACCAAGCCTTCGTGCGCACCGAGATGGCGTTCGAGTTTCAAGCCAATCTCGTCCATGTCCTCCCTGATGGTGTCTAGTTCAGCCTTGATGTCTTTCTGCCTTTCACCGATATTTTGTAACTTGGTTTCGATTCGGTTGACCGCATCTGCCATGCTTGATCCACCGTTGGGCGTGACTGCGCTTCTGACGGTAGTGATCCTTTCTTCAACGCTTCTAACAATCTGATTGTGTCCCCACCGAAGAACGGCAACGATGAACCCCGCGACAAATCCTGCACTAGCAAGCAGGCCAAGCCAGAAGTTCCACGAAGAAGCAGGCATTACACGCCAAGCAGCAGGCTCCAAGTGTTCGGACCGACAACGCCATCGACGCCACCAGCAACCTTGAAGAAGGCTTGAGCGTTCTTGACAGCAAGCGTCGTCGCAGGACCGAATACACCGTCAACGGTGAGGGCCTGACCGAACTTGTCCTTGAGCAATGATTGAACCGACTTGACATGACCGTGATCGGTGCTACCGGCTGAAATGGTTGGGAGTTGCACATCGCCTCCTGTGGCTTGTGGGGTTGCTGGGGTTGGGACTGAACCGGCTGCGGAAGTGCCGCCGGGCCAAGAAGTGTCGTTGATTACCGATTCGTCGTAGCCACCGTGGTCCGTCCATTGAACAGCTACAGCGGTAACGCCACCAAGGGTCAGCGAGTGAGGACCGTCTGTGTAGTCAGCAATCCAAAAGTCAGGCAGGGCAACGCCAGCGGAGTTGCAAGCGTCAATGACGTTCTGCCAGCCGTAGCCTGGTGCGCCGATGCGGGAACAGTAGACCGTGGGACGGTGAACGCCCTCAGCCCGCATACGATTCAGCCAACCGGGAACATCGACGGCGGCGGCATCGCCACTCTCAACGTCAAGAACCTGAGCCGTACCTGATGAGTTGACCGTGATTGAAACGTGCTGTGCCGTGGGGTATTGCTGAACCAGGGCGTTGTACGAAGGCCAGTTTCCATTGACGTACCCGGCGTAAACTTGGGCACCAGGGGGTACGGTTGCGGGGTTTACCCCGTCATACATGACAGTCATGCGGCTCCTTAGTATTTGATGATTTTGTTGACGACGCCGTAAGGCATCATGTTGTTGTGGCCGTTAGCGGCGTTGTTTGCGGTAATGCTGTGGGTGTGATTGTTGCTGGTTCCGCTGGTTGCGCTGTTTCCACTTGCTCCGTAGTATTGAGCAGTCATCAGCGCCAGGGCGCCACCAGGGCCGAGCGTAAACGTTGTTACGCCGGGGAGATTGTGGGTGTGATCCGCCGATTGACCGCCAGTAGTAAGCGCCGGGTTTCCGCTTTCAGTTGAAAGAAGCAAGTGCTGTTGCTCACCGCTGGTCTTACCAAGGATCAGCGAAGTCGATCCAACCGTTGCGCCAAACGTGGTGTCGTTGTTTGCGCCAGGCGTTCCTGCACCAACGGTGGTGCGCCCAAGAAGGTTGGGGACGTTGAACGTGGTCGAGCCGTCGCCCGAACCCCAAGTGGTGCCAATAGCGGCGAACAAAGTTGCATAGGTGGTGCGGGAGTAGGCCGTACCGTCACAAAGCAGGTAGCCAGCAGGAGCCGTTGAACCCGCAAAGTCCATGATGACGCCCGATGGATTGGCCGCCGCCGACCATGCAATACCCGTATTGGTGGCAGTCAGAACTTGGTTGGCAGGGGATGACGGGTAGGCAAGACGCCCAGCGGCGTAAGTACCAGTACCAACGAGAAGGTCGCCAGCCGTTCGGAAGTTGCTAACCAGGACCGCAGCGTCGTTGGCTTCGTCGGCTTCGATGGCCGAGAACACAGGAATGATAGGGTTGTTTGATCCCGCAGCGTGCGCAATGGCGTTTGTGCCGTCATAGCCACGCCCGTTGTTTCCGCTTGAGTCAGTCCAAACCGTGACGGTTCCACCCACGGTGTCAACTGTTGAACAAAGGATTTTTTCTTCGGTGCCGGTGCCGAAGTCCACGGCAACGACAAAGACGCCCGAAGTTCCCATCGGGCTTCCGGTGCTGTGACCATGCGCTCCCGAAGCGTCTGAGCCAATCTCAACCCATGAACTTGTGTTGACCAACGTAAACGTCAGGTCGGTGGCCGACATGCTTGCTTTGAGCGTGGTCGCTTGCGCTTGACCTGAGTACGCGCGAGATACATAAGCGGGAAATGCCATTTTACTATCCTACCTTATCCTGCAATAGTCTTTAGATACACAACAATATCTCCGTAGTAACCACCCTGGCTGACGGGACGCAAGCGTTCGGGCAACCAGTCCAGTTGGTCCACGGTGACTTGTGCTTTGAACGGACCTTCAACGTAGGTGACAATCTCTTGGCTTTGGCGTAGACCTTCGAGGAAGGCGTACTCGTCGTAGGGGTTGAAAGCAACTTGCTGTCCGTCCACGGTGTCCAAGCTGAGAAGCAGAACAGCCGAGATGAGGATGCCCGATGGGATACCAGGCAACGCTTTGAGCGCCCAACGATTGAGTGTTGGTGATTGGCTGGTGTACGGGTTGTTCACTTGTGCGGCGTTGAGCGTGATAATCGTTTGATATTGTTCACCAAAAATTTGTTTTGGATTGTCGAATGTGCTGCCAAGAAAGTTCAAACTGGCCTTTGGTTGGCTGCCTGAGTAGTTGGCAACTTGTTGCAAAGCCCCATTGTCTACTGCAATAGATACGGCAACGTTTGAGTTTGACAACACTCCCGAGTTGTTTCCTTGGATGTTTTCAACATTCAAGTCAATGACAACAGCGTTTTTGTTGTCGGGGATACCAAAGGTAATCAGGCCCGAATCGACGTAGCCCGAAGGAACGCAGTTGTTCGGGTTGCCGGTAAAGACGTAGCCCGAGTTGGTAGCCACAATGTCCGTTGCTACGGCGTTCTTTCCAAGGTTGCCGTTCAACGTCGATGAGACATTGTTCACCGTGAAACCAGCCTGGTTCGCAACCGAGATGGTGTACGTTCCATCCAAAACAGAGTCCGTGGAGTTCGTGACGGTGACGGAGTTGCCCGCCATGAAGTTGTTGTAACCCGTAAAGATCATCGTGGTGCCGATGATGTTGGACGAACTGGTGTACGAAAGCGTCCCCGAGGCCACTTTGCACCCAAGCAGTTGCGTGTTTGAGATGCCGGTGTAGGTGAACGTAGTCGATCCGATGACTGCCGTACCGCCGAGATAACTGAATCCCAAAGTTGATCTTACGGTCACGTTTGATGCCGTGGTGGTGATGCTTCCACTTCCGGTTGGAGTGGTGTTGCCCTCAACTTCTGCCGTGAGTTGCGAGGCTTGCAACGTGAGGTTTGTAAAGGACATAAGCGGAGTGTTGGTGATCGGGTCCCAGTCCAACCAATTGAGACAACCCGATGCCGGACCGTAGCCAAGCACCATCAAGTCCGTGGCGTAAGCAGGTCCCAGGTCCTCAATGAAGTTGGTCAGGTCCAATCGCCCAAGTCCCGTGGTGGCTGTGGTGTCGTAAGGACTCCAAGTGTTTGGCGAGTAGTTGTTCCACGCCCAGTAGATGTAGCGGTCATCGCCCGTGATCGCTGTGACCGGAGCGTTGGGCACTTCGGAAATGTCAGGAATCAACGGACCAGCTTTCAAGTCACCTGCGTTGCCGGTTGGGTCGTAGGCGTTGATCGTTTGCGCCATGCGGATACCCTTGTTGCTTCCCACGAAAATAAAGTTCAGGTAGCAATACATTGACGTAGGCCATTCGCCCACAGGCATTGGAAGTGCTTGGACGGGGTAAGAAAGATACTGCGCCGTGGGGTTGTTGGTGGCGCTCGTTGACGTGATGCCGGTGCGGTAGACGATGCCAGGGCCAGAAGCGACAGGCGTAGAACCCGAAGTGTCGATGGGGTGTCCGGCAAGGTAAATCATGGCGTTGCCAGCGGTCAATGCAGTCATCACCCAGTTCGGGTTGGGGTGCGTGAAAATCCACTCGTTGCCCTGAGCCGTAGGCAACTTGGTCCCGTTGGTGGCAATTGCCGTGATGTTGTAGCCAGTTCCCGATGGTGCCGTACCCGTAATCGTGACGGTGAAGTACGGTGCGGCGTTGCCTGCCGAAGTGTCTGTAGCAACCGCCGTAATGGTTGCGGTAACGGTGTTGTTGACAGCGCCGGGCAATGCCCACGATGGCGAGAAGATGTTGACCTGCTGGTTGACAACGTAGTTGGTCTGACCCGTGAAGGTGTAAGTGGTTCCGCTGACCGTACCGACAAGGTTTGTCGCTTCAAGAATGTGATACGAAAGGTCAAAGACGTTGCAACCAGCGTTAGTTGAGTTGACCGTTGAATCCCATTGGGCAAGGTTGTTCAACACCAAGATTAGGCGCTCACCGACATAACCCAACTTGGCCGACAGTGGAAACGCTGAGTTAGCGGCGGTCCACGGGTGAGTCGTTCCACCAGAAGTGTTGACCCCCGAAGTGTCACTTGACGCAACGATGGTAATGATTGTGGTGCTACCCGCCGACGCCTGAAACACGCCGTACTTCGTCACCCAAAAGACGTAGTAACCATTGGTGCAAACGTCAAGGATCGGAGCGACGTTTTGCACGGTTGTTGGCGTACCGCTCCATGAGTTTTGGTAAGTGAGTTTGTTTCCGTCTGCGATGTAAACATAGTTTCCGACAGCGATGGCTTTGGTGTTTCCATTGGTCGATGCGAATTGTTGTTGCACATCGTCAAGCAGGGTGAGATTCCATTGTTGCCACGGGTTGACGCCACGACTGTGAGCGAAGCGGGAATCGACTGCGGCCTTGCGGTCAAAGTAAATCTGGCCCGAACCGTCTGACCAATCTCGTGCCTCACGACGCCACAGACCTTCGGTGGATACGGTGCCATCGTCAGGGACGTTGGTAAAGTGAAGCGACTGGCGAGATGCTTCGATGGACTTGTGGCGGAACGCTTCACGACGATACGGCTCGAACGAGGTGTCAATCATGTAGTTGCGTCCCGCGATGGACACAGGGAACGCCGACGATGGCGGAACCGCAGCACCCGCACCCGAAGTGGTTGCGCTGGTTGAACCAAAGGCAATGCCGTAGAAAAGCGGGTAGCTCTCTGCGTGGAACGGCTCGGTGCTTGCGGAATAGGAGGCCATTACCAGCCTTCGGTGCGGGTGTATTGACGCATCAGGCGAGCCGCTTCCTCAGCCACACGGTTCGTGTAAAGAATCTGCAACGCAGCGACAGAGTTGGATACGTTCGTTGCCAGGACTTCGGTTGGCTTGCGGGGGTCAGGCTGTGACTCCATGAAGTTGCGCTTGATTTCACGGGGAAGCGTCAACTGAATCTCGGCACCAAGCGGCGGAATGTCCGTGGCTGATGGTTGCATCCCCGTCAAGGTAGATACATCTGTGTCGGGGTAGCCGGCGTAGACGTAGTAGGTCGGGCCAGCGGCGGTGGTGCAAGGGTCGGTCAGGATGACTTCTGTTGGCGAAACATACGAAGCAATGGTCGTAATCAAGTCGTCTTGGTCCAAACCGTTACCGCCCGCGGAATCAACTCGGATGACCTTGCCAACATCGGCAGACGTGAACGAACCCGATGCATCAAGCAAGGTGGTGGAGTTGACCGCCATGTTGCCGGAATTACTGCTGTTGATTTCAAAACTGACCGGCGTAAACGGTGCGGAATATTGGAAGAAGATTGGCTGGCCTGGGTAGCCACCTTCGTAGATGACAATGCCTGCGCCCGATGGGAACACGGACTCATCAGGGATGGAGCGAAGCACCTTCCACTTGCTGATCTTTGGGTAATTCCTGGTTGGGAACGGAATCTTGTGGCGCACTTCGAGAATGTCGATGAAGTCCGTGGGGATCGTGCCAAGGTCGTAGCCCATGTAGACGGGGTTGTAGGTGACGGTGCTGACGCCGACCTGGAACAATCCCATGTCCGGCGAGGACAGACG
>Ga0316221_1002306_pt1 | contig 17380 bp, 19 predicted proteins | sample TBH18007metaG_FD_206003 | JGI IMG/M metagenome (GOLD analysis project Ga0316221, IMG submission 206003) | Freshwater microbial communities from Trout Bog Lake, Wisconsin, USA - TBH18007 | ecosystem: Environmental > Aquatic > Freshwater > Lake > Hypolimnion/Profundal zone | place: USA: Wisconsin... | reverse complement strand
AATGCTTTTGACTTTGCTGTTCGCATGGGTTGGGGGTATTGGAGAGTAACGCATGATTACCCAAGACCTGACAGTTTTTATCAAGAAATCTATATTAAGCGTATAGAAAACCCATTTATGGTCTATTTTGACCCTAATTCTACTGAACCTGATGGCTCAGACGCTGAAAAATGTTTAATTACTGAAGTGATAAGCAAAGAAGCATTTAGAAAAATGTATCCTGAAGCTGATGATGGTGGAGGATTTAACCCTAGAGGCACAGGCGATAGTCAATCTGAATGGATTACAAAAGAAGACATAAGAATTGCTGAATATTTCTATACAGAAAGAATCCGTACTAAATTACTGCTTTTGTCTGACGGCACAACCATTTATGAAGATGAAAAGCCAAAAGAAACAGATATGCAAGACGCTGGCATTTATGTAGTTAGTAAGCGTGAAACTGTTAAAAAGAAGATTAAATGGGTAAAACTTACAGGTATGCAAGTTTTGGAAAGGTCAGATTGGGCAGGTAAGTATATTCCTGTTGTTCCTTGTTATGGTCAACAACTGATTGTAGATAGTAAGAAGAAAAAATTTGGTCTTACAAGAATGGCAAAAGACCCACAAAGAATGTATAACTTTTGGTCTACAGCATTAACTGAAAGCGTAGCACTTGCACCTAAAGCTAAATATATGCTTGCTGAAGGGCAAGACGAAGGACATGAAATGGAATGGAATACGGCTAACGTCAAGTCTATGCCTGTATTACGTTATAAACAAACCGACTCAGAAGGTAGACCAGCACCAGCTCCTATTCGTATTCAACCTGAACCACCACCAACAGGTATGGTAACGGCTTTGCAAGGCTTAAACAGCGATTTAATGGCTGTAGTGGGCATATATGACCCTAGTCAACTTCCTACAGGCATGATAAGTGGTAAGGCTTTAAATGGTCAGCAACAGCAAACGGATATGACTAACTTCCACTATTACGATAATTTAACTCGTAGTATTAGGCAATGTGGTCGTATTTGTTTAGATTTAATACCATTTATTTATTCTGAAGAACGCATTATGCGAATCATTGGAGCTGATGGTAAGCCTGATATGGTTACGATTAATCAGCGTGGACAAGACGAACAAGGGATTGATAAGATTCTGAATGACGTAACAGTAGGCGAATACGATATTGTGATGGAAACAGGTCCAGGCTATGCAAGTAAGCGTCAAGAAGCTGTTGATTCAATGATGCAATTATTCGCTGCTGACCCTAATTTAGTTCAAGTTGCAGGTGATTTATTAGTGAGAAATATGGACTTCCCTGGTGCTGAAGTCATTGCTGATAGATTAGCTGCAAGTAATCCATTAGCACAAGTAAACGATAAATCTCCGATTCCACCACAAGTTCAAATGCAATTGGCACAGAGTCAACAAACAATTCAACAGTTACAACAACAACTTCAAGCAATGCAAATGGATATTAAATATCGTGCAAGTGTTCAACAACAGGTTCAAGAAGCTGAAACACAGCGTGAAGCAATGCGATTACAAGTTCGTAGAGAAGATACGCAAATGCGAACTGATACACAAGCACATGATACAGTAATTGATTCACAGACTAAATTAGAAATTGAACATTTAAAAGCTCAACTTGCAATAGTATTAGCACAGTTAGGCTTAAAAGATGAACAATTAGCCAAAGAAGAAGCAATCGAAAGGGGAATATGATGTCTAGAGCCGAAGCAAAGTATAAATATTTAGTTAATGAAGAAAAATACGACCCTGAAGTCAGACAAGCCGTATCTAAAAAATCTATTTCTCATTCTGATGCTAACAAAATAAATGCTATGCAAGAAATGATGAGAAAAGAACGTGAAGAACGAGGAAGTAGAAACATTATTACTTCTGAAAATCGTGCTGATTTTATGGCTAATAAGTTAGGTTTAGAACAACCTAACCAAAAAATGCGTCTTAAAAAAATGGATGATGAACAACACGAAAGAGCTAAAAAACACCCTAAATATGCAATGTTAAAAGCTAAATTAGGCAAACGTGGTGCTATGGATGCAATATTGCATGAATTGAATATGGGTGATAGCGAAAAATCTTTACCAAAGTAATAGGCAAACAATCGGAGGGAAATCATGCCAACAGTAATAGGTGATAACGCATTAGAGTGGAAAATGAAAGAAATGGCTCGTAGAGCAGGTAAAAAATATGAGCCTGAAGTAATTAATCCATATCAAGGATTATCTAAAGACGAATTAAAAGCACAAAAGGCATTATTAAAAGATGCCATGAAAGAAATAAAAGAAATTGACAAATAATTTTTAAAACTTTATAACATAACCATCAGGAGCTTGAGAAATCATGGCCGATACAGAAACAAGAGAAGCATCAAATGTAGTAACAAGTGAAAACGCAACAACCTTTTATGCAGAGAGATTAGGTTTAGCTGAGCAAGACACACCTGAGGCTGTTAATACAGAGCCAGAACAAGTCGAAGAACAGAGTAAACCCGAAGCAGAGGAAGAAGCTAAAGAGACTGAAAAGCCGAAAGACAAGTTAAATAAACGATTTGAAAAAGTATCTAAAAGAGCACAGGAAGCTGAAGCAAAAGCTAGAGAACTAGAGAATCGTCTAAGAGAGTATGAAGCAAGGAACGCACCTGAGACACCACAAATGTCAATGGAAGGCAAACCTGATGTAAGCCAATTTAATGACATTCAAGAATTTGAAAAAGCATTAATAGATTGGTCTACTGAAAATGTTTTGAAGCAAAGAGAAGAACAGGAAGCACAAAGCAAGTTACAAGCTGAACGAGAAAAGATTGCAAAATCTTGGACAAAAAGGATTGAACAAGCTAAGAATGAGATAAAAGACTTTGATGACGTAGTGAAATCTGCTAATACTGTCGTAAGTGATGAGATTAGAGATAGCATTTTAGAAAGTGATGTAGGACCACAAATTTTATATCATTTAGCATCAAATGAAGATTATGCTCAGAAGCTAACTGAAATGCCTTTGCGACAAGCTCTTAGAGAACTTGGAAAGCTAGAAGCTAGGTTTGAACGCAAGGAAGAACCGAAACCAGTCGCTAGAAGTAAAGCACCTAGTCCTATTAGTCCTTTGACTGGTGGCAAAGCTGGAGCTGATGTTTTAGTGGATACTGATGGACAGTTTCATGGAACATACGCACAGTATAAAGCTGCAAGACAAGCTGGTAGGCTTAGATAAACCTAATTTTTTTGGAGAAATATCATGGCAAATACGCTATTAACTATATCGAAAATCACCAACGAAGCGTTGATGGTTCTCGAAAACGAATTAACATTTACAAGTGAAGTCGACCGCAATTATGATGACCAGTTTGCAGTCGTGGGGGCCAAGATTGGAGCCACAGTAAATGTCAGGAGACCTGGTAGGTTCGTAGGAACGCTAGGACCCGCCCTTAATGTGGAAGACCTCAATGAAACTTCTGTACCTGTAACTTTATCAAATCAGTTCCATGTGGATACCCAATTTACAACGCAGGATTTAGCATTGTCTTTGGATATGTTTAGCGACAGAATTCTCAAGCCTGCTGTTGCAGCGATTGCGAATAAAATTGACTTTGATGGAACTACAACAGCTGCATTAAACACAGCAAATATTGTAGGAACACCAGGCACACCTCCAACAGGTCTATATACATATTTATCAGCACAAGCATACTTAGATTCTGAAGGTGCTCCTCGTGATGGTAGACGTTCATGTATCGTTGAGCCATTTACATCAGCAACTATTGTAGACTCTCTTAAAGGCTTATTTGTACCGACTGCTGAGATTTCAGCACAGTACACCAAAGGGCTTATGGGTCGCGACAGCGGTGGAATGAATTGGAAACTTGACCAAAATATTGTAAGTCAAACTTTTGGTAACTTCTCTAGTTCTACTGTTACAGCTTCTGTTAACACAACAACAGCTTCAGGCTTCTTAACAACAGGTTGGGCATCACAATCTACTATTACTTTGACTGCTGCTAATACAGGCACAATCAATTTAAATGCAGGTGATACATTCCAAATCGCTGGTGTATATGCTGTTAACCCACAGAATCGTCAAGCATACGGAACTAACAAATTGCGTTCATTTGTAGTAAAGAGTGCTGTTTCTGTAGCATCAGGTTCAAGCGTTCAAGTTACTGTATCTCCTGCTGTTATTTCAGGTGGTCAGTTCCAAAACGTATCGATTCCTACTACATCATCAACAGCTGCTGTAACATTCTTTGGTAGCCAATACAATGCAAGTGGATATGGTATCGTTTCTCCACAAAACATTGTGATGCACCGCAATGCATTTACCATGGCCATGGCTGACCTGGAATTACCAGAGGGAGTCCATTTCGCTGGTCGTGCTTCTGATAAAGAGATTGGTCTTTCCATGCGTGTTGTCCGCCAATATACCATCAACAATGATTCTATTCCGACTCGTGTTGACGTATTGTATGGTTGGGCTCCTCTCTATCCTGAACTCGCTTGTCGTGTTGCAGCTTAATTAACGAAAGGAAAATATCATGGCAAATCCAGGACCAGCAGTAACCAATTCAACCCACCCATCGAATGTAACGACTTCACAGTCATTACGTTTGATTGCAACGTTGAAGAACGTGAACGCTAACGCAATCGCTAATTACCCTATGCAAGTAAACAATAGTTCTGTATTTTTACCACAGAGCTTAATTGTTACTAACCTAAACAATGCTGGAGTTTCAGTAACTCCTACAGGTTTAGCATTAGGTGTAGCGACAACAAGTGGTGGCTCAAGTTTATATGGAGCAATAACAGCATCACAATTAAGCACCACAGTAGGTGTTTCATTGGTTGCTCCTTCAGCACAAACTACAGCAACTACAGTTCAAAACCTTTATTTAAACGTAACAGCACCATTAACAACAGCAGTAGCAGGTGCAACATTTGACGTTTATGTATATGGTTATGACTTTAGCGTATCAAGCTAATCACCAACAGAAGTAAATAAAGAAAGCCATGCTCAAAAAGTGTGGCTTTTTTTCTTAAAAAACCTATAATTGAATTAACCTTTAAAGGAAAAAATATGTCATCAACAACTATTTCTCGTGGTAATGTTCTATCACAAACTTATATCGGACCATCTCTAACCCCTGTTTCAGTAGCATCCTACACAACAGCTGCTCAAACATTTAATATTGCTGGACTATTAACAACTGACATCGTTCAGTATGTGGGTTTAGCAGGTGCTCAAACAGCAGGAGTAACAGGAGCTGAATGTGATGTATTAACGAACGGTGTTTTAACTGTTGCATTTTTAAATAGTACATCAGGAGCAGTAACACCAGCTCCAGGCACTTATGTATTTTGTATAACTCGTTGTGAAAACTTGCCTTTACCTACTACAGCAGTCTAAGGAGAAATCATGGCTTATAACTCAGCATTTGGACCATTTGGACCGACTTATTTAGTAGGAACAAGTCCTGTCCAAGTAAAATCAAATAACAATGTATATCCATCAGGGTATCGTATTGTTAATTTAACAAGTAGTTTAGTTCGAGTTGGTTGGTCTCCACAAGAGCCTAATGACGCATCAGTTACCCCTGTAGCTACTACTCCAACTTCTAGTGGAATCGCTAATGTTCTATCTATACCTGCAAATGGTGTAGGAGTATTTAGTAGTATTCCTCCAAATGCTTGGTTTATAGCAAGTGCAGCAACAAGTTTAGAAATCACTCCAGGCGAAGGAATATCATAATGAGTTCAAATAAAGTCGCAACGACAAGCACACAAAACATCGTTCCTGTTCAAGCTGAATTTGATGTTAATGGAAATTGTTTAGGGTTAGTAGGACCAGGAGGAGTTTTCTTTAATCCACCTATTTCTACTGACACCATTACAAATTCCACGATTACAGGCTCAACGATTAATAGCACTTCTATTGGTGCTACAACTCCGAGTACAGGTGCATTTACAACTTTAACGGCTAATACACTTAATTTAACAAATGCTCTTGGTGTAGCAAACGGTGGTACAGGATTATCAACATTAACATCAGGATATATACCGTATGGTAATGGTACAAGTGCGTTTGGAAGTAGTGCTAATTTAACTTTTAACGGCACATTATTAAGTGTTACTGGAAACATTAATTCAACAAATACTTGTACTTTGGCACAAACCGATGGCCAATTATTAATACTTGGAAATCAAACTGCTGGTGGTGCAAAATTAGATGTTCAAACTGCTAGTGGTACTGCTTCAACTTTAAGGCTCTATCAACAAGGCGTTAGTAACTTTACAATTTCTGTTCCAGCAAGCACAGATGCTTTAACTTTTTCATCTTATGCTGGCGAACGGATGCGTATTGACTCTAGTGGTAACTTGTTAGTGGGGACTACAAGTGCATCAATCAACAATAGTAATTCGATTGTTTTAGGAACTCCTACTGCCGCTAATCTTTATGTAAATCATTTAAATGGTGTATCTTCTGGATATTCTTATGCAACTTTTGGTTATAACGGCTCACAAATTGGCTCTATTAGTCAATCAGGCACAACTGCTGTAAATTACAACACATCATCAGACCAACGCTTAAAGACTAATATTGTTGATGCTCCTGATGGCAATATTGACCAAATCAAGATTCGTTCTTTTGATTGGAAATCTGACGGAACACACAACACTTATGGCGTTATTGCCCAAGAATTGGTAGAGGTAGCACCATACGCAGTTCACCAACCCACAAATCCTGATGAAATGATGGGTGTTGATTATAGTAAATTAGTACCTATGATGATTAAAGAAATTCAAGATTTAAAAGCAGAAGTAAATCAACTTAAACAAAAACTAGGAGTTTAATATGTCAGCAACAATAAATTGGACTGTAGATTGGTTAAATACTAGCACTCAAACAATTAACGGATTTTCACAAGTAGTAGTTAATTGTGGTTGGAGATGTACTGGGACTGAACAAGCAGGTAATCCTGAAAAAACTTATACCAACTCTGTTTATGGAACTTGTAGTTTTGTAGAGCCACCTGCAGGCGACCCAAACTTTGTTCCATTTGCAAACCTTACGCAACAAGAAGTAATTAATTGGTGTTGGGCTAATGGTGTAGACCAAACTGCTACTGAAGCTGCTGTAAACACAAATTTAAACAATTTAATTAATCCAACTGTTGTACAGCCACCTTTACCTTGGCAAACATTAGAAGCTCCTATAACACAACCAGCTACTGCCTAAAAATGACTGCACCTATCGACATCATTAGCCGAGCATTAAAAGATATTGGAGCATTAGAAGCAGGGGAATCTCCTAGTCCTGAAGCTGCTCAAGATGCCTTTGATATGTTAAATGACCTTATAGACCAATGGTCTAATGAGGATATGATGGTATATAACACAACAGAGATTATATTTCCGTTAATATCAGGTCAAATTCAATATACGATTGGTCCGACAGCATCAACAGCTAATTACATAGGTGCAAGCATATTAGGAACAATTACAGGTAATATTTTAACTGTTACAGGTGTAACAACAGGAGCAGTCGCACAAGGTCAAACTTTAAAAGGTGCAAACATACCTACAGGCACAAAGATTGTTCAATTTATTACAGGTGCAGGTGGTAATGTCAATGAAGTAGGAACATATCAATTAAGCAATCCTGCAACAACATTAGCACCTAGTTTCACAGCTTCTATTTCAGGAACAACTTTAAATGTATCAGCAATAACGCAAGGATATTTAGGGGTAGGAGCTGTTATAACAGGTACAGGAGTATCAGCAAATACGGCTATACAAAGCGTTTTAAATGCTAGTGGTGGTGTAGGTACATATACTGTTAATAACTCGCAAACAGTCGGTAGTGAAGCTATGACAGCAACTATTACACCGATACCGATTACAGCATATTATCAAAAGCCATTATTTATAGACCAAGCCTATGTTCGAGTAAATACACAAAGTAATGGTCAAGCTGTTCAAAATGGTGGATTAGATTATCAAGTAGCTGTTCTTGCTTTAGAAAATTACAATCAAATAGGATTAAAGACATTAAATGGCCCATGGCCAAAAGCTCTTTATTACAATCCTAATGCTGACCATGGCAACGTATTTGTATGGCCTAATCCATCACAAGGTGAAATGCACATGTTCTCATCTACTATTTTTAGTGGATATGAAACATTTAACGATACGATAGTATTACCTCAAGGCTATTCAATGGCTCTTAGATGGTGTCTAGCTGAAAGATTGATGCCTATGTATGGCAAGGCTTCACAAATACAAATTGGAATGATTCAAGGATATGCTGCTCAAGCTAAATCTACTATTAAACGCAATAATATGATGCCTATTGCAGCTGCAGGTTATCCTGATTCAATGTTGGTTGGAAGGGCAAAAGATGCTGGTTGGATACTTAGCGGAGGTTTTTTCAGGTGATTCTTTACGCATATTGAAAGGAAAGCACCAAAAGAAACTAGCGAAAAAGGATTTTTATTACATACTTGCGATAATCCGTCATGTTGTAATCCAAAACATTTGTGGATTGGTACTCATAAAGACAATATGGAAGATAAGGCAAGAAAAGGTAGAAGCCCTGATTTTTCTGGTGGCAAAGGTCCAAGGTGCAAACTTACAATGACACAAGCAAGAGAAGCTAGAGAACTTAAAAAAAATGGTATGAGTACAAGAGAATTAGCATTAAAATTTGAAATAAGTTTAGCAAGTATGAAAACTTTAATTCGTGGTGATTCTTATAAGGAATCTGAATAATGGCAGACTTTGGTTTTGTAGGTGCAAGTTATGAAGCTCCATCTTTGTACCAAGATGCACAGGAGTGCATTAATTGGTATCCTGAAATAGACCCTACTAAACCTCAAGGCTCTAGAGGAGTGATTGCTTTATATCCGACACCTGGACTTACATCAATAGTGGCTTTATCTCCACAAGCTGAAGTTCGTGGCATGAGAACAGTATCCGGTGGTAATTATATGGTTGCTGTTTGTGGATATTATGTTTATGTATTAAATTCTACTTTTACCCCTACGATTATTGGTCAATTAAATACAAATAGTGGTCGTGTAGGAATTACAGATAACGGAGTAAACGTCTATATTACTGATGGAAACTATCGTTATACATGGAGAATTTCAAACCCAAGTGCTGCTATATTTCAAGGAACAATATCAGGGAATACCCTGACAGTTACTCGTGTTATTAGTGGAACAATATCTGCTAATCAAGCATTATTTGGTTTTGGAGTTCCAGCTGAAACAGTCATTGTAAGTGGTTCAGGAACGACTTGGACATTAAATAATTCTGCAACAATAGCAACACCTGAGCAAATGAATTCAGCGAATGTTGCTTCAGTTATTACAGCGTCTATCGCAACAACTACTTTAACAGTATCAGCAGTTACTTCAGGAACATTATATGTCGGTCAGACAATAACAGGCACAGGAGTAACACCAAACACGATTATAACGGCTCTAGGCAACGGAACAGTTCTAAGTGCTAGTATTACTACAGGTGGAACAGGGTACGCTGTAAACGATACTGTATCGGTTTTAGGTGGGGTTTATGGAAATAGTCCAGCTACTTTTACAGTAACTTCCGTTTCATCAGGAGTCGTAACAGGCTTAACTCAAACTTTTTCAGGTGCTTATACATCACTTCCAATAAATCCCGTATCGACTTCTACCAATAACGTAGGAACAGGGTTAACCCTAACACTAACATTTGGAACAGGAACAGGTGGAACAGGCAATTATGTGATTAATAATTCACAAAGTATTGCTTCAAGAACCATGTATGCCTTGAATTTTAGTGTTATACCTACGACTGATGGTGCATTTAGTGGTGCTACAGTTGTTGATGTTGTGGACAATTATTTTGTTTATAACGACCCTAATACGCAAGAATGGGCAGCTTCTAATATTTTAAGTCCAATTACTTATTCATTAAGTTATGCGAGTAAGTTTACTGGTCCTGATAATCTTGTATCTTTAATATGCGACCATGGGCAAGTCTATTTATTAGGGGAAAACACGAGTGAAGTATGGGCTGATGTTGGGACATTTCCATTTCCATTTCAAAGAATACCTGGTTCTTCTAGTCAGCAAGGTATTGTTGCTCCATTTTCTATTTCAAGACTTGGAAATTCTTTTGCTTATTTAAGTAAAAATAATCGTGGTCAAGCTGAAATAGTGCAAATGAACGGATATTTTCCGACTCGTATTTCAACCCATGCTGTAGAAAATACTTTAGTTGACCAATATATTGCTGATGCTGTTGCTTATACTTACCAATTAGAAGGACATGAAGTATATGTAATATCGTTTCCTACGATTGATTTAACATGGGCTTATGATATTGCAACAGGAATGTGGCATAAATGGTTGTGGGTTGATAGCAATAACGTATATCATAGACATAGAACACAAGTTTCAGCATTGTTTCAGGGCATAGTATTAGCTGGCGATTGGGAAAATGGGCAAATTTATCAAATAGATTTAAATAACTATACTGACAATGGCGATACTATTCGTAGATTAAGACGAGCACCTCATTTAGTTTCAGATTTACAGCGTCAATATTTTGAAGAATTACAGATACAGTTTCAGCCAGGCGTAGGCTTAACAGGTGTAACTGTTCCGTTAAATGGTGAAGTAGTGGGTGCAAACCCTCAAGCTATGTTGCGATGGAGTAATGATGGTGGCTCAACTTGGAGTAATGAGCATTGGTCAAGCATAGGATTAATTGGTAAATATAAGAATCGTATTATTTGGCGAAGATTAGGTTGGTCAAGGGATAGAGTATTTGAAGTAACTGTTACTGACCCTATAAAAGCCGTTATTGTTTCAGCAAATTTAAAAGCTAGTGTAGGAGAAAACTAATGTCTCAGAATAGCAATTTATGGGGAACAGGTGTTAATAATCCATACCCACAAACACCATTATTAGATGATGGCAATAAAATGCCGACTAGAGCTTGGCAACAATGGTTTTTAAATTTATTGAATTTTGGTTCAGCACCAACAGCAACAAAAGGTAGTGGAACATTACCGACAAATCCTGTAGGATTTATTAATGTAACTGTTAATGGTAAACCTTATAAAGTGCCTTATTACAATGTCTAACATTATTGATAATTCTTTAGAAAAAGTTAAGTTTAGACAAGACATTTTGTCTGTTCAAAACGGATTACAAGAAATGATTAAAAATGGTCAAATTGAATCAAAATTAGAAGATTGTATTGTTAAGCATTATTTTTCTCCTATTGATGAAAAATACGGATGTTGCACTTATGCTAGAGAAATGTTTATACCCAAAGATACTTTAATAATAGGTAAAATACATAAACATCAACATTTAAATATTATTTCAAAAGGTAAGGTAATTGTTTATACCGAATTTGGAGAAAAACATTTAGAAGCACCAATTACGTTTGTTTCTGAAATAGGTTTAAAGCGTTCAGTTTATGCTGTAGAAGATACTTTATGGACAACTATTCATTTAACTAAATTTGCAAATGAAAATGATTTAGATAAAATTGAAGATGAAGTAATATCGCCTAATTATGAAAACATGGGTTTAATTGATTCTGTCGATGCTTTATTAGAAAACAAAGGAAATATATTATGACTTGGGGAATGACTGCTATTGCTGGAGCTACTGTAGCTGGCTCATTAATTAGTGCTCAAGGTGCTAAGAGTGCTGCTCAAACTCAAGCTAATGCACAAGCAGCTGCACAAAATCAATTATTGCAAACAGGTGGTCAAGCAGCTAATTTGTATCAACCTTACCAAAATTTAGGCACAACATCATTAAATCAAATTAATGCAAGCATGCCTTATTTAACAAGCCAATTTAGTAATCAAGATTTAAATGCTAATTTAGCACCTAATTACGCTTTTCAATTACAACAAGGTCAAGGTGCAACAAATGCAGCTGCAAATGCTACAGGTGGAATGGTAAGTGGAAATGCTTTAAAAGGTTTACAAGATTACACACAAAACTTTGCAGCTAATGCTTATCAAAACGCATTTAATAACTACACAGCAAATCAAACTAATCTTTACAATCGTTTATCAGGATTAGCAGGAATAGGCTTACAAGGCACAACAGGTGCAGCCAATGCAATGATTGGAACAGGAACAAATGTAGCTAATTTAACAACAGGAATTGGTAATTCATTAGCTGCAGGTCAAATAGGTCAAGCAAACGCTTATGGTGGAGCATTAAATAATTTAGGTAATTTGGCTTATTTATCAAGTATAGGTCAAGGTCAAACAACACCTAGTGGTGGTGGAGTAGCTCAAATTGGTAGTGGAACAGAATATGCAACACCAAGTTCTAATATGCTTTCACCAACATATCAAGGATAAATTATGGCAGAAGTTCAAAAAGCTGATACAAGTATATTTGGCAATTTACAAGCACCTAAAGGTATGTCTTTATCTGAAATGTTGGGTGTTCAAAAGTCGCAATATGAATTATCTAAGTTAAAAGAATTGTATCCAGCGATGATTTCAAAGGAACAAGCTCTTTCAAAAACTGCAGGAATTGAATCAGAAAAAGCTGGTTTTGGTTTACAAAGAGAATCTCAATTAAATGATGAGCGTAAAGCAATACAAGCATTTATGTCAGACCCTAGAAATTGGCAAAATGATAAAGGTGAAACTGACATTAATAAGGTAAATTCTGTTTTACCAGCGATAGCACCTTTAAGCGGAACTGAACACGCAACAAAATTAACTACTTTAGCAAACAATCACACAACGGCTGAAAATGCTAAAGTAAATATGACGCAAAATGAAAAATCAGTTATTGCTTCTGTTTATGGAGCATTAGGTCGTGCAGGTGTAAATGACCCTAAAGCATATCTTGATGCATTAAATAGTTTAAAAAAACAATATCCTGATAATAAAAACATACAACAATTTGTTGATGCAAGTATTAGTTCATTAGGTTTAATGGGTGATAAACCCAATCCAAATATTTCTAAAACAGCTATTCAGGCTTCTGAACAATTACTTACACCTCCACAACAATTAGAAGCATTTGCTCCTAAAGTTGGATTACAAAATGTTGGTGGTCTTAATGTTCAAACAACTACACAACCATCAGTCGGTGGTAATGCTCCTACGGCTACTTATGGATTGCCTGTTATTGGTGGCGAACAACCTGCACCATCAAATGCACCACTAAATGCACCATCAAATGCACCAACTGAAACTAAAGAACCATTATTTATTGAAAGATTCCCAAAAAGACCTGAAACATATCCTCCACAAATATCTGAATTAGAAAAACCAAGTTATGAAGAAGGATTAGTTTTAAGACAAAAATCTTCTGATATTGCTTCTGATTCTTCTAATTTATTAACTTCTATTCGTGCAGCAAGAAAATCAATAAAAGAAAGTTCAGGAACAGCAATAGGTCAAGGTTTAAGAAGTGCAAAACAAATATTTATAGCTAACCCTGAATTAGAAACTTTAGTTAAAAACGCTGCTGATATACAAGCTCGTCAAGGTGCTATTTTAGGAGCTAAAACAGATTCATCAAGAGAAACTATTTCTCAAACATCACCTAATGCAAATTTAAGTGAAAAAGGTTTAGAAAAGATTTTAGAAAGAATTGAAGCTGATACTGTTAATAATATGAAATTCAATAAAGGTTTAAATGCTTATATTGATAAAAAAGGTAATGTTAATGGCCATTTAAATGCTTCTAGTTTTAAAAATGCTTGGACTAATAATTTTGATGCTGACGTATTTAAATATCAAAATATTGTTAATTCTGATATGTCCAAAGAAGAAAAAGCAAAAGCTAAAAAAGAATTATTGCAAGGTAAAGATTTAACAAAATTTGAAAAGAATTTAAAAAATCTTCATCGATTAGAACGAGGTGAAAACTAATGGCTGAATTTGCTGAACCTGATGTTCTTAGTGATTTTGCAGAATTTAAAAAGTCATTTAAGACACCTGAATTAAACCCAGAATTGGCGGCTCGTTTAGAACAAGCTAAAACAGCTTATAAAGAAAAATATGGTAAAGATTTACCTATTACAAGCCAAGTAAGAACACGAAAAGAACAACAAGATTTATATAACAGATATAAGCGTGGAGAAAAGGGGATTTATATACCAACTAATCCTGCTGATTATCCTAATCAAGAATATTTCCATACTGATGCTGCTGATATATCTACAGAAGTTCCTGATGATTTTTTAAAGCAATTCGGATTGCATAGACCATCAGGAAAGAAAGACCCTGTTCATACAGTTATTGACCCTAGTTATAAACCTGTTTTAACTGAACCTAAAGTTTATACTGAACCTGATGTTTTAAGTGAGTTTCAACAAGATAAAAGTAGTTTATTTAATGCTCCACAAGAACAAGAATACAAACATGGCTTTTATAACCCTAATTTAGTTGCTCAAGGCGAAAAAGCAAGACAAGCTGGTGGGGGTAATTTAGAACCTATAGTTTCTGATATATCTAATGTCTTAGGGCAAATGTCTTGGGAAGATTGGAAAAAGAACGCAATAACAGCTAATATGTTGAAATATGGTGTAGGTGGTATGCCTATTATTGGCGATGAGCAAATGAAAGAAGAAGCTCGTCAAAAGTTAATAGAAGCTGGTAAAGGTATGTATCAAACACTTATACATCCTATAGAGACTTTAACGGCATTATCAGAACAACAACCAGGACAAGTATTAGGGGAAATGATTAAAGGTGGAGTATATGACGCACCTTTAACTGTTGCAGGAGAACCAATAGTTGCAGGAGTTAAACCTGTATTAAAAGCCACAGGAAAGGCATTACAACCGATTGCTGAGACTGTAGCTGAAACAGTAGCACCTGCTCAAGAAGCCTTCCAAAGGCTTAAAAATAAGCCTACAGTAACTATTGAAGGTGCAAATTATCAACCTGAAATTATGACAGGTGGTGGTGCAGCAAATGTTACTAAACAAAATCAAATTAATGCTTTAGTACCTGATTTAAGTTCTGAAACACAAAACGTCATTCGTAATGTTTCACCTGAAAAAATAAATTTACCAGCATTAGAAACTAAAGCTCTTGAAGAAAAACATGGAATAGATTTATCTCAAGGTCAACGCACAGGTTCAGCAAGATATGCTGATGAATGGAACAGGCGAACAACTGATGAAAGATTGCAAAATTTATTTAGCAAACAACCATCACAATTTCAAATAGCATTTGATAAATTATTAGATAAACACGCTTCTGATATTGGAGAATTAACTAAAGAAAATATTGGTCAAACACAAATTAATGCTTTAGCAGCTAAAGACAAAATACGTCTAGATAATATTAAACAAGCATATCAAGATTTAGAAACAGCCAATGGTGGTCAATTACCCATTGATATATCTCAATTAAACAATAACATTAATAGTGCCTTAGCAAAAAAATTAAAAACAAATGTTTACGAAGATAAATTGTCAACAATTAAAAAAGATATTGATGGATTAATTAAAAATGGTCAAATGACATTTGAAGATTATGAAAATTTAAGGTCAAATTTATCAGATGAAATGCGTACAAATCAAAGTGGTTCAGCAAAAGCTGCTGCTTATATTATTAGAGAACAATTAGAAAATTTACCTATATTTGGTGCTGAAGGTGGAAGTCCACAAGCTATGCAATTAAAAGCATTAGCTGATAAAGCAAGAAGTTTATATTCTGAACGTCAAAATATCATTAAAACAAATCCAGCATATAAAGCAGCAATTAAAGAAGCTACAGATATTGCTGAAGCTGAATCAATCGAAAGTTTAAACGCAGCTAAGTTTCACGATAAATTTGTTACAAATGGAACTCCTGAAGTAACACGAAGAATGATTGAAGAAATTAAAGATAATCCTAATGCTTTAAAAGCAATTAGAGCTGGGGATATTATTAATGCTAGAGATGCTTTAGTTCCTAATACACAAACTCCACAATTAAGACCTGATATGTATAATAAATATTTAAGGTCGCAATCATCTAAAACAAAATATGTGCATGATGCTGAATCAGCACAAGATTTATTAGATTTAGGAATTTTGTCAGGAAAAGTTGCACAACCAAAAGATAAAGCATTTAATTATTCTAATAGTTACTCAGCATATTTAGGTGATTTATTAAAAGAAGGATTGTCTTTAAAAGGTCAAATGGCTTTAGCAAAAGCAACAGGTGGAGCTTCAATACCTGTCGTTGGTGCTGGTAAAGAAATTATGGAACGATTAAATAAAAGTAAATTTGTTAATGAAACTTTAAATCCACACGCTGGAATTGTTCAAGAAAAATAGGAAAATAATATGGCAACTGTAAATCTTTCACCTTTATTTAATGGTGTAACCAATTTTGATAGCACAGGAGCTATATTGGCAGGTGGGTTGTTATATACCTATCAAGCAGGTAGTTCAACTCCATTAGCAACTTATACAACTGTTAATGGAACGATTGCTAATGCTAATCCTATTATTTTAGGTGCTGATGGCAAACTTCCACAAGAAATGTGGTTGATTTATGGATACTCCTATAAATTCGTTTTAGAAACGGCTAATAGCGTCTTGGTGAATACTTATGACAATATTGCAGGCTCACTATCAACTATACCTTCAACGACTCCTAGCGTTCCTAGTGGTTGTATTTTAATATGGTCAGGTTCAGTCGGTTCTATTCCAAGTGGTTTTGTTATTTGTGATGGTAATAATGGAACACCTGACCTTAGAAACTCATTTATTTTAGGTGCAGGCAATTCTTACACAGTAGGTCAAACAGGTGGTTCAACTGATGCTATTGTTGTAAGCCATACTCATGCAGCGACTTCTACTGTTACTGACCCAACTCACCAACATTTAGCATTAGACCCTGCTGGTGGAACTGCACAAAATGCTGCTGTAGGAAACAATCCTGGACTTTTTGCAGCAGTATATGGTTCAACTGCAAATTTAACTTACAAAACTGGTTTTGCATCAACTAATATTTCTGTAGCAACATCTAACGCACCAGCAGGTACAAGTGGCACAAATGCAAATATGCCTCCTTATTATGCACTTGCATATATTATGAAGACTTAATATGGATATAGAAAATATAGTTATCGAAACGGATAAGCGTTTAAATGCTCACGAGCAAGTATGTGCTGAAAGATATAAAGGCATATTAGAATCATTTGATAAAGGTTCTAAACGTATGCAACGTATTGAGTATCTTTTATATGCTGTAATTGCTTCTGTTTTCTTTGGTAAAGACATGATTGTCGATATTGTTCAACATTTAATATCAAAATGAAATGGTTAATCCAATTGCTGAAGGTGCAAGCTCTCTAGCAGATAGTTTGGAACAAACTAGGCAAGCTGGAAAGAAA
>Ga0316221_1002303_pt1 | contig 17390 bp, 21 predicted proteins | sample TBH18007metaG_FD_206003 | JGI IMG/M metagenome (GOLD analysis project Ga0316221, IMG submission 206003) | Freshwater microbial communities from Trout Bog Lake, Wisconsin, USA - TBH18007 | ecosystem: Environmental > Aquatic > Freshwater > Lake > Hypolimnion/Profundal zone | place: USA: Wisconsin... | reverse complement strand
CTACTTAGACTTAATAGAAAATTACAATTTATCTTAAATTAGATTTTCTACTTAGAACTTGTAAAAATACGTATTATTCAAAAAATTAACATATTTTTATAATTAAAAAATGAACTTTAATATAGAAATGTATCACATTACGGCATATACTAAGGCTAAAGCAAAAGAAATTGGCGTAGAGGTAAAACCCAGTACGCATAAGGGAAAAAAGATAGATGTCTTCAAAAATGGAAAAAAAATTGATAGTATTGGTGCTATTGGTTACAAAGATTATCCGACATACAACGCTACGGAAGGAAAAACAATTGCCGATGAACGGCGAAGACTTTACCATCTACGGCATACTCAAAATACACAGGGTGAAAAATTAGCCAAAAAATTATTATGGTAAATCTAAAAACTTTTTTTATACATAAGAGTAGAAACCTTCCATGAGTTCCTATAATATTGATCCTGAATACAGCGTATCGGCATTGAATAGCTCGGTGCCCCCGTCCATCATGCCTTCCATGGCTCAACGTCCGATTGCTGGTACGTCGTCCTCGCTGGTGTCCATTGTATCGCAGTCGGCGACACAATATGCTGGTGGCCTTGTTCAAATTAACATTCCTAACCAGCCGAATTCGTACATCAAGTCAGGCTCGGCCTTCTTAAAGATGTTGGTAACCCTGACGACCACAGGAGCAGTCGGTGCCAGTGGTGCCGGCACGGTTACGGCTGGTAACGCCCAGCAAAACTGGTCATCTTTGATTCTCCGGGCGACGATGTCAGCTGGGGCTAATGTATTAGAGCAGATTAATCAGTATTCTCAATATGATTCTCTATTGAATCTTCACGCTGGTTCAGCTGGTTATTTCCAGGGCAACATGAAAGAATTGTATGGTCAACAGATTGCACTTAGCAACAATGATGCATCCGGTTCTACTTATTCGTTTACGGTTTGCATTCCGATTTCGTGGGGTCTGCTCAACAGTTCAGAGGAGCAACATTTCCCGCTGGGTTTGCTGAATTCTGGCCTGCAGTTGGCTTTTGATCTTCAAGGTGATTTGAACCAGGCTATCTACGTACCGTCTGCTGTTACTGGTGTAACTGCTGTTACGTACCAGGTCTCTAATATCAGCTTTAACTATGAATCTATCAAAGTCCCTGTGGAACATTTCCAAAGCCTGCGCCAACAGATGGCGGGCGATGGTTCGTTGTATCAGCTCCCTTACGTGTCAGCTTTGAACATGTCTATTGGTGCTGCTACCACGACAGATATTACGTTCGGTGTCGGCTTGTCTTCATTGAAGGGTGTCTTTTCTACAATGTGTCCCGCAAGTGCATTTAATACGCAGTTTGTATCTAATCGTTACGGTCTGACGCAATGGCGTGCTTTGTTGGACGGGCAAATGATCAACCAATTTTCGTTGCCCCAGATTCAGACAGGCACTGCCAATTCTGAAGTAGAATTTTACGTTGAGCTGAACCGAGCGCTGGGTGTGCTTGGCAGTGTGACTCGTACGGCCGGCCCAGCATCCTTTGCTACGGCAGCAATTGCGGCTAAAAATGGTACGGCTCAGACCAATTCAACATATTATGCTAACTATTTCTGGGCTGGTCTTGGTTGCAACAAGTTCTCGGAGCATGGTCTAACCTACACCGGTACGCCAGTTTCGCAATTGCAAATTCACGGCGAAACCATTTCAGGTACTGCTTCTACCATGTTTATCGTGTGCATCTATGACTCCTGCCTCTTCATTAATGCCCAGGGAGATGTTTCGGTCAACCGATAAATGGCATAAATCTCCGGCATACATTTTATTTTTTTGAGAATCCGGTCTTCCCAAAAAATTAAAATTGACAGCTTAAAAATATATTATATAAATATATAGTAGAAAGATGTCCCTCCTAAAAGATTTGATTTCGTACATGACCATTCCTCAATTAGAAGAAGTAATTACATTGGCTAAAGAAGAAATTGTAAAACGTTTATTTGATAAACCAATTACACAAGGCTCGTCCTGCTTAGCAAAAGAATCGCCCTGCTTAGAACAAGAGGAAGAATCAGATAATGAAGAAGAAGAAGACGATGAACCTAAGAAAATTACGTTAAAATTGAAATATTTATATGATGAATCTAATAAGGAAAAACCTCAACAGATTACTATTCGTATTGTCCCTGAATTTGTAGAAGAATTACAAAAAAAGATGAATGTACAATTTATTACAACTCATGAAAAATGCAATAATGATACACTACGTAATTTTGATTGGACGTATTCTGAATATAAAAATAGTAAATCACCTATCGCATCTTTTCCAATGTTTCGTATCTTAATTAATACAGAGAAAGCACGTGAACATCTACGGACGATCTTTACACAAACGATTACATCAAAAACATTAAGTCTATGGTATCCTAAACGTCCATCAAATAAAGATATTGTAAATCCTGATATAAAAGATGAAAAAGGATTATATCAATCCAAATACCCAATTTATATTATTTCTAAGGGACGATGGGAAAAACGTTTAACCGCTACAGCATTAGAAGAAATGGGAGTAAATTATCGTATCGTAATTGAGCAACAAGAATATGATAACTATGCACAATATATTGCTAAAGAAAAAATTATTGTTCTTCCAACGGATTTACCATTTAATGGATCTGGTATTCCTGCTCGTAATTATGTATGGGAACATTCTAAAAAAGAAGGTCATAAATATCATTGGATTTTAGATGATAATTTGGATGGATTTTATCGTTTCAATCGCAATAAAAAAGAAAAGGTAAAAAGTGGTTATATATTTAATCATATTGAACAAATGGTAGAGAAACATACAAATGTTATGATGGCTGGTATGAACTATTATATGTTTATTCCTGAGATTTCTATGAATCGTCCTATTATTACATCCAATACTCGTATTTATTCATGTATTCTATTAAAAAATGATATTCCACGCTTAGACGAACACTGGCGAGGAAAATATAATGAAGATACAGATTTAAGCCTTCGTCTATTAAAATTAGGATATAGTACATTCTTATTTAACAATTACTTATGTAATAAAGCGACAACCTTAACAATGAAGGGAGGAAATGCAGAAATTTATGCTGGTACTGGTGTAGAAGCTAAATTGAATTCATTAATTCAACAACACCCAGACGTAGTAAAAGCTACTACTAAATATAAACGTCCTCATCATCAAGTAAATTATAAACCGTTTAAAGATAATATCTATATAGAGTAAATGGGATTCTTTGCCAATCTTTGGCACGGTATTAAGAATACGGTACATAATGCCTGGAACGAAGTAAAACAGCGGGGTACAACGCTCTTTACTAACAGTCATTATATAGGCCCTTATAATGCATTAAGTCCAGAGTATATACGGACTCATCCGCCTAAAGACCCAGTAGATGCTGGAGCATTGCATCATGATTTAGATTATAGCCGAATAGCTAAAGCAAGGGATGCAAAAATAATAACAGATACGGAAGCTAAAAATATGATCCGTGAATCAGATAACCGATTTTTACATAATACCAAAAAAAACTTTTCATCAAATCCATTAGGAGCATCCTTAGGATATCTGGGTATTAAAGGAAAGACTCTTTTAGAAGATATTGGGGTTCTCAATCCCAATCAATTTGTCACGGCAAAATTCGGCGGTAAAATAATGTCTTTCCAGAAATGAAAATCTTTTTGAATACTTTTTTATAAAAAGTATAGTAGAGATGAATGTTAACATGATGACTAATATGGTGATGGGGTCTCCGACACCCCCAAGTCTACCTATTGGATCATTGCGGTTAGGCTATAAACATGGTGGTATGATTGACCCTATGCTAAGTAAAGCGCTTGGTAATGTGTTAGAAAAACGCCCTAATGTAGTTAGACAAGGATTACGTTTAGAAGAAGGTGGAGCTGTTCCCGCTACGAAAGGTAGACCCCCTAAGGAACTTCTTGTAAAAATGAAAACATGCGGGGTAGATAATGTTCCCGCTCTTCTTCAAGGTGGTGAAATCGTTATCCCTAAAAAATATGCTCCGAAAGTAGGACACTTTCTTAAACAAGAAGGTATCCATTTGCCGAATATGTAGGACTTTTTAAAAAAAGTCCACAAAAATCCACTCATGTGAGGGGTGTGGGGACGCTTGTGTCTCCACTTTTGTTAGCCAATTATAATATTAGTACTTATTATAATTAGATAATGCCTTACCACGTCATTAAATATAATGGCGGTTACGTTGTAGCAAATCAGCATACGGGAAAACATTATAGTAAACATGCTTTAACTAAAGAAAATGCAGAAAAGCAATTAAAAGCCATGTATAATGCATTAGGATTAGCAAAATTATAGTCTCCCTCCTCCTTGATTTCCACTCTGTCCAGGGCGTACATAATACATACGGCCTCCTTCACTAGATTGTGACCGTTCGTTTTCTCTCGGCATTCGTGAGCGTGATACCCCTTCTTTGGTATAACCAAATCCAAATCTTCCAAACCTATGACCTACTTCCTGTCTTTCTCGTTTGGGCTTAGCAAATGGAATAGGTTGTCCTGCTGATTGTGACATAGGTTGTACTAAAGAATGCGTCTGACTAAATGCCGATGGCTCAGATAAAGCTGGTTCAGCTGGATAATTGTATTCCAAATAATTTTCCATATTTCCAGTGGGTTTTTCTGATATTGGTAAATCATTTACCATTCGTTTCTCTATAGATGCTTCATCGCCATAGGACATGTGACTAAATGGAATAGATTGACGTTCTGCAAAATTCCCATGGTCAATGGAAGAAGGTAAATGGGATGCATATGAAATAATTTCATGTCTATCATGTTCCTCACGTACAAACTTATCACGGTATAGTTGATCCAATGTAGGATGTTCAGCCAAATCCCGTAAATTAATAATAGTAGCTTGTTGCTGAGGTAATTCCTTTTCAGGTGGTGCGACAACTGCCCCTTCTGCTCTTAGTGGAGGCATGGAGGAATACATAGGAGGATGAAAAGACATTTGTCCGAGTCGTTGAAACATTGCACCAAATTGTCTTTCTAATGCTAAATTACCACCCATAGTACTACGATTACGTGGATTAGCCATACGTTTTGTCACATGAACATGTACCGTATTTTTAGCAGTAGCTTTAGCAGAGTGCGTCCTTCTGTTAGCCGTAGCTTTAGCTTTTACTTTTCCCCCTTTCTTCATGTATTCAATACGTGATATTTCAGGTATATGAATTTCAGGTACAGTAGAAAAGCCCAAGGCTCTCAGACCTGCTTTGCCAACCATTCTATATGGGCTTTTTAAAAAAAAGCCCCCAAAAATCCATTAATAATTATTTTTATTAATGGGTTTTTTAGTGATTTGGTTAAGCTTTGTTTGACGAAGTCAAATAAAGGTTATCGTTGAAACGAAACAGCCTTAGGTATCCCGTCCTGCATAACATAAGGATGAGTACCACCAACCATCATAGGAGGGACTTTACCACCATGTTTAAGCTTAACCGCTCCAAGATCTCTTATACCGCCTGTAACATTATTAAATGCATTTTTACCTTCGGTAATAGCTTCACCAAGTCTACCACTTGCAAGATGTCCTAATGCATTTACTCCTGAATTAATACCAGATCCAACACCTTCTACGCCTTTCACAATAGCCGATCCAACGCCAGGAATCCAACTAATCGGCTTCTTGACGACGTTCCAAACACCCGTAGCGGTATTCTTGACTTTGTCCCAGACATTAGAAGCAAGATTTTTTATGCCTCCCCACAAATTGGAAAAAAAGCCCATGTATATCTACTATAGAACTTTTTTTTATTTCTCATAAGTACGTACAGGCATTTGAGAAAACATATGCGTCGTATTTGTAATGGTAGGATTAAACGGATGTTCTACCGATGATTCTACGGGTAATACATCCATGTTTATGATGAGCGTAAAGGCACCGGGAATGAGACTTAGCACACGTGCATTCTGAACATCATAAAGAATATACTCAAAAACGCCATCCCAATCTGTTATAAATTCCCATGGAGCGGTACCAGTAACTGGCGGATTGGAAGAATTGTCCGTCCCAACCAATACATTTGGATAACGTGATGCAAAACTTGTAGCGGATTGATATGTATCACTACCCACAATGGGCATCAATAGTTGGCGTGATTGTATTTGAATCATTGTATTTTGGGAACCGTAGTATTGAATTGAAATAATACGAGTACGGTACTTACCGTATAGGGGTACTCTGATTAATACAGGATTATTTGAATACGCCCCGCTTATATACTGAGCAGATGAATTACACACAAACTGCACGAACACCATTTATTATTGTATAAGATTTTATTTTATTAATTTCTCATACAATAGTAAAAATACGATGGCTAAGCATAGCGAGCCTTATGCTCATAAGTTAGAACCATTGAATAAATCGTTAACCGCAGGTATTGCATTAACCACTAAACCAAATTCACTTACTGCCAAGTTAGCCCCTCATGATTCTGCCGTAAAACTATCAGATGAACCATTGGATGATGGATATAGATTTTGGGCATTGATTGGCCCCAAAGGATCTGGTAAGACAAATGTTCTATTTAATGTATTAACCAAACCCGAATCCCCCTGGTATAAGTTATTTGATCGTGTTTTTATGTTTAGTCCCACAGGTGAAAATGCCGACTATTTGAAACCATTCATCAAAGACTTAAGAGAACGTGGGCAATTTTATGAAGAATTGAATGAAGAAACCTTAGAAGACTGTTTAACAAAATTAGAACGGTTTAATCATCATTTTGTAAATGAAAGAAAACCACAAACACGAGAAATGAAAGCACAAGAACTTGTACTATTGCGTAAGGGAATTAAAAAAGAAGATATGTCAGATTCTATTTTGGGAGAGAAAGTACACAAAAGAAAACCACATTCTCTAATTATATTTGATGATTGTCTAAATGAATTAAAAAAGAGTACAGAGAAATCTATTCAAAGCAAATTATGGACACGTAATAGACATTACTATACTAATATTGCATTGACATCTCAGCGATATTTAAAATTAAATCCAACTATTCGTAATAATTTGGATACCATTAGTTTCTGGAAAACCGCTAATCAAAAGGAATATGAAACACTAGAGGATGATTTAAATGTAGATCCAAAGGTTCTAAAACGAGTTTATGACTTTGCTACACATGAACCATTTAGCTTTTTACATATTACCTTTAATGCTGGAGAACCGAAATTTTTTCGTCGCTTTGATCGGATTGTATTATAGGCCTGCTTTGCTCTTCTTTGGGTAAATCATACCATTGAAACTGTTTATGTTCCATGTTATCCCATTCTGTGGGCTGTGATTCTATTACTTCGGCTTGAAAAAATCCTATTTTATCCAACCATTGTTTCTGTACATCCGTAAGGGGTTCATTTTCAATTAAAATCATAAGAGAACTCATTTTCTACTATGATTCAATATTTTTTTTCGTGCATCAATTGCTCCACGGATTGTATTCTGTATAAATTGTTCTTGTATTTTCTTATCGTTTTCTTGCTGTTCCAAACGTAGTTTATATTCTTCCATATTAAAATGAGTATTACATTGAGGATCTAATGACGTATCTAATGCAACAGGGACAGACATAGATTGTAATTCTCTAAATACATTCATTGGTACTAAGAATTTATGAGCATTCATTACCTGTATATGATCCTCTTTTGTCATCGCTCGTCCCACATTTTGCCCAAACATCTCTATCTACAGTTACGATAAAATTCTATCATTTTATTTTCTTTGTCCGGAGAAGAAGGATGAGCGAGGAAAAAAACGAAATTGTTGGGAAAAAAGAGGAACCACCAGTAAATCCTATTATAAAGCAAGGCGCTGACGCTAAACCTTTGGTAGCTGATGTAAAAATAATCGTTAAACAGCCAAAAGTGAAGAAGCCAGAAAATGAAAAGAAACAAAGGACAGAGGCACAGCTTAAACAAATGGAAAAAATGAAAGAAGCTTTAAAGAAAAAGCGTGAAGAAGCCTCTTTGAATAAGAAGAAAGCAGAAGAAGCAGAACAAAAAGAAAGAGAAGAAGCAGTAAAGAAAGCGGAAGCAGATGCAAAAAAGATTACACAAAATGTAGAAGTACAGAAAGTACGTGGGCGAAGACCAGGAACGAAAAATCCACCTAAACCTGCTCCACAATTAAAGCAGATTGTACCTGAACCAGTACAAGAACGGCAGATGTCGCACATGGAATATACAGTAATGCAATTACGAAATAAAGGAGTTCATGTACCCGATAATGTAACGCCATATATGCTAAAAATGATTGTTAGTAGATACCGTTGAACTTTTTAGAAAAAAGTTCCCAAAAAATAATTAAATAATTATACAGTAAAAATAAACAAAATAAGATAATAAACATCCTATTTTGGTTATAGATTTTTGGGAACTTTTTTCTAAAAAGTTCAAAGGAGAATTAAAAACATCGGAGCATAGGGTAATAATTTAGGGATTAATCCGAGTATTAACATAAGTACCTTTTGATTAAGTAAAGCCGTAGCCATGTCCCATAATCTTTTTATTAGGGTGTAGAATTCAGAGATTTCCTTTTGAGACTCAAAAAAAAATTAGAAGCGAACGTAAGAAGTGACAGGCATTTACTCGGCGACCCCGTACTTGTGCTAAGTAGCAATTTGTTGTAATCTTCTTTGAAGTGCTGACGAGGTGGGAAATTTGTAATAACGCTATTGCAGTTCAAATCTTCAATGATACTATCAAATTGTTCAATGGGGCTAATATAGCAAATCGTGCTGAATGGGTTTGTGTCCTGCTTGTCAAAATAGGCACGGTCGGCTTTCTTGCGGATATCCAATAGGAGGTAATCAAATACCAATTTATCAATCGGCAAAGCTCCCTCGACGGTTGCGTCATACTCTACCACCTTACCGTATCCATTTAGAATAGCCATCACATCAGACGGAAGATCAATTGTATGGAGAATGAGAACACCCAACGGAGAAACAACAGAGGGAACATTCACACTCACAGCGGGGGTACTGCTTTGCAGGGCTGGAATGGGGATAGACATGTTTACTGATAGAGGATATTTTTTTATTTACAAATCCCATTCAGTGTCTGAATGGTCAGCGATAATGAGCCATGCAATGTTAGCAAGTCAGTTTTCATAGCATCAACCGTAGTAGCATAGGATGTTATGGTGGATTGCATTTCTACTACCACTTCTTGTAGTTCTGTAATGGAAACAAATCTAACGGGGTCAATCGTCGGGAGTTCGGGAAGTGTCATTTACTACTTAGCAGAATTATTTTTACCTGCGCTGGTGGGCCTGGTGAGGTTATTGAGTGTGTTGATTACCTGCGTGAGCGATGCAGATAATGTCTGGACGTCTGCTTTCAAATCTGCGATTTGCTTCTGTTCGGGAGTAGGCTCCATTTTAGGTAATTCTATTTTGGTTGTATAATCTTCAGGGGGCGATATAAATTTATTATTATTATATGTCCATCCTATCTGTTCTTTTCCAGATGATTTTACATGGATATGATTACGATTTATTTGTATAGGTGTTTGCCCTTTTTCATATTCAAATCGATTTATTACTGTGTTTTCTTCATTTACAGTTACCCATATATCCGCCATTCTATTGTTCTATTCATTACTTAGAAATATGCTTCCACAACAATTAACCCATTACCTCCTGACGAAGACATATATCGTTGATTAAAATCACCTGAGGCACCTAATCCACCCAGTCCTATTGTATAAGCATAGGAATTAGCAGGTGATGAAATATATGTCTCCAGGTATTGACCTGCTCCACCACCACATCCTGAAAATAATCCTGATACTGCCATACTACCCCTTCCACCACATCCAAAAGACAATTGACCAACTGGAGGAGAAGGATAATTAACAGGATACCCGTAGGGATTAATTGCCACATTTCCTGATGGAGCATATCCTCCAAACACGGAGACACCACCTTCGGGACCCTGAGCCCATGACCCCTGATTCCCAGCCCCTCCTCCTGTGTTTCCATTGACTAAAATAGTATTTGCATCAAACGGTGCAAATGAAAAGTATCCATACTGGGTAACTGCACTCAATCCTGTCGCAGAAAAATTAACAGAGGTCGTAAATACACTCGTGATAGTAAAAGTCCCATTCCATGCGGTAGGCTGAAACCCCATCGTATATATTTTTGTTCCTCCAGGATTAACTGCAATGGAATTAGCAAAAGTAGTGTCTATATTAAGAGTTCCACTTGATGCGGTAAAAGCACTTGTTCGTGGAACAAAAAAACCACCACCAACACCGCCCGCATAATACCAATAAGGATAGGTTGTTGTAAATACAGATGCACCTGTTGTCTGATTTATCCCACATTGACCCCCATACGCTAAATAGGTTCCAAATAGGGTATATCCACCATTACTTGCATAAGGAGAAGTAATTTGATTAGAACCTCCTGCTCCCGCTCCAACCATACGTACACGTAAATATTTACATCCAATCGGTGTTGTATAATATCCTGTATATGCAAGGGGCGTATTTGCTACTGCTGAGTTTGTAAGAATCATAGTAATAATGGGCGCTTTATGACTCGATAGAGATGTTTGGTCACCTAAGGTAATACCTGCTGAGGCAGGAGACAACACAGTTATTGTACCACCAGAAACATACGTCAATGCAGATCCATAATAGCTTTGAACAGATATACTGGTGGCCGATGAGGTAATGACTTGATAAATAACACCATTCAATACACCAGGTGTGCCTGTTAAACCAGACACAGTAATATATGCACCTGAGCGTGGATAATTTGTGACAGATGCGTATGTAAAGGTAACTTGTAACGTCGTAGTACTGTATGTGAATCCTGTAACGGTGATAGTATAGCCTCCTCCCTGTAGAGATAATCCTGATGCATCAAACGTGGCATAGTTCTGCAATGTTCCTGCGGTGCCTGATGCTACAGATGACCCCAATAAACGTATGACCATATTCGATGAACCAAAGGAGGTGGAGTTTGCATTATTAAAGTATAATTGTCCCAAGGTGGTATCGGATGTCTGCGCATAGATATTGATACCTCCCACTGTGGACGTATAGGTTGTCTGACTCTTTAAAATGAAATCATCGCTGAATGCTGAGCCAGGCGTTCCCATAACATGTACTAATGCCTGTGCAGTAGTGCTTATCTGATTTGCTCCATTTCCCATATATATACCTGTTGTGCTATGAATGGTATAGGGGCTGATTCCTGTCGGATCCCCTGCAGTAATTGTACCACCCACTGCCTGTATGTTTCCATTGAATTGTCCCAGACCCGCTGTCAGATTGAGATAGGAAGTGAGTGACCCATTTACGCCCAAGGTTAAAATCCCTATACCCGAATTACTTAAAAGTGTTGCACTGGAACCTACCGTCATCATGGTGGTTCCTCCAACGTTCATATTGATGGTGGAACCCGAATTGAGGAATAGCTGTGTAGATGTTGTTGTGACTCGGTTTGTGGATACTACGCCCGCATAAAGCGAACTCACTATAATTGTACTTGCGTTAAGGGTACTTCCAAATAATGTACTAAAATAAATCGTACTTGCGTTAAGGGTACTTCCAAATAATGTACTAAAATAAATCGTACTTGCGTTAAGGGTACTGGTTAAGATGGTACTGGCTAAGGTGGTACTTGCATACAATGTGGAAACATAGAGCGTGGAGAAAATGTTTGTAATCGTCCCACCGCCACCCGTTCCCGTTACCGTGGATCCCAGTGAATTAATCCCTAAATAGCTTGAAATAGTCCCCGTGGGTACCTGCGACAATTGAATGTTTGGCGTGGAGAGAAGCCCAGTAGAAACATTATAGAATAGCGTGGGTGCATTGTACAAACGATAATTGCCGCCACTTCCTGGCCCTGATAAACCCGCAAAATAAATGGTGGAGGCAAGGGGGGCATCCACTCGCACATTTGAAGCAGTTGTAGCATTGCCTGATAAATCTCCTGTGAAAATGGGGGCAGTTATGCCCGAGTTAGAGGTAACGGCTCCATAGAATTGAATCGGTGCCGTCCCTACTTGTGTCATGGTGGAGAAGTTTATGGTAGAGGCCCATTCGGTGTTTGTTGTTATAGTAGAAGCTGTAAGTGTATTTATAACAAGATTTGTCGGCACAATACCAATTGGCCCTGTTGCTCCTGTTGCTCCTGTTGCTCCTGTTACTCCTGTTATACCTGTTGCTCCCGTTGCTCCCGTTGCTCCTGTTGCTCCTGTTGCCCCTGTTGCTCCTGTTGTACCAGTTGCCCCTGTTATACCTGTTGCTCCTGTTGTTCCTGTTGCTCCTGTTGGGCCTGTTGCTCCTGTTGGGCCTGTTGCTCCTGTTGGACCTGTTATACCTGTTGCTCCCGTTGCTCCTGATGATCCCGAAGCACCAGTAGGTGCACTGAAAGCGGATAGACCATCTAATGTAGCGGTTGTTACTCCGAGTTGAATATTGGAGAGATTAGAACTCATACTATATAATAAACCTAAAAAAAGTAGGATGAAAACATTTAAGTTTTTTATTCTAACCAGTATGTAATGAGCGTAACCGTTGTCAATAAATATCATTTGTATTTGGAATCTACTAAGCGTGCATCAGGCACAAATGAAAACGCTTACTATAATTTGAGACGACCTATTTTTAAAAGTAGTCCATTTAATTATTTTGATGTTTCCGTTGTACAAGCTAATGTTCCGTACAGCTTCTTTAACATTACCGATCAGAACGGGGATTACAATTCTATGCAATGGTATTTAGCTCGTGGAGGGTCATACCCTTCTACTACGTATATATATGGTTCGCCTTCTGCTCCTAAAACGGTAAAAGTACCAAATGGAAATTATACCATCTTATCTCTGATTACGGCAATTCAAACAGGCATTATAGCTGATCTTGTCGCTAATTATCCATCTTTTTCTAATCCTCAATGGACATGGACTTATGATAGAGATACTCTTAATGTTAATTTTTATATGACCGCTTCTGATGCAACCACTACGACATTTTATTTTATGCCGTCGTCTGTATCACATGGTGGATTGGCTTACAATATGGGAATATCTACGCTTCTTTCTTATGGGTATGATAATTTCGGAGTACCTCAGCCAATTAATATTATAGATGGCGTGAAGACGGCAGGAGCAAATAGCGATAGCGCTATAAATGTTGCGCCCATTACTTCTCTTCTTGTTCGTAGTAGTAGTTTTCAACAAAATAGATCGTACGAATGGATAGCGATTACAGATGATATTTCTGATATTATGATTCGTTTACCTATTCAAACGGTGGGTACAACATTTATCCAATATGTAAATGAGGGTAATATATCTAATCAGGTTAAAAATGAATACATTGATCAAATCAATTTATATTTAACGGATAATAGAAGTTATAACCCAATTTCTTTAGCTGGTTTATCGTGGATGTGCGTTCTGGAAATCAAAGAGATAGAAGGTCATGAAAATCATGATAATGAAGCATATCAAATGATGAAACAGGTAGATTTTTCAACGGGGAATATAAAGTCCATTCAACAATCATAAATAAAAATATATCATACCGGTAGAATGGAAGCCGAACTTGCAGAATTTGATAAAAAGAACACCAAACCTTTACCATCTCTTGTTCAACGATGGAGAAATAGATGGGTTAAAACTATTAAAAAAAATAAAATACATCAAGAATTATATTGTACTATTGATTCATTAAAAGAAACAATTAGATATAAAGATTCACAAATAGATGTACTTAATGGTCAATTAAATACAGTAAGGGATGTATTTAAAAAAAATGGCAAGTGGACATCGCTTGTCATAAATGCTTAAACGAGTTTAAAGTTTTATATTGTGAATATAGTAGAATATAGTCATAATGGAAATAGAAAATCCAAATACGGAAATTAAAAAATCAACATATACTATTTATTGCAAAAATTACTATCAAAATCACAAAAAAGAATGTCATGAAAAAATTAAACCTTATCAAGCGATCTATAGAGAAAAAAATCGGGAAGCTCTCCGGCTTCGGGCAAAAGCAGATTATCAAAAAAAGAAAGAATTACGGGAAGCTCAAAAAAAATTGGAGGTGAGTATCCCAGTCTAAAGAATTTTGTGAATATATAAGTAGAAGGATGAACCGAGTACAGCCTTTAGCTTATACTGGCCAACGTATTGCTAAATTGAATGCTTTACCTATAAATACAGCACTTAATGTAAGAAATAGACGTATTCGTGAATGGAATAAACAAGAATTAAAAGCACAAGAACAAATACATTTATTAGAACAAGCAGAACGATTGCAACACGCCCATGAATTAGCATTAAAGAAACAAGCCAGACAACGGGAAAAACAGCGAGCAATTGAAGCGGTAGAATTACTAAACCGTCAATTGGAAGCAAAACGCATTGCACGGGAAGAAGCAAAACGACGGGGCATAGAGAAACGTAAGGCCACGATTGAAGCAAAAAAAGGATTGACAATTGATATTACCGCATTTGCAAACCGTGTCCGAAATGTACGTAGTAAATGGGTAACAATTAATGGAGAACATAAGAAATTATACCGTCTTCCAGAATTTGAAGAACCCGATAATGTATTGTTTAGATTACAGGTAAGCCCTGGTGATACGATTAGTTATCAGTTATTGAATGGTGCAACTATTATTGATGATCATACCGAACGGATTACCGAAAATCATAATGGTTCAGCTCATTTTTATTATAATTTTACAAATGGATTGAAACAAACAATGAGAATACCAATTATGCGTTCTACTACATTACGTGTATCCGTTTTTAAAGCTTTAAAACCATCTTATAAAAAACAATCCTTTAAGGATTCATTAAATGAACATTGCGTATTTCAGCCAATGTATGAATATTTTGTAGCATTTGCACAAGAAGCAAAAACAAAAAAGACACACGAAAACCGAATGACATTAGCAAATCATTGTAAAAAATATATGTCAATTTATCCTAACGGTATTCCAGAAGATAATTTAGATGAAGTATCTAAAAAATTAGATTGCTGTATAATTGTAGAAAATGTGTCTAATCATACATTGATACGATACAATCAAAAAGGAAAAAACGGAACATTTCGGTTTTTAAATAGTCGTATCAACCATGTAGAATATGTTACTATTGATCTAAATAAACCCGCTACACCAATTACGAAAGAAGAAGCGATTGATTTTTTACAAGAATGTTATCAAAATCGTATATGGAATAATTATACAGGGTCTTCTACTCAACCAAAAATGATTACTACTGTTTCTGAAAAATACATTGTAGGTTCTGAAGATAGTTCTATTCTATTTAATTTTAATGCTTCCTTTGATCATGGATGTAAAATTGATTATATCAAAGAAAAAGAATTATGCGATTTTATTATGAAAGGATCACATTTAACAATTAATTTTGTAAATTCTTTGGCTAAGGGTAATGCAAATTATGAAATTGATATGAAGAAAGCCTATACGCAATTTGCACAATGTTCTATGTATCTTGGGTTTCCTGCTATTATTACAAATTGGCGTAAAACAGATGCAAAACATGATGTCGTATTATATCCTGGTATTTATGAAGTCAACATTTTATCTTTACCATCTATCCCTTTGTTACGCTCTTATGGATTTATTAATGGACATTTTGTTCTTACTTCTCCATGGATTGCATTTTTGAAAAAATTAGGTGCAAAAATTAATATTATATCTGGTGCATGGGGTAATCGCATGGATTTTACATTTTCTCAAGATATGATTGATTCTAAACTATATGCCCCGTGGACAGGTATGCAATTATCAAAAGATACCGATTTACATTATAAAATGCTATGCGATGAAGAATTTGCATCTATTGTAATTGGACAACATGCAGAAGAAAACGTAGAATACAATCCAGTTATTAAGACATTATTAATTAATAAGAAAAAGGATCATCATTATATTATGCCTCATATTGCATCTTTTATTATTTCATATACTCAAATTGCAGTATGTGAAGAAGCTATGAAATATGATATTAAGAATATTGTTGCTCATAAACTAGATTCTATCGTATTATCATGTAAGCCATTGGAATTAAATCCGTTGGTATGGGAAGTATGCGAAGAACGAGGCGAAAATATTGCTATCAATAAACGGTCGGTTCCTTATATTTTTCAAGAATGTTCTGTTTTGTGTTCTCCTGAAAAAACTCCATATTTGGGCAATTTCTTTCTTTCTGGACAGGGCGGATCAGGCAAAAGCAGATTAATTTGTAGAGATAAGGGATTTCGTTCTCCTTTATATGTTTCTACTTCATGGGCATTGGTAGCAGGACAAGTAAATGAATATGGTATCCGTGGAGCATCTGTAAATCAATTATTAGGGTTTGATATTCACAATAAACCTACTCAAACGTATGCATCACAATTTGGACAACCAGCAACACTTATTGTAGATGAATTATCTATGATTTCTTTACAGAATGTTAATAAGATTTTTGAATTATATCCATATTCACAAATTATTTTATTAGGAGATTATGAGGACGGTATGTACTATCAATCCTCTTTATCACAAGAATTATACCATCCTACATCATATCATTTACTTACATCAGATTATCGGTCTATTGATGAAAAAACAAAAGAATTTAAATCTCATGTACGTTTATTGATGCGACAAGGAAAGCCCATTTTAAATTATGTTGTATCAATGCTTCCTTCTATTACAAAAGAGGAAATGGCTTTAATGTATAACATGGATTTTATTTTAACTGGCCATCATTCACGCATTGCTGAATTTACTGAACTATTAACATCGGACCAAAATCATTATTTAGTAATGAAACATGATTATTCAGATATTGCTAAAAAATGCCGTGGTGAAAAAGCATATTTACATGGTGAGATTTTAGAATTTCCTATTGAAGGTCGTACTATGTTAACTCATGGGTTTACTGTTCATGCATTTCAAGGTAAAACTATTTCTAATAAAAAATGTTTTATTGATATTACAGATTTACGATGCAATAATGATATTTATACTGCATTGTCACGGGTTCGGTCAATAGATCAAATTATTTTAATTTCTCGCCCATACAAATATGTTAATTTTTTGAATAATACGTATTTTTACAAGTTCTAAGTAGAAAATCTAATTTAAGATAAATTGTAATTTTCTATTAAGTCTAAGTAGGATTTTATTTTTTCAGAAATTTTCTCTTAAATTTTTAATCGGAGTCGGCGCAAACCGAACGGCGCAAATCGGAGTCGTCGCAAACCGAGCGGAGCGAGGGGGTCTCGTAAATTGTATTAAAAAACGGGCGTTTTTTACTCCCGGATTTCTTCCTTTTTTTT
>Ga0316221_1002286_pt1 | contig 17497 bp, 19 predicted proteins | sample TBH18007metaG_FD_206003 | JGI IMG/M metagenome (GOLD analysis project Ga0316221, IMG submission 206003) | Freshwater microbial communities from Trout Bog Lake, Wisconsin, USA - TBH18007 | ecosystem: Environmental > Aquatic > Freshwater > Lake > Hypolimnion/Profundal zone | place: USA: Wisconsin... | reverse complement strand
ATATAAATGGTCGGCCCGGCATACAGCGCCATTTGGTCTTGATATGGTTTTAATACCGTCATCGCGCTAGCTAATTTGAGAGCAAGCCAAACATCATCTTGATCTGCAAATGCAAAATAGCTGGCGCACGTAATGGGCACCTTGCCCATTAAGGAAAAAAAATTATTCGCAAAACCTTGGCCTGGGCCACCCATCAGATGCACCCGCTCAGAACCCACTTTACTGGCAAAGCGTTCTATGATTGGAACAGTATCATCGCTCGAGCCATCATCAGAGATCCACAAACTCCAATTGGTATGGGTTTGCTGCTCAATCGAAGCAAGCTGGGTCTCTAAAAACGCGGCGCCATTAAACGTGCACATCAAAATAGCGACATGATCACTCGTGTCCATTGGCGCGCCAATACCCCACTGACTGATCTTGCTAGTTCTACCGGTCATGATGAACCGAATCTCGGATCACTAAGCACTGGGGAATGTTAAATTTCACCAAAGCGCGATAAAGCCATACATACAAAATTGCAAACGCTAGTACAAAACCTTTTAAAACCCAATGGTTTGTCCAAAATAACACTGCAGGAATAACCGTCATCGCGCAAAATGCCCATAAATAAATGGCGGTTAACGAGTTGCGCTGCGTCATGCGTAGCGGATCTTGCGAGCCAACTGACCAGCGCACCAGGCGCCTAAAAATCATTTGGTGTAAATGCGCCGCATCCGGGCTGCCAGGACTCACCTTTTTCAGGATCACCCGGCGATAAATCGTAAAGAGCGTCTCAAAAATCGGATAAAAACAAATGAGTACTGGAAACCATTTAGAGACTTGCGGATTGCGAGTCACCAATAAAATCGATAACTCAGCAATCCAAAATCCTAGCAAATAAGCGCCGCCATCACCTAAAAACAATAGGCCGCGCGGATAGTTCCACAGTAAAAAACCTGCGAGCGCGCCAATAGCAGCAAAGCTAGCAGCCATAATTACAAAATCATGCACCGCAAAGCCCACATAGGCAATGGCTAGCAAAATAAGGATACCCACTCCGCCAACCAAGCCGTTATAACCATCAATCAGATTAAATGCATTGCTTAAGCCTGCAACAGAAAAACAAGTAAATACAATCGCCACGGCACTGATGCCTAGCAACCAATCCAAACCGGGCATTTGTATATTTGCAATCCAGGCATTTAATAAAAAACCTGCCAATAAGGCCGAGCAAATGGCTGCTAGTAAACGAGTACGTACACTCACGCGCTTGGTAAAGTCCTCGACTAAACCAGCGGCAAAGGTCGGCAGTGCGCTACAGATCAGGAGCATCGCTAACATCCAGACCTCCTGATTAACCCACAGCCTAGTCATCAAACCCAAGAAGATACCCACAACAAGCGCAATACCGCCAATGCGTGGCGCTATATGTACGTGAAATTTTTGCACGCCCACAAGGTCGTGATCACCAGTGTAGTGCTGATGCAAATGCTGATAGCGCACTATCCATAAGCCTACTAATAGACTGGATAAAAAGGCGGTAATCAGCACTAACACGGCATGAACCACCGAGCTAAATATTGAGAAGGGAAACGGCGATGCGCTCGCATAAAAAATCGTTTCATGGTAACTTTCGCGAGCGCGTTAAATATTGGCTAGTTAAAAATCCGTCTAATATGCCAGCGCTAAGCCAGTGTATCCAGCGTAAACGACGCGAAACTAAGCTGCTGACTTTTTCTAAGCGCAGTTGCGGCAAATCCAATAAGGCGAGAACTGATTGTTTGGTAAAAAACCGTAGGTGGGTACGATCGAGAATGCCACTATCGGTATAAGTCCAGCGACCCAGTAAAAAGAGTTTGACCAGTATTGAGACGTGGCGAATGTTCGGGATGCTGGTAATGATTACGCCTTGGGGTTTGAGTTTTTGACTTAACTGCTGCAAAACACGCCAAGGATCAGCCAAGTGCTCTAAGACATCTAAGCATAAAATGCAATCAAACGATTGATCGGCAATATGTCCGAGCACCTCTTGGACAGGGCCAACCATCACGTCATCTAAACGAGTGCGCGCTATGCTAGCCGTTTGCTCAAAGAGTTCTACTCCACTAACCCATTGACACAGACCATGCTCTTTCAGCATGACACCTGTATTGCCAGTAGAGCACCCGATATCTAAAACGCGCGCATATGGCCGATCAAATAAAGGCAATATATCGACTCGCATCGATGCGCTATAGACGGTATGGTCACCCATTAAAGGGGTGGTCTGATGATTCATTCAAACGGTCCATGGCGCAATGAGCGCTTTAGGGGTTAAGGGAATTTTATCGGCAGTGCGAGGGATATTGTACAAAGCATGTAAGGCTAAACACACTAGGGCGCCTAACAAAGTGCCCAGCGCTACCCCTATTACGCCTATATACAAACCTAACAGCACGCTGCAGGCTAAATTCACCAAGCCCTCGACCAAAGGCGAAAGCACAATACGATGCTGCAAATTTGCGCTCAAAATGGCTAGACTGTAGAGCAAAGTGCTTAAGCGCAGACAACTTGCTAGCAATAAGATCGGAAACACCTGCGTAAAAATCGGCGCAGAATCCTGCAGTAAAAATTGCCAAAAAGCATTGGGTGTAAACCACAAAAGCGTACACAGTGCTGCCACTAACACCAAAAGTCTTTTTTGCCACACTAAAAAAAGTACTACAAATGCACTTTGGTCTGCTTTTGCTAAGTGCGCGGCAAACAAAGGTAAACACGGCCCAGCAATCGCACTGATGCTACCACTTAAGAAAACTAAAAATGAGAGCGCAATCGCATATCCAGGTACCGCTGCAAAATTGACTCGAGCAACAATCCACAAATCTAAACCAGAGACCATCAGAATGCCAATTTGCCACACCCCATAACCATACATACTGCGCAAATACGACTTGACAGTAGGAAAATGCCATTGTTTTAGCATCCGCCAACTAAATACATCGCTATAAATAAAACGCCAAACCAACAAAGTCATAGCACCGCCAATAACCATCACATAAGCATATGCCAACGTGAGAGGCGTTAATGTGATTGCTTGAATATCAGCCCACCAGACCACCGATAAAAATCCTAAGGCGATCATCGCCTTGTAGGCATTTTCCCATTCATAACGCTGCTGCCCACCAAAGCAACCAAAGAAAAATAAAGATAACAAACCTACGCTAGCACCAGAGCCAATAGTGCGCCACACTAGACCAATTTGCTGATCTGCGCCGCTACTAGCTCCTGAGAGTAGTCCCACATAAGGACTGCTAACCCACACAAGAGTGCCCACCATCGACGCCAACAATAAGACCAACAGAAAACCAGAGCCTAATTGACGTTGCAACTGACTAAAGTCCCCAAGCGCAAGTGAGTGCGCTATGGTGCGATTTAAAATTTGATGAATACCCAAACCTAGCATGGGCACATAAAGCACCGCTTGAAACCCAAGCACCCAAATCGCATAGTCTTGTTGGCTTAAAAGCCGATTGAGCAAATAAGGCAATATCAAGACCATGCAGGCCGAACTGGCGCCACCTGCTAAATTCAAAAGCGCATTGGTTTGATAAAGTCGTTTGTTCACAAAATTACCATCAGCATTAAACCCAGAGCTCGACTGAATGCATTGGCCACACTAGAGAGTGTAGCTTTGCGATAACGCTCAGAATTTCGACCCTCTTTCGAAGGGAGGTCAAAAGAGCTTAATCGTAGATAAATGAAGTTCCGAAAAATATTCAAAAATTTCTTAGCGGGGTTAGGGTAATAAGACCATTTATTGCCAGACTGGCTCACTGAGCCCATTTTTGCTAGTGGCATTCAAACCGATGGGCATCCTCAAGCCAGTCAACAGCGCCATTAAATAGAATAGAACTTCGACGCCGTGTTGCGTGCTGAGTTCCCCTAAGGTGTATAGCAGCATTAATGTGAGAGCTATGCTGATCACGCTCACCCGTAAATACAAATGCGGTGATGCGATGGTCAAATACAAAATAGACGCCAGTGAGCCGAATATGAGGATAAATCCTGGTAACCCAAACGCCAGGGTAAATTCAATCCAAGCGCTATGAGTAGATGGCGGAGTTGCGCCGGGATATTTTTCTTGCAAAAGTCTTGTGAATGGTTTGGCCAACACCCCTACCCCAAGAATATTTTCAGGGATCAACCTTACCCCAGCAGTAGCCCACGCAACCCTCTCATAGGTATTTCCAGCAACCTCTCTACCGGTATCGGTTATTGGGTAGCCATACTTTGCTGGGTTTTGCCAATTTGGGTATTTTTCTAATTGAGTCGCTATTTTTGCATCCTCAATCATCGTTAGCCATCCCGAATTATGCTGAGTCTGTTGATAAGCAAACCAAGAAAAAATGCCGAGTGTCAGTACTACCAATAGCAATACTCCCTTGAACTTTGACAGCAATTTTTTCAGATTACCTTGCGACAAGAACCAAACACCTGCATATGCAGTCCACGCCAAAACCATGAGCGCCGAGATTCCCAAACCATTGCGGGTGTCAAAAATAAATACATAGGAATACAAAGTTAGGGCCATTCCCAATAAAGGCAGCACGGTATTCGTAAGGCTCATAGTAAAGGTTTTAGATCTCAAGTGATCGATCCAGGTGGAGCCTAAGCCACAGAATAAGATGGTTCCCATTAAGACGCCATTGATCTTGCCGATATAAATGTAATACCCACCATACCAGTCAACCGCGAAAATATTTTTACTTGCATAAGCTCTTGGCACATACTGAAAAAAGAGATAAAGAAAACTCAGGCCAATCCCAAGCCAAAGCACATTCATGAGCTTGACATTCTTGTGCAAGGTCAAGCCGGCAGATACGCCAACAACCATTGCCAGAAAAGTTCGGAGCCAAGTACTTTTGAGTTCTTGTAATTGAACTTCCGGGAAGCGACTCAAGAAGAGGTAGTGCATCGGTACCCATAAGAGCATCAAAGACATCAGAATAATAGGCAACCAGTTTTTTAATTGAATGCCTTTAAAAACTTGTTTCCTATAAGCGCTGTAGATATAAGCTAAACCTAAAATAAAGCCAAGTCCTAATAAAATATTTCGTAATGCAATCGTGTCTTTAACTGCCCAAATACCCAGCAAAATTGAACTGATAGTAATAAGTGAATACTTATAAAAATGGTTTTTGGAGCTCATGTTTTTTAACCAGCAAGCAGTCATCATCAGAGGTTCCCGTTCAAACGCTCAAGTAGATCGGAATAAGCATTGGATAAACCCTCTTGCAAACCAACTAAAGGCTTCCATCCCAATGTATTTAGTTTTGAGGAATCCATCCACTTTCTGGGAGAGCCATCGGGCTTACTAGAGTCAAAACGAATGACCCCTTGATAGCCAATTGCTGTGGCTACGGCATGGGCTAACTCATTAATCGTGACATCACTACCAAAGCCCACATTAATGTGACTTTGCATCGGCTGCGTTTGGCTATCGTAAATCGCTTTGTCTAACCCCATCACGAAAACGGATGCAGCTGCCATATCGTCCACATAGAGGAACTCTCGTCTGGGTGTTCCCGTTCCCCAAATCACGACTTCGGGTGCATTGCTTAATTTAGCCTCATGAAAACGTCTAATGAGCGCTGGTATCACATGGCTATTTTCTGGGTGATAGTTATCGCCTGGACCATACAGATTGGTTGGCATGACTGAGCGGTAATCAATGCCGTGCGACTGACCGTATTGGCGGTTATAGCTCTCACACATTTTGATGCCGGCAATTTTGGCAACGGCATAAGGCTCATTGGTAGGTTCAAGCTTGCCAGTCAGAAGCGCCTCTTCACTCATCGGTTGCGGTGCTAACTTTGGATAGATACAACTAGAACCTAAGAACAGTAGTTTTTGAACACCATTTAAAAAAGCTTGGTGGATCACATTATTTTGAACCATCAAATTGTCGTAAATGAATTCTGCGGGATAGGTATTGTTTGCATGAATCCCGCCAACCTTGGCTGCAGCTAAATAAACCTGCTCAGGCTTTTCTGTTTCAAAGAAAGCGCTTACAGCCTGTTGATTAGTCAGATCAAGCTGCGCATGCGTGCGAGCGACAATATTGGTGAAGCCCTTAGCCTGAAGATTGCGCACGATGGCTGAGCCCACCATGCCACGGTGACCGGCTACATAAATTTTTTGATTCAGATCTACACCCATACTTTGGCTTATGTGTTTTCTTATTTTTTTGATGTTTTTTCTGTACTGCTTGATGTATTTGTGTCTGTATTTTTTAATTCTCTTTACCAACAGCCACCGAGAACCCATGCTTACTGAGTAAGGCATGTTGCTTGGCTTGGTCTAAGTCATTGGCCACCATTTCAACGATCATTTGATCGAGGGTGATTTCTGGCACCCAACCCAGTTTTGTTTTTGCTTTGGTTGGATCCCCTAAGAGTGTTTCCACTTCTGTAGGACGGTAGTAGCGCGGATCAATTTGTACGATCACATCACCTACTTTTAAGGCTGGTGCTTTATCACCCTCAATGCTGGCTACGATAGCTTTTTCATTTTCAGCAGCGCCTTCAAAATTCAGGGTAATGCCCAGTTGTTTGGCGCTGCGAATAATAAATTCTCGCACAGTGAACTGCACGCCGGTAGCAATCACAAAGTCTTCGGGCTTGTCTTGCTGGAGCATCAACCACTGCATGCGAACATAATCTTTGGCATGACCCCAATCGCGCAGCGCGTCGATATTGCCCATGAACAGGCACTTCTCTAATCCCTGGGAGATATTTGCTAAACCACGTGTCACTTTACGCGTTACGAAGGTTTCACCACGGCGTTTGGACTCATGATTAAAGAGGATGCCGTTGCACGCATACATGCCATAGGCTTCGCGGTAGTTCACGGTAATCCAGTAGGCGTACATTTTGGCCACAGCGTAAGGGCTACGTGGATAAAACGGAGTTGTTTCTTTTTGGGGGATTTCTTGCACTAAACCGTAGAGCTCAGAAGTTGAAGCTTGGTAGAAGCGGGTCTTCTTTTCCAAACCCAAAATACGAATAGCTTCTAACATTCTTAAGGGGCCCATGGCATCCACGTCCGCCGTGTACTCAGGAGACTCAAAAGAAACGGCCACATGAGACTGCGCACCCAAGTTATAAATTTCATCGGGCTGACATTCTTGAATAATGCGCACCAAGTTGCTGGTATCCGTTAAATCCCCGTAATGGAGAATTAAATCAGGATGATTGACATGCGGATCTTGATAGAGGTGATCGATACGCTCGGTATTAAAAGAAGAGGCGCGGCGCTTAATGCCGTGAACGATATAACCCTTCTCTAATAAGAACTCAGCAAGGTAAGAGCCATCCTGACCAGTGATGCCAGTAATGAGGGCTATTTTTTGTTTGTTGCTTGATTTGCTTGTCATATCTTGTTTTCTCTACTCTTTAAACTGTAATGTCGCCGTCTGTTTGATTGTTTCAGTGCTTCTCAGTATTTGTGAGTAAGTGAGCTAGGCTAGCTTCGGCCGTAGGTGTCTTCAAAACGCACAATATCATCCTCGCCCAGATAACTACCGGACTGCACTTCAATAATCTCTAACGGCGTTTTGCCAGGATTAGCAAGTCGGTGGGTTTGTCCCTGAGGAATGAAGGTGCTTTGGTTCTCCGTTAGCGTAATCACGTTATCGCCATTGGTAATTTCTGCTACACCCTTGACCACAATCCAATGCTCAGCTCGGTGATGATGCATTTGCAGTGACAAGCTAGCGCCAGGTTTTACCTGAATACGCTTCACTTTAAAACGCTCACCCTCATCAACACTGTCATACCAACCCCAAGGTCTTGCAACTTTGCGATGCAAGTTCTTTTCTTCACGCTGTTGCTCTGCTAATTGACTAACAATATTTTTAACGTCTTGGCTATGTTTTCTGTCGGCAACCAAAACAGCATCGGCTGTCTCAACAATAATGAGGTTCTCGACCCCCACTGCACTCACCAAGCGACTGCTGGCATGCACTAATGTGTTTTTAGTATTGGTGAGTAAGGTATCACCACTGGTGACATTACCGTCTTGATCTTGCTTGCCCACTTGCCATACCGCATCCCACGCACCTAAGTCATTCCAGCCAGCATCTAAGACCACCATCTTGACCTGAAACTGAGTTCCTGGACATTGTTCAATCACGGCATAGTCAATCGATTCGCTTGGAATAGCATTAAACAGATCCTTGCCTGGGCGCACAAAAACGGCGTCGCCAGCCAGATCCTGTTCTTTGGCCTCCCACGCTGTTTGGGTGGCAGCCAAAATATCAGGTCGAAATTCTTTTAAAGCTGCAAGCCAGACACTTGCCTTGAGAACAAACATGCCGCCGTTCCAAAAGTAACTACCCTCTGCTAGATATTGTTTAGCAGTAGTGGCGTCCGGTTTTTCAACAAAGCGTTCAACGGTAAATTCCCCAGCATTTTTGCTAGCTTGCTGACTTTTAGTTTTGATGTAGCCATAACCGGTTTCAGGAGCTGTTGGGGTAATACCTAAAATCGCAATTGCATCGTCTTTGGCAATGTGTATGGCCTGCTGCAAAGCCTGTGTGAATGCCGCTGCATTTTGTATCGTTTGATCTGCTGGGGTCACAACTAAGATTGGGTCGCTGTTTGTGCCTGCAGCGTGCTCTTGCACGTAAAGTGCCGCGAGCGTTAATGCTGGGGCTGTGTTTCTGCCGGAGGGTTCAAGCAATAAAGCGGCCTCGAGTTTCTTGGATGCGTTTTTCATTTCGCGCAATTGGTCCAGCGCCAAGAAACGATGCTCTTCATTAGTCACTATTAAAGTAGTGCTAAGCTTAATTTCAGAATTCGCTACCGCATGAATCCGCTCTATCGCTTGCTGAAATAGACTGTATTGCGAATCATTGTCAGCGAGCACTAAAAATTGCTTTGGAAAGCCTGCTCGCGATAGCGGCCAAAGACGTGTACCCGAACCGCCACAGAGGATGACTGGCAATACTTGGGTCATAAGTTTCTACTGATTTTTGGCAATTCTGTCGGCATTTCTTTTGGCATATTGCCCATAAATATTGGATGTTTGATTTTAAGGCCTTCTGATGACCTTCCAATCATTCCAAAAATCAATAGAATATCGATCTAAGCTACATCAACAGCATGAGGAGAATACAAATGACTTCAGTTCCCAAAATCAATGTTCGCAATTCTGTTTCGGAATGCGCCCAGTCTTTGCGCAAAGAAAATGCGGGTAAATATCAGAACTACGCTATTCAAGACTGCATTGCTTCTATTGCTGCCTCCAAAATCAAGTAATTAACTGCTTTTATCAATTTTTAAGCCTTTTTAGAGCGATTTTGATGCTAAAAAGGCTTAATTTACTCGGCAAGATTACTTTATAGGCCGGTTAGGGTAGTTTTTGCCGGTCATATTGCTATATATCGCCCCGGCTATCACCAGCAAAATGGAGTCCACCATGACTGGAAAGAAGGCGTAGCGGTAGTTCATCACATGGCCCAATACCGCAATTAATGCTACGGCGGCGGCTGGGGGATGCAAACACCGCAATACGAACATCCCCAAAATGGAAGCAGCAGCAGCAATGGGCATCGCCAGTAACGGTTCTTTAATCAGATTGGCAGTTGTAATGCCGATCAAAGCCGACAAGGTATTGCCCGCAATAACCGCCCATGGCTGAGCCATCGGGCTGCCTGGCAAGGCAAATACCAAGAGAGCACTTGCCCCCAAGGAAGCCATCAACCATTCATCCAGTCCGCTCAGTTCACCAAGGTACTTGGCGATAGTAAGCACTAACATCAAACCAACAAATGTGCCACAACTAGAGCGAAAACGTTCAGTCCAACTCACTGCGGGTTGATCGCCACCAAGATAGAAGGAGTAACGTTTGAGCAAATATTTGGCTGTATGTCTCATCTTTTATTTCTTTAATCGAAATTTAACTATTGGTTGCTTTTAGCTATCAAGCCAATACAAAAATATGATTATTCGATAGCCTTGTTTTGTTCATAATAACCCAGTGGTAAGTGGTTTTGCTCCGGCTATAGACCGCTCACCCTAACCCATACCATTATTTTTAGGAGTCATTCATGGCTAAAACTGTAAAAGGCACAAAGACTGAACAGTCTTTGAAAGAAGCATTTGCTGGCGAATCTCAAGCAAATCGTCGTTATTTGTATTTCGCGAACCAAGCTGATATTGCTGGTGCAAACGATGTTGCAGCAGTGTTCCGCTCAACCGCTGAAGGCGAGACTGGCCACGCCCATGGTCACATGGAGTATTTGATTGAAGGCGGCGCAGGCGAGCCAGGCACAGGTATGCCAGCTAAGACAGTTGCAGAAGCTTTACAGGCAGCGATCGCAGGCGAAACCCATGAGTACACTGATATGTATCCAGGCATGGCTAAAACTGCACGCGATGAAGGCTTTGATGAAATTGCTGACTGGTTTGAAACTTTGGCAAAGGCTGAACGTAGCCACGCTAACAAGTTCACCAAAACTTTAGAAGCACACTTGGCTAACGTTTAATTTTTTAAACGAGTCAATAAAAAAGCCACCCTCGGGTGGCTTTTCGTTTTAGTGAATTTATTTCTCAGTCAGTGGCTATATCACTTAAGCCTTTTTAGCGTAAGCAGAGCACCAGCCTTTAGCAGCAACTTGCTTGCCAGCAAACAGTGCACAACCACCAGCAGCAGAACCAGCAGCACCTTGATAGAGAGCGCAATTACTACAAGCTTGTGGCGCAGCATATTTAGCGTACTTTGCTTTATCCACTTTAGATGCATCTGCTTTGTAACCCAATGCAGCAGCTTGTGGATCTGTTTCAGCAACCATGGCTTGAGCTTGTACTTTGGTGTTGAGAGCCAAAGTTGCAGCACCAGCGGCTGACATGATCATGAATTGACGACGGGTAGTTTTCATATGGACTCCAGTGGGTTAATGGTTAAATTAAAAGCGAAATATCAAGCATCAATGAAAGCAATTCAGCAAAACTTCATTGGCAACTAGAGCGATCATAGAGCAGAAGAATTCAGTTCTCTAGTCGAGCCTTAAGTATTTGATTTATATAAAGTATTAGTTGAGAATTATTCTCAACCATTGATCGACATGTATTAAAAATGAAAGTCTTACAGATGCACTACGCCTGACTAACGCCTCTCTAGCAAAGAGAGGAACTCACGTCGCAAGTTGGCATCTTTTAAGAAAGCACCCCGCATCACACTATTGACCATCTTGGAGTCACGATCTTTTACGCCACGCCATTGCATACAGAAGTGATCGGCATCCATCACGATTGCAACGCCAATGGGTTTGATCTTTTTCTCGAGCATATCAGCCAACTCCACCACCGCCTCTTCCTGAATTTGTGGGCGACACATGACCCACTCAGTAAGGCGTGAGTATTTAGACAAGCCAATTAACGCTGAGTCTTTACTTGGTAGAACGCCGATCCAAATGCGCCCCATAATCGGGCATAGATGATGAGAGCAAGCGCTACGGACGGTGATTGGGCCAATGATCATCAGCTCATTTAAGCGGCTCACATTGGGAAACTTTGTTAAGGTTGGCTGCACTACATATCGACCATTAAAGACTTCTTGCACGTACATTTTGGCAACGCGTTTGCTCGTATTAAGGGTGTTGTGATCACTTTCTGTATCAATCACCAAACTCTCTAATACCGCCTGCATCTTTTCCGCAACCTCATCTACCAAACCCTCTAATTCACCAGGTTTAATAAAGGCAGAAATATTGTCATTGGCATGAAAGCGCGCTTTTTGTGCCTCGATGCGACGACGGATTACAACTGACAAAGGCAGTCCACCATCTTCTTTTTTAACAATCTTCTTTGCTGGAGTTTTTTGAGATGCGGCCTTGGTGGCTGACTTAGTTACCGACTTCGTGGCTGACTTGACCGGTAACTTTGCAACTGTTTTTTTAGTGGGCATAAATATAATTTTTTAAATGATGTCTGATGAATCTATATTTGAAAGAAGATCGCCACCACACAAACGATCCCACATAACCAAACAATAGAGCGCATAGTTGGCCAATTGCCTACATAACAAATCAAATAAGCAATACGCGAAATCACAAAGCCAAGTGCTAGCAAATCTAACCTGGCTTGGGGTGCCTGCATGAGCGACGCAATGATGACAGCGGCAAAGAAAAGGGGTAGGGATTCAAATAAATTGGCTTGCGCAGCATTGGCGCGTGCCCGAAAGCCTGTTTGCTTAGCAAGCCATGTACGGGGCTGCCCATTGTCGTAACCTTCAAAACCTTTTTTGGCGATACCTGCAGCAACATAAGGGAGTAGGCCCATGAATAACACACAGGCAAATGCAATAGTCATGATTTTGCACTTTCAGAAGAGTTGTTACTGTTTACATCCTTTGAGCCAATTCTGGACTCTTTGCCGTTCATCAAATTGTGGATATTGCTACGGTGACGCCAAATTAATAAAGCGCAGACTATCAGTAGCGCAATACCCATTGGATGAAAGCCAAACAAAAATACAAAATAGATCGGCCCAAACACTGCGGCGGCTAATGCCGCTAAAGATGAGTAACGCATGAACTTGGCAACGATGATCCATGTAGCCAGCGTTGCTAAACCCAAAATCCAATTAATCCCAAACAAAATACCGCACGCAGTCGCAACGCCTTTACCACCCTTAAAACCATGAAAGATTGGAAAGAGGTGTCCTAGAAACACGGCGACAACAACACCACACAAAATCCAAGAGTTAAGACTAGAGCTCAAAGACTCTTCGCCCAAAATCATGCGGGCCAACACCACTGCTACAAACCCCTTTAAGGCATCGCCTAGCAATGTCAGAACCGCAGCGCCCTTATTGCCCGTTCTGAGCACATTGGTTGCACCAGGGTTACCGGAGCCGTAAGAGTGTGGATCTGGCAGGCGCATGCATTTACTTACCACCACCGCGAAGGAAACTGAGCCAATCAAGTACGCAATCGGGATTAAGAGAATATCCATGCCGCTATCTTAAACACATCTGACAATTTAGGTGCCGCGCGGATGATGTTGCTGATGAATGGATTTGAGACGCTCTCTGGCTACATGGGTATAGATTTGGGTAGTGGAGATATCGGCATGGCCTAAAAGCAACTGTACTACCCGCAAATCTGCTCCATGGTTGAGTAAATGGGTTGCAAAAGCATGGCGCAAAGTGTGAGGTGATAAGGCTACTGGAATATTTGCTAGCAAAGCATAGCGCTTAATGAGCGCCCAAAATGCCTGACGGGTCAGCGCTGAACCAGTATGGCGCCCGATGAACACTGCATCTGAAGTTTTGCCTTCTAGCAGTGGCGTTCTAGCATCTGCCAGATATCTGCGTAACCATTGACCTGCCTCTCCACCAAAGGGCACCAATCGCTCCTTGCCACCTTTGCCATTCACAATCCGAACCACGCCCTCATTTAAACCCAGCGCCACGGTTTTTAAAGAAACAATTTCAGATACGCGCAGGCCGCTGGCATACATCAATTCCAACATAGTGCGATCACGTAAACCTAAAGGGGTCTCAATATTTGGGGCATTGAGTAAACTGGTCACCTGATCCTCGCTCAGCGTCTTTGGAAAGCGTAATGCCTGCTTAGCAGCACGCAAACCAATGCAAGGATCGCTTTTGACAAGATGGTTACGTAGAGCGTGCCGATAAAAACGTTTGAACACTGTGAGCCGTCGGTTAGCGGTAGTGGCCTTATCCGCCCTGCGATGGGCAATATAGGCTGTGAGCTCTTTTTCATCTACGGAGTACAAATCCAGATGAGCCGTTTTATACAACCACTGCGCTAACAGTAAAAGGTCTCTACGATAGGCGGTAAGACTATTTTGAGCTAAGCCATCTTCCAACCAACAAGCATCGCAAAATCGTTCAATCGCCTCCTGACTAGCAGGGGCTAATTGCGCAGGACTAGAACTATCAGCCAGCCCTGCAACCTTGCCTTGTTTAGTCACGGAAGTTATTAAAGCCCAAAGGTGCTTCTGTTACTTCTTTTTTGAGCAATGCCATGGTTTCTTGTAAATCATCGCGCTTAGCGCCGGTAACACGCACTGCATCACCTTGGATGCTAGCCTGTACTTTGATCTTGCTATCTTTAATGATGCGCACTACTTTTTTAGCGAGCTCTTGAGTGATGCCCTTTTGGATCTTCATCGTTTGCTTACGCTTATCACTGCCGATAGTCTCTTTTTTGTCGTCTTTTAGATAGCGCACGTCAACGTTACGCTTGGCCATCTTGCCAAAGAGCACATCGCGCACTTGGCCTAATTTAAAGTCATCGTCGCCAAATAAAATCAAGGTTTCATCTTTTTGCTCTACGCGACTATCGGAGCCCTTAAAGTCAAAGCGATTGGTAATCTCTTTATTGGATTGTTCAACCGCATTTTTTAACTCATTCATGTCTGGTTCGCACACTACATCAAATGTTGGCATATCAAATCCTTTAATTTTTTACCGTAAAACCCGCCATAACATTGCCAGCAAGCCTTTTTTCATGGAAATTGCTGAACACGAATAAGATTGTGGCATGAACTGTGCAAAAAATGCGCCCCTAGCCCCTCAGTCACTCTCAAAACTGTCCCTTCAGAGCAGAAATACTTTGGGCTTGCCCGCTATTGCCGAAGTCGCTTACGAAATTAGCTCCCCCGATCAGTTACCAGGACTAATGGCCGACCTTCTGAATGAAGGGGGTGCTTGGCAAGTTTTGGGTGGCGGTAGCAACGTAGTGCTTCCAAATATGCTAAGTGGCACCACCTTACTCATGAATATTAGCGGCCGAGAAATCATCGACAGCAATGATCATTTCACGTCAGTGGCTGTAGGTGCTGGCGAAAACTGGCATGACTTTGTAGTCTGGACTCTTGAGAAAAACCTACCTGGGCTGGAAAACTTAGCTTTAATACCAGGCACAGTTGGCGCAGCCCCCATTCAGAATATTGGCGCTTATGGCGCAGAAGTTGCTCACTTCATTGACTGCATCGAAGCCTTTGATAGCAAAGAGCAAGCCTTTGTCACTCTGCGTAAAGCTGATTGTCACTTTGCTTATCGCGATAGCTACTTTAAGCAAAATCCTGGGCGCTTTATCGTGACAAAGGTCGTCTTTAAAATTCCGCAAGCATGGATGCCACGATTAACTTATGCCGATCTAGCAAAACAGTTTTCTGATCATTCATCGCCCAGCGCTCAAGAGATATTTACTGCGGTCTGCAACATTCGCCAAAGCAAACTACCCGACCCTAAAGTGATCGGTAACGCTGGTAGCTTTTTTCAAAATCCGATTGTTGATACAACACAGTATCAAAACCTTTTAGCTCTGCATCCTAATCTTGCTTCTTATCCCGATGCCAATGGCACTCGAAAACTGGCTGCTGGCTGGCTGATTGATCAATGTGGATTCAAAGGCTATCGTGCTGGACCTGCTGGTGTCTATGAAAAACAAGCCTTGGTGATTGTTAATCATGGTGGCGCAAGGGCAAACGATATTTTGGAGCTTGCAAACACCATTCAAGAAAAGGTTAAAGAATGCTTTGGTGTTGAGTTGCAAATTGAGCCAAATATTCTCTAGCCTGTAATAAATTTGATTTACTTTTGCTAATACGGCTCAATAAATGAGCCGTATTTTGCAATTTGCGGCTCATTTATTTTTCAAGGGCTAATTTTTGAGAGCTCAATCTCTGCCTCACCCTCGGCTAAGCGCACCTGATAACTAGCATTTGCTTTGAGCTCTTTTGGATTGCGCACGGCCTGAAGCATTCCTTTTTCATCGTCCTTGTCTTGAGTGAGAATCACTGCATACCCACGCTCTAAAGTGCGCTGGGGATTAAGCATCTCTAACTGGGATTGGTAGTGATTTTGATTCCGCTTCCAATTTTCAACTCTGACCATCCATGCTTGATTGAGGCGCTGTTGCCAATTGCCAATTTGCTCGCGCATGCGATCGGGGTTAGGCAGTGCATGGCTGAGTCGCAATGCTAATTGATCCAAGGTCTGTGCTTCGCGTTCAACCCTTTGAGAAACCCGTTGCAGCAAAGCCTGCGCAATGGCATCCAATTCTTGTAGCATCTGATCTCGTCTTGGCGCAGCCATTTCTGCGGCGCCAGTGGGCGTTGGTGCGCGCAGATCAGCAACAAAATCAGCAATCGTCACATCTGTCTCATGACCCACACCACTGACTACCGGAATAGGTGATTGTGCAATCGCATAAGCCAACTTCTCGTCGTTAAACGCCCAAAGATCTTCAATACTGCCGCCGCCCCGAACCAGCAAAATGACATCGACTTCTGACTGACCTTGTTCAGCCTCTTTTGCGGCAGCATGTAATGCAGCAATAATTCCAGCGGGTGCATCAGGTCCTTGAACCAATGTTGGGTAAATCACAATCGGAATATGCGGCGCTCTTCTAGCAAGCGTGCTAAGTACATCTTTTAATGCCGCAGCTTGTGGTGAAGTGACAATGCCAATCGCTCGAGGATGCGAAGGGATATCGCGTTTGCGCTCTGCATCAAAAAGCCCTTCTTTAGCTAACTTTGCTTTGAGCTTCAAAAAGGCTTCGTAGAGTCCGCCCATGCCTGCGCGGCGCATGCTTTGCACTGTGAGCTGAATATCTCCCCGTGGAACATAAAAACCCAGATTAGCTGCTAGCTCGACTAAATCTCCTGATTGAGGCAAAAATCCGACTTGGCCATTGCGTCCACGGAACATCACACAGCGGATCTGCCCTTCTTCATCTTTGAGGGAGAAATACCAGTGCCCACTGTCATAGGCTTTGAAATTCGAAATCTCCCCGCTAACCCAAACGGTATCAAAGCGCTCCTCCAAAGAGCTCGCAATGGCGCGGTTTAGATCGCCAACACTGAGGATTTCTCTTGATATTTCCGACATATTTTCTCTTTTATTACACAGCTATAAGGCTCAAAGGTAGATAAATATCCACAGAAGCCCATGAGCCCTTAGATTGACCGTCTTCAGTAAGCAAGAGCTGACCCAAAACGTCTCACAAATCCAACAGGACATTTGCATCTCATTGATTTATATCAAGATATACAAATACCCAGAACAGATATTTCCTACGTATTTTCCCTAATCTCACCATCAATCAAGGACTTACAGACTGCTTTGAAAAAAGTTTTGCACAGAGTTATCCACAGGCTAGCTTTCCTAAAACCACTTCCCAATTCAGCTAAAGTACTGAGCTTATGTACTCCATCTTACTGTCTGCCGGCTGGCCTATTTGGCCCCTCCTCATTATCTCGATCCTGGGCCTAGCCATTGCTATTGAGAGGGCCTGGTATCTACGCCAAGTCAACATCCTCCCAAAAACAACCTTAGAGGCTGCCTTTAGCCTGGCAAATCAACTCTCTACTCAAAAGTCTATTGCCGACGTTCAGATCGCCCAGTTAGCCCAAAGCTCCCCAGCGGCGCCGCTATTGGCCTGTGCATTATTAGAAAAGGTTGCAGGCAATAATGCGGATCTTGCGCTAGAAGAAATT
>Ga0316221_1002277_pt1 | contig 17537 bp, 18 predicted proteins | sample TBH18007metaG_FD_206003 | JGI IMG/M metagenome (GOLD analysis project Ga0316221, IMG submission 206003) | Freshwater microbial communities from Trout Bog Lake, Wisconsin, USA - TBH18007 | ecosystem: Environmental > Aquatic > Freshwater > Lake > Hypolimnion/Profundal zone | place: USA: Wisconsin... | reverse complement strand
TTGAAGGTGGAGATGGCCTGGCCCGCGACGGTCTGGTCGTACTCGGCGGTTTGGGCTTGCTTCTGGTAGGCCAGCGCCTCGCGAAACAGCGCGTCGGCGGCGATCTTGGGACGGTCGTGATACCGATCAGCCGCCAACTCGTAGGCCTCGGCGGCGAGCACGTAATCTTTTTGCTTCTCGCGGGCGGCGCCAATCTTGAGTTGGGCCAGCGGTGCGACTTCGCTGTAGGGGCCGCTCTTGACGATCTTCCCGTAAAGGCCGGCCGTCTTCTCCATGTTGCTGAACAGCGGGATCACGCCATAAAGATAAAACCACCGGCCGCCCAGATACAGGCCGGCGATGTCGTATTGCCGATGGAGGATCTCTTCGAAACTCGCAATTCTGGGCTGCTTCTCCAACAGGTTTTGGTACTCCTTGAAGGCTTTTTCAGGCTGGCCTTTGGCCTCGTAACAGCGGCCCAGCAGGTACTGCGCCTGGGGGGCATAATCGGAAACCGGCCATTGTTCCACCACCCGGTGGGCCGCCTTCAGCGCCAGGTTATAGTCTCCTTTATCGAACGCGCTCTGGGCGAGTTCAAGCTGTTCCTTGGCGCGCGCCCGGCGCCAGTTCGGCACACCTCCGTAGGGTTCATAAGTCCACCCTTCCCCTGGTCGGTACACCAAAGGCGCCGGCGCCCGAAAAGGCAGCGCCACGATAAACAGCGCCATGCAGATTACTTTGATCAACCGGCCACTCATAAGCTTACGGTAGCGACCCCCATACTCCGGGTCAATCCTCTAGTTTCCCCAGCCAACGGCGCCGCTGCTCGAAGCAGCAGTAGCTGGAGTAACCGGCGGCCCGGGCGGCCGTCATGGCCTCGGGAAAATTCATCCCCACTTCCCCCGGCGCATGTGCGTCGGAACCGAAGGTTATCGGCACCCCGGCCTCGGCGGCCATGCCAAGCAGGCGGGGCCCGGGATAAATCTCCCGGCATTCCTTGCGCAGACCGGCGGTATTGATTTCGACCGCCACCTCACCCCGTTTGGCCGCCGCCAGGAAACGGGCGTAGAGCGCAGTGCAGTCTTCCCGCGGATAGAAACAGAACTTCTTGCAGAGGTCCGCGTGCCCGATGATATCGAAGAGGCGGGATTCGGCGGCTTGAGCCAAGTGATCGAAGTACGCGGTCCAAACCTCGAACGGGTTATGATTCTTCCAACTGGACATCTGGTAGGGGCTGTCGATCGCCCACAAGGCCGAGACGTAGTGGACCGAACCGATGAGGTAATCCCAGGGATGCCGCGCCGCCAGCTCCCGAATCCAGTCCTCGCAGCCGGGCAGGTAATCCACTTCGAGCGCGAGCCGAATACGAAGGTCGGGGAACGCGCTACGAGCGGCCTCGACCTGGGAGACATACAGGTCGAGTTCGGAGAGCTTCATGCGCCAGTCGTCAAAATCATCGCGCGGCATGGGCGCGTGATCGGAAAAGCCGAGCTCGTGGAGCCCGGCCTTCAAAGCCGCCGCCGCCAACTCGATCGGTTGCCCAACGGCGTGGCGGCAGAGCGGCGTGTGGGTGTGATAATCGGGCGGCAGCCTCATAGCGGCGTTCCCGCCTGGCCCACACGTTCGACTTACTTGGCGGCCGGCGCCGCCCCGCTCTCTTTGGCGTTATTGGCCTGCTTAAGCTGCTCCATGACGTCCGCCGCGAGCTTCTTCTGCGGCTCCGTCAGGCTGGGGTCGGCGGCGATCTTGTCCAGTGCCATCATGGCATCCATGTAGCTCTTGTAGCGCAGGCTCATGGTAAACTTCTGGAGGTTCTGGCGCACCTCCGGGCTGGTACTCGCCGCGAACTCAGCCTGGAGCTTGTGGGCATCGATGGTGACGCCATTCTGTTGAACCGGAGGCGGGGCCTGCTCGGCTTTCTTGCAGCCGGCACCCACCGTGAACAGCAGGCCGGCGACCGCCAAGCCCAACAATGAGGGGGTTAGTTTCATAAGTTTGAGGGTTGAAACAGGCAAGCCCAAACCGGGCTTAGAGCTTCTTGGAGGTAGCCTGGGCCAGCCAGATGGCGTCCTGCCAATTGGGACCCATGCCTGAGGTAACCGTCGGCTGGCTCGAAGGCTCAGCGGTGATGTTCATCAAGTTCCCCCTCCATTTGTGGGTATCGGCGCGGCCGTCACAGTAAGAAAACCCGCAGCCGTGGTTATGCAAATTCGAGGGATAGTCAATGAGTTGAAGGTTCCCATCTTCCCAACTGGCATCACACGCCAACCCGCCGTCATTCAAGCTATGCGGGTTCTCGTCGGCCAACAGGAAGATTTGCGACGAGGCCACGTTGCGAAAATCGGACAACTTGCCGAAGGTCGCGTAGACCGGCGGTTGGAGGTTTTCGTTATGCGAGCCGGTAAGCCAGGGGCCGGTGACCGCCTGTAAGGGTTTGCCCGCATGACCGTTGCCCATGACCCAACTATGGTCCACCGAGCCCACGGCCTGGTTCATCGAGACGCTGCGCGAGTTTTGAATAATGGTGCCCATCAAACCCGCGATGCTGGCCGAGTCGCCATCCGCCATGCCCGACCGATTGTCGGCGGGGCATTTGAAGATGCCCACGTTCTTGGCAACATAGGTAGCTACCAGGCACTTGTCGGGTTCTCGGAGGATCTGCGGGTCAAACTCATTGCCTTGCCCGATCCCCGCGTCACCGGGGCACCAGTTGTAGCCGGGCGTGGTGTTGCCATCGTCGGGATTGGGCGGGAACAAATCCGAGTTGTCCAGCGGATACAGCCCCACGAAGGCGAGGGCCAATTGCTTAGCGTTGCTCATACACGAGATCTGTTGGGCCTTGGCTTTGGCCTTGGACAGGGCGGGCAGGAGCATCGCGGCGAGGATCGCGATAATTGCGATAACGACGAGCAATTCAATCAGGGTAAAACCAGTCAAGAGGCCAGCCTTTCTCAAGGCGCTCTTCTCGGTTGAAGGAGCAGTCGGTGTCTTCATATACAGCTATAAGTTATAATTCCACACTCGGGCCCATTTGCGCAACTGGGAAATTACACCGGAAAACTACCTTCGCTCCCCGGGGTTGTAAAGGCAGGACTTGCGATATTTCGCCACCAGACCATACTCCATCCCGCATGGCCTACACCCGGCCAACGGCCTGCGCACGCACCTTCGACTTGGCCCGCAGCCCGGTTACCGGTGAGCCCTGAACTTAAAACGTTATCCTTTACCACCGGAATTTATGCTGAATACGAAGGTCCTCAACCCCCAGGTTCTCTCCCTGCTGGCGCGGGTGCGCCACACCAATGCGCTGGTCATCGCCGACCGCGGTTTCCCCTTCTGGCCGCAAATCGAGACGGTCGATCTCTCGCTCATGGACGACGTGCCGACGGTGTTGCAGGCGCTGGCGGCCATACGCCCCGACTTCCAGGCGGTCCAGGCCTATATGGCGCGGGAATTCCTCGACCAGAACAGCGCCGACACTCGCGCCCGATTCGCCGAGGTGCTCCGGGGCGTGCCGGTCGCCTACGAACCCCATGCCGAGTTCAAGCAGCGGGTGCCCTCCGCCATTGGCCTCATCCGCACCGGTGACACCGTCCAATACGCGAATATCATTCTGATCTCCGGCTAGGGAGGTGCCCGTATCCGGGCGCACGGCAAGCCCGCCGCGCAACGGCTATCTGAAGGTAGCGGGGCGGCTCTAGGTCGGGCTGGTGAGCGCGGGATAGATTGCCTTTCGCCTCGGAGCTTGGGATGCTGCACTCGTGAGCGTATCGAAAGAGGAAGTCAGCCATCGCCGCATCGTCATCGTAGGCGGCGGCGCCTCGGGCTTGTTTGCCGCCATCACCTGCGCGGAGGCCGCCCCGGGGGCCAGCGTGACGGTGTTCGAGAAAAGCGCGCATTTCCTGTCCAAGGTTCGCATCTCGGGCGGCGGGCGGTGTAATGTCACCCACGCCTGCTTCGAGGCCCGGGAGTTGAGCGCGCATTACCCGCGTGGGGGACAGGCCTTGCTGGCGCCCTTCCAGGTCTTCCAACCGCGTGACACGATCGCGTGGTTCGAGGCGCGCGGGGTGAAACTCAAGACCGAGGCCGATGGCCGCCTGTTTCCCACCACGGATTCCTCGGAAACCATCATCAACTGCCTGCTGCATGCCGCGCGGGCGGCCGGGGTTGAGCTGGTGGCTAACCGTGGCCCCGACCGGGTCAGCCGCCGGGCCGAGGGCGGGTTCGAGTTGGAGTTCGAGGATGGAGGACGACGGGCCTGCGAGCGGTTGCTCTTGGCCACCGGCGGGTGCCGCGCGCCCGCCGCCGGCCAATTGGCCGTTTCCTTGGGGCACACCCTGGAACCGCCGGTCCCATCCCTCTTCACGTTTCATATCGATGTTCCCTGGCTCAACGGGCTGGCGGGGATCAGTGTGCCGGAAGTGGAGGTGTCGCTGCCCGGTCTCCGCCGGCGCGAACTCGGCCCCGTGCTCATCACGCATTCGGGCCTGAGCGGGCCGGCCATTCTCCGGCTTTCCGCCTGGGGCGCCCGCGCGCTGCAGGCGCTGGATTACCGCGCCCCGCTACGGGTCAATTGGTTGCCCCACCTCGACGCTCAAGCCCTGGAACGACGACTGGATTCCTATCGCGCCGCGCAACCCGCCCGGTTCATCGTCAACACCCCCTTCGCGCCGCTCGCCGCCCGGCTCTGGGAGGGCCTCGTCCTGACCGCCGGCATCCCCCGCGAGACCCGCTGGGCGGACCTCCCCCGCTCCGGCCGTCACCGCTTGATCCAGCAACTCGGCTTGACCGAACTCCAGATTATCGGGAAAACGCTCAACCGGGATGAATTCGTCACCTGCGGCGGCGTGCGCCTGGGCGAGGTCAGTTTCAAGACCATGGAGAGCCGGATCTGCCCGGGGCTCTACTTGAGCGGCGAACTGCTCGACATCGACGGGCTCACGGGCGGGTTTAATTTCCAGTCGGCCTGGACGACCGGTTGGCTGGCCGGCCGGGCGATGGGCCAAGGCGAGCTTGCTCCCTAGGGCGTTTTGCAGTACAAGGAAGTTATGTCACTTGGTGCTCAGTTACCCATCCGCCTGGACCTGGAGGTTCAGGAACGACTCGAAGCCGTGGCGCAGCAGGTCGGGACCAATAAGTCGGCCCTGCTGCGATTGCTGGCGAAAACCTTCGTCGAGCAAGCCGTGGACGCCGACGGCGAAGTCCACCTGCCGCCGAACTGGAAGGTCTTACTGGGACGGCTACCCCCGGCTGATGGGCGCAGCGCCGCCGCCGCGCAGGCCGCGCGCGCCGCGACCCGCCGCGTTCGCGCCGCGGCCCCGGTGGCCGGCGCTAGTTCAAAGCCAGCCGCCGCCGCGGCAAAACTCTTAAAACGGCACGTCCCGTCGGCGTCACGGCGCGGCGGAGAATAAAAGCGCTGACGCGCAATTGGCGCGCCCAACGTTCGAATTTCTGCGCCAGTTCCATGCGCTGACCAGGGGTGTATAAGGCCACCACCTCCTCCAATTCCGGCTCCAACGTGACCCGCGATCTTGTTTTCATGATTCCCAACTGTTTCCCTATCGTTGCCCCCCATTCTCTGTCCCGTGGTTGGACAATCCCTGTCCAAGTGCCGCCCCCGGCGGGGGAAAGTTATTCACCGCCAGGAATCGTCATTCGCGGCGCGCTTCGGGCGGCGTGGATCTCCCTGCTGATTGGGTTCGCTTTCGCCGCGCCGGCGGCCCCGCGGCCCAACCTCGTGGTCGTTCTGTCGGACGACATGGGCTTCTCGGACCTGGGCTGCTACGGTAGTGAGATTCAAACGCCCAACCTGGACCGCCTGGCGGCGGAGGGATTGCGCTTCACCCAATTCTACAATACGGCGCGCTGCTGCCCGACCCGGGCCTCGCTCCTGACCGGTCTGTATCCCCACCAGGCGGGCATCGGCCACATGATCGAGGACCGCGGGCTCGAGGGGTACCAGGGCGAGTTAAATGGGCGGTGCGTCACCATTGCCGAGGCACTCAAGCCCGCGGGCTACCGCACCTACGCAGTCGGCAAATGGCACGTCGCCCGCAACACGGCACCCGACGGCCCAAAACACGACTGGCCGTTGCAGCGCGGCTTCGACCGCTATTACGGCACCATCCATGGCGCCGGCAGTTACTGGGACCCCTCGTCACTGGTGCATGACAACACCATGATCACCGCCGTCACCGATCCCGACTACCGGCCGGCCCAGTTCTATTATACCGATGCCATCAGCGACCACGCGGCCCGCTTCATTGGCGACCATGCGCGGGACCACGCCCAGGAGCCGTTCTTTCTTTACGTGGCCTACACCGCCGCCCATTGGCCGCTCCACGCCAAGGAATCGGATATCGCCCGGTATCGCGGCCGCTACCGCGGCGGTTATGAGCCGATTCGGAAAGCCCGTTTCCAGCGCGAGCAGGCCTTGGGCCTGATCGACCCGCGCTGGGAACTCTCACCCCAGGCCGGCGATTGGGCCGCCGTCACCAACCAGGATTGGGAGGCGCGCTGCATGGAGGTCTATGCCGCGCAGGTGGACTGCATGGATCAAGGCATCGGACGCATCGTGGCGGCCTTGCAGCAGTCCGGACAACTGACCAACACGCTCCTGTTTTTCCTCGAGGACAACGGCGGCTGCGCGGAGCCGACCGGACGGACCGGCACGAAGGCGCGGGCCGACCAACCCACGCTGCCGCGGTTGGCCCCGGACTTTCTGCAACAAGGCTCGCAGCCGAAGCAAACCCGCGACGGTTGGCCGGTCCTGACCGGCCCGTCGGTGATGCCGGGTCCCGACGACACGTTTATCGCCTATGGCAAGGCCTGGGCCAACGTCAGCAACACGCCCTTCCGCGAATACAAACACTGGGTCCATGAGGGGGGCATCTCCACACCGCTGATCGTCCACTGGCCCGCGGCCATCCACGCGGCGGGCGCGCTGCGGCGTCAACCCGGCCACCTGGTGGACATCATGGCTACCTGCCTCGATGTCGCCGGCGCAACCTATCCCGCGCAATTCAAAGGCGTTCCCATCACCCCCCTCGAGGGGCGCAGCCTCCGACCCGCCTTCGACGACCACCCGATCGACCGCGACGCGCTCTTTTGGGAGCACGAAGGCAACCGCGCCGTTCGCCAGGGCGACTGGAAACTGGTGGCCAAAGGCCCGGCCGGCAAGTGGGAGCTCTACAATATGGCAGCCGATCGCACGGAACTGCACGACCTGGCGGCCCAAGAACCCGGGCGCGTTCGCGACTTGACTGCCCAATGGGAGGCCTATGCCCGGCGAGCCAAAGTCCTGCCCTGGATTTGGAAGCCCCAGTATGGGCAGCCCGCGGAGAAGGCCCGCGCCGACGCCCCCGCCCGATCCGAACGAAAGGCCGGCGACAACCGCCAGCAACCTGTTCCGCACGAGAATCCTTGAGGCCTGGAACCGCCGTCGGGCGGCTCAGGTTGGCACTTCCAGTCCTACTGGCTGCAGCACTCCCACGGCGCACACCTCCTTCTTGTTCGCGCAGAGGCGGGTCAGGAAGAACTCACGCGTCAGGGGCGCCAACTCCCGTTTTAGCCGGGTCAACGCCTCGGTGCCGGGGGCATCTCCCAGCTTCAAGGTCACCACGAATTGACGGCACCAGCCGTGCCGCGCCCATTCCAACAGCAAATCTGCCGCCCGCTCCGGCGCGGCCAGGATGTCGCACAGCAGCCAATCCACAGGCCGTGGCGGTTGGAAGCGAAAGGCGTCGCCGGGCTGAAACTCGACGCGGGGGTCACGCATCAAGTCATCCCGCAAGGGGGATCGGTCGATCGCCACCACCCGAGCCCCGTGCTGGAGGGCGAGCCAGGTCCAGCTCCCCGGGGACGCTCCCAGGTCCACACAGGTCTCACTCACCCGGATGGAACGGCCCAGGCGCCGTTGGGCTTCCGCCAGCTTCGCAAATGCCCGGCTCGGCGCGGACTTGTCGGACACCACCGGGACTTCACCTTTTGGGAAAGGGGACACCAGGTGACGTTGATCGAAGGGCAGGGGCGCGGGGGCCAGGGAAAGGTAGCCGCAGTCGGGCGCGGTCAACAGCAATTGGACCAGTGAGTCGTTCGGGGTGAAACGCGCCGGCTCGGCCCGCAACCGGCGCAGCAGATGCCGGCGTTTCTTCTTCAACAATTCCAGGAAGGCCTCGCGGATCAGCCGGGACCGCTGCCGGCCCGCCTCGGCCTCCACCCCGGGCGGCCCCGGCTCCGGCCTGGGGGCCACCGGTGGCGGGTTGCCCTTGCGGGTGGCGCTGTGCCAGGCCCGCGCGCCGATGTGGTGGGTCTGGCGCACGCCGTAGTGGGGCTCGACGTGCAGCGCCCAGGGATGGTCATCCCTTAACACCCCCGCGACCGCCTCGCCGAGCACTCCCGCCCAGCCGCGAATGGACTCGGACCGGGCCGGCCGGGCGTCCGGCAGCCACTGCCGCGCGAACACCAGGTGCGGCCAGGGACCACTACCGGACAGGGCGGCTTCGACCTCGAACAGCAACGGATGTGAGGTTTGCGCCCGCACGCCCGGAAACGACTGAGCCAGCTCGACCTGTAGTTCCGCCTCGGATTCTTCGGCGCAGAGAATGAGGTGCATCAGGGGATAGGTTCAGCGCCCTGCGACGGGGTGGCCAGGCGCTGGAGGCCCTCGGCATCCAGGCGCAACAAGACCCAGTCCGCCATCGCCTGTGCCCCCAGGCGTTGATAGAAATCGAGAGCATTGCGGTTCCAGTCGAGGGCCGTCCACTCGAACCGCCCACAGTGATGCTCCACCCCGATGCGGGCCACCGCCTGGATGAGCCCCAGGCCCAGTCCATGCCGGCGAAAGTCCGGTCGCACATACACGTCGTCCAGCCACAGCCCACGCCGCCCGACGAAACTGGAGAAGGTGAAAAAGTAGATCGCGTAGCCGGCCGGTTCGCCGTCCTGGCGCGCCAGCAACGCGCCCGCCACCGCTCGCGGACCGAATAGTGATTCCTCCAGCGAGGCGGTGGTCGCCTCCACAGTATGGGTGAGGTGTTCAAACGCCGCCAATTCGCGGATCATCTCCAGCAACCCGGGGATCTCCTCCCGCGTCACTGCGGCAATCGTGAAGCTCATGCCAGTAGCTCGCCCTTCCAGCCTGGTCCCAGATCAGCCGCCGCCCGGGCGCCGGCCGCCGGTTTGGCCGCGGTTCGGTCCGGAATCGCCCTACCCCCCGGTTCCGCGGCGGCCCACGACGGCGCAGGGGTCCCGCGCCCGGCCAGCCACAGGCGGCACGATGGCGCAACGACCCGCGCCAGGATTCGGTTTTGCATGCGCGTCATTTTCGCGCGGAGCGGACCGAACGCAATCACAATCGGCGGCGGCGTCCGGCGGGAGCAACGGATCGAAAACCGCTTGCCAAATCATGAGCTTTGCGTTACAAAGTAAAAGTATGGATACCAATTGGGCGGCAGAGCATTTAAAAGTCATCCGGACGCTCATGGAGCGTTCGGCCCTGTATCGGCGGGCCTTGGCGCCGGTGATGACGTTGGACGGGGTGCTCGGCGCGGCGGCGGCGGTGGGGGGCATCGCGGGCGGGATTAGTACCGCTCCGGGTTTCATCGGCTATTGGATGGCGGTCGCGGCGGCGGCGGTGGCGGGTTCGTTCCTATTGGCGCGGCGTCAGGCCTTGAAGGATTCCGAGCCGTTTTGGTCGCCCCCCACGCGACGGGTGGCGGAGGCGCTGCTGCCGGCGTTGCTTTTCGGGTTCGTGCTGGGCTTCAGCCTGCTGTTGCCGGGCACGGCGGTGCGGGCCGCCATGGCCGCCGCGCCGGAAGTGGCGCTGGTCTGGCTGCCGCTGGTATGGGTCGGCCTCTATGGGTGCGCCCTGCACGCGGCGGGCTTCTTCATGCCCCGGGGTATGAAGGTCTTCGGCCTGGCGCTGGTGCTGGGCAGCAGCGCCTGGTGCCTGTCCGGGCCTTTGGGCGCGGCGTCCGCACCGGTGTTTGGCCACGCGATCATGGGGTCGTTCTTCGGCCTCGGCCACCTCGCCTACGGCGTTTATCTCTATTTCACCGAGCAGCGCGGGAACCGATCGTGAACGCGGAACCGTTTCTCCACCTCGACCGCGTCATCCACGAGAAAGGGCGACTGGCGCTCATGTCCATGCTCGCTGCCTCGCCGGAGTTGTCGTTCACCGAGATGCGCGACGCCTTGGGCATGACCGATGGGAACCTCACCACCCACATCCGCACCCTCCAGGAGGCAGGCTACCTCTCCGTTACCAAGTCCTTCCAGAAGAAACGGCCGCTGACCACTTGCTCCCTCACCGCCGCCGGGAAGACCGCCTTCACTCACTATATCGACCTCCTGGAGCAGATCGTGCGGCAGACGAAACCTCAATGAGCGGAAACTTTGAACAAACGGCCCGCGGTTCGGTCAGTTACTTTGTGACACAAAGCTAATCTATGAAAATCCTGCGAGCCCAACACCTGGGCATGTGTTTTGGCGTCCGTGACGCCATCGACCTGGCCCTGAAAGAGTCCGAGTCGCACCCGTTGACGGTGCTGGGAGATTTGGTCCACAACGAGACGGTGCTGGCGGAGTTGCGGGCGCGGGGGATAAAGATGGCGCCCCGGGCCGAGGCGGTGGAGACGCGGGCGGCGATGGTCACTGCACACGGGGCGTCGGAGGCGGCGCGCCGGCAGGCTCGGGCCCAGGGGCTCGAATTGACCGAGGCGACGTGCCCGCTGGTGCTGGTGGCGCACCGGGCGGTGGCTCGCCTGGTCGCACAGGGATACCACCCGGTCCTGGTCGGGAAACGGGACCACGTCGAGGTGCGCGGGATGACCGAAGATCTGGCGGAATACGATGTGGTACTGTCGGAGGAGGAGGTGCTGGCGTTGAAGGAGCGCCCGCGGTATGGCGTGGCCGCGCAGACGACGCAACCGATCGCGAAGGTGCGGGGCCTGGTGGAATTGCTCCGGCGGCGCTTTCCGGGATCGGAAGTGCGTTTCGTGGATACGGTGTGCCGGCCGACCAAGGAGCGGCAGGCGGCGGCGGTCGAGATCGCCCGGCAGGCGGAGGTGGTGGTGGTCATTGGGGGCTGGCACAGCAACAACACCCGGGAGTTGGTGGCCACCTGCTCGCGGTATTGCGCTCGAGTGCATCAAGTTCAGACCGCGGCCGACCTCCTCCCGGACTGGTTCGTGGGGGCGGAAACCGTCGGTCTGACCGCGGGGACCTCGACGCCGGACCAGGTGATTGACGACATCTACGACTGGTTGGTTACTCACGCCCGGCGGCAATCGCAGGGCGAACCCGGGGCCGGGACCTTTTCCGACCATCCGACGCTGCCGGAACTGCGAGCGGCCTGAGCGATGAACACGGGCCGTTTCAACTATGCGCGATTGGGCGGCGTGTTCCTCTATGCCGCCGCCATGGCCTGGGTCGAGGCCGCGGTGGTGTTTGATCTCCGCACCCTGGTGCATCGCATCGTGCCGTACCAGCCGGATCCGTTGCCGTTGATCGGCGGACTGGGGCCGGTGGAAGTAGTGCGCGAGGCGGCGACGCTCGTGATGCTGCTGACGGTCGGCCTGCTGGCCGGCCGGACGGGGCGCGCGCGGCTCGGGTACGCCGCCCTGGCCTTTGGCGTGTGGGACTTCCTCTATTACCTGTTCCTGAAGGTGATTTGCGGCTGGCCGCATTCCTGGCTGGATTGGGATATCCTATTCCTGCTGCCGTTACCCTGGTGGGGGCCGGTGCTGGCGCCCATGTGCATCGCGGGGTTGATGGTGATTTGGGGTGTGCTCGCCAGCCGGGAGGAGGCCTGCGCCACGGTCAGCCCGCCCGGCCGCTTCCGCCGCTGGACGCCCTGGGCGCTCAATGGGATGGGCGTGGGCGTGGCCCTCTACGTGTTTATGTTCGACGCACTGCACGCTTCGGGCCGGGGGGTCGAGGCGGTTCGCCAGGTGCTGCCGCAGCATTTTCATTGGCCGCTCTTTGGGGTTGCGTTGGCCCTCATGGCGGCGCCCATCTTCCCAGGGTGCGGGCGCGGCGGGCGAGCGCCGGCCACCCGGCGTTGGGATGGCGGAGCGGAGACGCGGTCCCGCGGGGCTTTGACTTAGCGGGTTGTGAGCACATACGGACTAAGCGTGATGTTGCGAGGAGAGGCGGGGCCGCTCGAACAGTGGGTGAGGCGAGTGGATGGGCGACGGCTGGCTTTCTGCTTCGGGGTGATCGGGCTGGGTGCCGGCCTTTACGGCGCGGCCATGGGTGCCTGGCATGACCCGTGCCAGGCCGGTTACACCGCCGTGAAGTTCCCACTCATCATCCTCCTGACCACGGGCGGCAATGCCTTGCTCAATGCCATGTTTGCGCCCCTGCTGGGGCTGAACGTGTCGCTGCGCCAGTCTTTGGCCGCCGTGCTGTTGAGCTTCACGATCGCCGCCGCCATCCTCGGCTCGTTCAGCCCGCTGGCGGCGTTCCTGGTATGGAACGCGCCCGCGCTTTCCGGGGCTGACCCGGCTTCACGGACCACCTACGGCGCGATTCAGTTGACGCATGTGGCGGTAATCGCCTTCGCCGGCCTCATGGGGAATATGCGCCTGGCCCAGTTACTGCGCCTGCTTGCGGGCAATCGGGCGGTGGCGCGGCGGGTGCTTTTCGCCTGGCTGGCCAGCGGCCTCTTCCTCGGCAGCCAGCTTTCGTGGATCCTGCGGCCCTTCGTCGGCTCGCCCGATCTGCCGGTGGTGTTTCTGCGGCCCCACCCCTTTTACGGGAGTTTCTACGAAACGGTTTTTCGCGCCCTGACGGGCCTGTTCCATACCCACTGAGAATCCGACGGTTACCAACCCCTCGACGCTTATGAACGAGACCAATCCCACGCCTCCAAGAATCCCGACGTCCCAGTCCGCTATCGCCTCGGCAGCCGGGCCGGTTCCGGTGGTGAGCTATGCCAACTACGAGGATTCGATGCGACCGACGCTCCCACCGCTGGGCGAAGCGCCAGAAGAACGCGAGCCGATTCCCAACCCCATCGGGGCCGTAGAAGCCATCCTGCGTCAACCCCGACGCCTGATCTACCAATTGCGCCAACCGGGCGCCGGCCGCCTGGTGGCGGCGATGCTGTTCGTTGCCGCCCTGTGCGCCCTGGTCTATGGCGTGGTGGTCGGCACCTTTTCGATGGGTAATCAACTCTGGGCCGCGCCAGTGAAGATCGCCGGCGGCCTGCTGCTTTCCGGGTTCATTTGCCTGCCGAGCCTCTATATTTTCAACTGCCTGAGTGGCTCCCAGGCTCGCCTGGGCGAGATCGTCGGCCTGGTGGCGGGCATGCTCATGCTCATGACTCTCCTGCTCGTCGGCTTCGCGCCGGTGGCCTGGCTCTTCTCGCAGTCCACCGATTCGGTCGCTTGGATGGGGACCTTGCATCTGATCTTCTGGCTGATCGCCGCTTTCTTCGGGCTGCGCTTTCTCGGGGCCGGGTTTGCTTATTCCCACGCACGCTCGACCGCGGGGCTCAACACGTGGATTGTCGTCTTCCTGCTGGTGGCCATGCAAATGACCACGGCCCTGCGTCCGTTGGTCGGTAAATCCACCGACCTCCTGCCCAAGGATAAGCAGTTTTTTGTGACCCATTGGGTGGAGTGCTTGAAGTGAATCCAAGGGACTCCGCGGCGGACGCCGGCCACCGCGTTGGATCCCACCCTGGGCGCCAAGGTGATGCGACGACGGCGAGGTTGAACTCGGGGCCCGTCCCGGGCTAATCTGCGGCCGGCCATCAAACGACACATGAACACAGGTCTGGCGGATAAGGTGATTGTCATCACGGGCGCCTCCGGGGGCATCGGCTCCGGGATCGCGCGGGCGTTTGCCCGCGAAGGGGCCCGGCTCGTGCTGCACGGCTATCGCCATGGCGCCCGGCTCGCCCGGCTTCAGCGCGAACTCGAACCGGCGCCCACCCTCGCCTTGCAGGCCGATCTCAGACGAGAGAGCGAGGTCAAACGGCTGTTCGCCCGGGCGGTACAACATTTCGGACGCGTGGACACCCTCATCGCCAATGCCGGCGCCTGGGAGGTCCGGGATACGCCCCTGCACCACATGTCACTCAGCCAATGGAACAGGACGCTGGACGGCGTGCTGACCAGCACGTTCTTGAGCCTGCGCGAGTTCTTTCGCCGGGTGGCCGTTCAGCGACAGGGAAATGCCGTGATGATCGCTTCGACCGCCGCCGTCTTCGGCGAGGCGGGCCACGCGGATTATGCCGCCGGCAAGGCCGCCGTCGCTTATGGCCTGACTCGCTCGTTGAAGAACGAGTTGGCCCGCCTGGCACCTCACACCCGCGACTATTGCGGCGGCCGGATCAACTGCCTCTGCCCCGGTTGGACCGCGGTGCCGCGCCTGGCCGCCAAATTGGCGGACGCCGCCATGATCCGCAAGGCCACCGCTACCATGGCCCTCCCGCAAATCGCCCGCCCGGAGGACATCGCCAACGCCGCCGTCTTCCTCTCCTCCGATGTCCTGGCGCGGCACCTCACGGGCCAGACCCTGGTCATCGCGGGCGGCATGGAAGGCCGCCAACTCTGGCGGCCTGACGAAATCGACCCCACCGCCGCGCTCTGAGGCTGGGGCCGTTTGCACTAGCCGATCACCGCCAGCGCGATGCCGACCAGGATGCCGATGACGGCGGGGAGTTTCTGGAGGCCGTTGAGTTCGCCGAAAAAGAGGAGGCCGCCGGCGAACCCCACCAAGGTGCTGCCACGCCGCAGGCTCATGACCACGGACACCAGCGCCTGCGGATGCCGCAAGGCGCTGAAGTAGATATAATCCGCCACCAGCAGCAGCACGGCGATCCAGGGAATGCTCCAGCGCCAGTGAAACTCGTTGCGCGGCCACCAACGCCGTTTCCAGCCGATCGCCAGCGGGAGAAACAGGACGACGAGATAAACCGAGAACCAGGCCTGCACCGTCGGTACGGAGAACCCGGCGCGGCCCAGCAGGTACTTGTCGTAGAGCGAACTGGTCGCCCCCAGCACCGTGCCCGCCACGAGAAAGCCGACCCATTTGTCCTTGTGAAAATGCACCCCTTCGCGCGCTCCCGCGAAGGAGAGGCCTACGAACGAGGCCAGCGTGGTGAGGATGCCGACCGTCTCCAGGATCGTCGGGCGCTCCCCCAGGATCAACACGGCCCCCACCAGCGTCCAGAGCGGGCTGGTGGCGCGGATGGGGGAACCGAGCGAGAGCGGCAGGTGCTTGAAGGCGAAGTAGGTGAACACCCACGAGGCGGCCACAATCGCCGACTTGAGGGCCAATTGCAGGTGCTGGAAAGCCGAGATCGGGTCCGGCACCAGCCCGGGCGGGAGCGCCCCGGGATGAACCGCCTGCGCCAGGAGGAGTCCGATCCAAACCACCGCCCCGGTCAGCGTGCTGAAAAACAACACGGGCAGCACGGCGTTGTCCCTGACGGCGTGCTTGGTGCACAACTCATAGCCGCCGAGGAACAAAGCCGATAACAGGCTCGCAACGATCCAATGCATGGTGGTCCGCCGGGTCCGGTTCTCGAGGAGCCTGCTCCGTGCGGCCCCAAGCTGTACTCGATCCCCGCGCCACTGTCCAAGGAACTCAGCCCTTCGTTCCACTTGTCCCGCGGTGCTTCGTCGACTACGTTCTGCCTCGAACTACCGGCACGCCGGCCAGCATCCGCGGTCTGCAAACCCAGGCTGCGGAACCCGGGCGGACCGTTGGGCAGCCCTATGCACTCGACTGAGCAGCCGACCGATGCGCCCACCCCGGCCCCCCCGCCGCCGGGAGCGGACCGGCATCCCCGTGGCCTGTCCACGCTCTTCTTCACCGAGATGTGGGAGCGGTTCAGCTACTACGGCATGCGGGCCCTGCTGGTCCTGTTCATGGTGGATGCCGTCCGCGGCGGCCTGGGCTTGAACGACAAAATGGCCACCGCCATTTACGGCCTCTATACCTCCGCGGTTTACCTCATGTCCCTGCCCGGAGGGTGGCTGGGCGACCGGTTGATCGGGGCGCAACGCGCCGTCTGGTACGGAGGCCTCCTCATCGCCCTCGGGCATTTCACCTTGGCGCTGCCTCGGCCGGAGACCTTTTATCTGGGATTGGCCCTGGTGGTGGCCGGCAGCGGTATGCTCAAACCGAACATGAGCGCGCTGGTGGCCGAACTCTATCCCGAGGGCGGCGCCCGGCGCGACGCCGGTTTCACGATCTTCTATATGGGGGTCAACCTCGGCGCGGCGCTCGGCCCGCTGGTCTGCAGCACGCTGGGCGAGAAGGTCAATTGGCATTACGGCTTCGGTGCGGCCGGCATCGGCATGGTCTTGGGATTGGTCCAATTTCGCCTGACTCGCCACCGCCTGGGCGGCGCCGGCGCCGAGTGCGCCAACCGCCGTCCCCTGGCCCCGGCCCAGCGCCTGGTCCTGGCCGCCGCCGCGACGGCCCTGCTCCTGGTCGTGGGGCTTGCCCTGGCCGGCGCGATTCGACTCGATCCCGTCGCGCTCGCCCACGCCATGACCTCCGTGATCCTGGGCGTCGGGGCGGTGTTCTTTATCGGCTTGTTTGCCTTTGGAAAACTCGAGTCCGCCGAAAAGCGGCGCGTGGGCATGATCTTGATCTTGTTCGTCACCTCCGCCCTCTTCTGGGCCGGGTTTGAACAGGCGGGCTCGTCCTTCAACCTCTTCGCGGACCGCTACACCGACCGTGTGGTTGGGTGGTTTAACTTCCTGCTGCCGGCCGGCCGCCGGAATTTTGCGATCCCGGCCGGTTGGTACCAATCGCTGGGAGCGGTTTTCATCATCGTCTTTGCCCCCGTGTTCGCCGCGCTCTGGGTGCGTCTGGCGCGCCGGAACCTGGACCCGGCCACCCCCGTCAAGTTCGGCCTGGGCTTGCTGCTGCTGGCCTCGGGTTTCCTGGTCATGGCCGGCGCGGCCCGGGTGGTCGCGGGCGGCGCCCAGGCCCAACCGACCTGGCTGCTGGCCACCTATCTCCTGCACACCTTCGGCGAGCTCTGCCTCAGCCCGGTCGGGTTGAGTTCGGTCACCAAACTGGCCCCGCGTCGGTTCGTGGGCCAGCTTATGGGCGTCTGGTTCCTGGCGACCTCCCTCGGCAACCTCATCGCCGGGCAGTTGGCCGGCGAATTCAAGGCTGAGCGGCTGCCCGCCTGGCCGGGGATGTATCTCAAACTCATGCTGGTGCCGACCCTCGCCGGAGTGCTCTTGATCCTGCTGGCACGCCCCATCCGCAAGTGGGTGGAGCGGGGCCGCGAAGTGGGGTCGAGGATTGACTCGGGCCAAACCCGGTGAGAACATCCGCCGGTAAGTCTCACATTATGCAACGCGCGCTCGTCATGACAATGATCGGCCAGGACCGGCCCGGCCTGGTGGAATCCGTCGCCAGCCTGGTGGCGGAGCACAGTGGCAATTGGCTCGCCAGCCGCATGTCGCGGTTGGGCGGCCATTTCGCCGGCATCCTGCGCGTGGAAGTGCCCGAGACTTCAATGGCCGCGCTGGTGGCCGCCTTAAGCGGGTTGCAAGCCCGCGGCCTTTCCGTCGTGGTGC
>Ga0316221_1002274_pt1 | contig 17555 bp, 29 predicted proteins | sample TBH18007metaG_FD_206003 | JGI IMG/M metagenome (GOLD analysis project Ga0316221, IMG submission 206003) | Freshwater microbial communities from Trout Bog Lake, Wisconsin, USA - TBH18007 | ecosystem: Environmental > Aquatic > Freshwater > Lake > Hypolimnion/Profundal zone | place: USA: Wisconsin... | reverse complement strand
GGTTACGCAATGGGAATTTTAATTTCTAAAGGATAAAAATGGACAAAGTAACTTTATCAACCACACTCGTGAACAACATCATGGCTTACCTTGGAACCCGCCCGTTTCAAGAAGTATTCCAATTGATTGATGCTGTGCAAAAAGAAGCACAATCACAACAAACTGAAAGTAAACCCAACCCATAAATGGAAATGTAATGCATAGTTTAAATGAAACAAAAAATGAATTAATATGGTTATCTGAACATAACGAGGAAGCAAGAGAATTATTCACCGAAGTCATATTAACAAACTGTTATGGACTTTCGCATGAAATATGTGCCAATCGTGATTTTATAGACATTGGTGCAAATATGGGGATGTTCTCTATATTTGCATCGTATTTAGGGGCAAGAAAAGTCATTGCCGTAGAACCCGTATCTAGTACGATTTCTTTACTAAGAAACAATATTCAAAGATCGGGTTTTAATAACATTATGTCTTTGCAATATCTTGCATCATCTGTTGATGGAGATTTAAAAGAAATAGCACTTCAAGATAAATCTGGCCACAATAGCCTATATACAACTGGCGAAAAAACAGAATCAATAGAGACTATTACATTAAGCAAAATTTTAGAACTTCTCGATAGCAATCATATTTTTCTGAAAATAGATTGTGAAGGCGGTGAGTATGATGTTTTGCTCAATGCTGATCCTAAAGACATGGCTAGAATAGATGCTATTGCAATTGAAATTCATGCAGAATTGCATCCTGAGTACAAAGGCTTTTGGCATATTCACAAAGCCTTATACTCTTTTGGATTTAAACCTATACGTCAAAATCAATTAAAAGCTTGGAATTTAGATCAATTTGGTATTGCAATAAATGTAAGAGATTTGCCTGTTTATGAAGAAATATGGATTAGAAATGAATAGCGTACTTTGCTCAATCGGTACTAGAGGCCGATACGATTCAACTCTACCTTTAGCACTTAGTGCAATCATTAATCAAACCAAAAAACCCGATAAAGTCATTATCTTTGATGACAACGATGAGCCACGGGATGTCAGAGAAGAACTGATTTATAAGAATCTGTTTGAAATGATGAACTTGAAGAATATCGCATGGGAATGGGTATTCGCTCAGAAAAAGGGAACTCATTGGAACCACCAAACTGCCAACATAATGGGCTATAAGTGGGTTTGGAGAGTAGACGATGATTGCATCCCTGAACCTAACGTTCTTAGGAACCTGTTAAGCTTTGCTATACAAAAGGATGCTGGAGCAGTTGGGGGATCTATTCTTACTCCACCCCTATCCAAACAAATCCACCTTTCTACTGGCAAGATAACCAACATTGCCAAAGAACCCAATATCCAGTGGAACTACATTCAGAAAACCAAAGAAGTCGAGCATCTTCATTGTTCTTTTGTATACCGCGCAGGTATATACGATTACAACATTGGTTTATCTAAAGTAGCTCATCGAGAAGAAACTTTATTCAGCTATGGCTTATACCAAAAAGGCTATAAGTTGTATGTGATTCCAGATACCATTACATGGCATTTAAAGAATCCTGAAGGCGGTATTAGAAGTGAAAAGGATGAGTCTCTTTATTTGCATGATGAACAAATTTTTCAAAATTTCATGCAATACAAGGATCATACAATTGTGGTTCTCAACTGCGGTTTAGGTGACCATATTGTCTTTTCAAAGATATTGCCTGAAATAAAGAACCCTTTAATATTCTCTTGCTATCCTGACATCGTGCCAGGTCATGCAATAGCTCATGCTGAAAAAGGTTTTGGAAATATAGATCAATGGAATATCTATTTGAAAATGTCTCAATGGGGATGGACTGACTCATTGGAAAACGCATTCAGGAAAATGTACTTATGATTATTATTTCTCCATATTCCAAAGCATTGAGAAGCGGTAAAGAAAACCCCAAGAACTATCCTTATTGGAATGAGGTCATTAAGCAAATCCAAGAACCTATTGTTCAAATAGGATTGGAAGGTGAAAAGCAGCTTACTGAAGACTTTAGAACAAACTTGAGTTTTGATGAGCTTAGAGCCCTTTTAAAGGAATGCCGTACTTGGATAGCATGTGACTCTTTTTTTCAGCACCTAGCGTGGTCTGAAGGCAAGAAAGGCATAGTTCTGTTCTCTAGATCCGACCCCAAGATCTTTGGCCATCCAGAAAACGTTAATTTACTGAAAAGCAGGGAATTTTTAACTCCCCATCAATTTATATGGTGGGAAGAACAAGAATACATTCCTGAAGCATTTATTGACTCAAAGGATGTGATAAAAGCATTGGAATTATTCAAGAACTAAATTAAAATCAACCCTTATATAACTTTAAGTTAACACCATGAGCGAATACATCCCACTTCGCAGTCCATTCTCGAACATGAGCTTTGTGCCCGATGTTCCGAGTAACGCTTTAGCTCCCAACGAATACAACTCTGGGGCTAACGTAGAAACTGACGTTCGTGGAATTAAAAAGATTGCTGGCGAACAATATATTCTGTCGGCCATCCCAGGCCACGTTATTTTTATTGATGCAGGCTATAGGACTCAATCTTTATGGGTAAACATTGTTGCTACCCGTGAAGGCAAGTGGTACATGGTCACCGCTTCTGGAATATCAAACATTACCCCAGGCGTTGGAGCAAATCCTAACGTTGCCCTGTCGGGTTATACAGATGACACAGTCATCACTTCTTCTTGGGTTGGTCAGGTTTTCATTATCAATGATGGCCTACGTCCTCCCATGTATTTTGGTAATTATTACGCTTCTGGTTCCCCTCAGACTGAGATCGCTATTTACGACAATTCTCCTGATAACTACGTTTGGAACTATGAAAGCGTATTGTCACCTGCGGTAACTTCGGTTACTGCTGGGTTTGTCAGAAACTATTGTTCTCCTAATGTTGGAAATATCTTAATTGCAGGCAATCTAACTAAAACTTATTCCTCTGGGTTTACTTTTAATTACCCCACTACTGTGCGTTGGTCTAGGGCGTTTGCCAACACAACAGTTCCCAACACTTGGAACCCCACCCTAAATAACGTGGCCAATGAACAAGAGATTCCCGTTCGTGGTCCCATCATTGATGGCTTCTTTTTAGGCGGTTGTTTTTACATTTGTAGCTATTGGGATACTGTTGTTTTTTCCCCCATCAACTATCAGAACTCTACCGCTCCAATCTTTGGTATACGACTGTTTAACCAAGGGCGTGGATTAATTAATGAGAATTGCTGGAGCAACACCGATTCGATGGTTTATGGAATCGATGCTAGGGACATTTGGCAATTTGATGGATCCAACTTTACTGCAATTGGAAACCAAGTTATTAAGAAATACTTCTATGACAATCTAAACCAAACCTATGTGGATCGATTGTTCATGGTAAACAATACCCAAAAGTATCAAATTGAGATTTACTACCCCGATCAAAACTCAACGGGTTGGTGCAACAAGATGATTTCTTACAGATACGATCTTCAGGTTTGGAACGCTCCTAAAGACATTCAAAACGCTGCACATGGCGTTGAAGCCCCCATTTATAACGGAACAAGCTTTAATCTAGGATCAAGGACTGTTGTATACGCTCAAGGCAGTACATCAAGCAGTCAAATAGTCCAAACCAACATTACCAACGGCTTTTGCGGAAACACGATTAATTGTTATTTTGAACGCACAAACATTGCTATGGTCACTCCAGATGGCCCTGTTCCTTATTCATCCAAGGTTTATATCCATCGCTTATTACCAGAAATGTCTGGGACGGGCACAATCAACATTACTGTTGGAGGCGCAAATTCAACTGCTCAGACTCCAACATATGGTCAAACAGGAACAGTATCTATTGCTACCGATACACCTTGGGTTACTACTCAACAAAACAGTGTAAGAACTGTTGCTTTGAAATTTGGCACAAATGATGCCACTAATACTTGGCATGTATCAGCCATGAATTATCAGGGCACAATTACTGAGGATGCTTTCTAATGCCATTTTCATTATCTGGTGATCCATCCCAAACAGAGATATCAGATGCTATTAATTATCTTCTTAATAATTTTGGCTCTAATGTTTCTATTGATGTAAACACGGGGATCGTTGCTGGGCCCGTGGGTGGTATTGGGTATTTGTATAAGTATTTGGATATTAAATACGCCACTAGTTTTGATGGATCAGTTGGGTTTTCTAATTCGCCTACAAACGCCACCTACTATGGTGCTAGAAATAACAATTCAAGCGTTGAATCTAGCAATCCTACTGATTACATATGGACGCAAGTAACGGGTGGATTTGGTACAACTAAATTCATTTTTTATCAAACAACAGGTGGTCGGCAAATTAATATTGTTGTGGCCACCACGGCTCCAACGTCAAATTACGTTCAAGACACAGGGCCTGCAATTGATTTAGATATAGTTACTGGAGCATCAGGAGTCAGCGGTGCATCAGGAGCCAGTGGTGCATCAGGTGTTAGTGGTTACAGTGGGTTGAGTGGATTTAGCGGTACAAGCGGTTACAGTGGATTGAGTGGATTTAGCGGTACTATTGGAGCCAATGGGTTGGCTGCCATTACTGCTTACTTGGTCCAATCTCAAACCTCTTCTGCGCCTGCTACGCCATCCAATACTACTGGTCCAACTGCTCCTTCTGGATGGTATTTAACGGCTCCTAGCGTATCTGTTGGTCAAGTTCTTTGGTATTCTTTTGGCCAATACAATTCAAGCACAAACACTGTTAACGGAATTCCTGCTGGTCAAACTCAGTGGGGAACGCCAACTGCTGCGTCAATATTCCAAGACATTCGTTCTGATAATTGGAATGGCAGTAATCCACCAACACCTGGAACTGTTTCAACCTATGGAACTTCAGGATATTACATTCAAAGATCTAGTGGTGACGTATGGTTTAATAGTGTTTATGGAAGAGGTATTGCTCAATTTGATGGATCAAACAATGCCACTGGTGGTTATTCTGCTGCTATTTTGGCTAACGCTTCTTATGGTCAATCTGTTGGTGTTGAAGGTTATACAAACAATACATTTTTAACTTCTGGTGCTTTAAGAGGTTATAACACTAGCAGTGGTAATGGAAATGCAATTTACGGATATCAAAATTCAACTGGTAATGGTGTTTTAGGTCAATCAGCATCAGGAATTGGCGTTTATGGAACTGGTGCTACAGGTGTTCAAGGAAATGGCAACACTGGTGTTATAGGTAATGGAACAAATGGAGTATTTGGAAATGGTACTTCAGCGGGTGTTTATGGATCTGGTGGTACTTATGGTGTTTATGGATCTGGAACATATGGAGTTTATGCTAATGGTCCTTTTGGGACATCAAGTAACTCTTATGTAAATAACCTTTATTCCCAATTTACTGTTAACTTGGTTGGTCAAGGAAGTGGAACATTGCTTTATTTTCAAACAGGACCTACAACAGGAGCAAGTACTGCAACTTTTAATCCCACTAATAAACCTGGAGCTACAAGTGGAAGCAATACTTGGATTGAAATTGTCATTAACGGATCATCTTATCAAATACCAGTTTGGGCATCATAATGAACAGAACAGTTACAATTCCTTCAACTTCAGTTACTGAAGCAATCAATGATATTCAAGAAATTCCTAATTTATGTGTAAGGTTTCTTGTTGGAATAGTTGATGACAAAGGTAATTTTTTATTCAATCAAAACTTTCAATCATTTATTGTTGATGGACAAGACTACATTGAATTGAATGGCCCTCCTACAACATGGGCTCCCGATAAGCCTACGGGCACATATCGTAATGACGATTTATGGCATTATGTTGATAAACAAAGATTAGCAAATAGCAACAAATCTAGTTAAAATTGCACAAAAGGATTAACATGGGCACACAAATGCAAAATTTGAGTAATCAGATGACCCCTCCAACGGGAACATCTGCTAATCCTCAGCCCACAACATTGCCTCAGTATCCAACAATTGGGTCAAATCCGACAAACAATCAGACTCCTAATATGCCTATGGGCAAAGGAAATGTAAGTAATTCATCAACCTCTGGACAACCCCAAATGGGGATGCCCAATAAAAACATGGGGCCATAATGGGAATGTCTATCGGGGGCGGTGGCTCCTCAAATAACACAAGCGCACAAGTTAGTCCTGAACAGGTACAACAAAATCAACTTACCAATCAATTGTTGGCAAGTTATATACCTGTTTTACAAAACACATTAACTGGCGCAACAAATACATATAACCAAACTGCACCTGGAGTTGCTTCTGGTGCTCAAAACGTTATCAACCAGTCCGCAGGTGTTCAGCAGAATGCAAGCAATGCCGCCAATAACGCTCTGGGAACTGCCAATCAATGGTCTAACTTTGCTACAGGACTAGGAGCAAATAGCAGTGCTGGTGCTACAAATGCCGCCAATGCTTTGACTTCTGGAGGCGCAAGTACTGCCGCTTTTGGAGCCAATTCTTTAGCAGGTTTGTTTGGTCCACAATATGAACAACAACAAGTTCAAGCTTCTTTAGAACCTGCAATGGAAGCTGCTCGAGAAGCATCTGGTGGTCAAACAGCCATGTTTGGTGGAGCAGGTCAAGCAGGTTCATCCAGAGAAGCTTTGGCCAATGCCAATTTAAATTCTCTTAACCAACAACGATTCCAAAACGCTGCTGCGACAACTCAAGCCGCCATTGAAGGACAACGTCAAACCGCTGCTTCAACATTGTTTAACACTGGAACAAATGCCATCAATCAAGGTGGAAACATTCAAGGAAATTTGGCCAATACCTCAGTAGGAATTGGAAACACAGCCATTGGAGCAGGAAACCTTGGGAACACTTTAGGAAATACTTCCTTAAATGCTGCAACTACTGGTTTACAAGCACAAGGTGCTCCTTTGTCTTTGTATAACCAATATGCATCGACCATCTTTGGTGTTCCTAGTAGCGCATCAACTGGAAACTTTACTGGAACACAAGGTTCAAATACTAGCGGTAAAGGTGCTGGAGGATCAGTAAAATTATGAGCGATTTTAAATATGGTCAAGGTTATTCTGACTGGCATAAATATGCTGGTTATGTTGACAAGAACACTGATCAATTTAATTTTGGTCAAGAACCAATTTCGTCTACAGAAATTAAACCAGTTGTTCCTCCTGAGACAGAATCAGTTGAAACACCTGCAATTCCTGCCGTAGCGGTTTCACCATCTTTTAAACCAATTAGTTTTTCAGCTCCTACAACATTAAGTCCACAAAATTCTTCGTTGTTAGATACCTTTATGTCATTGGGTGGTAAATAAATGGATAACACTAATGCGCCTATAACACCTGATGCATATACAGGTGGTGGAATTAAGGCTTCAATGCCTAGTTCATTTGCTGTTTTTCAAGAAGATCCTATTTTAAAAATAAGCAACGAAAAAGCTTCTCAAGATCATGCAGAGCGATCTATGGATGTTGTTGGTAGTTTATCTAAAGTTATTGCGCCCAATGCTTCTCCAGAAGATCGTATTGCAGGTGCTGAACTTATTAAACAAGAATCTAAAGAACCCCAGAAACCTGTACAAGATCATTTACCAATAGAAGATCAAATACCTGGTGACGCTCCTGGATCACATGAATTTAGATGGTCTGATCTTTTAGGTCATCCCAATGCGGGATCCGCAATCAAAGCCTATAAAGGCGGTGCAGATCAACGTGTTGAAGCATATGATTCAAATGGTAATCGTTATTTTAAAGTCTATAACCAAAGGACTACTGAGGCTAATCCATTTGGTGAATTCAGAAGATATGAAGATGAGCATGGTAATCCTTTAACCAACAAACAAATTGCTGAAGCTGGGATTATTTCTTCAATTAAAGAAATACCTCTTCAACATCAAAACGCTTATGTTAATCAAGGTATTACTGCTAAAGCTGCCGCGCAAAACCAAGCAGAATATGGAAACAGAACTGCAAATATAGCAACAATGTTGGCTGGGTCTGTACCCCAATTAAAGAGCAATGCTTTGCGCGAAAAAGAAATTACGCAAGCACTAGAACCATTTTCATTAAGTCCTAAAGTACAAGCAGTAATTGCTGGTATCCATAGTACTGTTTATGGTGCTCAAAGAGATGCAAAACAAGCTTCTGAAACATTCAGCAAAATTGCTAATGGAACTGCTAAAAACAGTGAAGTAGAAGACTTTCTTAAGAAAAATGGTGATGTTGCTGCGTCTTTGGGTATTGCAGGCGGCAAGTACGCTGAAGGCAAAGGGTATACAAAGGCTGATGGCACTCGGTTAACCAATGAAGAAGCATCAGGACTCACCAGTGCTATTTCTAACGCGATCAATCAATCTGCTGAAGTTCAATCTACCAAACAAGATAAGCTAGATCAAGCAATATTGTTGTCTGCTGGTTTAAATCAAAAAGTTATTGATCAAATCAGAGAATACAAAGATCTAAGTTTTGTCGATGCTAAGATTCAAAATGATTTGGAACGCATGGGCTATGCGGTTCAGCGTCCCACTGTTCCTCACGAACAAAGCAATAGTTATGTTTATGCAGGGGCTAAGGCTAGACAAAATGAACTTTACGCTGACATTGCAAACAAGTATTTAGAAAAAACAGGTCAATATTTAGGGCATGGTAAAGCACCTGCTGTTGGTGCTATTGAGTTGGAAGTTAATACTGATCCTGAGACTCAAGCATTGCGTATGTCTCATCAAAAAGAATTGGTTGATTTTTTAAAGTCTAAAGAAGATATTTATAAAAATATCAACACCAAAAAAGAAAACATTGAATCAAAACTTAGTAACGCTCCTTCTATTCCAAGAGAAGTTGCTCCTACAGTAGCTGTTTCTGAAACTCAAAAACCAACTGTTGGCGTAAGTCCTGAAAACAGAAAAGCACCTGCAAAAGGCAAAAAGCCTTTGTCTTCAATTTTTTAAGTGAGATAAATCATGGCTGACAATTATTCACCTGAATTTAACGCCAAGATGCATGAGGCGTTTGTAAACGGCTATACGCCAGAAGAAGTGGCCACTCACTTGTCTACATCTAAGGATCCAGAGCATCAGCGTTGGGTGGCAAGCATGAACAGTATGCCATCTGAAAACCCACAAGATGTTGCGCCCAATAGACCCGATCCAGTTGCTGAAGATCAAAGAGATACATCTACGCCATTGTTGGATACTTATGGTAAGACTGTTCAACAAGCGCAAGAAGCAACAAGTGATATGCCTTTGGGTGAAAAGATTGCATATGGTGCAGGTGCTGCCGTTTTAGCAGGCAGTGCTGGGGCTATTGGTAATCGTTTGTTGTCAAGAATACTTCCTACTCCAACTGAAAAAGCGACTGCTCTTCAAGCAAAAACTTATGCCAGAGCAACGGAACTTGAAGCGTTAAGAAATGAAAATAAAAGTTCTGGCAACCCAATTGAAGATGCTCGAGTAAGAGAAATCGAAGCCAAGATTGCCAGAGAGAACGCTGCTCATCAATTAGAAATTGAGCAAAAGAAAGAATTGCATCAAGCCAAATTAGCCAAGATCAATGAAAAGTTAATGAAAGGCGAGACTGTTGGTCCTGAAAACATTACGCCTGCCGAACCTACTAAAGGCTTGGCTGAACTAGAAAACGCTACTGGCGGTCCATTGAGCACGGCTACCGATGTTAGGTTAGCCCAAAGATTCCAAGCTCAAAATACGCCTTCTTCTTCTCCTGTAGCACCACCTCCAGCACCTGCTCCACAAGCTCCTGTAGCACCTCCTGAGCCTGCAAAAGTTGCTGAGGCATCTACACAACCATCACCTGTCAGTGGTGGTGCACCTGTTGCGCCTGGTGGTGATCAAACAGTTGATTTGAATGCGGTTAAAGAGTCTGCATTGACTCCTGTCGAAAAAGTAGAATCTCCTACGCTTGCTCAAAATGTACAGGCAAAAACTGACATTCAGAACAAAACCATTAAAGATGCGGTTGTAAAACCTTTAACAACTGGATCTGGTATGCCTGCATTCCAAGGTACTGCTCCTGAAGGAACTAGACTTAAAAAGGAATTTGCTGGTTTACATGAAATTCCAAGTACCCATGCTTTTGTTCCTAGTGGCCAATACATGGATATTTTAAGAAATGCTATTGGACAAGAAGCATTTACTTCTGGTCTTAAAAATGCAGGCGGTTACCCAGAGACACCTGAAAAAGCATATGAGATTTCTAGAGCTATCAATGAAAGTCAAAGCAGATTGCCTAGAGACATTGCTAAAGACTTAAACATTGGTTTAGGTGAACCTACTAAAGCAATCACTCAAAAATTACCTGGTGGTGGTAAAGCCGCCAAAATGAAAGGGCCTCTAGCGGGTCTTGGCGCGGTTATTTTGATGAGCGATTTGGCTAAAGCAGAAACACCTGCCGAAAGAAAAGCCATCATGCGTAATGCTGCGGAAGGTTTATTGCCTTTGGGTGTGAATCCTACTGAAGCAGGTGCACCAGGTTTAACTCCTGCAATTTTAGAGTCACAAAGACAAGCTACCCTATTGGGAAGTCCTTATCGTAAATCTATAGGCGTTAAGCCACCTGCGAGGTAATCATGGAAGTCACCCACGAACAAATCTATGAACGCCTCAAAGCGGTTGAGGAAAAGGTCGATAGGATCGATAAGAACACAGAAGGACTCATAAATGCCTTTAATGCCGTTCAGGGCGCGTTTAAAGTTCTTGGGTGGATAGCGTGGTTAGCAAAGCCTGTATTGGCCATATCAGCCTTTCTAGCAGGTTATAGCTATATTGTTGACTATTTAAAAGGAAAAGCACATTGATCCATTTACCCTTGTCGCACTCGCTTCAGGAGCCTTTAAGGTATGCAAAGAAGCTTGCGAAATGTACAAAGAAGGTCGGCAGATCGTTGTTGATGCTGCGCGGGAGCTTGATGGACTTGCCAAAGATGCTCAAGCAGTACAAAAGAAAGCCAAGGGGTTATTCGGGTTCTTAACGGCTATTTTTAGTCCTAGCGACAAAATAAGTGCCAAAAATGAACAAAACGTACAAAAAACGGCTGTAAAAGCAGTCAAAAAGAAAAAAGAACCACCTCCCGAGTTTGATGAGAATCTGATTTACGCTCAAGTAGCAGATGCTTTAACAAAGTTTTTTCAAGCTTACAACGCTTTAAAGAACTACGTTAAAGAACAAGAAGAGTTAGCATTGCACCAAAGTGATGAAGAGGGTCAAGAGACTGCAATCAAATTGGTCATTGCTAATTTACAGATGGAAAAGTTAAGCGATGAGCTGAGTACCTATATGGTATTTCATGTCCCCAGTGAACTAAAAGATTTGTACACCAGGGTAAATGCAACGATTGGCGATATTGCTAAAAAACAAGCACTTGCCAGAAGAGAGGAGATGTTGGCACAACGGAGAATTGAATGGCAACGGGCGCAAAAGGCAGATCTAATCAAAACTCGAGTCCTAGTTACAGTAGCTATTCTGTTCCTTCTTCTGTGGACATGGGGGATGATGATAAGTCTGACTCATTATTCTTACTAGTCATATCCATTCTTTTGATTGTTGTTCTTTTGTTTTTACCCTTGTTGGCGTGGATGTACGTTGATCTCAAAATGATGGAAATCAGGGTTAATAAAGCTCTTGTAAGGATTGAAGGCAAATGAAGTATCTTTGGTTGCTATTACTACTGACTAGTTGTGGGGATACTTATCGCTATTTTTGTCAGAATCCTGATAACTTTGGTGCGCCACAGTGTCAAAAGCCAAGATGCGAGTTTGATCAAACGTGTCCAGAATATTTAGTTGCACCCATATTGGAGAAAAAAGTTGAAGGAACTTCTACTAGCACTGTTCAACAGTCCCAAGGAACGCCTGTCTGCCGATGAGATAGAGGTTCGAGTCAGGGCTTTTGTGATCATCATGGTGACGATGATCTTTGCATTTATTACTTTTGCCCTTCTTTATTCGGTAACCTTTGTTACTCAGCCTATCAAGGCTATGGCTCCTATCGACCAGGCATATACCAAGATGCTGAACGATATTGTCCTTTTGATAGTTGGGGGTATTGGTGGTATTTTGACAAAAGGCATATCAAATGAAGCCACAAATATGATGAATGCTGCCAAATCAAACAAAGATGCCTATGTAGCACCACCAGTTCAGAACATTGTTTACTCGACTCCTACGTCTTATTCACCTCCTTCTGCTCCCACCACACCACCGACTTTAGAGTCTGATGAGGAAAGAGAAAGAATGGCTCATGCGAGGGCCAGTGTAAATGTTTGAGTTTTTTGCTAACATTTTTCTCTATATTGCCTATTGTGTACTTATTTTGGCTATTTTGGTACACGTTGTGTCCTATGTGTTCCCTTTGGGTACATATAAGTTTCCAGTACAGATTGTCAGTTTAATTTTAGTTATTTTAGGAGGTTACTATGTCGCAGATCATCACGGCTATGAAAGACGCGTTGCAGAAGATCAAGCAGAAATTATCAGACTTAATGACGAAGCTCGGGCAAAAGAAGCAGAGTTGACAACCAAGATTGACAAAGCCAATAGTGCTTTAAGAAAGGCAAAAAATGACATTCAAGCCAAAGTGGTTAGTCTTAACGCTCGTGTTGATTCTGGCGAACTGCGCCTCTTCTCCAGTTGTCCCGTACAAGCCGATTCAAGTGCCCCCGCTGGAGATAGAAACAATGCAAGCCAATCTGAGCGAGAGACTGTTAAAGCTCTTATCGCCATCGCAGCAGACGGAGACATCGCAATCAACAATCTCAACTCCTGTATTGCCCAATACAATGAAGTAATGAAGACTGTTAATGAGGGTGTTAAGTGATGATTTCAGCAGAAAAACTACAAAAACTGGGAATAGAAGCCCACTGGTCTGAACCTCTAACGACAACCTTTACATCTTTTGGAATAGATGATGTTAAAAAACAGGCAGCTTTTATCGGACAGTGCTCACATGAGTGCGGTCACTTCAAAAAACTGGAAGAAAACCTTAACTACTCAGCCGAAACCCTTCAAAAGCTCTTTGGACATAAATTTAAGCCAGGAGAAATTGAAGTTTACGCTCACCATCCAGAGAAAATTGCCAATCGGATTTATGGTGGTCGAGGAGGTAATCGAGATGAATCGTCAGGTGATGGGTGGAAATACCACGGAAGAGGATGTATCCAGCTAACTTTACATGATAACTACTGGCACTTTGGTAAAGCAATAGGTCAGGACCTAGTGGCTCACCCAGAATTAGTGGCCACGCCGATGTATGCTGCTTTAAGCGCGGGGTGGTTTTGGAAGACCCACGGGTGTAATGAATTAGCAGAAGCACAGAACTGGGAAGGTTTAACAAAAAGGATCAATGGGGGCTTGATTGGTTTGGAGGATCGGGTAAGATTAATCCATCAAGCAGTTGCCGTATTGTCTTGATTGCAAAGAAGGGTTTTAAGGAGGGGTAATTCCCTCCTTTTTTTTGGTCATAAAAATGTCTTGGCTTTTGTTTAACATTCCGACAACAAAGGGACTTATATGAAAATCAAGCATGTAGACACTTCTGTTAAAGAAAATGTTGAACTTTTGAATAGGTTACAAAAGGAATGCTTGCCTTATGACAAATCGTATAACGTTGCTGAAGGAAATTGGTGGGTTGCTTATCAAGATAATGTACCGATTGGTTTTGCTGGGGTTGTCCCTTCTGCTCGTTGGTCCGATGTTGGTTATCTTTGCCGTTCTGGGGTTATTTACTCTCATCGTGGACGGGGGACTCAGAAGAGACTTATTCGCGTACGTCAGACATTTGCTAAAAAAATAGCATGGAATTGGTTGATTACTGATACGACTTGTAATCCTCCATCTTCTAATTCTTTGATTTCCTGCGGATTTAGATTGTATGAACCCTCAGTTCCTTGGGGTGGCAAAAACACTCTATATTGGAGAAAAAAGTTATGAAAAGAATTTCAGATTTGGAGTTTATTACTCTATTCGACTTTTGCAATCGAAATCCAATATTGATGAGCAAGTCCATTGGAATGTCTGTACGAAACATTCAAAACAGAAGAGAACAATTAAGAGTTAATTACCAAGAGGATATGGAAACTCATAGACTCGAACATCTTATCAAACCTAAACCTGATCGGGTTAATCTAGGAATAGAAAACGGGACAGTGATTGTATTCAGTGATGCTCATTTTTGGCCTGGCATACGAACCACGGCTTACAAGGGATTGATTTGGGCTATCAAGAATCTAGATAACATCAAGGCAATTATCAACAACGGGGATGCCTTTGATGGAGCCTCTATAAGCCGTTTTCCAAGGATTGGATGGGATAGCACTCCCACGTTAATTGAAGAGCTTAAAGCCTGCGAAATAGCCCTTGGTGAGATAGAAGATGAAGCCAAGAAAACCAATCACAAAATGAAGTTGATTTGGCCACTGGGAAACCATGATGCAAGGTTTGAAAATCGTTTAGCTGCTAACGCTCCACAGTATGAGCAGATAAAAGGTTTTAGCCTTAAAGACCATTTTCCACTATGGGAACCATGTTGGTCTACCTGGATAACAGATAGCGTTGTTGTGAAACACAGGTGGAAAGGTGGAATCCATGCCACGCATAATAACACTGTGAATGCTGGTGTCACTATGGTCACGGGACATTTGCATAGTCTTAAAGTTACTCCGTTTGATGATTACAACGGGACAAGATATGGAATCGATACAGGTACTTTAGCAGATCCTAAGGGTCCGCAATTTGAAAATTATTTAGAGAACTCTCCTACTAATTGGAGATCAGGATTCGTAATATTAACGTTTTACAAAGGTCACTTGTTGTGGCCAGAAGTGGTAAAGACTATTGATAAAAACCACATTGAATTTAGGGGAGAAGTAATTAAGGTTTAAGCCCGCTGAAGAAATTAATCTACAACGGGCTTTTTTATTTATTCTTCAGTATCTTCTTCTTCATCTTCAGGTTCAGCATCATAGAAATCTAAAGTTGATTGGATTGCACCTTGCAACTCTACGATCAAATCGAAATCATCTGATTCAAGATCAAGATTGATTCTCCAATTGCTCATGTTTACTTTGTACTGCATGACTACTCCTTGGTTAAAACTACATTGTCGATCAAGAATGTGACAGTTGTTCGGATGCCTTCATTACATATTGGGGTCTACCTGCTCTGGAGTTTCTTTTCTCGCCAGTAATCTCAATTAACTTTTTACGCTTTAATGCTGAATATCTGGCGGTCACCGACCCATAAGGAATAGTTTTTAGTGTTTCTAGGATGTCATCAGAAATACAACCTTCTGGATGGCTTCTAATGACCTCATAAACAAGTTTTTCGAGGGTTTGGCTATCTACCCTAACGGCAGACTCTTTAGACGTTTCTAGCGCGTCTCTACGCATCAAGAATTTAGGAAGTGTTCCAAACATATGTTCAAGCATTTTTAGTCCTTTAAAAATTTTCATTTACCAACCGCTCAAGACCCTTTTCAAGGTCACCATTACCATACTCAATAAGTAACTTACGTTGAATAGGGTTTAACCCTAATATTACCTCAGTCCCTTTTTTTCTTGTTGATGGTCTACCAGCACCTTTGCGTTTACCGCCCCAACCCTTGGGAGTGCCTGACATCCACCAAGGCCGACCTTTTTGTGGTATTTTGTCAACAAGATCTGGATCAATCATTCTGATTCTCTGAATAGCACCTCAACGTGAGGATGGCCATACTTTTTAACAGAATGTGTGTACACAATTTGTGCGTCACTTAAGAAAATAACCTTTTCGCATCCATCCAATATCGCTTTAACAACATTGTCTAGGTCAGGCTTCTTAATATGCTTCTCTAAGCCATTTAAACAGTCTTCCCTGCGTTTTTTTGAATAAGAAGATGGAACGTCAAAGGAAACGTAAATAAACGCGTCTAAGGCGGTTTTAAGAGGTTCTGAGGAACCCATAGCCTTTTTGGCACATTCTCTAACGTGGTCTTCATAGGCACGGGTTTTTGAATCTGTATAAGTAGAGACAAAGTTTCCTCTGTTGGCAAATCTGGGACGGCCTTTACCGCGAGGAGGACCATCAATTTTGAAGTTAATTTGGAATGTCATAATTCTTTTCTTTTAACTTGGCTTCAATGGCTTTGGCAAAAGATTTGGCATCGACCCCATCCCAAGGAATTTCATCGTCATCTTTCAGTCCTACCCATGTGCGTTTAGTTGGCAAATCGTATTGGTGTCTGACAAAGACCATCTTATCGGGGTCTGTTGGATGTGGTTTAAACGGCATTGTTTTTCTCCTTGACCATCATTTCTGCAACCTGTTTTAAATACTCAATGTGTTCTTCAAATGTATCCCCCAATGTCAGGCTGACAAGCAAACCATCTTTGTTTTTTACATTGCTGATGGCAATCAGCAAGGCTTCAGCAAAACCTTCTTTGGTTGTTTTATCAAGTCCATCAATAAAACGTTGTGAAGAATTATTCATGTTTTCTTTTGGTGTTCCTATGCCTACATCACCAGTTACTGGGTCTACCCTTAATCTAGTGTCTAACTCACCATTTTCTTTATATGTTGGTAACGGATTCATGTTTTTTCTCCTTTAACTTTCTGAGTTGATATTCTTTATACGCTTCGTATACCAATTTGTTTTTCTCTTCTTTTCGCTCTAAATACCAAAGTGATGCAACCCTTCTCACAACATCTGTCGGTACATCACGCCAGACATACCATCGCCCTCTAACAGAACGCCAAACTGCTTTAATAACATACAACCAAAACCTCATGCGTTGCGTTCCTTTAACTTGGTTTCTATGTACCGCCATGTTTCAATCATGTCTACATATTCACCATTTGCTGCATGAGCACCACCATAAGCACTTCGAGATTTGTCAGACCAATAATCTAAAGCATTATTCATGTCCTCATCAGTCAGACCAACCCATGTGCGTTGTGGTGCAACATAATTTGGCCCCGCCATGTGTTCGTGGAATTGCTCCCACGCCACAGGCTCATCTTTTGTTTCTAGTGCTTCTTTAATGGCGGTGATGGCTTTCATTAACAAATCTTGATCGTATTCACGTTTTGTTTTTGTTGTTAATTGATTTTTAGAGCAAGCAAAGGTATATTCCATTGTGTATAGTGCAAGGCGTAATGTTTCGTCTTTAGTCATGTGTTCTTTTCCTTGTTAGGCCATTGCGCCCAAACTATTGGTCTACCAATTAAGTGTTCTTTCTCATAAACAATTTCAACAAACTCAAGAGGAGACACTTGCACGGGTCTATCTTTTGTTTCTAGTGCTTCTTTGATAATTTCAATAGCCTTCATGCGTTTGTCGTAATCAAAATCAGTCAACGCTTCTAATGCAATTTGTAATGCTTCGTCTTTAATCATTCTTGTCCTCTTTCTTTGATTGCTTTTGACAAATGTCTCGCTTCGTCAATGTGTTCTTGAGCCCACGGATCAGTTGCATATTGATAAGCAGTTACTCTCTCATCACAAATCTTGACACATTCTTCACGCACTTTTTTTTCTACCAGTTTGGCAAAGGCTCTGATCTGATCCATAGTTACTGGCACA
>Ga0316221_1002271_pt1 | contig 17559 bp, 7 predicted proteins | sample TBH18007metaG_FD_206003 | JGI IMG/M metagenome (GOLD analysis project Ga0316221, IMG submission 206003) | Freshwater microbial communities from Trout Bog Lake, Wisconsin, USA - TBH18007 | ecosystem: Environmental > Aquatic > Freshwater > Lake > Hypolimnion/Profundal zone | place: USA: Wisconsin... | reverse complement strand
TGGTGAGCGTCGAAGACGCGGTTTCTCGTCCGCACTGGGCACATGGCCCACGTTACGATTTGCATGAGAGCCTCGCATTCTCGTGCATCTTTTCCAGCAACGGTGCAAGAGGCGCTGGCTGGTGTCCGACTCGGACCGAGTAAGTCGCCAACCTGCCGCTTTTTGGCTGCGCTTTCTCGACACATACGAACCGCACTGCATTCCGACTGCGCCGTGCGTTTGGGGATCGCGCGGGGGCTTTCTTGCGTCCCGGTGCGACGTTGCAATCCGTGCTTCCAGAGGGTAATCTTCCATCATGAGTGTCACTCTTGAACTGCCCGATGATATCGGTTTGCGTCTCTTGGAAGACCGGACTGCGGCCGAGCCATCCCTGCTTCGGGAATTGGCCTTGGCTCTCTACCGGGACGGTCACCTGCCTCCGGGCCGCGCGGCAGAACTTGCCGGAATGACGCGATGGGACTGGGAAGCCTTCATTGCCAGCCGTTCCACACCTCTGCCTTACACTCGCGAAATGGCGGAAGCCGATATCCGCCATGAGAGTAGTCGTATCTGACACGTCGCCGCTCTTCTATCTCGCCCGGATTGGACGGTTGAGCGTCTTGCGGCAACTGTATGGTGGCGTGATCGTCCCTGAGGTTGTTTGGGGGGAAGCTTTGGCGTCCGAAGTCGCTTTTCTCTCCGTCGGCCTGGCGCTTCGAGAGGCACTTAGTCAGGGGTGGATAAGCGTGCATTCTGTTAAGAGTTCATGGCCTGACAGTCGCCTGGCTGGGTTGGATGCGGGGGAGATCGATGCGATTCGGCTGGCCCGTGAATTGAACGCAGCCCTACTAATTATCGACGAGAAGCTTGGGCGCGAAGCCGCGGAACGGATGGGTTTGCATGTATGCGGCACGCTGGGGGTATTGGTGGCTGCAAAGCGGAGCGGATTGATTCCTGGGATCGCTCCCGAACTGCAACGCTTGCGCTCAGAAACCAGCTTTAGGTTCGCTCCGGAATTGGAGCAATTCGTCCTGATGCAGGTGGGCGAGAATTCGCCATGATCGGCGACGAAGATCGATCCGTTGACACTCGCGCCATGGCGTGAGCATACGCGACGAAAAAGCTGCCGATCTGGCGGCGACGCGGCACTTCTTTTGGGTGAGGTGAGATCACACCCCGCGGCGTGGGTGATCGGCCGTGGTCTTCCGGCGCTCGTGGCGAGCATGTGCCTCCATCAATCAGAAAAAACAAATTAAAATTCCATTGACACTCTTCGTCCACCCAGTTAGTAGGTGGACGCGCAGCAGGATTGGTTGGCTCGATGGGTTGCAGCCCGGTTCGCTGGGGTGCTGCTTGTCGCCGCCGACACTGAAGACCGGGTTTCTGGACGCTCCGCGAGTGCGGGGATGGCGAGACACCCCATCCTCGCCTGCTCAATCAGAAACAGTTAATACCAATGAAAAAACAAAATCCGCTGTCAGCCGCGCTTCCCGCAATTGCCGGGATCCTGCTGACTGCACACGCGGCGAAGGCCGCATATACCACCGGAGATCTGCTTCTCGGGTTCCGCGCAACGGGGAATCCGGGATCCACCGTGGACCTCCTTGTCGATGTGGGACCCGTATCCCAATTCACCACCACGGCGGCGTTCACGCTGTCGCTCGGTGGCCTGGGCACTGATCTCACCAGCCTCTTCAGCCAGACCTCGCCGACGGCGCTCGACTGGTTTAGCCGCCCGGACCTCTATTGGAGTATCACGGGCACCGATTACGACGGAGGCGTGCAGACCATTCCTCGTCTATTCGTAACGCGGGAGGAAACGACACCGGGCACCTACTCCACGCCGTGGAAGGAACGCTCAACAATCGCCCAGACCTCGACAGTCACGCTGTTCCAGCAACTCTCCGGGGAGTTCAACAACATTGGGGGGATTGCCGCCGGAGCCGCAGCGCCCAATACCAGTAACGCTGTGATCCAGGGGAACATCGGAGCCGGAACGAACAGCTACTCTTCATTCACCGCGCCGGCGCTGGATTTCAGCGTCTGGACCACGGTTGAGGGGAGTTTCAAGAACGGCCCATCTGGCAGCGTTCTGGACCTCTATCAACTCGACCCAGTAGCAAACGCCAACGGAACCCGCCTTGGCAGTTTCGCGATCAATTCCGCCGGAACGGTGAACTACACCGGGACGGCTGCCGTTCCGGAACCGGGATCGGGCGTTCTGACTGCGGCGGGCCTGCTGCTCGCCAGCTTTGCCCGGCGCCGGTCAGCGAAGTCACCCATCAATCACCGAAGCAATAGACCAACCAGCAACCATTAACCAACAAAAACATCAACGAAAACATGCAACCAAGTTCAACTATTATGAAACCACTTATTAACTCCATTGCCGGGCTGCTTGCCGCTTCCCTGGCCACCACGGCGGCGGCTACGCCGACCAAAATCTATATTGCGGGATCCAACGGAGACCGCGTGATTACCAATACCGCGATTGCCCATGTTCTGGGCGCTGGAAACTTCATTTTTGCAGGAACCAGCTCCGATTACACAAAAGCCAACTTCGGCGTGTTTACCGGAGGCTCGATCAATGGGACGCCAGTGACCATCAAGGTGTCGTATATCGGCGCCGCCGGCGGCATCGCTGCGCTCGCCGGAAGCCTGCCCGTCAATTTCGTGCCCGACGGCGTGAGCGGTGGCTCCGTTCCGGACCCAACGGTGACGGGAAACGCCAACGATCCGGAGGTTCCGACCTTTGCTTTCTCGACCAACTTCCAGGCGACGACTCCGTTCAGCGGAACTTACCAAGGCCACTATTATAGTACCCTCGACGACTTCCAAGTCGGAATCATCCCGCTGAAATGGGTCGCCAGCAAGGGTTATCCCGGCACCAATCTCTCGACTCAGCAGGCACAGCTTCTCTGGAGCGTCGGATACAGCCCGCTGAGCGTGTTCACCGGGAATCCGGCGAACAGCACGGTTTACGTGTACGCCACCGGGCGCAACACGGATTCGGGCCAACGCTACGAAGCCCTCGCGGAGCCTGGACTTGGCGTGAACGCGTATGTCAAACAATACAAGCCAACCATCACCGGGCAGGCGGCGGGCGTGGGCGGGTACATCGTCGGCGGGACGGTGACGTCGCAGGCTCTATGGCCCATCGAGACATTCAGCGGCGTCAGCAGCCAGTATCTTGGAAACAGCGGAGCGACCACGGGATCAAACCTGGCCCCTTATCTGACTGCGGTGCTCTCCTCTGCGGCCTACAAGGTCGCTTCCGCATCGGCGACCGCCGGCTACTACATCAGTTACCTGACCATCGGGGACGCGAATACCATCGCCATTCCCAATGGCGCCGTGGAACTGACGTACAATGGCGTGCAATATAGCGAGCAGAACGTGGATAACGGGCAATACACGTTCTGGGTCTACGAACACGTGCTGACTACGTCGAACTATACTTCCGGAACCAGCCCCGGCGCCAACCTCGCCAATGCGTTGATCAATCAGATCACCAACACCGACGCGGCCGTTGGCGGCATTCTGCTCTCGAACGCCGTCGTTAGCCGAACCGGCGAAGGAACCCTCGTCACTCCGTAACACCAATAGCCCTGACACGAAGACCAGTGCGGGAAGCGGTTCCCGCGCTGGTTCTTCGTGGGCCGCGCAATCAACCGCAACTCTAAAGAAATCGCCAGTCCAATGCACCAAACCACGCCCCTTACACTTCTCACGCCATCCGTCTCCCGCCAGACGAAACACTTCGCCCATTTGCCAATTCTGCTCGATCCGGTTTACGAACTGGCGACGTCTTCGTGCAATCTCATCGTCAGCAACGGACACGATTTCCGGATCGGAGGCGCCCGACTGCATCTCCCCAAGTTTCTCTTCCTCGGAGAGACCGGCGGCGCCGCGCCCATTGAACTCGCCATTTTTGCGGGACTGGACGACTCCAACGCTATCACTGCCTCGATCGCCGCGGCGCACCTTCTCATCCACTTGGACTGGCAGCCGGATATCGCGACGAACTACGTCCTTTTTTCGTATCCTGTGGTCAACCCGCGGAGGCATGCTTCGCTGCCTCCCGTTCCAATCGACCGCTTGTTCTGGCAGCGTTCCGCCGAGCCGGAAATCCGTTACCTGGAAAAGGAATTTCGCCAGCATTCGTTCAAGGGCGTGCTGACTCTCCGGGTCGATCCCGAATCCGAGGGATTCTATGCCACGACTCCTAATCGATTGCTCGGTAACGAAGTGGTGTGGCCTGCGGTCAAAGACGCAAACCGCGAGATTCCGCTGGACGCAAACCCGGTCCGCATTTTGCGCACCTCTCGAACCGGACGAATCGACGGCCAGCCGAAGGGAAGGTTGTCGCCGGCTCCCGACACATCGCCCGCGCCTTTCGAGGTCGCACTCTATGCTCCCGCTCGCGCTCCACACGCGGCGCAGATCGGCGGCTTGATCGCGGGAGCGAAAGGCGTTCTCCGCCACTATCGAGAGTTTGTGAGTTATGCTCAAAATTTGTAGAGACAACCCCGCAATCGTGGCGGTCCTGGGTTTCGATGCCGTCCTGCTTGTGGCGGCTGGAGTCCTGACCTTGAACAGTGACGCGCAACGACAAGGAAATCCAGTCCAGGTCACGCACTCTTCGAGTGTTACCTCGCAACCTCCTGCGCCCGACGGGGATGTCTTTGAAGCATCAGCTTTAGAACAAAATGCGACGGCTCACGGCCAAGCGACCAAGGTCGTGAGCGAATCCGCGAGCTACCGGTCCGCCAAATTTCAGACGACCTCCAAACAGCAGCAACAACAAGCATTAAAGCACGGCGACAACGATGCCCCTCCGGTTCCATCCGTAGAGGCCACAGACACCTCGAAGCCTCAATCCATCGCAATGTCTTCATTACGTGGCTTTGACCCTGAATTCACGAAGGCTTGTCCCTCGCAGGGCACTGCGCCCTCACTGAATTGCAACGGATATAGCCAAACTTCGTCTGCCACACCAATCTACGGACGGAGTGTTTCGACTGCGGTGCGCTATGTGGCGCCAGACGGAAACTCTCTGGAGCATCTTGGCATGGCCATGACGGTCGTTGGCACCGCATCCTCCTCAACCGGATCAGTAGTTCCCGATCTGGTTGTCGATTTGCAAGACGTTCGGACGCCTGCACAAAAAAGGTTAGCCGCCGCGACCCCGTTAGGGAGCACGCAGCAAGCCCTGGAATCGCCCAGCGCACTAACTCCTGCGGACGAACTCTTCCGCACCAAATGGGGCTGGCAAGCTTTCGACGCTGCCCGAACCGCCGCCCGCCAGGCTGCCGAAGCCGGATCACGCAAATAAGGCCGCCCCCCAGGAAGAAGGCTGGTTGAAGGCTCCCTTCCGGCCTGCACACGCCGGCATCCTGCCGATTCCCCCGACCCGGCACTCTTCCATAGCCGGAACTCTACTGCGGTTCTTCTCATTGCCGCTCTTGATTCTCTTCAACGTCGCCGCCTCCGTAACCGATCACTTCAACGGAGATGATTGACGGAAGCAATTCCTCGTCTGCTTGGTTCCGCCGTTGAGCGGCGGCTTGCTCGGACGCGGCAGCCGCATTCGCTGTGGCTGCCGCGGCATTCGGCGTTGCAATCGAGCCGAGCGAGACGGTAGGAACGTTGACCGCGGGCGTTCCAGTGCTTGCGCCGGCAACCTGGATATTGCTCGCGTTGAGCACCGCCTTGGCTGCGAGGTTCAGGTTGCCAGTGGAGCGGATGCCCGCATCGCCTGCGTCAATGATTCCTGACGGCGCGATCAAGTCAACCGATCCCACCGGCACCCCGGCGACGGCCGCCAGCACGCCAATTCCGCCACCCGTGGCCAGGCCGGCAAGATCGGTTTGGACGCTTGCCGATTGCGGATCGATGATGACGCGGGTTGGCGGGGCGGACTTCACCGTTTTCGAAGACGCACCCGCGGCGATGTCCCCCTGCGAAGACCAGATCATTTCGTCGCCGCCGCGCAAGGTGAATATACGCGAAGTGCCGACGTTGACATCCCCCTTGGTGAAGATCGAAATATTGCCGGAGTGTTCGGTGAGAATGCCCTGATCTACCGGTTGGCTACCGGCAATCTCGAATCCAACCGTCAGTTGTCCGCCCGGCGCCAGCAAGGCGATATCTCCTCCGCTCGCGGTCTTGATTTCACGCGAGGTCAGCGAGATGTCGCCATTCCAGGGGCTTGAAGACGGGAACAGATCGGCGATCGCTTTGAAGCCCGCGTTATAGTTTCCATACCCCGCCGCTCCGGAAATATTGTGGTCCCGTCCTGCGTCCCGCAGCACGAGATAGAAAATTTGCAAAGCTAGTTCCTCCTGTCGGCGGGATGGGAGCCGCTTGAACGCCTCCCAAATTCGATCGCCGGTCGAAGACTGGAGACCGAGCAGATTTCCGAGATCGAGAAGATATCGGGATGCATAGCCGGTAGTAAGGCTGCCGGGAGCGTTAGGATTCAGGAAATCCCGGATAAACGCCGTGAAGTCCAGATTGCTTCCACTTAGCCCGTTTGACGAACCGATCCCAGCCGCCGCGGTAATGCTCGCGCCTGTGCCTGGGAGCCACGGATTTCGCGCATTTCCCAGCGAGAGAATCCCCACTCCAGTGCCATCGCCATTACTTGGGCCAACGCCCAGGTCGAGCTTTCTCCCGGCCAAAACCTCCAGCGTGCCGGGGCCTCCGATTTGCACATCGCCCGCGAGTGCTGAACTATCCGCTACATTGAGCGCATTTCCCGGTGCCTGTGCAGCCCGCCGCAGCGTCGAGTTTGGATCGAACAGAACGATGTCTCGCCCGGCGGACACGACGCTCAGGTCGCCGCCCGCTACGTTCTGAATATAGAACGCGACATCGGCGATGTCGTTGCCTGCGACGGCGCGGGTTGCTTTCGGCGAAAAGAGTTGGAGACCGGAAATGTCGCCTGTCTCAGCATAGAGCCGAACCGGTTCAGGATCCCCGGCGTGAAGCAATCCCGCAGCGTGCAATGCTTGTTTGGTTTGGGAAACAGCATACTTCCCATTCGTCGATCCGGAGTCGTTGAACAATTCGTCGATGGAGGACAAGAACCCGCTTTTGCTGACGCGTGCATTGCGCGCAACCAGACCCACTATCGACTGGTACGCCAACGGTGACGCGATTCCCGGTAAAGCCGCGGGGTCGCTGTCGGAAACATTGATCGTACCGGCACCCCACAGGTCGGTTGAGACGCCGTTGATGGTTGTGTTCCCGTTCACCTGCAATCCGTTGATCGAATCTGCCGCCACCAGATCGAGCGTGCCGCGTTTCGACGAGGCCAGGGTGATGCGTCCAACCACGTCAATGTCGCCAGTGAACGATGTCGCCTGGAGCGTTGATGGCCAGAGCGTGCAGACGGTCGAGAACGCCGCAACGCTGGTTTCATTGAGCCGCAGCCATGGCTGATAATACGATGCCGACTGTGGGTTTGACGTCAGGAGTAATTCTTTCTGGAGCCAGATTTGCAGCAATGGGCTGGCGTTGCCAGCCGCCCCGGACTGAATTGTCGCGGCGTTGCGGAGAGTAACGGCGCCCGTTAATGACGAGAGGTTCACAAAGCTGTCCGCCGCATACGTCGAAAACCAGGTCTTGTACCAGAACGAGTTGTTTACTCCTTCTGGCATAAGGAACGGATTCGCGACGGGACCGAGCAGCAGATCTCCGACCGACGACACGGTGAAACCACCTTTGCCCAGGAACAGGGTGGTCGGCAACCAGGTTTGCGACGGGTAAATATCCGTGGGGATTTTGATGGTCGTCAATGAAGGCGAGCGCGTGCTGTTTGTATGAATGCTGCCCCCGGCGCTGAGGCTTCCGTTTCCGCGCTCGACATAATAGACACCGCCGTCGATATCCGCGCCGGCATGAACCGACACATCGCCGCCTCCCAACTCCGTGAGGCGGGACGCATTGGGCGTTCCCTTGGGCATGCGTGCATTGGTGGCGGCTACAGCGTCCACGTTGCTGACGGAGCCTCCGGCGCTGAGGGTGACGTTGCCGCCGCCGAGGGTGCCAATTCCCTCGAAGAAGTTGCTGAAGTCCACCCACCAGGTTGTTGACGCGATGTCGCCAGAGTTTCCCGTGCCAAACTGGCCGGTCAGCGGATCGATGTATCCGCGTCGATAGAGCCAGTTCATTGGCAGTTGGCGTTCGGAATCGTCGATCAGGTTACCCTTTCGATCCCGCGTTTGATGAATAATGTCGCCCTGTGCATTGATGGTGACGTTGCCGCCCCCAAAACTATACTGCACCGGGTAGTATGGATTCTGTTGGATTGCACCCAAAGTGCTCTGGCCGTTGGACGCGTCGGGAATCGGCAGATCGAAGGAACCTTGCAACGTCGGATCGCTAACCAGCGAACCGGCCGTGTAGATCGTCGCGAATTGATTGAGCAACTGCACATTGCCTCGCGCTGCGATGTCGATCGAGCCGCCGCCGGTGCGGATGACCTGGAAATAATTGGTTACGGCGTTTCGGGTCAGCGCATTGACTCCGTAGGGAATGGCAATTCCGATGCCGTCGTCCTTCCCGAGTTGCAGCGATCCGGCGCTTCCGTTTTGTAGCAGCACACATAGCGGATCTGCGGCACTGAAATCCGCTCCGGCGATCAGGCGGTAGGACCACGATTGCGCCGATGCGGGGAGAAGCGGGTTGAAAGCGAGCAGCGAAGCGTCGTAGGCGCTTGAGGCAAAACCGTCGCTCAGTGCATTGTAGAACACCAGATCGCCCGCGGCGCGCAGCGTCAGGATACCCGGCGCGCTCTTTGGACCGAACCGAAAGCTGGCGAGATTCCAATCGGATGATGGCGTCGATACCGCAGTGCCCAGCGTGAGATCGCCGGTTCGATTGACGATCTCCGCGCCGAACTCGATGGTCAAGGTCGAAGCCAGTGAGGAATTGGCGCTGGTCAATCGCCCGAAGATGTTCGTGTATGTCGCCGATGCCGTACCGGCGCTCCCAGCAAACGTTTCGGCATCGGTAAATATTTGATTTTTCACGGCGCTGGTAATGGCGCCTCCCGAACTCGTGAGATCGTAAGTTCGATAACCCTCCACGACGATGCTCGATGCGCCGGTAATGATTCCCGCGATCGGCGACACTCGTACATCTTCTCCGGCGGTGTCTTGCGGCGCTCGAATCAAAAGCGTTCCGGTGAACTGGTCGATTTCGGTCGGTTTTGCAAGCACTGATAGGTCAATGGAGGAGCCGGCCTGGATGTCAACCGAGCCGCCGTTGTTGCCGCGGGTCGCAAGCAGGATCGAACCGCTCTTTCCGGCGTGATCGAAATCTCGTCCTACCGCGGTAAGCACTGCTCCATCGCTCAAAATGAGACTGTCGCTTGCCTCCAAAGCAATGCTGCCGCCGGTCGCTCCAGAGGCATCGATTTTTCCGGCGATGAAAATCGATCCGGCGTCCACCGACAGGTTGAACGAATGCGCGGTGACAATTCCAGAGGCCGCAAGCGCGACATCTCCCGCCCGAACGCGAATCGACCTCGACTCGGTGAATCCGGCTTTGTTCAGGATGCTATTGAGCGAGGTGAAGTCTGCCAGCGTGCGCGTATCCAGCGAAAAACTTCCGGCGTTCCCGCCCACTCCGGCGCTCCCCTTCAACGTGCCAGCAAGGGTGAAACTCCCGGCTGGATCGCGGATTTCCAGACTACCTGCGTCGCCTCCGGCTTTCGCGGCTGCCACGGATATGACAGAATTCTTGCCAAGCGTAATATCTCCACCCTCGGACGAGATGGAAATCGTTCCCGCATTGGTGAACTTCTCGACGTCAAAGAAGTGCTGCACGGTTCCGCCGACATCGATCAAACCGTCTATGGTGACATCTCCGCCGAGCCCGGTTGCGTGCAGTTTTACGCTGCCGCTGGGAAGCAGGAGGGTGCTGTTCTCTGCAATGCTTGCGCCTTCCAACGAAAGGCTAACGCCAAGAGCCGCGTGGGGAGTGTTACCGACTGACGGATTTGTGCCGGCAACTGTCATTGCTCCTGTTGCCACAATGGAATGATTTGCGCCTGCCTCGCCGGTAATCCATGGGGTGCGAATCACCACTGAGCCATACGACTGAAGCATCCCATTGCCAATAAGCGAAACGCCCCCCGAAGCATTCAATGCGAGCGTGTCGAATCCCCCGATGGTCACACTCCCATTCCCCAACTCCAGATGGCTTGCTGTGAATGCAAGCAGACCGGAGGACGATGCACTCGCGGGGATCGTCGATCCTCCTGGAGAAGTGTTGTCGATCCGCACGGTGTCGGCGAGTATGTTCACCTGTCCGCTGGAATCGCCGATTCTGCGAATCGCGTTCGAATCGAAAGTCAGGCTCTGAAGCGTCTTCTTTCCGGAGGAGCCGATTGAGCCGCTGCCGTCGATGTCGATCGAAGAATAGCTCAACAGCGAGAGCGAGCGCGTGTTTGCCTGAATTGAATTTAGAATCGGCTGTGAAATCACCAAACCGGATTCCGCCGATTCGCTGCCCGCCCCGGCGAGTTGAAGAGTAATGTGACCGCTTCCCAAAAAGAGCGATGAGGCGCGCAGGGTGGCGGCGGGACTGAGTCCGACTTTACTGATTGAATCCAAAGTGACGCTAATGCCCGCCAAGCGCGCTCCGGCTCCGATATCCAAATCGGCATTCGCGGTCGATCCGAGGCCGAACCGTCTCACAGACGCGTTGGAATCGCTGCTGACGCGTAGGAGAACACCATCGCCGCTGCCGGGGGTAGCGGCATCTCCAAAGATGAGCGATTCCGCTCCGGCACTGGTGGAACCTTTTTGCTCAATCTCCGCGCCCGATGAGATTGTTAGCTTGTTGTTGGCCACAAGGATGATCTCTTTCCCGGAAAGCGGTGCGCTCGAATTATCGACGGTGATGTTGCCGGTTGTGACAGCGACATTGGTTCCCTTGTCAGTCGATTCCCGGAGACCGCCAATGAGCAGGCTGTCCGCATGAAAGGCGCTGAGTTGTGATGCGTCGAGCACCAGCATGTCCCCGTGCGCGCTACCTCCCGGACGCGTAATCAAGATGTCCGTGGGGCTGCTGATATCGATCTCCCCACCCTTGGCGCCCACGGGCGCTTCGGACAGAACCGAACCAGCAACATTCATGCTCTTCGTGGCTGCCAGCACCAACCGGCCCGAATCGACCGGCAGACGCGGAACCGCCGCGTCGTGCAAGGCAGCGCCTGATGCAAGGAACTGGTTCGCTGAATACGTTTGATACTCGGATCGGCCCCTGACCACCGCCCCGGAAGCCACCTCGAAGCCGGAATAGATCCGGTTCCCAGCCGCTGCGGAATCATTGAACCGATAGCCGGAAACAAGGCTGGCTCCATCCGCCAGGGCGACGCTTCCGGAAGGAACGATTGTCTTGGGTGTGATCAGAAACGCGCCGGGCAGCAGCGCATAGCGCGCGGGAAGCAGTGTATAGTCGCCTGCGGGCAACCCGGTGCTGGCATTCAGATGGATGCGGTCCCCAACGGCGAGAGCGGTATTCTGGTAGGTTGGCGCGGAATCGAGATTGGTTGTTGTCGGGTTGGAGTTGAATGCGGCGTATGGTGCGTAGTCGGCCTGGAAACCGGGGATGACGGCAAAAGAGGACGTAGAGGCCAGTAAGTCGGTGGAACCACCAATGCCGGAAACCCACCGTGACGAGACGAGATCGCCACCGCCGCGGATGTCCACTGTCGCACCCGATTTCATTGTGACCGACTCGGCCGAAAGCCGAACCGATTTGGTTGGCACTCCGCCGGTAGTGATATCGGTTCCCGTCGGATCGATCCACGCAATGCCGTTCAAGTTGATCCCATACGGGATCTCCAGCGCATTACCCGTGGTCGGATCGATCGCGGACACCGAGGTAATGCTGCCCGCGGATAACGTGAGGCTCTGTGTCTTTGGCGGCGTGGCGCCGGTAATTGGATCCGATGGTGCCGTTCCCGAGCCATCCCACCCTAGTCTGATGGAACCGAGGGGTGCGCGAAGAACGCCGCCCTGGTTGATCACCGAACCGAAGAGATTCAAGCTGCCGCCAGCGGACAGCGGCAGGTTTCGGTTCCCCGATGCCGCGACAGTAATGGTGCCCTGCTTGGTCGCGCCATTGATAACATAGTCGTAAGCTGCAATCGTAAAAGTGGTTGCTGTTGGAGGAAAGATCTGACCTGTGCGCAAATAGAGCGAACCCGCAATGTCCAGAGTGCCATCCCCGCGAATGTCCCCGCGATCCGCAATCAGGCTGGCTTGCCCAATACCTTGAAGCGAAAGGGTTCCGGCGTCGATCAAGTCTCCGGAGATTTTCAGCTTTCCTGAGCCGTAGGAAGGAGCGAAATGGAATGCGCCCAACCCATCCGAGAATGGGTAAACCGTCTGCTGGGATGAATGCGGCGTGTCGAATGCCAGCCCCAGCGTAATGTGAGGAGCGGCCAGTTCAGTGTTCGAGTCGGCGAAAAGCACCCCCGCGTCTGCGACTGTGAGGCTGCGGTTGAGAGCGATTCTCACCGCCCCTTTGAAATCCACCACACCACACAGGGTAAGCGAATCGACCCCGCTGTTGATCAGCGAGTCCGCAGCGAAATAGCCAAGCCCAGCCAGCGTATTTTCGGATGCATCGAGCAACCCGGAGCCGATCACCGAAGACTCCGCATGTGGAGCGAGCTTCTGTTGATGCTGAGTGACAACAAGGCTTACGGTCAGTGGGGTTGCGGGAGGGCTATCGGGTCCGAGGAAACTCCCGGACGAAATCGAGAGGCTTCCGCCTTTCGCCCCGGCCCCCCCCGAAGTGCCTCGAATGGTCGATTCGAGCGAGAGAAGTTGTCCCCCTTTCAATGTGATAGAACCGGCGTCACTGGAAATCGTAGTCGCGACGGGGAACCTGCTGTCAAGCGCATCGGGCGTGATCCCCGTGGCTGCGTTGGAATTCACATCCAAGATGCCGGATACCCCGGAGACGTTCAACACGGACCCGCGCTCCGCGACGATATTCCCCTCCAGCGTAATCGCGCCGCCAGCGAGCACTGTTCCGGTTCGGTATCCGCGCGGATCGGTCGTCTCGACCGTTTCTCCCGCCGTGGAGAGAACGCTATTGGCGCCGATGTGAACAGTTGCCAGGGCGTGTGCGGTGTCGGCGAACAGTGTCGCTGAATTTCGCCCGGCACTAATGTTAATGTTACCGCCGGGTGCATAAACGGAGCCGAGCATTGAGATAGTATTGCCCGACAGGGATACACTGCCTTGCGCTCCCGCTTCGATATTCACTCCGGCGCCGACCAGCAAGTCGCCTCTGACCAACAGGGAACCCGAAAGGTCGCTCACTCCGGGCGCGTTCAAGGACAAGCTGAAAGGCGAACGCAACGCCTCGGGCAGGAGCATGTGGGTAACCGACATTGCGCCGCCATCAGTTATGGCGATACCGAGACTCTGGATCGACGGAGCGATGAGTGTATTTGGTGCAACGGTTAGCGCCGGAACCATTTTAAATGCTTTCCCGGTCTTGGCGCCCAGACCGGTGAGGGTGAAGCTGGCGAAACCATCGGAACTGAAGAAGTCGGAATCAATAGCCAATGCATTGGCTTCGATTCTCGGTGCGCCGATCCGGATCAAAGGCGCCTGGATGCTGAGTGCGCCGCCAGTTGCGCCAGAATAGCCTGATAGCGAAGCATCGAGCGCTAGATGGCCGCCCAAGATTGCCGGGAGATTTGGATCCTGACCCGCCGCGATGCTCAGCTTTCCGCCATTGCCGTAAAACGGTTTGCCGGTTGACGTCAACCCGCCTCCGCCGGAAACGTCCAGCATGCTGCCCTCTTTGAGATCGGCGCTGTAAGCCTGCAGCGAGATTGAGCCGCCATCGACGGTGAGTGGGGTGAGAGCGGCGTCGGGATTGCCGGCGCGCCGATCAATGAGCAGGCCGGCGGTGGTGAGCGAAGCGGTGGATTCCAGCGTGATGAGCCCGCGGTTGGGGTTCGCGGCTGGTGTCGCGGAAGTCAACTGCGCCTTGATGACGTCATACGTGTAGGGCGACAAGTTGAACGCAGAGAGGCTAATTTTTCCGCCCGGCGAGGATATCTTTCCGGCGATGTCGATATTCGCCCCGGAGAGTGTAATCGAGCCGCCGGGAGCCGTTTGCAGGGAAACACCTTTGGGAACGACGATGGCGCCATCCCCGTTGTCGATACTCAGATTCCCGAAGTTGTCGGCGCTCGCCAAGTCTGGAGAAAGAACAACGTTTTTGAGCCGCGAATTAGGCAGCACCTGCGCTTGATCGTTCTCGTCGAGATGGAATGCCGTGACCGTTTCCAAACCGACGGCACTGGCGAATACAACGTTGGGAGGTGTCGGCGACTGCCACGAATACAGTGGAAAGCTGTTGGACTGGTTTTTGAATGCGAGCGATAGAGACGCGGCGATTGCCGTGCTCGATTGCTGGCGCTGCCCGGAAATCGCCGTGCCCCGCAAACTCCCATCGACCGCCATCGACGGCGCCACAATCTTGAGCGATCCTCCATCGCCCCCATAAGTGTACCCAGGTTCGTAAGAACCTCTCGTAAACACGCGATCAGTGAACGTTTCCGTCACTCCCCATTTCGAATAGGTTTGAGACACGGTTCCGTTATAGATGCCGTCGTAGACACGATCTGGAGTCGCCTGGGAAATATCTATGATGTGACCCTGATAAAGGACTTTGCTGGTTTGAACCATGCCACCCTGGTAGTCGATGGTTCCGCCCGAAACGTCGATGCTGGATCCGTGTTGGAGCACGACCGAGTTGCCCGCTTGGATACGGACTGTGCCTCCGTTCGTTGTGAGTTGGCCGACGCTGTGGGTGAGCAGCGCGGCATAACCGGAGACGTCTCCGATCGGCGTTCCAAGCCAGGAATGCCCATTATAGTTTCCGGTCTTGCGAATATCGACCTGTATTGTCTGGCCCCGGAGCGGTCCCGAGCGTTGCAGCGGCGAATCCGCAAGTTCCGCACCCCGAAGCTGTACATTGATGATGTTTTCAGAAACGGATGCCTGGACATCGGTGGAGCCCGCGACATTGATCGACGCGCCCGAATCGAGATACACTTGGCCTTTGGAGTAAACAAACTGGTCCTTTTGGATGCCACCCGAGGTGATGTAATCCCACGATCCGGCGGCGAGCGTGACGCCCGCGTCGAGCGCTGTCGTAACGCCACTTGTCGGCAAAGCACTTACGGCCTGATCCGTTCCGTTCGGCAGACTGGCATTTGGAGCAAAAAGGATCGCGTCTGTCTTGAAATGAATGTTCCCCCCTTGAATGTTGACGATCGATGGCAGGGTCAGGCTCGATCCGACAGCCCGTTCGGAACTGGCGGTCTCGGGGAGAATCCGGGTCATGCTGCCTGCGCCCAATTCGACCAAACCCGAATCCTGCGGCAGGATTAAGGGCAAGCCGGTCGAAACACTGGACCCGAAGGAAGTGTTTGTTACAGCGTTGTAATTGGAGAGCAGATCGATGCGACCGTTAAGCGATGCCGAGGTGGTGCTGTCGATTGCTCCCGATTGCAGGATCGTCTTACCCGCGAGCGTAATAGCAGCGCGGGGTGAATCAATGAGCCCCGAATTCGTTACCGTGCCCGCATACGATGCGAGATGCGACGCGGGATCGGACACGGCACCGATGTAAACGTCGAGCCCTCGCAGCGTCGGATCTGTGCTGGAGTGCGAAGTGAATCCCGCTTGCAGGCCCGCAGCCAGTATCGTTTGGCCGTCGGGAGTGGAGATCGTTCCGGCGTTGGTGACGTTGGCGCCGGCAAGCACCACCCGTCCCCCGGTGTGATCGGCAGTGGCGGGGGTGGAAAGCCTCGCCCCCTGCTGGACCTGAACATCGCCATAGCGTGTCGTCGCGCTTCGGTATGACACCGTTACCGAAGCGTTTCCGATCCGCGCCAGCGCATCGGCGGTAAAAGTCAGGGTTGTCTTTCCGGTAGCGTCAGTGGCGGTACTGTAGTCGGCTCCGGCCGAGAGGGCGACCGGGGCGGAGCCCGGCGGCTTGTAAGTGACAGCGGGTGTGCTGTCAGTCGCAAGGGGCTGGGCCAGGGTGTGCGTGGACGCACCGGAGATGACGGTAAACGAAGGATCGCTAACGGTCGGAGTGAAAGCCGGAGTATTTTTGCCGGCAGATATCGGCAAGGCTGAAAAGAGAAACTGGCCGTCTGGATTATTCAGCAGACCCCGTGTTAAGAGATTGACGTTGATCGGCAACGCACTGGCCACCAGCGTATGGACGTTGATCTGGCTCGCCCCCCCGAAGACGATGCCGTTTTGGTTCAGGATATAGACCTGCCCCTGCGCCGAGATCGATCCCAGAATCTTCGAGGGAGAGGCCGTTGGATCGAGCACGGTGTTGAACGCGATCCAACTGCTTTGATTTGCACCACCAGCACTCTGATCGAAGCGGAGCGTTGTTCCGACTCCGATGTTGAATGTCTGCCAGGTCAGGAACGCTTGTTGCGCGGTTTGCTTTACGGTCACTATCGTCTTCCCGGCGCTGGCGGTCTGCACCGGCAATCGGGCGCCTTGCCAGAGCGAAGCGTCCTCGCCGGGTTGAACGCGGGACAGGTTGACGGGAACGCCTTTGGCGACTTGCAGCGCGCCGTTTCCCAAGCCTTCCCTGATCGTGGCCAGGCTTTGCGAGAGTCGCGCGCCAGTAGAAATCGTACGATTACTTTGCGCCGCATTCCGAGCGACGGCCTGCATCGCCCGAATCGATTGTAGCGTCTGCTGCGTTCGAGCGAGCGCCTCGTTCGCGTTGGCGCTCGTTCGCGCGGCCGCTTCGGTGAGATGGGCTGCGCTCCGGCTTGTGGAACTCCCAGCCGACGACGAGTCGCCGCGGCCCGGGAATATCTGCCCGGCGAGCGCGTGGTCTCCGCTGGAGCCCACGACGATCGCCAGGCCGACTGCTGTTCGCACCGCGCCGGCCACGGATTGCGAACGTTTCCTCTTGGACCGGTTGCCTCTCTTTGGCATTCGGGGATAATCTGGGGCTTAATGGGTTCCGATGAGGTCCAACCCCACCGGGATCTTCGGTCCGGCAGTTGCGGACAGACGCTGTTTGCCACGGACCTTCCAGAGTTGGGTTGCCCGGGTGGACGGATTGAATACCAGCCATTCACCTGTTTCGTCGTTTTTGAATTCGTCCACGGTGATTAGTTTCCATCCGGCTGAAATGGTTGGTCCATCGATGGCGGTTAGCAGCGATGTTCCATTCAACAGCCATACTTTGGTTTGGCCAGTCTTCGCGTTCCACAGCACCAGGTCCGGCTTGCCGTCACCGTTGATGTCTTCCACTGCGGCAACAGTAAATCCGGCAGGCAGAGCGGAGCCGCGAATCTTGCGAACCAAAGTCGTCCCGTTCAATATCCAAAACTCAATATGGCGAGATGTTGTGTTCGATACGAGAAGATCAGACTGTCCATCACCGTCAAAATCTCCAACGCCGATCGGGGCATACCCTGGTGGGATATGGAGTGCCGACGCCGAAGTGCGCACGGTTCCATTGAGGCGCCAAATTTGAAGTTGG
>Ga0316221_1002269_pt1 | contig 17565 bp, 18 predicted proteins | sample TBH18007metaG_FD_206003 | JGI IMG/M metagenome (GOLD analysis project Ga0316221, IMG submission 206003) | Freshwater microbial communities from Trout Bog Lake, Wisconsin, USA - TBH18007 | ecosystem: Environmental > Aquatic > Freshwater > Lake > Hypolimnion/Profundal zone | place: USA: Wisconsin... | reverse complement strand
TTTTCTAATTATGAAATTTCTAAATGTGGTACTGTGAGAAATAAAAAAACTGGGAAGATAATTAAAAGTCGTGTAAGTGAGGGAGGTTATAATACTATATCACTAAATAATGATGATAAAACACCAAAATATTTGAGTGTTCATAGATTAATTGCTCAGGTTTATATTCCTAATCAAAAAAACAAACCAATTATAGACCATATTGATAATAATAAACAAAATAACAGTATTAGTAATTTAAGATGGGCAACTTCTCAAGAAAATAATTTTAATAAATCAATGTCAGTAAGAAATAAATCTGGATTTATTGGAGTTCATTTTGATAAACATATGCAAAGATGGCGGGCTCAAATCCATCATAACAAGAAAACAATATGTTTAGGATATTATATTAATATTGATGATGCAGTTATTGCAAGAGTTAAAAAATCGAAAGAATTATTTGGTGAATATGTAAATAAATGTGAAAAAACTACCGAAGAAAAAGAATTGGAAGAACTAGAACAAGATTTTTTAATAAAAGTAAAATAATTTTTTATATTAAATAAATATATAAACAATATATTTATGACATCGCAATTTTCAAATATTCCATACCCAAGTTATTTCTACGGGAACAGTCAAGAAATTCACACTCAAATATTAGATGCCTTAAATTCTTTAGCAGATCAAGCAAATAATTCTAATGATAATGCTCCTGACTTTGCTCAAAAAGGTTATGTTATAGGTAAAATATCAAATTTACATAATGGAGATAATTCTGTTGCAAATGGAAATCCTTTTACTGGTGAAAATGATTTTACTGGTTCTGTTAAATTAAAAGGATGTAATTTATATTGTGATAATACATCAACAGTTTATCTATCAAATGAATTACACATAAATACTGGCGGAGTGATTACAACGCCGAATACAACTATTACAACTGATGAATTAGATTGTTTAAATAATATATCTTCTAATATTCAAACTCAATTAAATTCAAAACAAAGTATAATATCTGGAACCACTGCATTAGTAGTTGGTAATTTAACTGCAACGAGTATTTTGGATAATGGAATATTAAATTGTAATGGAGGTTTAGTTGTACCAACTGGACAAACTATAACTATACCAACTGCATCATTACCTGAATCTGCAATAACAAATTTAGTGAGTGATTTATCAAATAAACAAAATTTAATAACTTCATCAACTAATATCCAAATGAATAATTTAATATGTAATCAAATAACAACTTCTGGTGGTGAAATTGATTATAGTTCATTAAGCGTATCAGGAACATTAACAGCATCAGGTGGATTACTATTAAATTCAAATATTACATCTAATTTAAAGACTATAACACCTTCTCAAATTGGTTATTTATCAAATATTACTTCAGATATTCAATCCCAAATAAGCAATAAACAACCATTAATATCAGGTACATCAACTATATCTTGTGGAAATTTTACTGCATCTTCAATTATTGATAATGGGACATTAACTTGTAATAATGGGCTTACAGTTAGTTCTGGATTAGTATCATTACCAATAAATTCATTATCAATTTCAGAAACAAATGGATTACAAGCAGCATTAGATTCAAAACAAAACGCAATATCAAGTTCATCAAATATTACTTGTGGAAATTTAATTAGTTCTAGTATTGTTGATAATGGAACATTAACTTGTAATAACGGTTTAATTGTAAATGGTTCAGTATCATTACCAATAAATTCATTATCAATTTCAAAAACAAATGGATTACAAACAGCATTAGATTCTAAACAGAATGTTATATCTAGTTCATCAAATATTACTTGTGGAAATTTAATAAGTTCATCAATTATTGATAATGGGACATTAACCTGTAATAATGGGCTTACAGTTAGTTCTGGATTAGTATCATTACCTATAAATTCATTATCAATTTCAGAAACAAATGGATTACAAACTGCATTAGATTCTAAACAAAACGCAATATCAAGTTCATCAAATATTACTTGTGGAAATTTAATTAGTTCTAGTATTGTTGATAATGGAACATTAACTTGTAATAACGGTTTAATTGTAAATGGTTTAGTATCATTACCAATAAATTCATTATCAATTTCAGAAGTAAATAATTTACAATCAGCATTAGATTCTAAACAAAATACATTAACAACTGGTTCTATAAGTGATAGTTTATTAGCATCAACTTTTGTTAAACCTTCCTCATTACCCATTCTAGATGGAACAAATTTTATAAATATTCCCGAAAGTGCAATAATTAATTTATCAACTGATTTATCAAATAAACAAAATGTTTTAACATCTGGTTCAATAGGTGATTCATTATTAGCATCGACATTTGTTAAACCATCTTCAGCACCGATTCTAACAGGAACTTATTTTTCAGGAATACCCGAAAGTGCAATAATTAATTTATCAACTGATTTATCAAATAAACAAAATGTTTTATCTAATGCAACGTTTTTAGATGCTACATCATCCATTCAAACACAATTAAATGGTAAGCAATCCACATTATCTAATGCTTCTTATTTAGACGCAACTTCTTCAATTCAAACTCAATTAAATGGTAAGCAATCCACATTATCTAATGCAACGTTTTTAGATGCCACATCAAGTATTCAAACTCAATTAAATGGTAAGCAATCCACATTATCAAATGCTTCATTCTTAGATGCAACGTCAAGTATTCAAACTCAATTATCAAATAAACAAAATACATTAACAGCAGGTTCTATTGGAGATACATTATTAACCTCTACTTTTGTTAAACCAACTACTGCGCCAACTCTAACAGGAACATATTTTTCAGGTATTCCAACAACAGCAATTTTATCAGGAGCATTAACTGTTACATCATTAAATTGTACATCTGAAACAGATTCTGGAAATGCAACTTTTGGTTCTATAGCCGAAAAAATAACATCTCAAGGTAATAATGGTACAGCAAATAGTTATACATTAGATTATACAGCCAACACAGCGGTTTATGCACTAACAACTGCACCAACGGCCAATTTCACAATTAGATTAAATGATTGTGGAACTGATACAACAAAAACGATTAATTTTGCAGTGATGTATACAAGTAAATTTTATTGTTCGACTGTTACTGCTTATTCTGATACAGCTACACAAATTACATTAGCATCATCTACGCCTATTTTTGCGGGTGGTGCTCCATCAAGTATTGCTTCTGGTACTGTTATTATACAAACATTTAGTTTGATACGTAGTTTTGCAAGTAATTATGTATTATCAACTTCTTCTGCATTCTATTAATTTAATTTCCTGCATTGTAATAACTTAATACTTGTGCTGCTGTTTGACCGCTCGGAAATATGCGTAATGAATCAATATTGAAAAGACCATAAGCGCTTGGTGTACTAAATTTTGCATTTACAGTGCAAGTATCATATGTATTTGGTGATACAGAACCACTAATATCAGATGCGTTTACACTTGTACCATCAATATAAGCTGTTAAAATACCTGCTACACTTATAGTCAAAGCAATATGATGCCAATTGCCGTCAGCGGTAATTTTTGATGTAGTAAAAGAGCCTTGATTCCCACTTGTAGAATCGGTTTGTATATATCCTTGTGCTCCAAGTTGATTGGTTGAGTAAGCAATACCAAATCCATCAAACGTATTTGCGCTTGACCCAATTGAGAATATATACGCAGTTGAACTGATAGATGCACTACCCAGAATTGTATTACATTTCATCCAGCACATAACAGTAATTCCAGCCGTTCGTGGTACAAAGGAAGGAAAATTTGATGTAATTCCCGAATAAGTTCTATTACCTCCATAAAAACACTGATTTCCTTCTTTCATACCTGTTGTAGTGACCGCAGATGCTGATGATAGAGCCATAGTTGCTGTTGGTTTCGTATCACACGTAACAGTAGTGCTTGATACTTGTGTAGTATTAAATGAAAACCAATAATTAGATATTATAGGTGCTTTAAGCATTCTAATAATACTTTGAGTAGTTGCAATTGTAGAAAACATTATTTATATTATAATAAAATAAATATACAAAAAAATATAAATATATTATAATTATATATGAATCCAAATCCACCTAGAAAAAAGAATTTAAGTTTAAGTTTGGTAAAACCAATTGCTTCTTCTACTTTAGATAAGTTTAAAAGGCTCAATATAGCAGAAGCAGAAGTTGATGCTGAAATTGCTAAATTAGGCGATGTATCTCAATTACACGATGAAGAACCTCAATTAATTCATTTACTTTGTAATTTTGTAGAGAATATTTCAAATGTAAAATTAACAGGTCAAGAAAAGAAAGATTTTGTTGTAAAGAAAATAACATCATTATTACCTGTTTTAAACAATAATATTGATCTCAAATGGATTAATAAAACAATAGATATGTTATGTATAATAGGTTCAGTTAAATCTATTGATACTTCTATAAAAACATTACAAGGTGTAAAAACTGTATGTGGTTTTTTTTCAAAAAATTAATTTCAACATCACAAACTTTATTTAAATCATTTATAAGTAATGAAATACAAAATAGATTACATTATAACTCAATGTCAAATGTGATTATATATTCATTATTACAAAAAACAATACTTACAAAATCAACAATTATTATAATTTTATTATTTATTTAAAATATTTTATTCAAATATATTTTAATTATCTTCAATATCAAAACCCAAAGTAAATGAAAAATCATTATTATTTTGATATAAAGCATTTCCAAACCTATCATTAAGTTGTATTTTTAAACTTGATAGTCTTAATGCTCTATCTCCATTATAGACATATTGTGATAAATTTGAAAATTCGTTTTCAAAATAAACCATACCATTAGAAGCATTAAGAGGAATTTTGAAATTACAAACAGTATTAGAAATATTATTATTATCAACTGATAAATTCATTAAATTAAATATAATATAATTATCAACTGATAATAAATATTGATTTGAAGCTACCATTGAATAAGTATTACCAGTAGCAGAACCACTTGGATATTTATATCCTAAAATATTTGTTGAAAAATTAGTTGGTATGATAGAAAATGTAAGCGGAGCAGTTCCTGTAAGTTTAACTGATATAATATTATTTAAAGTATTTATAGAAAATAAAACAGTAATATTAGTAATTGCAGCAGTCCAAATAGTATTTAAATCATTAATTAGTGTAGATATATTTGTATAATTATTATCAGGTAATGTTTTAGAGTATATAGTGCTGTTATAACTTAATGTAAATGTACTTAATCCGCTTCTAATATTTGTAATATCAATAGGTAATTCTAAAGACTTTAAATATATTTTTTTAATATTGGTGATAGGATTCTGAAATGTAAATAGACAATTAAAAGGAGTAATAGCATAGGATGCGTCTAATGTATCAAAGTGTTTAATTAAAAATGGCATTATTATTAATATATATTTATATTATATTAAAAATTTAAGAAATTATATTTAATGGGTGTAATTATCAACTTTTTGAACTCTGTCTAAACTATAAGCAACACCAGATTCAGTAAAACAATAAACATCAATTTGATAAGCTGCTGCTAATGCTGAAGCATATGTTATTTTTAATCTTTCAGTTCCAGTAAATTTTTGGGAGCCAGTATGCATACCTGTTTGAACGGCTGCTTCAACATCATTACAGAAACTATAACAATATACATTTGCGCCGTTATCAGTAGAACCAAGAGAATTTTCAGTTAAATATCCAGATTGGCAAACATCATTACCAATAATTAATAATGCTTGTGCATTAGTGATAGGAACACCTCCAACTATATTTTTACCTGCTGAATCTAAAATTTCATATTGAGAAACTTGAGTGAATGAAAATAATGAATTTCCTGTTAATCCTGAAACGGGTCTCAAAATAAACATTAATAATTGAACATTTCCAGAAAATGGTGATAAAACAATATCAGAAGATGAATTTCCACTTGGAACTTGGAAAGGGGCATTTCTTACATCATTGAATTTAAAAAATAATTGTTTGTTATTAAATAGACTGTTGGTATATTCTAATACCATACTTTGAGATAAACGTTTAACTTTTGAAACAAGATTAATCGCGGAGATAGTAGCGGCGGGAGTACCAGTTCCAGATGTACATATTGATAATGCATTCATAGTAATTTTAAATTGAATATTATGTTTTTCATTTAAACATAAAGCTGTACATTGTCTGACATAATTCCAAAGAGGTATATAATATACATTTTGTGCCCCTGCTAATGTAGTTCTTTTAGATGTAGATGAATAAAGTCCAGATAAAAGATTATCAGGTAATCTATCTTGTTCATTTAGAAATAGTTGTTGTTGAATAAATTGTTCTTCAGGGTATAATGTCTCAATAGCATCATTTCCTTGTTGACAAACAATATTATTAATCATAAATTGAGCTGGTGTGAACATACCTGAGGTTAATCCAGATAATGTGGAAACAGTAATTGCAATCCATTGTTGTAAAACTTGAGTATTATATTCCTTGTAATCAATCACAACTTGTGAGCCTCCAAAAGTAGGTACTTGAGAACTATTTGAAATAATATATTCAATTTTTGATTCATCGTAATTATCATTATGTTGAAAATCAGGGACATTGTAGCCGTTACGTGTAGTTGAAATATTCATTTATATATTATATGATATATAAAATATTTTTAAGTAAATAAAATTAATATTAAAAAATAAAATTAATTATATGTATATTATTTTTAATTTAAATTTGTTTTATTAATGCGTAATTGTCCATCCAATGCCATTTCGTATTGTTACAGAAAACCCACAGCTTGATATCCAATTTGTCAGTGTCGGATTGTTGGAAACGTAAGGAAAACCAATTGTTACCGTTAGTTTAGAATTGGAACTTTTTGCAATTTGAAGTGGATACGCCCAATAAATCTTTGATCCAATAGTCCAACCGAATCCAGTTGTAAGTGGTCCATTAGTTGAATTGTTCCAAATATTATTTGTTGATGTAATTTGAATAACACTATATCCACTAGTACTTCCAGGAATTATTTGAGCAAGGAAAGTACTGGAAGAATAGACACAATTACTTGCGGTTGATCCTGTGGATGCATTATATGAAGTATCTGGATACACTGTTTGCCCCAAAATAATATTAGTTGAGTTTGATGTTCCATTTGTATTTGAAACAGCATTTGCAGATTGAGTAAAGTAGTTAATATCAAACATTACAGTTTGCATTCCTGACGCTGTTGATGGAGCATTTAGATAAAAAATTTGAAGTGTTCCTGATGTTGCTGATATACTTTGTCCATTATTTTGAGAAGTTGGACCGAGGTATGGCGCTGTAAGTTTATATGAGTAGGGTGCATTTGAACTATCAATCGATGTAACTGTTTGTAAACCCCAACTATAAAAAGTATTTGTAATATTATTTAATGCTGTTTGTGTTAAGGTTGAAATAGGCTTACTAGCATCGGACGTATTATTGACTTGATCCAAACCAACCATTGCAGATGTAATTCCTGAAACAGTACCAGTGAATGTAGGACTTGCAATATTTGCCTTTAAAGCTATCGCAGAATTAAATCCTGTTACCAATCCATCTGCATAAGATTTAGTAGCAACTTGATTGAGATTTGTCGGAATTAATAAATTTCCACTTGTGTCATTACCAATTATTGGAATTGTATTAAATTTTGAATTACCTGAAGAATCAATCGTAAAAGCAGTAGTATTATTCGCTGTGTATGATAATCCATTGGTTTTATCAAGAGTTAGCGTATTTGCACCATTATAAATATTTGTTGTAGCAGGTGTTAATTTTAAACCATTTTTTGTATTAGACCAACCAGTAATATTTAATAAAGTACCAGAAGCATCGCCAGCGATATTGCCATATACAATAGTATTATCCCCTGCTCCAACCATTGAATTAAAACTGTTTACTGTATTATTTGGAATAAATGAAACTGTATTAGCATTAGTTGAATTTCCAACTTGAAAAGTAGATATACTTGATGAACCTGTCGACGTTATTTTATTTTTATTATCGACATAAGATTTGGTTGCTATTTGATTGAGATTTGTCGGAATTAATAAATTTCCACTTGCATCATTACCAATTGTTGGAATTGTATTAAATATTGAAGGACCATTTACTGTTGTATTTCCACTTGTATCATATTTTAATATATTATGAGGATTTCCAGACGTATCTAAAGTTTCAAATATAACATTACTAGAGAAAGTATTTTGTGCTGACCAAGTATTTGCTCTTGATTGAATATCATCTACATATTGTTTTGGTGCTAATTCTCTGCCAACTGTTGGCACTATATAAGTATTTACCAGAGGATTCACTGCTGTATTTATTGTATTACCTGACACATCACTTGCTGAAAATGCACTATTTCCTATAATGTGAGCATTAAGTGTTGACGATGTAATTGAACCAGTGAAATAATTAGTTGTTCCATTCCAGTTGGTATTTCCAGAAGAATCAATCACAAAAGCATTATTATTATTTGCTGAATATGTTAATCCATTGGTTTTATCAAGAGTTAAAGTATTTGAACCATTATAAATATTTGTTGTAGTAGGTGTTAATTTCAAACCATTTTTTGTACTACTCCATCCAGTAATATTTAATAATGTACCAGAAGCATCACCACCAATATTTCCATATACAATAGTATTATCACCTGCTCCAACCATTGAATTAAAACTATTTGCTGTATTATTAGGAATAAATGAAACTGTATTATTATTTGTTGAATTTCCAACTTGAAAAGTTGATATACTTGATGAACCTGTCGATAATATTTTATTTTTATTATCAACATAAGATTTTGTTGCTACTTGATTTTGATTTGTCGGAATTAATAAATTTCCACTTGCATCATTACCAATAGTTGGAAGCAGATTATACAAATTATTTGAGGTATATGTATTTGAAGCAGTAAGATATGGTACATTCTGTAATAATAACTCATCTGCATTAATAGAATTTATAGTTTGTTGAACTACTGTATATAAATCTTGTCCATTTATTGTTACATTATTTGAATCAATTGTTGATGTATTCGCAATACCGTATGTATTATCTCTTGTTTTAAAATTTGACAGCATCTTTTATAATATCTTATATAATAATTATATAAAATTAATTTTCTATTATAATTTATATATAATTATGACAACTCCAACATATAAAACATTGATTGAAAAAAAATATAATGAATTAATTAAAGATGTCGGACAGATTATTAATATTGATAGTGAATTATTACCCGTATTAGACGATGAGGTAAATTGGGTTGAATTGATACAATATATTGAATTTATATTTCCAGATGATAATACATTATTTAATACTGAAGAATTATTTGAATATAAACAAATTTCAATTACAAAAGACCAATTAATTAAATTAGTTCCAATCATTGATAAATATTTACAATTTATGAAAACTATTAAAAAATATATAACAAATAAATAAAAATTATAAAACAATTTTAAAAATAATATAAGATTATTATATAATAATGTTAAATATTAAAGAATTAATTCAATCTCATCAACATAAACATTTAGATAAAATACCCGAGGAAACTGATGCAGTTAATGAACAAAATCAATCAACAGATACAGCAAATACGGACAACTTTCTATCGTTCTTAGAAAATGATAAATTTGTTTCAAAGTCAAATTTTGAGAGAGAACAGGAAATGACAGATAAACAGAAAAAAGAATATTTAAAAGATAAAGAAAAGCAAGAAAGAAAACAAAAACAAGAATTAAGAGAACAAGAAAGAATAGAAACAAAATCAAAAAAAGATGAAGAGGCAAGAAATAAAAAACTTGAAAAGGATAAAAAAAAAGATGAGAATAATATTTTTAGTGAAAAAGGTTCAGAATTATATGGTAAAGATAAATTACAAATTATTTCTAAAATAAATCAATATAAATTATTATTTCCAGAGATCAAACAATTAAAAGATTTGAAAATTAAATCAAATTGTTCTATTGAAGAATTATATAAATATTTAAATGAATGTGAGGCCCTTGTTGAAACTGATACATTAGAATCCTTTTTAACTGATTCAGTTGTTTCGGCAATAAAAATGGTAGAAAATGTATCTGTAAGGACTAGATATAATATTAGTGGTTTAAGTGCTTTATTAAGAAAGAATCCACAATTTACTAAATTATCAAAACAATTATATCTGAAATATAAGGTATTTAGTGCTGTTCCAGTTGAATTTCAAATGTTAATGTTAGTTTCAACAACTGCGTGGATATGTCTGGAAAAAAATAAAAATTCATCTGATTATAATATTGATGCTCCAATAGATCCTAAATTATTTGATGAATTGGAATTAGTATAAATTTAATTATTTTTTAATTTTTAATATATATAACTATAATATATATATTCAATCAATGGTCCAAACAATGGCTCAACATCCCAATCCTAATAAAACGTCTAAATCAAAAAAGAGAAGATTTAATTTTATTAAAGCTGTAGGTATGGTTACTAAACCGCTTTCACATACTTTTAATAAAATCGTAAATACACAATTAAGCGTTGAAAAAGGATTAGCACATACTTTATCTACTAATTTTTTACCAATCCTTATAGCAGGAGTTGCTGGATTATATTTACTTAATAAAAAATAATTAATTATAAATACAATAATATTTTTTTATATAATCATTATATATATAATTAAAATGTCCTATTCTTATTCATCTTTAATGCCTAAAATGTCAAATAACATTGCAAAAGCGGGTTTATCGGCTGGTTATGCTTACGCGCTCGACAAATATGTTTTAGGAGAACCTGTAAATTCTCGTTCAATGATTTTTGCAGGTGTAGTTTTTGGAGGTATGTTATTCGAGGAATCTGTAGGTATGTTATTACAACCTATATTACCAATGCCTAATTTTATATCAAAAAATTCAGTTATTTCAGGTAAAAAATTAACTAACCGAATTTTTGAAACTCTTGGTACAACTGGGGCAGTCTTTGTTTTTAACAAATATTTATTAAGAAATGATATATATAGAGACGAAGTATTAAAACGTATGGCAGTTATTGCAGCCTCAGATATTGGTGCAGTTGTAACCTTAAATTTAGTCAATACTACTAGTAAAGTATTTTAAATTTAAATTTGAATGCGTTTGTTTTCAAAAAATATATTATATAATTAATATAATATAGAACAATTAAATTTAATGACATATATTGAACTTTTAGAAAAAGATTTATCATTTGGTAATAATCAAGAAAATTTATTATTAGATTTATTGAAAACTAATTTTAACACCAATATAATTAAATCAAATATAAAAAATAGTTGGTATGATTATTACTGTGAAAATAATTATTATGAATTGAAAAGTAGAAAATTTAATTTAAATAAATATCCAACGACTATGATTGGTGCGAATAAAATTATGAAAGCATCTGAAGTAAAAGCGGATGTATATTTTATATTTAATTTTGTAGATAAAGTTGGATATATTAAATATGACCCAATACTATTTAATACATTTGAAATTAAAAATGGTGGAAGATTTGACAGAGGAAGAATTGAATTAAATAAATATTATTATATTCCAGTCAAGCATTTAATTATAATGTAATTTGTAAATTAATATTTTTTTATTTTGAAATTTATCTTATATAGATGAATTTAATAATTTTCTTTAAAAGAATGAAATTTTTATTAAGATTATATTGGTTTTCAATTTTTAAATATATAACTAATATATATAATAAATGTCTTTTACGTATCAAATCAAAATAACTTTTAAAACCTTAGAACAATTAACACATTTTTTAATAGATAAAAATATTCTAGCGGATACTAATGATGGTGTTGATATTATTCAACCAAAACAAAAGAACCCTAATGAAAAAAGAGGTTCAAAAACTTATTTATTACACCAAAGAGCAAAAGATTATAAATTAATTAATCCAACTATTCCATATAAACAATGTTTAAAAAATATTGGAAAATATAATAACATATAAATATATAGAATATGAATTTTAGTTTGATTAATAATATTATTGTTCTTTGTGCAAAAAGAAGAAGTGGAAAAAGTATTTTATTGAGGTATTTAGTAAAAAAATCTGAAAAACAATTTAGTAAAATATTTGTTATTTGTCCTACTGAAGATATAAATAAATTTTATCAAAAAGATGAATTTATACCAAAACAAAATATTTTTAAGGAATATAATGAAGAATGGGTAGAAACTTTATTAAATTCAATGGCGAAGGTTAATGAAGGTTTAACAGAAGGTGTAGATAATGATAAAGCAAAAAAAGTGTTATTAATATTAGATGATTGTGGGTCTGACAGTAATTTTCATCAATTACAAACTCTTAAAAAATTATTTACTAGAGGACGGCATTGTTTTATTTCAGTTATTATTACTGCTCAATATCCTAATCAGATATCACCTGTTGGAAGAACAAATTGTGATTATATATTAGTAGGTCAATTGAATGAAGAATCAATTAAATTAATTTCAGATGAATACAGACGGTTATTAACTCAACAAGAATTTATTAAAATGTATGAAGAATTTACAACAGATTTTCAATTTTTATTAATAAATAATAATTCTACAAAATCAAAAGATTTAAATGAAATATATAAAACAATTAAAACACCAGAAAAATATATATAAATATAATTTTAATTTTTTTTCTTATATAGATATATATTAATACAAAATATGGCTGAAGAAATAAATCAACGTAGAGAAGCAGTAATTTCAAAAGCTGCTGATAACAATAAAGAAAGTGTATTTCACTTACCTATTAAGAATACATTAGGTCTTGATAATCTAAAAGCAAAAGCTGTTTTAAAAGCATACGCCCTCCAACATCCTTCTGAATATACTAAAGCAAGAGCTGAGGCATATTCGACAATTGTTGAGACTATGGTTGAAACTAATTATGAAATTATTTGGAATTTATTAAAATCTGGGGTTATTAGTGATTCTAAAACTATTTTTAATGATGTACCTGAGTTAAGTATTTGGAGTCCTTGTCTTCAAGATGCTGAAATAGCAAAACTAGCAACAGGTTATTCTGAACAAATATTAGATTTGTTTGATGGTATTTTTGAGAAAATATGTCCATCCGACTATAAATCAATGGCTGAAGATAAATTAACTAATATTGCTAAATTAGATTTAATCAGTAAATAGAATATATTATAAAATTTAGAGTAATATTTTTTTGACATTTTAATATATAAACAAATATATTAAATTATGAACATTTTCAATTATAGAAAACCTAAAGAACCAAAAGTTATGGGAGAATCAATAAATAATAGTATAAAACCTAATGAAAAACTATTACTTGTTCCTCTTGATGAAAAAGAGGTAAAACCTAAAAGAGCTAATCTTGGATTTATTGATGTATTAACAAGAAGTGAAAGAGTATCTGTATTTAAACCATCTCATTATTCTAATGATTTAAATCCTTTATTAAAATCTGAATCTACATCAAAATTAAATACTCCAATTTCAAATCATTTAAATTATGGTTTTGATATTAAAGGAACTCATTTACATCCTCATCGAACAAATAATGCTTCTAAATCTTATGATATATTTAATTACGTTCTTCCAAAAGGAAAAGGTCCTCGATATGAATTAACTGCAATTAATATGGCTGCAAAATCAATTGAAGAGGCTGTGGAATTAAAACAAAATGACGAAAAATTATCTAGTGGTAAATTAGTTGCGAGAGAATTATTGGAAAAGAGAAAAGCTAAACAAATAGAATTACGTAGGGGTTTTGAAGAGTCAAAAGATGGTGATAGAGATGATGATAATTATAATGATGGATTCGGTGATAATAATAATGAATCAGATGATAATGCTGCTATTCCATTAGGTAATATTTTTGGTCAGAAACAGGCTCAATCAGTTGAAGAATTGCAAGCTGAATTATTAGGAGTTATGGTTAGTTCAAGAATAACCTTTAATCAAAAAAGGACAGAAGTAATAAAAATGATTAATGATTCTCAATTCCTGACACCAGGACAACAAAAATTAATGATTAGAGAATATACTGAAAATATAAACAATAGAGAAAGATGGGAAGAAGAAGATAAAGAAATTGAGAAAAAAGAATCAGAAGAAAAAGATATAATTATTAGAGGTAGGTCTGGAAAATCTGTAAAATTTTCAAAAGATTTGAATACAGAAGCTATGACAATGTTAAGATCTTCAAATTACAATGATTTTAAGGAGGAGGATTATAATGAGAATAGAAGCAAAATAAATGCACTCATTGCTAAATATAAGATTGACGCCAAACAAAAAGCTGATGTAGAATTTCACTATATTCAAATAATGCAACAATTCCAAAATGATGCAGAAGAGAGAAAACATATAGTAGATATCCAAAATAAAAAAATAAGTGAAATTATACCTGATGCAGCAATAGATGAAATAATAGATACAAATAATATTAATTTATCAGATTTACATAAATTAATAACAGAATTGAAAGAAACTATTAATATTGATGATGATGTTGATGAAGAAGAAGAAGAAAAAGTGGAAATATTTCCGCAGTTAAATGGACATTATAATTTACAAAAAGCATCAGTCTCAGAAATTGAAGAAAGAATTAAATATTTTGATGAATTATATAAGTCCTTAAATCTACTAAGAAAATATAATAAAAAATCAGATAAACTAAAATCAAAAGTAGAAATCCAAGAGTTGAAGAAAATGTTAAGTACTACTGATAAGCAATATACAGACGGTATAAAAGAATTCCGTACAAATATTAATAAATATTTTGGTTCTTTTGAAGAAATTCCTAAAACTTTTAGAATAACAGGTAAATCAGGTATAAATGCTATTAGAGCAAAATTTAATGCTTTGAAATCAAAATCTACAATTATTGATACTGTAGAGATGGAGGCTTAATAAATTAAAATTCTATTGGAAATTTACCGTGTTCTACTATTATTGAATTATTAGGCTTTACTTCTATTTCTTTAGTCTCATTTTTAACACCTTTTGGTCTTCCTCTTGATTTTTTAGACATTTTACATATTCTCAATTCTTTTTCAATTTTAACATTTAAATTCATTTATATATAATTATATAATATATATAAATTTCTAAAATTAAACGAACCTCTAAAATTATTTAATAATTATATTCTATAAATTCACCATCAATTGAATTTAAATTATTTATTTTACATTCAGGATAATAACCCTCATATCTTAATTCACCTAATCCTAAACCAGTTTTTATTTTATCATTTATATTAATATCTAATAATACACCATCAGTTCTAATATATTTTATATTGTCTTTATATTTAAGAAATATATCGGACATTGTTTTTCTACTTATTGCTAATATGAAAGGACTAATACGTGCCATTCTATATTTATATATATTTGTTGTTTTGACAGTTTTAATTAATAGCATATCATCATTAGATACACAAGGTCTCATTTCAACTATTTCATAATCTTTGGAAATAGTTTTTGATTCTGTATCCGTACTTAAATATATTTTCTTTTTATTTATTTCACAAAACGAACCCCAAAGTATATTTAATATCATTTTAATATATGGACTGATTTTCTTTTGTTTTAAATCATATAAATAATCAACATATTGTGAAAATACTTCATTAAAAGTTATTAATTTATCTCTTGAATACCATAAGAAATTATAATCTCCATCTTCTATCAATTCAATTCTTAATCCGAGTTCTCTTGCTTGTTCTAATGATATATGAGTATAATGATTATATTTTGTAAATCTATACAATCTATTAATATTTTCATCTTTGGATTGCTCAACTCTTGCTCTATAAATTCCAAATGTAAAATATTTTAGATTATTGAAATCTTCTGAAGTCATTATTTTAAATTCACCTTGTTTAATTGGTAATTTATTAGTTGATTTCATTATTGATGGATATAAAGAATTAATATCATATTTATAAAGAGTTCCTTGATTTTCTTTTATACATCCGGCTAAAGCACCTAATGAACTATATTTTATCCATTTGTGTTCTAAATCTGTTAATTCTTGCGGTTCAACTAAAAATAAACTACATTTATTAAAAAATGTTTTTGCTGTATCTATAATTGTACCAGTTCTATAGAAATTAATTTGTCCTTTTGATGCTATTTTGATTTTATTAAATTCTTCAATCATAATATCATATTCATCTTTTAAACTTTGTTGTAATCCTGCTTCAATTTTTTTATTTGATACAAAACCTCTATTTACAAGAATATAAGGAGAATTATAATCATTCATTATTTTATATCTTTCTTGGTCTAATAATAATCTTTCTTGAATTCCATCATAACAAAATTTAAATATTCTATCATATAATAATAATGTTTTATCTTCTTTTCTAGATTTAGTTCTTTTATTATTGATGATATAATTTATTGTTATATGTTCATCTTTCAAAATTAAATTTATTTGTTTATTTGAAATAACTTTGCTTTGATATTGATAATCACCAGAAATATTAATTGCGAATCCTTTTATTTCTTTTTCTATTTTTGGGATAAAGTTAAGAGGGATTTTTGCTGATGCTCCAACATTACAAAAACGTTTTAAATCATTTGGTGTTTTCCAAGGATTACGAGACATTAATATATAATCTAAACAATTATACAAACAATTATTATTTCTATAATCTGCTCCCATAATTGCCTGTGGTTGAGGTTCAATATCTTCCTCTTCATTCTGTTCTACTTCAATTTTGTTATCAATGATTAAATATAAAACAAATTTATTAAAATTTAATTGCTCTTTTGTTTGAATAGTTCCATTATAACTTGGATCAAATAATTCAACATCTGAACCTATATCACTAAATTGAGAACTTCTCCAACTCATAGCATCATAAAATAATGAACTTGTAATTTTTCCACTTATTCCTTTTTCTTCAAGATATTCAGACATTTGATTGGTTATTAATCTTATTTCTTCCTTTGTGAATTTCTTATCTTTAAACATAAAAGACATTACATCTGAACCTTTATATTTTAAATTATCATAATAATGCGCTTCAGGTTCAGTTCCACTAAATATTTTTAATTTCTTTACTAATTTATGATATCTTGATTTTTTATAGCCTTTTGCTTTAAAATGCTTTTTGAATTTTTTATCATTCTGTTTTAATCTTAAAATATCATCTTTCAAATTATCATTCCATTTCTCAATTTCAATAGGTTTTTGTTTGTATTGATTATTTGGTTCTTCTGCTATTGGTCTTTCATCTGGATGAGCTTGATAATAAGTTTCTAATTCTTGTTCCATTTTTAATATAAAATCAGGTTTTGTCATTGTTATTAATAATATATATTTATATAATTATTTTCTTAAGTGTAATTTTATTAATTATTTAAAATATATTAAATTTATTAAAAATTAATTCCTCTATATATTTTTAATTAATTTATAAAACTATTATATAAAATGAATAATAACAGTATCGGTGATTTTATTAAAAATGAAGTGAAAAATAAAAAGACTGAACTC
>Ga0316221_1002262_pt1 | contig 17621 bp, 16 predicted proteins | sample TBH18007metaG_FD_206003 | JGI IMG/M metagenome (GOLD analysis project Ga0316221, IMG submission 206003) | Freshwater microbial communities from Trout Bog Lake, Wisconsin, USA - TBH18007 | ecosystem: Environmental > Aquatic > Freshwater > Lake > Hypolimnion/Profundal zone | place: USA: Wisconsin... | reverse complement strand
ATTTAATTACCTCTTCTTAAAGCACCTGGAGCTAATTCAAGGGCAGCATTTGATTTAGCTAAAGCATTCTTTATGTAAGTTCTGATCCTGTGCTCTTTTTCTTTTACTAATCCTGGCGAATCTTTTGGCTCAGGTGCATTGGCATCAACAATTTTTTGAATCTCTTCGCCACCGATATTTGTGCCCTTTAATGCGTTTGCAATATCTCCAGTAATTGCAGTTTTTAAAGTGTCATAAGTTTTATTTGTTTCAGTGGCAGTACCGGGTTGAGTTACAAGCGAACTAGCTAACCCACCTATAAAAGGAATTTCTTTAGTAGGATCGTGCCTTCTCATGTAACCCTCTCCTCCTCCAGCTTTTGCTAAATCGTACATTTGAGAATGAATTCCATGCAATTGTCCTAAAATCTGATCAGCTTGTGATGCATTTTGATAAGCCTCTAAAGCTTTTGGATAATTAGCCTTATCTTGATCAGATCCATATTGAAGACTTTTAATTTTATCCAAAGCATTTGGAGCTAAGATAGTGTCTTCTTCTTCTTTTGGTTTTTGTTGATTATGACTAGCCTTTTGTTGACCTTGGATATTTTGATTTTGTTGTCTTTGTTGAATTGCTTTTTGTCCTGCTGGTCCAGGAGTCTGCGGAATATAACCACGCTCAAGATCTGTTTTTAATTTTCCAGCAACTCCAAAATGTGCAAGGGCATCCATATTAAATTTTGCAGCGGAAGCGTCGGCATTTGCTTTTGCTTGAGCGGTTCCAAGTCTTGCGGCAGTTTGTTGAATTTGATTAGCTAGTTGTTTTTCTCCAGAAGCAAGAGTCAAATTATTCGCAATATTTTTATCGTGATAAAGTGTCTCATAAGCATGCCAAACATTATTTTTATTTGTGATATTATCTTGTTGTGCTTGTGCTGCTTGTGAAATTTGACTTTTAAGAAAATCCATTGCATGAGCACCTGATCCACCAATGCCTCCTAAAAGCATCCCAATTGCATTTGTAACTTTTTGAGCAGTATTTTGATTGTCCCAATAAGCATTGGCGGTTCTAGGATTTGAATTTACATAATCCTCATAATCTTTTGCATGTTTTGCAACTTCTGCAACATTCTTATCTTGATCAATTTTATATTGTTGAAATTGAGCATCTCTTTTTGCTAAATCTTCTGCGTTTAATTGAGCTTTACCAGCCTCAACTTGTGCATTTTCTCCTATGCCTGCAACACCCTGTTTAACCATTTCGCCAGAACCTTGAGGAATTGTGCTGGTATTGCTTACAGCACTAACTTGATTTTGATTTTCTGGGATTACTTGACTTGTTTCTCGTGGAACAATTTCAGGACCTTTATCCGTTGTTGGAGCATCATCATCAGAAGAAACGTCTTCTGAACCATCAGCATACATGTGACGCTTAATTTTACCACCCTTGGCTAACTTTTCTTTTTTATTATCTTCATTTTCATATTTAGACATATTTAATTTTTTCAAAGCTTCTTTTTGAATAGGTGAAATCTTGCTAGTTAAAATTGTGATAGTATGACCATGATCTCTATGCTTAAGAGTTACGGTCCCTTTATCTTCTGCTGATTTTTCAAATTTAGATAAGTCTAAAAAGTTCATCGATTAATCCTTTTTCGGTTTTTTCATGTGTTTAGCTACCGACTTCATTACAAACTTACGCTCTTTATTTGGACTTCCCCTGTTTTCTCTATCAATCACAACTCCCCCATCATCAAGAGTTGTTGGAATAGTATCATTTTTAAGAGAATCACCTTTTACTTTTGCTTTTCCCTTAAAGATAACACCCATTTTAGTTGGATCAGCACCCTGTTTAACTTTTTCAACTTCACTTGGATTTAAATATCTTTCATTAGGACTAACCATCGCTGGGACTTTACCTCCAGCAGCAAGATAAGCTGCAACATGCCCATTAGGTCCCTCCATGGCTTGGCCTCCGGTATAATAACCATTGCCACCATTAGCTATATCTTCTTCAGCTTTTTGATTGTCTGCCATTTCTTGGCCTTTATCGCCTATTGATTGAATAGCATTTGAGAAGTTTTCATTTGCTGCCTGCTCTAATGGTTGAGCATTATTAGAAGCTTGCTGAATTTGAGGAGCACCACTATTTTGAACAGGTGTAAATTGAGGTTGTCCCATGTTTGTAGAAACATTACCACCATCAGCATATTTTTTTGTGTGTCTTAATGAATGAGCATTCATTTCAGCCAGCATTAAGTGATCTCCATCTTTTCCGACTTCGCCACCTTTTTCAAATTTAAATAAGCTTGCAATTCCATTAGCTAAACCAGGAGCAGCATCTGCTATTGATCCAATAATATTAGTATTTGCCGCTTGATTGGCTTGAGCGGTTTGGGAATTTACATTATTAATGTTCGATTGCATTCCAACATTAGCATTGTTGTAAGCAGTGTTTGCGCCTTGTAAAATATTCTGTTCATTTTGTTGTTGAGTTCCAAGATTTGAAACTGCTTGACCAGCTTGACCAACTTGATTTGCAGATAACCCTGCTAAATTTTGTTGAGCCGCAATTTGTTGATTAGCTTCTTGAGTAGCTGCCTGTCCTACAGCTTGTTGCTGAGTCGCTGCACCCTGCTGAGCAGCTTGTCTAGCCATTTCACCAACATTACCAGCAGCACCTCGCTGCCCGGCCATTAGCGCCGCTTGATTATTAACATTTTGATTTGTTGTTTGAGCCAACTGAGCTAATGCAGGATTTGGCCCCTGTCCTTGAGTCATTGCTAATTCTTGCGCGGCAACTGCGTTCTGGTTAGCTACCGCATTTTGAGTTTGAGGTGTTAATGTATTAGCTAAACCTATTTGAGCATTTATTGCATTATTAGCACCTGTATAGGCATTTGCTAACTGACTTTGATTAGTACCAGACTGTATATTTGCATTACCTGCCTGAAATGTGTTTCCTGCCCCTATAGCATTCGCTATTCCACCAGCATTTGTTTGATTCGCTCCATTCGTTTGTCCAGTTGGATTAATAGTAGGTGAAGTTGAATTCGTGGCAATACCACCGTCATCAAAATATTTCCTAATCGGCTTTATATGCCCACCTTTTGCAAATTTTGGACGACTCATTTTTAAATTAAACTTTTGAATCTTTTTAATATCCACGAAAACCCCTTAATTTGTACCGGCAGTATTTTCTGCGCGGATCGGTCTGTAACCTCTCATAACGCCAACTACACAAGTCAATGCGCTTAAAGTAAATCCTGATCCTGCATTAACGCCTAATGATGGATCATAAACCTCACTAATTGCAATCTGAAAAGACTGACATATTTGAGTAGATTGTTGAATTCTCCATTGTTCCAAAATAACTTGACCACCATATGGAGTTGTTTGACCATATAGTTGATCAGATCCATATGACCCCGTGTAATTAGTTGGTTGAATAACAGCCTGTTCATATAATGGACCGTAATCATAACCTAATTGAACATTTAATAGATGAGGACTTTCATAATTACCAATTAATAGGAATTCCCAAAGTCTTTGATATCCAGATATTCCACCTAATTGTATCCAACTTGTGGTGAAGCTTAATAGTACAGGAGTAGAAATATCTAAATAAATTCCTGGAGATTCTTGCACGATCTGTCCATAAGGATTTAAATAAGTGTGCAATCCTTGATAAAGAGTCGATGATATTGCTGGAGTATTTGTGAAAGTGCCCCATTGATTATATAAATAATCGTACATCACTGTAATTCCGGTATTCATAGTAAATCTTACTTGAGTTGTACCAGGTATTACAGTTGCAGAAGTTACAGTGTTACCTAAAACATATTTTTCAACTCCCATACCAATATATGATGGTTGAAGCGACCTAGACAATAACCATATACCTTTGTCCGACTGAAACATTATACCATTATCAGTTAAAACAACACTGTTAGGATTAGCACATCCTACAGTTGAGCTAATATAAATAGGCTGAGAATAATTATTACCAGCACCAGTATTGTCCGGACCAGAACCGTTGACATAATAAATTGCATCCTTTTTAAAAATTACTAATTCTGTGTCCATTGGAGCTAGTGCCGTAATGGAACCAGTAGAGCCTTGCGCTCCAATTGTTGGAGCTACATAATAAGTAAATAGATCGCTAAACTCTACTCCAGTGCCATTGATGACTTGTTTTGAATACCACAACATGTAAGGATCTTCAGCATCAACAATCCAAAGTCTATCATCGAACATCGAACAAACTGAAAAGCTAGGAGCCGCAACATCTTCAACAACTCCTCCAGTAGTGTAAATTAAACTATTTCCTTGAATAGCAGAATCCGCCTGAGTATCGACGAAAGTAATATAATCTACTGATGTATTATTTAGAGTAGGACTCGAAACTGAAGTAACTTCATAATATTCTTGAAATGCTGTACTCCAGCGATAAAGCTTAATTATAACTTTATTTGTGTTTTTATATGTAAGCCTTATGGTTGGAATATAAATAGTATTTGTACTACTTGAAGTTGTTGTCAAAATCCCAACGGGAATTGATGGCGCACTAAATTGCTGGTTACCTTGACCATCCATCCAATAGTAAATAGCTTGATAATAATATTGTTGAGCTGTGATGCTACCGGAACCTGTAGCAGTTGTTACTTCTACAGCATCAGGCCATAAATGGAATTGATGTTCGACTGGTTTTACTCCATCAAACATCCATGGAAATCCAGCACCCATATGAAGAATATTTCCGGTCTCAGCAGTCGGAGCAGGAGAATTAAAAGTAAAAACACTTAGGTTAATACCAGTCTGTGTATATAAAGGAACTGTATTAGATGAACCTTGAGTTTTATTTGTACCAACATTGGAACCAAGTGGACCTACTGGGTTTGCAATGCTAGCTAAAAAGTCCTTAAATAAATAGCCAATTTGTAAAACAGCATTTGCACCAGAATACGAAATATTGATTTGAGGTAAAATTTGATTAATCGCATAACCACCACCATTCGAATAAGCAAGTTTTCCAATTATGTTACCAGAAGAATCAATTAAGAAATATGTCGGCTGATAAGCGCTTCCATAAACCGCAAGCATGTAACTTTTATTAGTAGAAGGAATATAAATAGCCTTACTACCTAAACCTACACTTCTTAAAATTATGGAAGGTGTCCCAATTGTTGCAGATATAGTGCAACTATTAGTAGAAATATAATCAGTGCGAAGGCTGGAGTCATATCCATATTTATTACTTACCTCATAGAAAACATTCATTAAACCATTATTTACTGTAGTGGTTAAACCATTAAATAATGTTACTGAACTTACTACAGTTGTAGACGTTAAATATGGAGTTAGATTCTGATCATATGCTGTGGTTTTAATAGTATTTGTCGATAAGGTATAAAATGTAACCCAAACACGAAATGAAATATTATCCCAAGCTAATGATATTAAGTCAGCACTTTGAGAACCAATTGTTACTATATACCCAATTACCAACGAAGAGCTGATAGAACAAATTCTAACTGCTCCTCCGATATCAGAACCATTCCATGCAAGAAATAAAATTTCTGGTGTTTGAATATCTATTACCCCATCGTAAGCCGCACTAATGCTTGAAACCTGAGATGATATTGTAACTGGAGATAATGGACTTGATGGGTTTGCGTAAGGAATAGCGATATATCTTAAAGTTGGAGTACCGGATACATCAGAAATAAATGTGATTATGAAATAACTACCTAGACAAAATACTCTAGACATTGTCGCACTTACATCAGTTGCAGAAGTTATTTTAACAAAAGGAACGATAGTCCCACCTGTAGATGAATCATTTATTTGATAATACGAATTTCCATCAGAATCTAACCATGTAGAACAGACTAAACCATTTGGAGCTATCACAGAATCTACAGTAGTCTGTCCAGTGGCTCTTCTAACTAATGGCTTTACATTCAAACTCATTGGCTGAATATATCCTGAATTAATAGTCTTTTGAGTATCTTCAGAATAAAGATTAAATGAGTTAGTACCTAGAGAAACTAGATTACCTGAATAAGTAGTTACTGTCGCAGAATTAGGAATAGTTGTTACTAATTCATAACCATTTCTTTTTTTTAGTTGCCCTTGAGTTGAGAAAACAGAATTTTCAAGCTGTAAAAATTGACCAGAAGGAACCTGATAAGGATCTGTCTTAGTATTCAAACCTTCTTGGAAATTAACTGTAACAACTTGTGGTTGAATCGACATTTTATCCTTAAATCTTAATGATGTAATTTACATAAATATTTAATGGTCTTGTCTCACTGCCGCCAGTAGATTGAGTTGCATTTGTAGATGGATCATTGCTTCCTGTGCTATCTCCTGGAAGCCATGCCGAGCCAGCTCCAGATAATCCTTTTCCAGTATGACTATGACTTTGAATTTGATAATATTGTAAAGAACCAACATTGTTGCCAGAATTACCTCCAAACCCGCTTGGGATCCTTGATGTTTTATCTGGATCATTTGCGCTTACACCAGATACACCCCTAAGAAATTGGCCTCTCAAATCTGGGACATTAAAGTGAGTTACATCAGCAGTTCCATAAGCTGTTCCAATCGCTGAAAACAAAGTAGGATAAGAACTTCTCAAATATGAAGTTCCATCACATATTAAATATCCAGTTGGTGCAGAAGTACCTCCGAATGCAGAAATAACACCTGAAGGAACTAAAAGAGCTATAACTGAAGCAGCTAACTGAGCTGTCGTTATTGTATTATTTGCAATCTGTGTTGCTGTTATACCTTGCGAAGGCACTCCAATCACATTAGAGGCAATTGTAATAGTAGAATTATCTACAGTGTAAGGAGCCGTGATATTTCCAGAATTATCAAGTGTCATTATTTGTTGTGCTGGTGGTAAGGCTGGCAATACTAAGGAATATTGAGAAGCAATTGCAGCTGGAGGTTGTAATTGAACACCATAAGAAGTCGATGAAACGTCAGGTCTAATTGTAACTAGGCCAATGTCGAAATTTGCAGGAGTTGCAGAACTCGCACCTTGTTTCCAAGTAAATGTTCCTCCCGAATATGATTCTCCAGGAATGCTTGCCGCTGAAACATTCACAGCACCAGCTTTAGTTATTGGAATTGTGTTTCCCGCACCGTCATTATAAAATAGATCGGTAACTCCTCCTCCAGACTGTGGAGCGGTATAAAGTCTTGTAGGAACAGTCGATAAAGCTGGAGCTGAAAAGTCCACGCCGGCTACATTTGTTGGATCATTGTTTTGAAAGTTTAAATTTGTATTAATATTTAAACCTAATGGTGTGATCAAAACTCCTGAACCAGGTGTATGATTATGCCCATCAACGATATTTAAAGAGCTGTTTAAATTGTTAGCATAATCAGGCCCCGGATCTACTCCTGGCACCGGTACCGGTAGAGACATATTAGGAGAAACTATTACATTACTCATTTAAAATACCCAAAGCGAAATTGTTGCATTCGCATTGGCCTCCAAAGTTAAAGTTGTGTTATTTAAAGGCTGTGTTCGCTTGATCTCACAAAAAGAATTATTATCAATAACAATCCATCCATTCATTTGTTTAGATAAATAATGATTAAAAGTGTTTGGAGTATTAGCAATTAATTCAATTTCATTAATGATTAATCCTTGAGTAAGATTTAATGAAATTAAAGGATTTAAAACTGAGGACCATTGCTTCTGCATAAGCATTGATGATTGATCATTTGTTTTAAATATATTCAATAAACCCATTAGTATCCAAACCCTCCGCCGGCTCCCCAACCTCCGGTTCCATTGCCATAAAGACCACCACCGAAATTAGGATCACCTAGCATTGATCGAGAATTAGTCATTGTATTTGGTTGACCTACATCTCTATTTGCCGCTTCAGTTTCAATTCTAATCATCATGTCAGCTTTTCTCTGCATTAACTCTGCAGCTTGATCAAACTTCTGCTGTTTAGCTAATGATTTTGCTGCGACATCTAACACAACATATTCATGCCATCCTGAATAAGAGTAAGGAAGCATGTCAGTATCTAAAAGCAATTGTTTTGCAATTGGGACATACCAAAGTCTTAAATATTGCCCGCTATTTATTGGCAAAATCTCTATTGATGAACCCATCTCACGATATTGAAATTGAGCGTATTGTCCTGCCACATTATTAGATGCTGCACCCAGCATTAGATTATATTTGTTGCGATCAGCAATATTAAATCTAGACATTGAAACCCAGCCAGTTGCATTACTTAGCTTAGCACCATATGAGTTTAAATCCATTCCATAAACTTTAAAACACGCAAGAGCTGGAGTTCCTAAAGGATCAGGAATTCCATTTGTGTTTAAATAATTGGTTCCATCAGGCAATGGATAGAATTGTTGACCTGCTGTTTGAAAGACTTGTAATGGTGCCAAGAAATAATCTTCACCAAACTTAGTCACTAATAAACCGTACAATTCAGCTGCACTTTGATTTATTTCAATATTCCACTCATCATTAGTAACAAAATTAGATTTCAACATGTCCGCTCTTAGGCGTGATTGATATCTCAAATACCCAAGATTAATTTGCCCAGGAGCACATGGAGTTATTGAATTAGGCTGGCTCGGTGTAAATTGCGTTGGCGCCGTTGGAGCAGTTGCACCAACTTGATAAAAATAATTAGTTCCAATACTGACAGTTGGATCAACATAATAATTAATTCCAGGACTAGAAATTGTAGTGAAGTTAATTCCATCTGTACTTCTTTTAATAACGTAAGAAGTCGCACCAGCAACTAAATTCCAAGTCAGTAAATTCTGACCATTCCCAGTCTGTAAAATTACATTAGAAACATAAGCCATTAAGACACCTCGTTATTTGGGCGGCATATAATTTCACCGCCCATAGATGACCTTAAATTATAATCCTATATTGCTTGGGCTAAATTTAGCATCAACATAGAAACTCATTCCAATTACTGATCCATTAGCTGGAGCGGTAGCAACTGGCACTTGACCAGAAGAAGGAATTCCTAAGAATTGTACTAAGATCCATCCTCCAGTATGCGGAGAACCACCCATTGGCATTGGAGCTATACTTAAATTAGGATCTCCAATAACTTCAGTCGTTAGAATGTTTGAAACACCTGGAGCATGAACGGAACCTGTGCTTTTACCAAAACCAGTTGCTTTAGCTACAAAGCTTTGTCCTACAGCAGGAGTTAAACCAGCAGGAAGGCCAACGCCTTGCCAATCTTGCAAGTTATTATCATTTACTGTTAAAGCAAATGTGAATCCTGTATTTAAAGGAGAAACACCATCCATTGGAATTCCAGCAAGCTGAGGAACTACTGTGCTTGTCGTTACAACTGTAACAGTAGTTGTTCCAGATGCCGTGAAACTCATTACTCCATTAATACCTGAAGGTAAGTTTTGAATAGTTAAAACTAAGTCTGCACCGATTGTTGCTGCGGTATCATTTGTAAAAATTGATTGTTGAACATAGTGAAGACCTGGAGTTCCGTAAGGAGCAGCAAGACCTAATGATGGAGCTGATCCAACACCTGAAACACTAAACCAAATTACGAAAGTATTTCCATAAGAATCATAAAGAACAAAATATTTAGAAGCTAATGATCCAGAAGAATCAGCAACAGGAGCGATTGTTGCCGTACCAGCCGCGGCAGCTCCAACAGAAGTAATAATGTAAGGACTTCCAACAGTAAGTGCTGCGTCAGTAGCATCTATATTAATAGAATTACCAGCAATTGGTGATACTGCACCTGAAAACCCACCAAGATATCTGTTGTAATTTGATTTTAAATTAATCCATGCATAACCAGCCGCAGGATTTGGACCAACAGGAGTTGCAGAAGTATGCATATAAACTTGTCTTACTCCCTGCCCTTTTAATGCTCTTTGTCCAAGACCATTACCATTTGTAGAATCGACTACAAAATTACAATCTATTAAAACAGGTTGAGATGCGAATGAATAAAGACGACCGCCGTTATTGCCTAAAGCATTAGCCATATGAACTCCTCATATACCACATTGTTTTTGTCCAGATCGCTGTGGTCGCTAGTCTGAGACACAAGAGAAAAGTTCCCTTATATATATGTCATGTTGTTTCAGATTAATAAGATTTGTTTATCTATTTAAGAAATTAAGAAAAATTAACAGAAAAAGACCCGCCTGACTGTCATCAGGAGGGCCTTTTAATTTTAATGTGTAGTGGTGTCCATTACTGTGGTAATAACACTACTGCGTTGGCCCCTGGAGCGTTACAACTTAAATTAATATAGCCGCCCACGCGGATTTCAACTGCATCTTGCCCAGCTATTGGGAACCCAAGCATGTCATAGAAACCAGGAAACGTGAGGAATTGCGGTATCTTACCTAAGCTTCTCAATTTCCATGTTTTCATTGTGAGAATGTATGCAGTTTGTGATTGACAATTTTTGTCCTGTATGATTGAAATCTCACCATTTGCAGTTGGTAGAACCAATGCCTTAAAGCTGATTTCAACTTCTTCATTAACTTTTGCTCTGATCATTTGATATTGACCTTGACCAGTCAGATTCTTAACCAAGGTTTGGTAAGAAACTGGATTGATAAAGATAACATCTGGGTCACCAGCCTCAGACGATTGAGCAGCCAATTGGTTAGTCGCGTCAATTAGACAATCTTGAATTGATTCTGCAGTTCCTACAAAACGAAGACCTGCTAATTTAGTCGGAGATACATATCTGTTTTGAGTGAAGAATGAATCGTTAGATGCTGGAGCAGTAGAAGGGATCCATGCGCCAAGACCTGCGATACAAAGCATGTTTGCAGAATTCAAGCCATTTGTGCTGAATAATGTATCACCAGCACGTCCTAAATAAGGGAATGAGCTTGACCATCCTGTAGGAGTACCAGCAGCACCTTGTTGATTTGGAGATACTGTGATTGTCCCAGCACCTGTATCAACGGCGATTACATAACCAAGGTTTGCACCTGTAGATTGTGTTGCAGTAGATCCAGAAATTGAGAATGCATTCAACGCCATGTTAACAGAGAATTGGTAAACCATTCCCAAGTTATCAAGTGTGATTACACCAGAAGAAATTGAACCAGAACCTAAACCATAAGTTCCACGAACTCCCGATCCATCACTAAACATTTGGAATGCGATGTCATTCGCAGCACCCATGTAAAGAGATTTCACGTTCATTTTTGCTGCAGGCATGAATGCTCCGATGTTTTGAGCAGATGCACGCAAGAATTGGTTTTGGATAGATCCAACACGATAGATGTTAACTGTAGTTAACAAGAACGATGCTATAGCTGGAGCAGTTTGATAAGATTGAGCAGTTCCAAGGTTAGCAGAACCACCACCACCAACGTCATACAACACTGGAATTGGAAAGTTCAAACCACCAAGACCCATTTCGGTCTCGTCTTTATCAACCATTGAAAGAAATCTGTTTTTGTTAAATACCAGGTCCTTCATTACCCAAGCATCATCGCTATAAAGCTGCTTTAGGACTTGTAAGTTATCCTGACTATTTGAATAGGCTATTGCCGTATTTGCTGGAGTTCCCATTTATTACCTCTGTAGTTTTGCCGCTTGCACTCTTCTGATAGCTTCCTGAATTTGTTCAGATTCGCTCATTAAGTGAAACGGTTTTGACGCCGCTGCTGTTTTAGGAGTGGTCGTCATTGTTTGTGTGATGGTTTTAGTTTGAGTCTTTGGAGGCCCCATCACTTTAGCATCTAAAGTTTTGTTTTTTAATTTACTAACCGAAGCAAATCTCTCTGCCCTTTTATAAAGAGCGTCCTCTATTTCCTTCGCCGCTTGTTCAGCAGTTAGCTCGATTCCATCTTCTTCAAACGAATCATTCACATGCTGGAGAACAATGTCCTCAGCACCTAAATCTTTAATCGTTGAGAATTCCGGATTTTCACTAACTATTTTTTTAATCTCTTGCTTCCATAAAACTTGATTAGCTTTATAGTCAGCAACTTCTCTTTCTTCTTGTGCCTTTTTAATATTGGCAATTTCTTCTTCTAATTTTCTAGCCCTCTGCTCGGCAGGATCTAGAGCATTCTGCTTGTCTAGCTCATACTTAACCATTTCGTCATAAGACAATCCAAGATCCTCAGTCGCTGAATAGTCTTTTGCAGCAATTTTAGCCTGAAGCTGATCAAATTTTTCAGCCTTAGCAAGCTTGTCTGCTAGTTCCTTTTCTCTGCGAATGAGCATCTGCTCTTTTTGTCTTTGTGCTTGTTCTTTACGAGCAAGCGCACTGACTTTAGGCGATAAAGTAACAGTCTCTTCCGTGGCTGTCTCTTCTGTTTGAACCTCTGTTTTAGGTTCTGGTCTAACTATAGGACTTCCGGTCACTGTAGTTGTTCCTTTAGTATCGTAACCAATAAACTCCTTACTAGGTAAGTCGAATTGATTGGGTTCTGCTAAAGCACGTCCTACTTGAGGTGCCTCTATTGTTTCCGTTGTAAATGCCATTTTATTCTCCTTGGTTTATTTCTACTTATTAAACTTGAACATTAGATGTTGGTGCCACAGAAGCTTGTGGCGGTTGTACGGCTAACTGACCTTGCGTAGGTGCCATAGGTTGAGGTGGTGGAGGCATTGATTTTTGTTTAAGCACTTGCACAGCAGAGAAATAGTCATGAAGAAGCGCCATCTTTTCTTCTTCAAGGTCTGTGACTTTGTATTTATTAATGGTTTGTACGGTTAGAGTTGTTGCTAAATCGGTTGGATCAAGAATAAATGCATCAGGTGGTGAATATCCTTTTTCTCCATCTTCGATAATTGCATCGAGATCATGTAAAATACGCTCTTCTAAAGCTACTGCTAATTGATCAGATTGTTCAAGGTCTGGGAAATTAGACATCCGACGGAATTCTTGTTTATCAATTTCACCCGCAGCAAGCATTTCTGATAATTTAGCTTGTCGTCCAGCAGGATCTCTAGGCAATGATGATTCATCAAAGCATTGAATAACGTGAGTATCTTTTAACATTCCAACGCATTTAGGAAGTTCTACTTCACGAGTACCATCTTTTGATGGATACACTGTTAAATATTTTCCAGTCTCTTCGGCAATCTCTGCCGCAGCATCAATCATTTTATAAGCAAGACCATTATAGAAGTTCTGATACCGTTTTTCTAAAGCTGCAAATCTAGCCGTTTGAAGATCATTCGACTCTCTAATCGCCTCACCAGAATTCAATCCCTCAGATTTCTTTGCTGCCGCTGACATAGCTGATACGCCACTTATTTGATAAGCAGTTTCTATCAGCCATTTAATATAATCATAAATTTCTTGGTTATTAGAAGTAGCATTTATAAACTGAGGTGACTCAGCCATTGTTTTGACTTTAATAATACTGCCGACATTATTATTAAATGATGTTTCTAAAACTTTGGAAAGTTCTGAGATGATAATCCTTGGCACTCCAAACATTTCAATTGCTTGTGATGCGATAATTAACATCTTATAAATTTCCATCTGACATGGAAAAAGAATCTCGGCCATACCTTGAGAAAACCAGCCCACTGTATTTTGATTGTAATCTATTTTTTCAAATGGGAAATAATCTTTAGTCCAAGGTTCATCTAATAAGACACCTTCAGAACAAACAATAACATGTCTTCCATCTTTTGCTTTTTTCCCACTAGGAAGATGCCATCCTTCTGAAACTATAATCTGATCTGAAATTGTATCTGTAGATTGAGGAGAATTATCTACAGTTCCACCTTGAGAAGACATAATCTTATCTTCTTCCTTAGGCATCATATCTGCTAATATGCCTCTATCGCATAACTTAGTATGAATAAGAGCGCGGGGATTACGATAATATCCATCATTGAAATCAACTAGCAATTCAGTTTCTAAAGTCCGTTCTAATTCGACTTTGTCGTCTTTTTTAATAATTTTAATTAAGCCGTTCCCAAGCATCGCACAATCTCTGAATGCTTCAGATCCTAATTCATAGGCTTTTGTCCTGTAAAACTCACCCATGATAAAAGAATTCATTTCTTTAGAAATCTTACGCTCTTTGTAATGTCCAGCATCAGTTAAGAATACAGGTCTAGGTTTATCTTGAGTAACAAGTGATGTGAGCGTATCAATGCATGAATAAACCACATTAGCAGTTGGTCTACCCATTGGCATTTGTGATGAATTGTCAAGAGTAGATGTAGAGGCAAGGTAGTTATATAGAGGCTTACCGGAAAACAAACGAGAGTATAATGAAGCTTGTCTAATTCTAGCTGAGTGAAAGTTCTTTAGAAAAGCAGTTGTTGAAAGTAATTGAGCACACAATTCTTTTTCATCTTTTGCAAGCCACCATTGATAATAATTATTTTCCTTAGTCTTAGTCTTTTTATCACGAGGATCAACAATCTTATCCTTTGGCTTTACAACTTCGATTGGCTCAACTTTCCAATTCATTAGATAGCTCCATCAGGAAACATTTTGTTGGCTAGCTCTTCATCACTTAACTTTAAAGTGCTAATCAAATCTTTGATCTTCTCAGTTGCTTCATGATTAATTGGCTCTTCTGGTTTATGCGAATATTTATGCATTGGATGAATAACTTGAGATGGTTTACCATCAAATGAAATATCGTGTTCTAAGGATTTAAACTTAGTAACACCAGCAGATTTAAGAGCATCAATTAATGCAATAGTCTCTTGTAAGTTCACAATTACATCGCATCGAAATATTTGTTGATACGAGCCATTGCTTTTTTAAGCTGATGAATATCTTGAGAAGATTCATGCTCTCCCATTTCCTCTGGACTAGCTTCACCTTCTTCTGGCTCACCTAAAGTTTCGTCTACTTCTTTGGCCATTTTATCGTCCCAAGCTTCATTTGGATCAACCGCAAGTTGTCCAGCATAATCCATATCAGGACGAAGGTCTGCACCACCTTCTTCTTTTTTCTTAGCGCGAATCATCTTTGAAAGTGTTTTTCCATCAAACATATTAACCTCTATTTTTGTTTAAGCATTGAAGAACGCATGCTTCTATTGAAGACATGACCTTCTTATGGTCTTTAGAATGAATTGACTCCATTAATTCTTTACCGAGCATGTCATGAATTTCATGATCAACATCATGATCACCATCATGGTCTAGCTCTTCAGCATTCTCGACTTCATTAACCTCACCACCATGAGCTAAACCTTGTATCTTTGGTTTAGGCATAGATCTCAATTCACCTAATACTCTATGATGTTCTGACTTAGCCTTTTCTACATCTCCATTATGTTCTAATTCTCGTCCTGCCATTGATTGTCTTGCACCAATCGCGGCATGAGGATATTTTTTAGATTCTTCACGAGTAAATTCTTTATCTACAGGTTCATGAACTCCTTTGACTTCTCCACCATCAGCTAAGCATGTCTCGCATTCTTCTATTTCTCCACCATGTCCATTTTTATGATGTTCTGCTTTTCTCTTAACAGAATATGCAATCGCTACTGCCTGTTTTTGTGGCTTACCTGCATGTATCTCTGCCTTAATGTTCTTTTTAAAAGCGGCTGGACTCTTTTTATGAATTAGAGGCATCGTGCTCCTCTGGCTCTTTGGCCATGATCATGTCAATTAATGCCATTAAAGCTTGCATAGCCTTTTTATGGTCTTGTGATTCCACTGCATGCATTAGCTCTTCAATCATCTTTTCTTTGATTTCTTCGTCTTCGCTAAAACCATAACGAGATTCTCCGGCTTGTTTCCGAAGTTTAGCTGGTTGTCTAGATTTTAGAAAAGGCAATGCACTCATGCACTTGTCTAGCTGTTACAGATTAATCCCAGCTATGCCAAGGATCACGACCTTGATTATCCTTTTGCCAATGAATTCCATTGATTCCATCTTTTTGTGCTTGTTCGCGCTTGATATTTTCCATGATGGACTGCTTGTGAAGATCTTCTTGTTCTTTGATGTATTCCATTGTCCCAGGAATTAAAGCTTTTTTAGCTGGAGTGCTTGCAAACTGATATCCATTAAACCACCCGTAAAGCATGGCATCGCATCTATGATTTGGTAATGAAGGATGTTCTTTTTTAGGATAGACAATTTTATCACCTGATGTTTTCCAAACTAAGGCCATCATTTCATCTATAAGATCCGTTTCACTCTGATGTATTTTCACTCGGCCTTGAATCAAATCACCATTAAGTATTTCGATATGATCTACTTTTCCAAGCTTATCAGCATATTCGAAATAGATATTTGATCTCATGGTCATGGTTTCAACACCTTGCTTATTGGCACCGTCTATGATTACGCTATTGCATGGATATTTTGGATCATTTAAGAATTCTAGAAGCTTCTTTTCTACCATGTCGAAAGTCATATGTTTTGCAGCATATGTTTTTAGGACGTAAAAGGTTGGATCATTATCGTGATAGGCGCTCAATACTATAGCCGTGTCATCTTCCCATCCTAAGTCACATGAAAGAATATGATGCCATCCTTTCGAATGAGGAAATGGAAGGTCTCGAAATAGATTCCTGTCATGATTAAATTTATACACAAGTTTGTCGGTTTCAATTACCCATTCGTTTAAGTACCACTGCCTAAATTGTGGGGTTTCCATGTATAGAGGTCTATTTGTTAGGATCTCATCTAATTGTTTTTGCCAATTGATATGCGGATTTTGATGAGCAGACCATTTATGAACGGACCATCCTGGCTCTTTTCCATTAGTAATATCGAAAAATAGACCTTGAGTTAAGTTTGAACTTGTGCCGAACAAGCAAGTTGTTCCTTCTTCATCGGCCATTGCTGGACCTAAGATATCATAAACCAAGTGAGCTAGATTTATTGTGTAAAGTGAAGACTCATCAATGCAGGCAAGCTTATATTTCTTACCCAGAAGTTTATTCATTTCATCTTCTGATGAGTCCACTCCTGTGATTCTAATTACTGATCCGTTAGGGAATGTGCAATCTAGGGAGGTGTTATTGAAGTGAATATTAAGTTTAAATCTCCTGTCGATTATCTTAAGTATATCTTTCATGATTATATCAAGCGCTGATTGTCTGGTTAAGCCGATAAAAAGGCAGTTTGATTTAGGATATTTTAATGCGGTCTCAACCATATAAAGACCAGCTGTGAAAGATTTTGCAGCTCGTCTAGTACAATGAGCAGCTTTTAGCCTTGATGAATCATCTATGAATTTGCGTTGTTCTGGGAATGAGGCCTGAACAACTTCTTTAAGATATTTGTCACCTTGATTTAGGCTTTTATCTAAAAACTTCTGAAGTAATTCTCTATGACTTATTTCCATCGTTCAATCTTCTTTGGGCTTCCAATACCAACATTTCATCTGGAATCTTTTCTAATACTAATTGAGCTTGATCTCTTTGGTCTAAATATTGTTTTCCTAACCAAATAAGCATTGCCACATTTCCTTTATTTGCGGATTCAAATTGCATTTTCCTAAGACTCATTTTTAGACTAGACCTCCCTTTGTCTAATTCTGCCGAAAAACGATTAGTAATCGTCTCGTCAGTACATCCAAAGAACGATGCTATTTCTTTTACTTTACAACCCAGCGCAGCGAGCTTTTCCACTGATTTAGGATCTATATCTAATAATGGTCTACCCATTGTTTAATCCT
>Ga0316221_1002261_pt1 | contig 17626 bp, 17 predicted proteins | sample TBH18007metaG_FD_206003 | JGI IMG/M metagenome (GOLD analysis project Ga0316221, IMG submission 206003) | Freshwater microbial communities from Trout Bog Lake, Wisconsin, USA - TBH18007 | ecosystem: Environmental > Aquatic > Freshwater > Lake > Hypolimnion/Profundal zone | place: USA: Wisconsin... | reverse complement strand
CATCTAACCCTGAAGTTTAACTAGGACCTCCACGCTGACCCTTTTCCTAAAAAACACTGAAGTCCAAGTCGAAGCAGTACCCTTCATTAATCTTTTGCTGTGTTTTGAAGGATTTTAGCCGAGCGTGACAAGCTGGTTTAACTGCTATAGGTATACAAATAATTTCATTCAATTCTATTCACTGTGCTCATCAATCCTTTTCATTGATTTTGTCTGATCTGTTCGACAATTAAGAGGTATCAGGCTCAAATCACAATCATTTTCGATGGAATGTAAGGGTGGTCCGGACAGGTCTGCTCGAGGAGTCGGCTCTGCGGAGGGTCCTGATGTTTAACGAAGTCGCGTTGATAAGAACCTTATAGCCTTATTCTTGACTTAAGGGACTTCCTTACTCAGCTCCATGGCTGCTTTTGCTCTGAGTCGCTATCCACGGGTCTTGCTTGTTGACAATACCGTGAACAGATATCGATCAAATCCCAAAAAGCAGTCTTCACAACACTCATTGAGTATCTTGGACTTATTTGGTCGATGGTTCGAAACGAGGGTGCGGTTCGCATCTTGGCAATTGATGAAATGCAGTGTTGGGTTCGCCGGGTTACTGAATGACATCGCCCTCGTTAAATGTGCAAGGGTCTGGGTTACTTGATAAATGGGCCCATTGATGGCGATTGAGTGCGGACAGTGAATCTGACTCACGCATGAATGAAAGTTTCTTGTAATGTGGGTTCATGTTTCATAAAGCGATATAGGTGATAAGAAAACCAGCGATTAAGTGATTCTCAAAGTGTGGTGGGTTAGCTAGTAATCTTAACACTCCTAGAACTCTATGAGATTTTAAAATGCTCGTAGGAGCATCATTTGGGGTATGCTGTTTCACAAGATCAGTAGCACAGCTTATTTACTGAAACTACGTACCGATATTCTTTCGCGTATGCATCCATTTTAATAGGCTAATCTTATAAATATCAGAGGTTTTGGTCGGTCACAAAGCAACACCAGACAACAAAATAAAACATCAGGAGAAGATCATGGCCGTTAACTTTACTGAAGCCACGAACGCACTGGAACTGTGTCGATTTGCTTATAAGATGTATGCACAGTCGGTGGAATTCCCATTTGATCCTTTCTTCGAAGCCGATCTGGCAGATCACTCCGGTATATCAACGCGATCACGAATGATGAGTCATATCCATGACGAACTTCGTACCCCAAAAGCAGATGCTCAGACGCGTGAGTTAGATCCGATTGAATACAGATTAGATGTTGTTCCAAATCCTCAAAACAGCACCATATATCGGGGTGATACTGATAACACTTATCTGCTATTCACACCTGGAACCTGGGATAAGAAGATAGGACAGTACAATGGTTACGACATCAAGGGTCAGATAATCCAGGGTGGTACTGTCTCAGGTGGCACGGCCGCCTGCTCTTATTTTCAGGGCGGTACCGGTCAACGGTCAACCATCCAAATAGACTGTGGATGTCTTGGATGGGTGCTGCTATCCATGATTCCGCTACGAGCACTGTTTACATTACCTTTCGTGGAAGTAGAAGTGGTAATGGTGTACGTTCCTTGGCGTTTGCTCAATTATTCAGTAAAGGAAATCCAGATTGGATTACTGATATGAATCATTTGAAGACATCGACAGTGCATGAGGTTGCCGTTGGAGATGTCAACAAAGAAGTCAAACTCTCAGCTGGATTCTGGAAGGCCTATGTCCATTCCAGGAAGTCACTTGAAGCCGCCTATAAGGATGTATCCAGAGGTCGCTCTGTTAAACGTATTGTGATTACGGGTCATAGTTTGGGTGGCGCTTTGGCGCAATGCGCGTACATAGACTTTTCTTGTGGTCAGATGCGCAAAAATTTAGGTCTTGATGGGGCAAATGTTGAACTTTCCTGTTATCCCATGTCCGCGCCGCCGGTCTGTTCTGGTCTTACCACCCAACATTGGATCAGTCGTCATGCCGATGTTGCCAACGTTCATCACTATTACTGCCCTTACGATGCCGTTCACGCCAGTCCCTTGGTGAAATCAGGAGGGGCAACTAAGGGCAATGTGTTTATAAATTTTCTAACGCATCCGACAACGACGACCTACCACATTGGGAGTGAGATTGCGCTTGATTCAACGACTACATTTCCAGACGCCCACGAGCCCTATGATCTATGGAAAGCCATGTGGAAAGAAATTAGCCAGCCACAACCTGCTGATTTCTGGCAGGAGGTGCTGCTCGACCTTAAGAAGAGCGAAGTATCACCAACCAACAAGTTTGATACCGTCCAAAAAGACCAGCTTTTGAAAGCGTTGGTAGACAGTTTTGATTTTGAACAGTTTATGAAGAGAGCTCGCGACTGGGCGGATGGCATCTCCAAAAAAGTAGAAAAAGATGCGGCTCTTTTGATTTTGAACAGTTTATGAAGAGAGCTCGCGACTGGGCGGATGGCATCTCCAAAAAAGTAGAAAAAGATGCGGCTCTGTCTGCCATTAAATCCATCTCGCTGGCGTATTCAAATGAAGCTTATCTTGACGTCAGTAATAATGAACTGCACACACAAGACCGACTGTCCATTAGGAAAACCCTCAGTGATGTTAAACGGTCGACTGGCAGTGATACAGCAAAATGTGTCTATCACACACTCACCGTTGCGACTGAAATGCAGCGGTTTCTTCGTACTAATAACGCGTTTTCTCCTACGAAATATGAGACCAATCAAACCCGAAGAGTTGGACAATTCAAAATCAGATAGTCATATCGGCTTGAACCATGATTAACGATGCTGAGTGTTGCTTTCCCTTCGGAAAACAGTCGATCACATGGGATGCAGTCTAGATAGATACGGTTCTATTCTTCACAGTTTTTTTTGGGTATGCCGAACGAGTAGGTGGCTACCTAAACATACAAAGAGACAGAGGAGCGTCATCGGTTCAACTTCAAAAGGAATGGGTAGCAGGACGATGGCAGTGAATAGTCCAGCACCTAAAGCAATGAGGGTTAACCCAGCCCTATGTTGCAAAGGGCTACTGTAATGGAATCCTGAGCGTCCAATCAACCATTCAATATACCCATCGATAGCGCAAGGGATCCAGAGGCTTAGGATCATGGGCAGGAGTTTAATGAGAGAAAGGCTTCGAATGATCACCCGAAATGATACGAGAAAGAGTCCTTCTGCTAGTTGAGGTCCCATCTGAGTCCAAAGTTCTTCTTTATAGTGACGAGTAGCACCGATTGATTCGAGATAGTGGGCTAACGCGTCCATGAGTCGATAACTCTGGACGAAGAGTTGCTCTGAGTTCTCCGCTCCGAATAGGCTACTGATTACTCGTTGATCCTCTTCTACCCATCTTTGCCCAACTATAGGCCATATCATCGGTATCATATTCATAACGATAATGCCGATGACACACCATACGGCAACTTCCATCGAATTCTTATGGTTCATGTCGGCTTCAGAATAGGGATACGTCCTTTATAGAAGGCCCCACCCGAGAGTTTTGCTATGAATTCCAAGTCCGGTAGTTGGCCGAGCAGTGCGGTTGGAAACAAGGTGGTTTCTTCCTGAATTAATCGTTCGCCTAAATTACTTGTATAGAAGACAGGATTGGCACCCTGAGTGGTGGTGCCCTGAGTCCGCATGATGTATTGAACCTGTGTAAGTGGGAGTTGCTCTGTGATGTATTTCTGGGTTTCGGTATCCAAGACACGCAGGGCAATGAGGTTATTGACGTTACCAAGGATCTGTCGTGCCTTGGCTTCTGATCCTGTTCTTGCTACGAAATCAGCGAAGGTTTGTGTGGCAATCGTCATCCGAATACCCGCGCCGCGACCTTTATTCAATAACTGGATACACGGGTCATTGATCACCTCGGCGGCTTCATCTACAAACAGATTTACCGGTCGTTTCAAGGTCCCATAGTTGTATCGATCACCTGCAACCGAGGCTAGATCAGAAAGCAGTATGGATCCTATTGCGCTTCCAACTAGACTGTCCGAGAGTGAATCAAGCCCGATATAGGCTACCTGACCTAGCTGAATGATGCGTGCGGAGTCTGTGACGCGTCGATCATCACCTTCGGTTTCAATGTCGGGCGATAAGAGCGCGCCCAAAGAGCCAGAAGTCAGCATATTCATGATGGGTAATAAAGAGGCTACCATCTTGCTGAAGTGGGTACGATCGTGTTCGAACATGGACAGTAAGCCTTCAATATCGCGATTTGGATGCTGCTCCTGAACACGCTCTCGGTAAAACCGCAGCATGGCTTTCGCACGGGACTCCTGATCTTTTCTTTTGTTAGGTGCCATTCTTAGGGCCCAACCATGCCCTAGAGTTTCGTTGAAATGCTGTTCAAGACTCTTCACGACCAGTGCGGCAGGACCCCCCTCCAGATATCTTCGTAATTTACTGAGTGTTGGACGTTCGTGAATAGATAAAAGCCCTTGTACGATGTTATCAATGGATTTCTGTCCAAAGGCTTTAAAGGGATCATTCATATGTTCTGATGGCATGATCTGGGCGATACGGCTTGCTATCTCAGACGATCTATTGAAGTTACGTAAAGGATCTAGCCTGACACTGTGATCAGGAAATCCCGGATGAAAGTATACAAATCGTTCAGGATGCCCTACCCACTCACAAGCCCTCTGTGCGGTTTCTTTAAGATCTTTATCGCCTTTGGGATCGATGATGATGACTGCTTCGTTTCGAAGTACGGCTTGGGTGATCAAAAGATCGAATGTACGCGTTTTTCCAGACCCCGTGGTTCCTACAATGAGGAGATGTCCTTCTGTATGGGATATGGGTTGAATCAGTTCTTTTTCAAAGGGACTCATCCCATGAATCCAATTGGCTCCCATGCGTTCACCCCATTTTGGTTGCATGGGTAGTGCGTCTAATTTCATCAAGTCATAGACCGATTGCGCCTCATGGCGAGTCCATGGAAACCCATACCCTAGCCAGAGGGCATTTGGCGTCCGACTGGTTTTGCGATCTAAATCCGAAATACTCAAGAACGCCTTTGGGAATCCACGCAATCGTTGTTTTCGTCGATGTCTTTTATAGGCGGAAACCGAACGCCAAAGCCCTAATAAAACCAATAAAACACATTGAATCCTGGCCCATATTGCAATCTGTCCACCTGTTTTCAGATATGAGATCGTGTTGAATGCCCCTAAAAACCAAACGAAAGCCGCGATTAATTCGTGGTTTTTTCGCCAAGGTGCATAGTCTGCCATGCCATTAAAGGGATCTTGAATCGACAATCAGTTTCAGTTGACGAATCGGTTTAGCTAAGGAAGATTTGAGGAACAGTCCTTTTTCTCCTTTATGAACGCGTACCTTGATATACGGTGACATGACATCGTAATCCAGTGCGTCGTTTTGATGCAGAAGGTGGATGATATCTTGAGGTTCCATCACCAGATGTCGTGCAGTATTAGGATGGGGTATCCACAATCGATCACCAACCCATTTAAGACCGCAATCTTTGCCTTTTTCAATCAATACAATCAGAAACGTCTTGAGTGATTCTGGCAGTGAGACTTCTGAGGTTTCCGGGATGGTAGGATCTGAGCATGTGTCTGATTCTGCTTCTGCTTTAGGAGGTTCAGCGTCTTGTGGAGGCATGCTAGGGGTAGAACGTTTACGACGCTTGACCGTTTTTACTGTGTTCTCATTAGCTTCATGTTCATGATGCTTTTGGTCTTGATCAGATGCTTCATGGGCTTGACTATCAAGAGCCAGAATTTTCCTTAAGGCTTCGAACTTATCGGCTTGGGGATGTGTTTTAGCATTGCCTTCATAAACTGGAATCTGCGTTGACTCAGGTTCTAGCCGATGTGCGCTCCAAATATATTGGGCCGTCACATCCATGGGGCCAAATTCGCCCAGCATTTTTTGCATAGACTCGAAGATCTGCATGTTATGTGATGAAAGGAAATCTAGGGTATCGCTCGAGATGATTTTGGCGCTTAACCACAAGGCGCCAATTTTTCGAGTCTGACTCGATGTCGATTTGGTGGGTTCAAAACGGTATTCATCTAAATCGTGGGTCAGAAGCCAGTCATACAGGCTCGTACTGTAAGGATTCCAATGGAGTGTTTGATCCAAGGAGGTCACATGGTAATCGATAAAGACACCACTCAATTCATAGATGAGCGTCGCTATAACGAGACTGGATCGCCACTCGATATCAAGATCTTTTCGTATGGCCGGAGCTTCATGTAAGGCATAAAGATGCGACTCGGCATTCCTAAGAACGCGTAAGGCGCGAAGCAGTCCTTGTCTGACTAAGAGTGTTCTAGGTGCGTTGACTGGATTCGCTATGGCCGGCAGCAAATGGCCGTATTCGAAATAAGGGCCTATCACCGATAAAATCAACGCTTCATAGCGATCCTGATCGAGACCGAGTTGTTGCTGCAGTCGGTGAATTTCCTTCTCGTGCATTTGATGTAATTGACTGATGTCGAGACGTGGGATGAGTGCCCCTTCGAATAGGCTGTCATTCGGCACATAAGTAACCGTGACAACAGTAGGTGAGCAGCGTGATTTAAATAACCAGTTAATCATGGCTCAACATGATGGCCTAGTTCGATTGAATCTTCTGTTGGAAAGGGTGCTACAGATGAGCCTTTTTTATAAGCGTTCTCTGATTCAATTAGTACTAGTGTTAGAGGTTTTCATGGGATAAACCGATGTCGATTTATCAGATCCTCCTCTATGTATTGATTGTGATGGCGTGTAGTTGTTCGATCCATTCGAGGTCAATCCCTGAATCAGAAGCCACCTTGATCCTCAATACATTGTCTTCAAAATCCATCAGTGAAAAAGCCGTATCGATTATGGCCATCGAGTCACCCTGGAGCGATCAAGACACAGTCTATGAATCGAATGGTGTCTCCTTTCACCTAAATACTGATGGGCAAGTGTCGACACAATACTAAACAAATCATAGGCTTATTAGGGGATTCAAGCGACAAAAATACTAGGCAAACTCAAGCTCCTGGAGTATGTTCATCCGCCCTGAACTTTCTAAGAGCGCACGTATGACACAGAATATTATGGTGATTGAGGACGATCCTTTCATCCGGCAAGCACTCTGCTACTCATTAAGGCAGGATGCGTATGAAGCCACTGAGTTTGCTGTTGGACACACTGCTTTATCATCCATACTCGAACATAGGCCCGATCTTGTGATTCTTGATATCGGTCTTCCTGATATGAATGGATTCACGTTTCTAAGACACCTCAGGCAAGAACACGGTATCTCAACCCCTGTGATAGTTTTGAGTGCCCGCGAGAGTGAAAGTGATCGAGTGGCTGCTCTTGAATTGGGTGCTGACGACTATGTTGTAAAACCCTATAGTTGCAGGGAACTTATAGCCCGTATTCGCACGGTGTTGCGCCGATCGCAAGGTCCTAAAACGCCTGTTCATAAGCTGAATTCTCAAACGAATAGTCCTTTTCGCGTGTATGAAGATAAAAAACAAATCTTTTACCATGGCGTCAAACTAGAACTTCCACGATTTGAATTTCGACTCCTTTTGGTATTTATCAAGCACGAAGGCATTGTACTGAGTCGTGATCGATTGCTGGACCTTGCTTGGTATGACCGAAACGATCCTTATGAGCGTTCTGTCGATACCATCGTAGGCCGCCTACGCATTAAGTTAAAGGCCATCAATCCCGAGTATGACCCCATTGTGACTTATCCTTATGAAGGCTATGCCTTGGTTTTGGAGTCGTCATCATGCCCAAAATAAGGTTCGTTCAAGTACTCTATACCGCCATACTACTGATCCTCGGGCTGATTGTTTGGTTGGTGTGTCAACGCTATGAGGAAATTCCACGCCAAGTTGAGCGGTCGAGAGCGGAGTTCTTCGAAACTTCAGTGCAGTCTGTCTTGAGGCTTATTGAGTGGGAAATAGAAGCGGGGGTCGTTCCTCTGGATCATTTCGAAGATCATATTCGAAGGCTAGGTTGGCCTCTTCCTCTATACACCAGCCAATCTAAAGGTACTCGTCGTGATCAATCCTATCTCAGAATTATTGATTCCCAGGGGCGCGTGATCTTCGATGAGGATTCGAACTTGATCGGCACCGATTTATCAGACAATCAGATAGTGCAAACAAGTTTGAAGGGTCAATGCGTCCGAGATGTATCTATGAGAGAGGGAAATACCTTCACATCAGTACTGTGTCCATTGCGTGTAAAGGGCCATGTAGTTGCTTTGATCGGTTTGGGTAAATCCAACCATGACATTCAACCACTGATCCACGAGTCACAAAGGAATCTCGTGATGGTAGGAGTCGCCGTATCCTTAACAGTCTTGATGTTGGGGATTCTTGCCATACTCTTTTTCCTTAAACCGATTGAGCTTTGGTTAAGTTATGTGAAACAGTTACGCCGTTACCAGTATCCCGATCATGAACCTATTAGACGGCGTCACTATGGAAGAATCGCTCCCCTACTTGATCGGGTTTATGAAGCCGTAGCGGGCCGTCAGTACATCATGAGTTATGTGCAACATATGACGCATGAATTTAAAACCCCGCTGACCGCGATTAGACATTACGCTGAGCTTATCGAAGCACCCATTCCGAAAGAAGATCTCGATCGGTTTCTGAATCTGATCCATCACAACATCGAACGTATGGATGATCTAATCCGAAGACTCTTGGCATTAGCCGATCTGGAGCAATTAGCGCAGTTAGGTAAAACGAGTGTAGTGGATCTAAGAGCACTCGTTGAAACAGCTATCAAGCATGTCCAAGGCTTGGCCCTAAGATCAGATATTGCCATTAAGGTGTTTTATGAAGATGAGATGAATGTCAAAGGAGACCCTTTTTACCTTGATCTCGCTCTAGTGAATCTCCTTAAGAATGCAATCGAATTTTCTAGTGCAGGCGATACCATCAAAGTTTTTTTTCATCAAGATAAGGGTCGATGTACCGTCGTCATTCAAGATCAGGGCCCAGGTATTCCTGCCTATGCAAAAGATCAGGTATTTGACCGTTTTTTTACTTTAGAGCGTCCGGATGGCCTTAGCAAAGGTTCAGGCATTGGACTTTCCTTGGTGCGTGAAATTGTAGAACTGCACCACGGCACCATTACACTCCAAAATGGGGATCAGGGTGCTCTGGCCTCCCTATGCTTACCCATGTGTTCATAACAATTCACACCGCTGTGACAACAATTCACACAGAAATCATCCGGCGTTCATAAGATTCTGGGACACTTCGTTTACGTTTACGGAGTGTCTATGATGAATCTATTAATCAACACGTTACAAGCAAAGCAAGGCGCACTGACTCACGATCATAGTTCTGTTGTTAGACCATCTCGAGAAAGAGGGTCAGATTGCAGTGCCTTTCTGCATGCAGCTCCAAGTAAGACCCTTTTAGAGTATCTCTCCAGGTATCACCCTGGAGAGAAAGACCTTATGCATTATGTCATCCTTGTCAGTGTCCTCTTGAGCTTGATGTTGGGATTGTCTTCTAGACCGTCGTTAGCTATTGAATTCCACTCAATCACAAATCACGATCAGAAGCTAAAAGACATTCATGCTCAGCCACTTAAGCTGAAGGGCACGCTATGGGAGGAAGTAGGGAACAAACACCAGATCGACCCCTTTCTTCTATACGCCGTTGCGCTTATTGAGTCATCAAAAATCAATAAGGGGAAAGCCACGCCCTGGCCTCTAGCGCTTAATCATCGTGGCCAAAGTCTGTATCCAGAATCATCCGATGTGGCTATGTTCCATATTAAGCAACACCTTGCTCAAGGGGACCGATCGATCGATATCGGGCTGATGCAAATCAATCTGAGATGGCATGGTCATCGTGTCCAACGGATTGAAGATCTTTTAGACCCTGCCATTAATCTCAATCTGGGTGCTGAAATTATGTCGGCTTCTATCGCTAGTGCGCCTAGTGACCTCATGTTAGGCATCGGGCGCTATCACTCATGGAATGATCGAGATTCGGCTATTCGATACGGACAAAAAGTGGTCGCCTTATCGAATCGGTTGAAAACCACTACGCTCAGTGAAATGGAGGATTTATGAACGATCAGGATATTTTTGACATGAATCTTAATTTTCTGATGAAAACCCGAGAATTATGTCTCGCGGGAGAAGAGTATAAGGCTCAGTTCTTATTAGGCGTCCCGCAGGAAGTGTCATCAGTGTTAAAGCGCTTATCGTTTACACAAATCCGAGAACTCGCCGCCATCAACATGCTGTGTTACACCTGGAGAATATCGCCGCATGTGATTAAGGATGTACTCTCTTCAGGGGCTGAGGAATCACTTCCTGAAGACATTCGCTGGCAGATTATTGCGAGCGCTACTCGTCATGCGGCTAAACCATGAAGGCTCATTTTATCGAACAGCAAGCCAGTCGCGACTTGGCCCGTCGTTTACTGGTGCGTCATCTTCGAGTGGGGCCTACGGTATCTCTGACGGGCTTATCTGAACTTGAAGTACGTGGCTTTTATCGAGCAATCCATGGAAAAGGGGCTGTTGCAGGACAGTACCCACTGTCATATTCATTGGCTAGATCACGTCCAGGACAGATCAAAGTATCCCTCTTTGTCTGGTTCTATCGTGTGATTGGGAAAGAGCAGGTATTTCGTAAAGTGGATCCGGATGCTTTGATTAAAGCGTATGACTTTTTTCATGAAACGACTTCCCAGGTCTTTATGGCGGAGCTGAATCTTACTGACGCATGGGTTCTTGCGCGGGATATGGTGACACGCAGCATCACGATAGAGGAATGCCGAGTGTGTCGTCTACATTATGCTCAGATCGAATATGCGCTGGTACCACCCGGTTGTCCTTTCTGTGTCATGCGTCTTCGTAAACGCGTGACCAGAACAAATGCTACCCGAGTAATGGCGCGTTGAACAAACCCGATACAGTTGCACCATCCGGTAATCGATGTGGTCATGACCCACAACGCCCCCGAAAGCTTGCGAACCGTGGTCTTAGAAAGCCCCTGATCCTCGAACGACTTTCTGCAAAGATCGACGCCTACTATGAGGACCCTGAGACCAGTATTCCAACGCTCAATGCCGTCAATCACTCGCAGCGGCGACAACGATCTGAACGTAGGGAGGCCTGTTTACTGGTCCTTGGCGTCCTCATTCGTTATACCGATCTTGGAAGCTTGCGGATTGGTATTCCCAATACAGAGGGTGACATGGATGGACTTTCTGCGAATATGATGTCAGTACAGTGTGGTATCAGTCTTCGAAGAACAGAACGAGCACTCAATGATCTCCGCTTAGCAGGTGTGATGGGAACTGAACGACGTTGTAAAGAAATAGCCCAAGATGTCTTTCGTGCTGAGCCTGCTATAAGGGCTCTCAGCTTTCATTTGTTTACGTTATTCGGGCTGGATCGCTGGTTGTTACACGAGCAAAGAAAGGCGCGTGAACGGCGTTTATTTCGCATTGAAAAAATGCGTCGTCGCTTATTGGCTAAAGATCGGATGTCTTCAGAGAATCCTATTGATTTGATACACCAAACTAAGGCCGCAACATCTGCCCCAAAAATGCCTGATCTAACCATCTTCAGATCGATGCGTGCAGTGTTAGGCTATGTCAGCCCCTCCTGACGCTTCCTGATACTCATCCATTAAAGACTCATGACATCGTGAGTCATCCACTCCTATGGATCTCATGGGGTTACCCCGGTGATCGATGATGCCTAGAGCATATTCTCGACTCATTGGTCTTGTTTTGCGGTTCTATTCGATCAACTCTGTACCATCGCTTTACTGCTTATAAGAGGTTCCCAAACAGTCTTCAGTTAAGTGTCGTGCCTTAATGGGACATCGACTGCCGTCTCATTTAAGTGTGGTTCGATGGATCGATAAGTGGATACTGTCATTGAGTCAGTACATAGATCAGTACTTTGGTATTCAATAATAAATTTGCTTAGGCTTCTGGAGAATCAATCCGTTCTAGTTCCTTCGGTTGCCATCCTGGTTTCGCGAATTAGGAAACTCTAGAACCAGAATAAGCCGGTCGAGTTCCCTTGGGCCTTGGAGGTAACGATGTGCGCTCCTCAGCAGGCCATCAAGAATGCCGGAACCGCCTCAAGAAAGGCCGCGAGGTGGGTTATCCTCAGTTCAAGAAGAAAGGCATCCGGGATTCTTTCCGTGCCGATAATGGTCCTGCCACCAAAGGAGCCAATGCGGTCCCTGTCGATGGCAAAATGATCAAGCTAACCATCATCGGATGGGTCAGGATTCGTGAAGCCGTGCGCCTCTCTGGCACGATTCAATCCACTACTTTCATCCGTATAGCCGATGGTTGGTATATCTCCTTAATCGTCGAGATATCGGATGCTCTACAGGCAAAAACGAATAACGGTGTGGTCGGTATCGACCTTCGCCTGAAGCGTTTCGCCACCCTTGCGACTGGTGAGTTCATCGTTGGCCCCAAGCCGCATCGCGCTCTCGAAAAGAGACTGCGTCGGCTGAATCAATCACTGTCCCGGAAGACCAAAGGCCGTGCCAATTTCAGGAAGGAGAAAGCCAAAGTTTCCAGACTTCATAAAAGGATTGCAGATATTCGGCAGGATGCCGTTCACAAGCTCAGTCATCGCGTGGCAACTGAATTCAGCGTCATCGGAACGAAAACCTTAATGTCAGGGGAATATACCGCAATGGGACTCTCGGAAACGCGGTTGGAGATGCCGGTATGCGAATGTTCAGGACGCAAGTTGAATACAAAGCCGCGATGACAGGAGCCTCTTTGTATACCCATCCGTGATTCGCACCCAGCACCAAGGTGTGCTCTGGATGGGGTCAACTTCACGATATGCCGCTCGGCAAAGAGTGGATGCGATGCGACTGCGGATTAGTCATTGACCACGATTTGAACGCGGCTGTGATACTGAAAACTGCGGCAAGCTCTGCCGTGGCAATCTTAGGAGAGAGTGTAAGCCTTACGCCGCTTGCGGCTTAGGCAGTTCTCGTCGAAGAAGAAAGAGAGATTTGTCCAGATTAGTTAGATTTGGGCAGACATTTCAGAGAGGTAAAATGAACCCGCGCTGATTCCATAAACCTTCCCATTAGCCCAACAATGGAATATTGGTTTTCGATCCCTGTTAAGTGGTGACCTAGACCTACGCCATGCGATATCACACTATTGGCCCAAGGGTATTTTTTTTGAAACGATTCCGATACAGATAGGACTCTATAAAAATCGACAAGCCAACGATAATGAGGAACAAGTCTTCGAAGGTACATAAGCTGTAAATTCTTTCATCAATACCTCAGTTGGATTAATTTTTTTGGTATAAAGCGTTCTAGCTAGAGATAGAGTGTCTCACTATATTCAGGCATTCCATCATTGAGTACCCTTTCTTATCCATTTCCTTATCTGACAGCAGGCCTTTTTGGGTCAGCACTCCTGATGACGATCCCCACCGTCGGCGCTTCATCTGATTCTGGCTGTCCTAAGTTTGAGGAGACGAGTCACGGTTCTGGCATGCCCCTCTCTAAAGAGGCGAAACCGGCTACTACGTATTGTGTCGAAGCGCATCGCTACTCAAAGAATGAACAAGCTAAACGGCCTAAAGGGAATGTGTCCAGCCAGCGTAAAGATCATTTGAGTCAGAATGAATCTTGGGACGAAACTCAAGGTTTTACCCTAAATGATGCCCTTGGGCTCCCTTCCTGGGTGACGTTAACGATGGAAGAGCGGGTCCGTTATGAGGGTTATGCGACGCCCTGGATAAAAGGGAATCAATCAGGGCAATATGCTGTACCGATACAGACAGTTGTATGGGGTGAGGCATGGCTTACGGATGAGTTCAGACTGGGCGCTGAATTTTGGGATGCTCGCCAATACGGTTCATCGAATCCAGACTCACTAAACAATAGCATTGTGAATGCTGGGAACTTTTCACAGATTTATGGTGCTTATCTGGGTCGGAATGTATTTGACAGTCATTTAGACAGTGAGACCAAGGCGGGGCAAATGATCATGGACCTCGGTAGTCATCGTTTATTTGGTTATAGTTCCTACAGAAACGTCCAAACGAATCAATTTGTGGGTGTTCAGAACCGAATCAGAGAAGAGTCAGGGGAGTGGGATTTATTGACCTTCGCAGTGATTCCAGAAAACATCTTACCGAATACGAGCGTTGCTTTACTTCACAACAATGTGGTTTGGAACCGACCTCAAACGGATACGTACTACACGGGTTTTATGGTTACAAAATCGATCATGAAAGATACGTTGAGCGAGCTTTATCTATTCTATCTTTCTGAAGGGCCTACGAATCCTCTGGAGCGAAAACTTTATACCACAGGCTTTCGCGTCAATAAGTCGCCTAAAAAGGGCGAGTATGATTTTGAGCTTGAAACGATCGGGCAAACAGGCAGCGCACGTATTTCCTCAACAGCCAACATCGAAAGCGTTGGGTCGGTGATGCAACACGTTTCAGGCGGGTATACGTTCAATTTGCCATGGGATCCTAGGTTACTGCTTCAATGGGATTATTCGTCATCTCATTTTGATTCGCTTTATAGTACGACTTCATTCGAATATGGTCCTAATGACATCTTAGGTTTTTTTACGCGTAATAATCTCAATACACCTGGGTACCATATTTATCTCGAGCCTGATCACAACATTTCCATTATGGTGGCTAATCGATTCTGGTGGCTTGCGGACTCTGGATCTACCATGGGATGGGCAGCGGCCAAACTCGTGGATACCTCAGGTAAATCGGGTAGTTATCTAGGTCAGACCTGGGAATTAAATGTTCGCTGGAATGCACTTGACAATGTTCAGTTTCAGGCCGGTATGCAGATACTAATGAAAGGCCAGTTCGCACTTTATGCTCCGGGTGCACCGACCGATCATAGCAATGTGGACTTTTTTTATACGGCCACAGAGTTTCACTTCTAAAAACCGATCATATTAAAATCATAGGTTCATTTTTTCTTAAAGTTAGCTGACGATACACTGAGTCGAGATATCCATGGACATAAAACCACCCGTTCCTCCTTTCACCCATGAAACGGCCACCCAAAAAGTACGAGTAGCCGAAGATGCTTGGAATTCGCGTGATCCTGATCGAGTGGTGCTGGTTTATACGAAAGATACGTATTGGCGAAATCGATCTGAGTTTCTATCGGGTCGAGAAGAGGTGCGGCAGTTCTTAAAACGAAAATGGTCCAAGGAACTCGAATATAGATTGATTAAAGAACTCTGGGCTTTTACGGACAATCGTATTGCCGTTCGTTTTGCCTATGAATGGCATGACGATGCTGGGAACTGGTTTCGAAGCTATGGTAATGAAAACTGGGAATTTGATGCCTATGGATTTATGCAACGTCGTTTTGCGAGCATCAATGATCTAGCCATCAAGGCGAAAGATCGTAAATTCCACTGGGACTTGGGTAGTAGACCCCAAGAGCATTTGGGGCTCAGTGCCCTCGGTCTCTAGATCTTATCAAAAGCGGTATGAGAGGACGTTAAATCCCGAGTGTCGCCGTATCTCCAGGCGTCAAGACCTTGACCTTAAGATCTGGGGCACGTTGATGGGCTGCTTGACGGAACTCATCTCCTCCATGGATTCCTTTTACTAGATCATTGTGTCCATAATGAATAGGAATCGCCTCTTTAACGCCAAACCACGCGCAAGCCAGTGCGGCATCTTCGGGCCCCATGGTGTATGGACCACCACCCACGCAGATAATGGCTGCATCTGGCTTGTAACGTTCACCGAGTAGCTTCATGTCTCCAAATAGGTCGGTGTCCCCACTCAAATAGAGTCGGATACCCCCTATATCCAGCATGAATCCAGCGGCTGGATAACCGGATGCATTCGAGTGTTGCGCTGGAACAAGGTAAGCACACATGGCTCCGTGCATGGATTCACCTCCAAAATTCATCCCCGATCCTTCATTTGAAATAATCAGTTTGGGATCTAATGCTGCCTTTATGAAGTAGTCGTGTAAGCCTTGGCGCAAAAGATCGCTTTGTCCGGTTGTTTTAACAGGGAGATGGGCTTCTTGGAGACCTTTAAGCATCTCGAAATAATCGCCCATATGATCACTATGATCGTGTGATAACAGTACAAAAACGGCTTCTGGTTGCTTCGTTGTCACATAGCGAACGAATGCTTCTTTAGATGCATATTCTGGCGGTTTTGGGTTTGAAAAACGGCTGTAACCCTTGTTAGTCCAGATCCAAGCATCCAAAAAAGCAATTTGCTTGTAATCGGGCGTTGCGATCTCGACGACACCACCACCGAGCCAACGCACCAGAACACCTCGACCGCTTGTATTTTTCATACGCGTGCTGGCGCGTTGTTCTGATGAAGTGGAAGCCCCACTCGCACAAGCGCCTAAACACAATGTAGCGCCGATGCTTAGGGCACTCCGTATGAATCCACGTCTCTGTGTGTTGATTGGGTCAGGCATCTAGTTCATCCTATTTAACTGTTATCCATGAGGTCCGCTCCCATCTGGCGCTGTTCCTTCTTAAACAGGTTTAACTTTGGCTGTGGTTTAGTTCGGTCATCAGTTCACGACAGAGGGTTCGTAACCAGCGATTGGCAGGATCGTTTTCCATCGATTTATGCCATATCAGGTGAGAATGTAGTGTAGGGAGCTCCAAGGGCAAGGGATACATGGAGATGGCGTGTGCACTGATGAATGATTTTGCTATTCGGCTTGGAACGATGGCCAAAAGGTCGGTCGCCTCAACCGTTAATGGCAGGAGTAGGGCGTTGGGAACCTCTACCGTAGATCGAACGGCAATGGACTCGATGAAGTTACGAATTCCGTCATGCTCATGTTTGATGAGTGATTCGTATACGGAGACAAAGTGCTCGTTCATCAGTTCATCATAGCTAGGTGCTTTCCTGATTCTTGGGTGGTTGTTCGCGACTATGACCGCGAAGGTGTTTTCGAGTGCAAGCGTCTGCTCCAACATCGGATCATCAAACCGATCCGGATGAAAGGCTGCATCCAGCTTGTGTTCACGTAAGAGTCCCGGAATTTCATCAGCCGGATCGATTGAACGGATGACTAGTCTAGCCATGGGCGCTTCGGCATGGATACGCTGATAAAGCTTGACACCTAAAATACCGCCACCACCGTATCCCATCGCTACGACAAATGTTCTCTGACTGGTTTCTGGTTGAAACTGTTGCCTGCCATTGAGTTCCTGTCTTATCAATTCTAGAGCTTGGTGCACGCGTAAATAAAATTCTTGAGCGAACGGTGTAGGCTGGAGTCCCTTCGATCGACCTATAAATAAACGATCACCCATAATGTGCCTAAGGCGCGACAAGGCATGACTGATGGCCGGTTGTGTCATTCCGATTCTCTCTGAGGCTTTGATTTGGCTCTGCTCCTCATAAACCGCTTCAAATACGGTCAAAAGGTTTAGATCGATGCTCCTGAGATTAATATCTGGCATATCGGGATTTGGAATCAACGCCTGTCATACCGCACTCAGCATCCTTGCCTCATTTGGCAAGACCTTAGTGGGTTTAATGTTAGTGATTTGTGGTTCACAGGAGTCCATTGGCGAAACAGCCGCAACCACCTCCCTCCGGGGGTTCACTCCTCCACGCACATTGGGATACTGGGCAC
>Ga0316221_1002253_pt1 | contig 17711 bp, 14 predicted proteins | sample TBH18007metaG_FD_206003 | JGI IMG/M metagenome (GOLD analysis project Ga0316221, IMG submission 206003) | Freshwater microbial communities from Trout Bog Lake, Wisconsin, USA - TBH18007 | ecosystem: Environmental > Aquatic > Freshwater > Lake > Hypolimnion/Profundal zone | place: USA: Wisconsin... | reverse complement strand
AACCGAGCGCTCTACCAGGCTGAGCCACGCCCCGACGAAGAATGAAGCTTACCCTATTCCGCGCCCCGGGTCCATCATCCTTTGTTCCGGCCGCGCAGGAGGGCCAGGACGGCCTTGAAGGCGTCCGGTTCCGGGGTGGCCCGGGGCTGGATGGCCGCGGGCGGGTCGCAAGGCACGATCTCCATGGAACGGAAGTCCTGGCGCCACATCCGGGTCAGGCGCGCGCGCACCTGGGGCCAGGTGGCGGCGGCGGAGCGGCGCAGGTTGGGGATGATGTGCGGCTCCCAGCAGCCCACCACCAGGACCCCGCGGTGCAGGCGCAGCAGACAGGTGTTGTGGACCAGGGCCGGGCCCACCACCAGCAGCCAGGACGCGCGCAGGCGCGCCTCGAGCCGGGCGTGGGCATCGACGCCGCGGCCGGCGGCGTCCCGCAGGGGCACCAGGCCCGGGTCGCCGGGACGGGTCATTCCTGCAGGCCCGGCGGCGGGATCCGGGAACGGGCGCGCAGGTCGTTGAACAGCACCGGCGAGGCCAGCACCGGAATCATCCGGCCGCCGGCCTCGTCGTAGAGGGTGGTGACCAGCTGGTGCAGCTCCCCGGCCTGGCGGAACAGGACATCGTCCACTGTGCGCACCCGGCTGGCGGGGATGGCGTGGGTGTCGCAGACCCGGATGGCCTCCTCCAGGGTGGTCCCGGCGAAATGGCCGGCCAGGATCGCCACCAGCCGGTCCCGGTCCCGGACCCGGCCGCGGTTGCAGCGCCAGTCCGGCTCCTGGTCCAGGTCGATGCCGGCCCAGAGGGCCAGCACCTCGAACTGGCGGTCGCTGCCGCAGCAGATGGCCACCTCCCCGTCCCGGCAGGCGAAGGTCTGGTGGGGCACGATCTGGGAATGGGCGCTGCCCTGGCGCCGGGGCGCTTCGCCGGTCATCAGGGTCTCGGCGGCCACGTTGGCGAGCAGGGCCAGGGCCGCCTCCATGAGCGGGACCTCCACGTGCAGCGCCTCGCCGGTGCGCTCCCGGTGCAGCATGGCGGCCTGGATGCCGTTGGCCAGGTAGAGGGCGCCGACGATATCGACCACCGGGACGCCGGCCTTGGTCGGACGCCCGTCTGGCTCTCCGGTGAGCGACATGATGCCGCTTTCCGCCTGCAGGACAAAATCATAACCGGGCCGCCGGGCGGCAGGGACATCCGAGGCGAAGCCGCGCACCGAAGCCACGATCAGCTTGGGGTAGCGGTCGTGGATCTTCTCCCAGGTGAGCCCCATCTCCTCGGCCGCGAGGGGTTTGAAGTTCTCCACAAGCACGTCGGCGGAGGTCATCAGCTCATGCAGGATGGCCCGGCAGCCCTCGTCGGCCAGGTCCATGGCCAGGCTGCGCTTGCCCCGGTTGGCGCAGCGGAAGAAGGCGCTGTCTCCCTTGGGGCCGTCGAAGGGCGGGCCCCAGCCGCGGGTGGGGTCGCCGGCGGCCGGCTCGATCTTCAGGACCTCGGCGCCGAAGTCCGCCAGCAGCTGGGTTGCGAACGGCCCGGCGAGGATGCGGGAAAAATCCAGGATCTTATAGTGGGAGAGGAGATGGGACACAGGCCGGAGCTCACGGGAGTGTCTTGAGGATACGCTGGATCGAGGCCGCCCTGCGCCCTTCCGTGACGACCAGCACGGCGTGCAGCTGGGCGTCCCCTTCGGCCACGTCCCAGCGTTCCCCCTTGACCTTGAGGAACCGGCTCAGGCTCGCCTCTTTTTTCATACCGATGACCCCGTCATAGGGGCCCACCATGCCGATGTCGGTGACGTAGGCGGTGCCGCCGGGCAGGACCTTGGCGTCCAGGGTCGGCACGTGGGTGTGGGTGCCCAGCACCGCGGTGACCCGGCCGTCCAGGTAGTGGCCCATGGCCTGGGCCTCGCTGGTGGCCTCGGCATGCATGTCGATGAACACCAGATCGGCCCGCTCCCGGGCCAGGATGCCATCGACGCACCGGAAGGGGTCGTCGCAGGTCGGCATGTGCACCCGGCCCATGAGATTGATCACCAGTACCTCGAGGCCGCCCGGGGTGTGCAGCTTCACCCAGCCGTTGCCCGGGGTGCCGGGCGGATAATTGGCGGGACGCAGCAGCCGGGACTCAACCTGATAGTAGGGAACGATGTCTTTAACATCGAAGGCGTGATTTCCCGTGGTGATGACCTGAACCCCCAACTCCTCGAACCATTGCCGGGCGATCCGCTCGGAGATGCCGTGTCCGTGGGCGGCGTTCTCGCCGTTGATGATGACGAAATCAACCGCATGCTCGCGCCGGAGCCCCGGCAGGTGCGTCTCCACCAGCCTGCGGCCCGGTTCCCCCACGACATCGCCAAGAACCAGAACTCTCATGGAAAAACCTTAACAGGGCCGGGCCCGGCCCGCCCGCGCCCGGCAAGGGGATGAAAATGAAAAAAATGCATTTACCCAGGCACTCCGGCCCCGCTCACGGCACCAGATAGGGAACCTTCCCCACGGCGGTCCGTCCGTTTCGATCCTGCTAGGCTTTCCTTTTGCCGAGATGCGCATGCCCTTCCCCTTGAAAACCCTTCTCACGGTCTGCCTGGCAGGCCTCCTGTGGCCCCGGGCCGCGGCCGCGGCGGAGCCGCCGCCGGCCACCATGCCCGTCCAGGATATCAAGGTGGGCATGAAGGGCGTGGGCCGGACCGTCTTCCAGGGCGGCAAGATCGAGACCTTCAACTTCGAAGTCCTGGGCGTGGCCCGGGACATCGCCCCGGGCCGCAGTCTCATCATGTTCCGGGCCAGCGGCGGCCCGCTGGCCGAGACCGGCGTGGTGGCGGGCATGAGCGGCTCCCCCTGCTACATCGACGGCAAGCTGATCGGCGCCCTCTCCATCGGCTGGGGCTTCGAGAAGGCGCCCATCGGCGGCATCACCCCGATCGGCGAGATGCTTGAGGGACTCAAGGATCTCAACGAGGCTCCGGCCATCCGCACCCCGCTGATCCTGCCCAAGATGGAACCCCCCAAGGTGCTCAAGGCGGCGCTCACCGGGCACATGGTGCCGATGGCCGAGCTGATGGGCATGCCGGACCTGCCGGCCGGAGCCCAGATGCTGCCGTTGCCGGTGTTCGGTGCTTCCGCCGACCCCGAGCTGCAGTCCTTCTGGCAGGGCACCCCGTTCCGGCCCATGGGCGGCGGCGGCTCCGGCTCCGGCGGCGGCGAAGCCAGCCCCATGGAACCGGGCGGGATGGTCGGGGTGAACCTGGTCCAGGGCGATTTCTGCTACTACGCGTCCGGCACCATCACCTATGTCTCGGGCAAGAAGATCCTCTGCTTCGGCCACCAGTTCTACAACCTCGGCCCGGTCGACCTGCCCATGTGGTCGGAGACCGTGGCGGCCTGCATCCCCAGCTACCAGGAATCCTTCAAGCTGGCCATGCCGGTGGCCCCGGTGGGGGCCCTGCGCCTGGACCGGAGCATGGGCATCGGCGGGCTGCTGGGCGCCGAGGCCCACATGGTGCCGCTGCGCATCGGCCTGAACCTGGCGGGCAAGCGCAACCTCAACTTCAAGTTCGAGGTCATGGACCACCCGGTGGTCACGCCCAACCTGGCCGCCGCCGTCCTCGCCCAGACCATCACCACCCACGTCCGCGGCCTGGGCTTCCAGAGCCTGTCCCTGCAGGGGAACATCAAGCTGGCGGGACACCCGGCCATCGAGATCGAGAACATGGTGGCCGACCTCAACGCCAACCGGCTGGCCAGCTACCTGGGCGGGATCCTGCAGCTGCTGACCATGAACCCCTGGGAGCGCCCGGTGATCGAGGGCATCTCCCTGACCGTCAAGGCCGAGGAGCGGCTGGACCTGACCGCCATCGCCGGCGTGCGCACCCTCAAGGCCCGGGTCAAGCGCGGCGAGAACCTGCCCGTGCTGGTCACCCTGCAGAACATCCAGGGCGTGCGCGAGACCACCGTGTTCAACCTGTACGTGCCGCCTTCGGCCCGGATCGGCAAGGCCACCCTGCTGGTGGGCGATGGCTTCAGCCTGATCAACGCCGACCCGGACGAGCGCGCCATCGACATCTCCGGCCTGGCCGACCTGGTCCGCCTGCTCAACGGCGGGCTCCGCAACAACCACGCCTACGGGCTGCTGGTGCAGGCCCAGGGCGGCGCCGGCCTGCGCGGGGCGCGCATCGAGGGTGTGCCCCCCACCATCACCGCCATGCTCGGCGCCGACGGCGACTTCAACGCCAACCGCCTGCAGCGGCAAGTCATCAGCCGAGGTGTCCTGCCACTCGATTCCGAGGTTCGGGGCCTGATCAGCATGGAACTGGAAATCGAGTAGGCCGCATGCGGAGAAACATGATGAACACGTCGAATACCCTCAAGACCGCGCTGGTCGCGACCGTCCTGGCGGCGGCCGCCCTGGCCCAGCAGCCCGCGGCCAGCTTCGCCTCCTTCAACGACTGGCTCACCGCCGACGCCAAGGGCGTGCGGATCGGCGCCGACGGCCGGCTGCGGCTGGCCCCGAACCTGCGCCGGGTCGCCCAGTTCCCGGAGGGCGTGGTCTGGGCCGCCGTCTCGGACGGCGCCGCCGGCGCCTACCTGAGCGCGGGCAACGAGGGCAAGCTGTTCCACTACACCGCCGGACAGGTCAAGCCCCTGGCCCAGGTCAAGGGCGGCATCGTCTTCGCCATGGCCCGGATCGGCCAGGACCTGGTCGTCGCCCCCAGCGGCGAGGGCAAGCTCTACCGGGTCAACCCGGCGGGCGAGGTCAAGCCGTTCGCCGACATCGAGGCGCGGCTGGTCTGGGCCATCGCCGCCGACGGCAGCGACCTGGTCCTGGCCGGCGGCGGCGAGAAGGGCGCCGTGCTGGTGCTGGCCCGGGAGGGCAGCAGCCGCAAGCTGGCCGGTCTCCCCGAGGAGACCGCCTTCACCGCCATCGCCCCGGACGGCAAGGGCGGCTACTACCTGGGCACCCACGGCCGCGGCCTGGTGGTGCGCTACACCGGCGTGCGCAACGGCGACCGGCTGGAGACCCTGATGGCCACGGGGTTCGAGGAGGTCCACGCGCTGGTCGTGGACGCCGGTCAGGTCTACGCAGGCGCCACCAACGGCATCTCCAACCGGTTCGCCTCGGGCAGCCTGGAGGCCCGCGAGGGCTACCTGGCCGAAGTCGGCACCACCACCAAGTCGGCCGTGATCCGGCTGGACCGGGACCGGGTGCCCCGGACGCTCTGGCAGAGCGCCCAGAGCCAGATCTTCGCGCTGGCCACCTGGAACGGCCAGCTGCTGGTGGGCACCGGCAACCGCTCGCGGCTGTTCGCCATCCCCCTGGACGAGCCCGCCCGCGGCGAGGCCCCCTTCAGCGCCCTGCAGGACCTGGGCACCGCCCAGGCCACGGGCTTCCTGCCGGCCGGTTCCGACCTGCTGGTGGTGGCCTCCAACCCGGCCGAGCTGCACCTGATCAACCAGGTGCAGGCCACCGAGGGCAGCCTCGAGAGCAAGGTGCTCAAGGCCAGCCCCCTGGCCGACTGGGGCCGCGCCTACGTGGAGGCCGACACGCCGTCGGGAACCTCGGTGGACTTCCAGTTCCGCTCCGGCTCCACCGAGACCCCCGACAGCACCTGGAGCCCGTGGACCCCGCCCCTGCGCAGCGGCGAGCGCCCCAACATGGCCCCCGCCCGGTTCGCCCAGTTCCGCCTGAAGCTGGACAGCAGCCGCGGCGGCGCCACCCCCACCGTCGAGAGCGTCCAGGTGCACTGGGCCAACCGCAACCTGGCCCCGGTCTGGGAGCAGGTGGAGACCATGCCGCCGGGCCTGGTGATCACCCGCACCGGCCCGGCCGACGACATCGGCATCGAGCGGGTGCCCCTGGGCGTGCAGAAGCTGATCCCGTCCCTGGGCTACGCCGGCAGCGAGAAGCGCAGCTTCCGGCGCGGCTCCCAGGCCTTCGTGTTCCACGTCTCGGATCCCAACGGCGACACCCTGCAGTTCGCCATCCGCCTTCTGCCCGAATCCGGCGCCCCCATCGAGCTGGACCGGGCCTGGAACGAGAAGTTCTTCACCTTCGACACCCTGGGCGTCCCCGACGGCCGCTACCGCCTGGAGGTCACCGCCACCGACGCCCCCAGCCAGCCCTTCAACGCCGCCCTCGCCGCCACCTGGCGGACCGCGCCGTTCATCATCGACCACACCCCGCCGGCGATCTCCGAACTCTCCGCCCTGCCCGAAGGCGACGGCGTCCGCGTCAAGTTCACCGCCACCGACCAGACCTCGCTGCTCAAGGAGGCCGCCATCTCCGCCGACGGCGACGGCTGGCTGCAGGTGGTGCCGGAGACCCGCCTGTTCGACACCAGGGAGGCGACCTTCGACGTGCTGGTGCCGCGGGAACGGATCAAGGGCAGCCGCGTCCTGGTCAAGGCCGTGGACACCAACAACAACGAGCAGACCGCCAGCGTGGCGATCGGGGAAACCAGGAAGAAGAAATAGGAACAAGCCTGTCTTGGCTTTCCTCGGCGAGCCTATTCGACGAGGAAAGCATCAGAAATTGGCATCCTACGAAACGATTTCCACCAACGCAAGGACCGCTCCAGCCCCAGCCGCTGCCCGCGCTTCGGTGCCGGTGGCTTCATCCAGGTCCAGGAGGTGGTTTTCTTCCAGGAGCACTCCCGCCACCCGCGCCGGGCCGCGAACGCAGTAGACAAGCAGACGCGGCGCATCCGGAAGGGCCACAAATGCGGGTCCCAGTTCCAGCACAGTCAGTTCGTGCCGGATCTTGCCGCGGGCGGAGAGGACGTTGAAATCCTTGCAGGGGCCGGCCAGGAGGCGGCCCTGGGTGGTCCAGTCGCCGGAGAAGGACACCGGTTCCAGGGGGCGCGCCAGCACTTGGCGGCCTTGGTCGCCGTGGTCCAGTTCCATGCCGCCGCCGGATAGGAGCATCAGGGTGCGGTCGAGGCCCGGGAAGGCCGAGAAGGGGCCGGATTCGGCCACGTCGGCCATGCTCAGGCGCCAGAGGAAGCCCCCGGCCAGGGTGGCGCCGGGGGGATCGATGAGGAGTTCGGTGGTGGCGCCCTGGCCGTTCTTCCAGGGCATCACCCGGTACTGGCCGGGGTCGAGGATCCGGGTCAGCGGATCACCACGTCGTACGGCATGCGGGCGTAGATGCCCTGGGCGCTGCCGAACGATTCCAGGCCGCGGAGCACCTGCTGGACCTGGGCCTTGACCGGATCGGCCTGGCTCCGGGTGTAGTTGCGCTTGCCGCCGCTCAGCGCGCGCATGATCTTCTCGACCGCGGTGCGGGGTTCGGCGGGGCCTTCCAGCCGGTAGTCCTTCTCCACCTTGGCCAGCTTGGCCGCGTAATTCACCGCGTCCTGGAGGCCGCCCAGCTCGTCCACCAGCCCGATCTTGAGGGCGGCCGCCCCGGACCAGACGCGGCCCTGGGCGATCTCGGCGACCTTGTCCTTGGGCAGCTTGCGGCCTTCGCTGACCTTGGTCAGGAACTGGTCGTAGATCCAGTCCACCAGGGCCTGGGCCCGGGCCATCTCGGCGTCGGTCTTGGAGCGGGCGATGGTCATGGTGTTGGCCAGCTTCGAGGTCTGCACCCCGTCCCAGGTGATGCCGTGCTCGTTGGCGAGGCCCTTGACGTTGGGCATCAGGCCGAAGACGCCGATGGAGCCGGTGAGGGTGTTGGGCTCGGCGAAGATCCGGTCGGCGTAGGTGGCGATCCAGTAGCCGCCGGAGGCGGCCAGGTGGCCCATGGAGACCACCACCGGCTTGTCCTTGCGGGCCAGCACCAGCTCGCGCTGGATCAGTTCGGAGGCCGGGGCGCTGCCGCCGGGGCTGTTGATCCGCAGGACGATGGCCTTGATCCCCTTGTCCAGGCGCAGCCGACGCAGTTCCCGGCTGAGGGTGTCGCCGCCGATGCTGCCCTCGGTGCCGCCGCCATCGACGATGTTGCCTTCGGCATACACAAGGGCGATCCGGTTGCCGCCGGTGGCAGGGTCGTCGCCGGTCTTGAGGTAGGTGGCCAGATCGAGCTGGGGATAGTTGCCGTCGGCGGGCTTCTTGCCCGCGAGCGCCTTGAGTTCGTCCAGCACTTCGTCATAGGGGGCGATCTTGTCCACCAGGCCGGCCTTGAGGGCCTCGGCGGAGTTGAGGGTGCCCTGCTCGTCGGCCACGGCCTGGATGGCTTCCGGCGCGAGCTTGCGGTCCCGTGCCACGGACTGCTTCCATTCCCCCCAGAGGTCGCCCATGAGGACCTGCATCTCCTCCCGGTTGGCATCGCTCATTTGTTCCAGGATGTAGGGTTCGACGGCGCTCTTGTACTTCCCGGCCCGGGTGACCTGCACCTCGATCCCGTATTTCTTGAAGGCGTTGCCGTAGAAGGTGATCTCCGAGGCGTAGCCGGAGACGTCCATCAGCCCCAGCGGGTTGATGCAGACCTTGGACGCGCCGGCGCAGAGATACAGCTCCCGCTTGGTCCAGTACTGGTTGTAGGCGATCACCGGCTTGCCCGAATCCCGGCGGAAGCGCTGGATGGCCTCCCGCAGCTCCTTCAGGGCCGCGGGCCCCGAGCCCACCCCTTCCGGGCGGATGATCCCGGTGAGGAACAGCCCGCTGATGTTGCGGTCCTTGGCCGCCCGGTCGAGCCCCTGGATCAGGGCGTTGAGCGGCACCGACTCGGTTTCGCCGCTGCCGGCGGCCTTCTGCAGGAGCTCGGCCGGGCCGGGCTCCTGCTGGGCGTCGGTGAAGTTGGTGTTGAGGTCCAGGATCAGGACGGCCTTGGCCGGCACGGTCGGCTTGGAGGGTCCCATGGCGGCCGCGAACCCCACCAGGAGGATCAGCCCGCCGCCCACGAAGATCGAGAGGGCCAGCAGGGATGCAAAAAGCGACTTGAAAAAGTCCTTCATGGATAATCCTCCAGTCCGATGGTAACTCCCCCGGCCCCAGGTTGCGCCATGCGCAATCGCACCTCAATGACATTGAGATGAATTTCTGTCCTCTCGCCAGGGGTGGCCTGGCTTTCTCTCCCCATCCGGGGTCGGGGATTCGTCAACCCAGGGTAAATGGCTCTCGATTACATAGTCGATTTATTATTGACAAGGACTCAACCCAACCTACCATGGTGACGATCGGCCCATCTGTTAGGGGATGGACTTGCTAAACGGGCAGGGCTTGGACCTGCCAGTTGAGGGCGCTGAAGGTAGGTTCGTTATTTGAGCCACCCGGGCGCCCTTATTTTTTTCGGACGTTGCATGACGGTTAGGACAATGATGATTCGACATTTCATTTTATAAATTCGCGGCAAAGAAACCCTGAGACCACGAGGAAAGGATTGATTCAATTGCTGTGTAGACTTTTTATCGTACCCCTTTGTGCTGGCATCCTGGCCTGTGGTGGAGGAGGAAGTGGCTCCAGTCCATCCCCAACACCCACCCCAACTCCAACTCCCACACCAAAGACCTATGGGGTGTTCCGTCCTCTGGTAGCCAAACCGGCGGCCCATGTTGCTGCGGATAAGCGTTCCATCGCTTCAGCTCCTCCCCTTGCCACCACCGCTACCTCCAACATCAGTATCACGGCTAGGGCTAACCATCGTGCTTGCCAGATGCTCAACGGCAAGGTCCTTTTGGTTGGCGGGGACGAAGATCGATATAACCCATCCATGAATATCTACGATCCCGCCACCGAAACCTTCACTCGATCCCTTGCTTATCCTTCCGTTGTTCGTTATTACCAGGCTGGTAGTGGTTCCACCTATTCTTCTTTCGCCATTGTCAATCTCTCTGACGGCAAGGTTTGGATCGGTGGTGCCACGGCTCTAAATGATGATCCCAGTGGCGGCTATGAAATTTATGATCCCGTTACGGACCAGATTACTGAATACACCATTGTCAACAATCCCGATGACCCTTATTCCTTCCCTCGCATTCAGCCTGTGGATGAGGCTTACTACATCGGAAACAACCAGATTATGATGTTCTTCTCCTTTGGCTCACAGGGTATTCTAGATCTCAATACCAGTTTCATTCATATTATCGCCAATGATAAGCTTCAGGGCATTGGCAGTATGACTGGCACTTCTACCATTCAGGATATCAATGGGGATATTTGGCAGATTGGTGGTCAGACCCAGCCTGGGGGTACCCTTCCAAATGGAGGTAGTTGGGCCACTATCTTCAAGTTTACAGTTGCGACTCAAACTTGGAGTCGTATGCATGACATGAATACTCTTAGGGATGGCGCGGGTCTTGCCATACTTCCTGGCAATAAAATCGGTATTTACGGTGGTGAACAGTATGGAGTTACGGTTCCCCTGGAAAGTGTTGAGATTTACGATGAAGCTACCGATACCTGCACCGCTTCTGTGGATCTGGTTGGTCAGCGTGTTATGGCCTCTACCACCTTCCTTCAGACTGGTTATGTCCTGATCGCTGGTGGTGTCAATTCCAAGGGTAGTCCTGAAGATTCTGAACTGGCTCATAACAGTCTCCTCAACCCTGTTTTCTCTGGTTCGACCGGCACCATGACCACGACTCGCTATGGTCACACCGCCACCCCTCTTGGCAATGGTCTGGTGCTGATGGCTGGCGGCAATGGAAACTCTTCGGATGGAACCATCATGGCTAATACTTCTGCTGAACTATTTGACCCCCAGGCCAAGCTTTACATCAATTTCACCAGTGAACAGATTGCAGTTGGCGGCACGATGCAGTTCTCGGCTCTGGATGCCACAGGAGCCACTGTTACTCCCACTTGGTCAGTAGATAACCAGACCCTCGCGACCATTGATTCAACCGGGCTTCTGACGACTCTGGTGGCTGGTGAAATCAACATCACCGCTACGAGTGGGACGGATTCGGCTCTTGTTAGAATTCAGATTCTTCCTCAGTAAAATGGTCTTCCTCCAAATCGCAGATCGGAACTCGAGTTCGGTTTCGGGGTTTGGGTTGTGAAAGAAGGCCAAGTCGCGATTTTTACTCGCTCTCGCTTCCGCGGGGTGCTTGCCATTTTTTTCGGAACACCTCCTTCATGGCGTCGATCTCCACCTCCCGCTGCCCCAGCAGGCGGAGAAGGCGAGCCGTGCCCCAGGCCCAGATCCAGCCCGATGGCAACTCCCCCAGCCCCAGGTTGCCCCATCCGCAATCGTGCCTCAACGATATTGAGACCGGGTTTCTCTTGTGCGGAAAATCCGTTATAATTCACCTGACGGCCGGCTGGATTCGCCCTCCCGTTGTTTCCATATTTTACAACCAAAGAGGTTAACAGCTATGAGCAACTATCCCGAGCACATGGTCGCCCCGATTTATTTCCTAGTCTAGCATGGTCTTTTCCATTGAAAAATATAGGCTTCTTCCTGCTATACCTTTCAAAGTGCCTCTAAAGTCCTAGTGCGAGTGAAGATTAGCGATATCTACACTTGAGGTTCCAGTTGTAAGCTCCACTGTAAGTCAGGCTGTAAGCTGGTCCTGTCCAATCCTGCCTCTTTTCCCCCAGCCCACAGGTTTTAAGCCAGGGCATTTTTTGCCCAAAAAGAGCCATGAAATTTTCCCTTCCGTCTGCCCTGGCGTTCACGATGCGACAGGTGCCGGAGAGGGTAGGAGCACACGGAGAGCAACAATTGAGATAAATACGGCAGAGAATCGAAATCCAAGATTCAACTAAATTACATTTTTGGCGTAGTTAATCGCCTCCTCCATGGTCCTAAAGTATTTCCCTTGGCAAGCGAAGAGGCTTCCGCTTATAGCAACACCATATTTTGTCATTATCGCATCCTCACCCGATGAATCAATGACATTGGTCTCCAAATCCCCGTTTGATTTAATGGTTACTGCACCAATTTGATTATCATTATTTATAATTATTGACGATTCCCGTTCAAACTTAATAATATCAGAATGGCAATATCTACATATTTTAGCTTCAGTCTTAATCAACTCAGCACAAGCTGGGCATTTCCTCATTTCTGGAGTTTGAAGAATTGTTCTATCAGTTTTTGCCGCAATAGAGTCAGGACTTGTCATTAAAATAGCTGAATAAGTTTCAATATTTTCAGAATTACAGGAAGAACAATGTCTTTCAAAATCTTCTCTCTTGATTGCGAACATGATCAAAGAAAAAATCGCAACGAATCCAAATGGAATCGAGAAACAGCCAAGTTCACTCATTTGTTCAGAAGCCTTTGTTCGCGAACGCAAAACTGAGAATGAAGAATCCCCTATATATTCTGGATTATGCTTACTATATTGCGATATTCCTATCATCACGATTACTATCAATCCAAGCGCAATTGTTAATTTTTTCCACATGTCTCCCCTCGAGACAACTTTTACATTGCCGATAAACCCGCATACTTTGCATTTAACTTTATTCATGCCAATTCTCCTTTGCTAATTGATTTGTTTGAACGGAATTTCAGACTCATCAACATTACCTAAAATTCTTGCCTTTACTTTGATAATTTTTACAGTATCGGGAACGTCATGAATCCAAAAAACATCAGTCCATTCGCCAGATTCACCAGAATCCAATTTACCCGCACAACCCAAATCCCCATGATAGATATGACTACCATCAATATTATATCCATCATAATAAATACGATAAACATCATAAGATTTATCAGAAATATTTTTAACATCAAAGACAATAGCACTTGTTCTAGGTTTTCGAGCAACCTTAATTTCAACCTTTGGTATTGATGAAATTAAAATATATAAACAAACGCATACAGCCAGCCCCAATAGGGAGTAGATAACGATATTACTACTAATTTTTGGTTTGGCTAAAAAAGAAGATTTACAACCGCCACAATTTTTCGATCCAATTTCATTTTCCCAACCACATTTAGGACATTGATTCTGAGCTGGCATTTCATCCCCTTACTCTAATTCAAATCAGGCCAAACTTCACAAGATTCGACACGGAGGACGTTTGCGGCTAGCAAACTAAAGCAAGACAGTGGCTAACTTACTAAGGTGCATTCATTAAATCTCTAAGGGCTTGAATTTGGCCCTCATCTCCAAATGGGACCGGAACACCAGATTTCATGCTAAGATTCATGGCGGTCCGTCTTGTGTTTGCGACCGAACTCAAATTGTTAGAAAAAAGTCTATGTTTATTTCTGATATCAATCAATTGAGCATAGCTAATACCAATATCTTTTGCAATTCCATTTAATATCAGTTCTTCTGGGACACCCGAATCTCCACCGGTGGCGGATGGCATCCCCTTGGCCATGGATGCATTAACATTGGCTATAATTTGAGAAAAAGATTCAGCCCATTTATTGGCTTTTTCTCTCTCTATTTGATCTAAGTTATTTTTTAAATATTCTGTGGATAGTCTTAAACCTTCTTGGGAACTTGTGAGCATTTGGGTTTCAATTTCTTTTTTCTCTTCTGCCAATTTATTCCTTTTCATACCAGCCGTATTCCATCCATCGTCTCCAAACATGACTTGTTCGTCGTTATATTCCTGAAGTTTATTATAATTATTATTATTCTCTTTCCATTTTGCATCTAACTGCTTAAGCATTGTGCTAATTTGTTTAATTCCCTGGAGGTATTGATTCGCTTTGATTATTAATTCAGCTTCTTGCCTGTGCTTCCGGATTATCAATAAGAATACTCCACCCCCAGCCAATACAGCTAAAACAACAATAACTGAAATTATTTTAATAACGACCGAGGTTCCCTTCTTCGGAATGGGCCTTACCGGGACTTTCGAGGGGATCGGATCTTGTGATGCTAAGTTCGTTATGCCTCCAGAGATTAGGGGGTCCTCACTATGAACTGAAGAAAGGCCCGGCTTGATTTCCCTTCCGCAGTTCCGACAGAAGAGATCTTCAGCGTTTAAGGATTTAGAGCAGAAGGAGCACCTATAGACAGCACCTTCCAACGCGTTCGGTGGTTGTAGTTCTTCCATAACCTTTTGCCTCCTCATGGATTAACCGCACATTACAGGCCTTGCCCTTGCGTAGGGGTACAATAGGGCTTCAATGATGTATTTATTTTCACAGACATTAGCGCCATCTCGGAGAATCGTCTATATTTTTTTAACAGTCGGTGTTGAAATTGCTCCTACCTTGTCGGACCTGAACAACACGTTTCACTGGAACGATCCCTGGAGTCCCGATTGGGCGCTCAGTGGTCGTCCAGTCGGATTATGACGCCCAGAGGCGGAACAGCGGCAAAAGCCATCGGCCTGAACATGGTGTCCTCGATAACGAAGGTTTTCGAGAAAACGGGAAGATTCAGCGCGCCTTGCCTGAAATCAATACTTACAATTCTCGAAAACCATTCTTGATTTCCAATTCTCGAAACCATATACTTAGACGGGAAACGAGAATTGGAGACCCACATGAAAATCGGATACGCGCGAGTTTCAACCCAGGACCAGAACTTGACCCTGCAGTCGGATGCCCTTGCGAAAGCTGGGTGCGAGAAGACCTTCCAAGATTTCATGTCCGGCGCCAAGATTGACAGGCCTGGCCTTCAAGATGCCCTGTCCCATCTTCGAGAAGGGGATTCCCTCGTTGTTTGGAAACTGGATCGTCTTGGGCGATCGGTCAAGGGCCTTGTGGATCTTGTGGAAGAACTGGCGGCCCGAAAGGTTCACTTCCAAAGCCTCACTGACCAAATCGATACGTCCACGGTGGCTGGCCGGTTCTTCTTCAACGTCATGGCGAGTTTGGCTCAGATGGAAAGAGAACTAATCGGCGAAAGAACGAAGGCAGGATTGGAAGCTGCCCGGAAACTTGGCCGAGTGGGTGGCAGGAAGCGAGAGATGACGGATAGCAAGATTGAGTCTGCCAAGAAACTCATTGCTTCCGGAATGCTTCCCAAGGACGTTGCGAAGAACCTTGGAGTTTCTGTTCCTACGCTTTACCGCTGGGTTCCGGCTTCCTCCTTGGTTTGATGAATGGATGGAAGGATTGACCAAGACAGGGATCTAAGTCAGGAGGGTTGGATCCATACCCAACTTGCCCTTGATTTGCCACGCATGGATTGATTTGCCTCATGGCGCCTAGATCGCCAGGGCGAAAATCGTTCAATCGGCTTGGCCTTGCCTTGTTATTGCTTTGGATCAAGTTGACGAAAAAGTCATGAGATTTTCCCAGATAATTTTTCGCCCAACTTTGACCCGGTTAATAAGAAGGGTCTTACATCAAGGAAACGCTGGACTATATTTAGGAAGATGCCATACAAATGCGTGCATATATTTTTTCAATTTTTCAGGAATAATCAAACTCTCAGAATTAAATACAGGAGTCAAAAAATGGGAAGACCAAAGAAGAATAATAGCTTGAAACGCATTCAGATCTATTTAGTTCCAGATATGATATCAAATTTGCGTTATTACGCAGATAAAACAAAAATGAATCTTAGCCAGTTCATAAGAACTATAGTAGAAGGCTTATTTTTAAATAAACAAGAAAGGAATAATACACATGGGCGACCTTGATACCAATTCAGCCGATAGCACACAAGATGATTTCATTTTCTATTTTGTGAAGGAAGTGATTGATTTTAAGCTTTTCGAAGAAAACCTAAACCATGCTATCAAGCAAGAGATTAATAGGGCAGTTAAGGAACGCCTACGATCCAACCAAGGCTATGATTTCAGTTCCATCAACTGGGAATCCACTGGAGAATTTTTTGGCGTTTCACCTGAAGTTGTAGCCAAACAAACTATGGATAGGATTGAATCTGAAATCGCCAGGGAAGTTATTAAGAACACAGAGTTTGACAAAATCATGAAGGAGGAGGCAAAGCCTCAACTCTCCGAAACCCGAACAGGGAACAAGAAGAAATGGGTTCTCCTTATGGACTAGGCAGCCGGTCCAGGCAGAAGGCCCAGCACTTTATCTAGGGAATCGGCGCTTGGCATCGATATGTCGGATACAGAGGGATGCGACCCTCGTTTAACCAGGGAGATACCATGAGCGCAGAGCAACTATGTAAAGAAATAAAACAGCTTTCACACACTACGCCGAATTGCTCCCAGGGTTTGGTGGCTGGTGTCGAAGCTGGGGAAGGACTCGCATCCCTTCCCGGTTCAGAAGGGCGGCATTCCGAGAAGGATGCCGTCCTTTGTTGTTCATACGAACCCACACCAAATGTCCCACCAGCGGAGAGGGAACAGACTGATTTCCAGGAGTGGATTCAAGACAAGCGGATGATCCTTAGCCAAATGGCCACTGACCAACTGTTGCTTGACGGCTACAGCGTATCAATGCCCAGGCAAGGCTACAGGAAGACTGAGACAAGGCTGACCCTCGAAGTCGTGGAGAACCTCCTGCGCCCCAAGACGGTGCGGCTTGAAGGACTGAAAGGACCTGGCAATGAGCGCCTCGTTTTCGCTGACTTTGACGTTCTCCCAGAACCCTACCCTTCGTTTGAGATCCTGGGAGAAGTGTTGTCATACCACTTTGGCAATCGTGCCTGCGTGACGGCTTCAAGTGGCGGCCACTTGAAGGTGATGTTCCGAGTGGATGGCAAGAATTGGAGCAAGGAGGAGGTAAGGCACTTCCTCGCCTGGCAGTTCAGCGCCTGCGGAAATCTCTGGGCCAAGATGGGCCAGAAGAAGAACAAGAAGGGCCTGGAAGTATGCTCCTTCTGTATTGATAGGCAGGGAACAGACAACACGTTCATCAATATGGACATGCTAGAACTATTCCAACAGAGCTATCCCAAGCTTCATCAATTCACTTCATTCGGGCCAGAAGGCAAGAATCAGATTTCCTCTACTCAGGTTTTCCCTTCCACTAACTATAGTATAGGGGTAGAAGATTCTAATCCCAAATCCTTCAAATGGAACTTATACGAAGGACCTCTACCAGAGAAGATCCTGAATCTTCGGAACAACGATCTATTGGTGAAGGTATTCCGAATGATGGCAGGATCTTTCTACCTCTCTACAACTTATGGGATTGCCTTGCCCCAAGTTCAAATGAAGATTCAATTTGGCGTCAGTCAGCCTCAGATCTCGAACGCAATTCACCGATTGATCCGCGAGGGCGTCATATGGAAAATTATGAATGCCTGCCACCTTCAAGGGATGGCCGCTAAGTATCAGTTTTTTGGTGAATACCTGGAATGGGCCAAAAAAATGTACGAAGGTATCAAGGCTAATCAGGCGTACAACAACTCTCCTAAAAAGCAAAAGACCTACCGAATGGCCGTAGAAGCCCGTTTCAGGCCTGGAGAAATGAACCTAGCACTATTTGAATACACCCGGTTCTTCGACTCATTCCAGGCCTACCTGGGCGCTTGCGCGAAGCATCCCTACTTTGGGCAGAAGCCGGAGCACGTCCACCAAGCCGAGTATTCATGGAAGTCCCGAGAGAGCTTTCGGAAGGAAGAAGCAGCGAAGGCAGTTCAATACCTAAAGGGTGCTTAATAAAAAACAAAGGCATTAAGCTTCTGTTTAATTTTGTTTTATTAGCCCACGGAAACGACTTTCTGCCTAACCAAAGCACCATAAGGAATTCCAAAAAAAATAATTTAAGCTACGTCCATATACCAGATTGATCGATATATAGGTATGAGGGACAGGGTATATGACCATAAAAAATATCAAAAAAATTTTTGATTGTAAGTCTAAAGTTAGTAAAATTGATACTGGAGGCATTGTGATGAGCATTCCAGCAAAAACAAAATTATTACAATATACTTACAGAAATGGCAGCAAAGAAAAAAATCTATATGTTGATATAGATGGGCATTTCCACGTTAG
>Ga0316221_1002241_pt1 | contig 17763 bp, 7 predicted proteins | sample TBH18007metaG_FD_206003 | JGI IMG/M metagenome (GOLD analysis project Ga0316221, IMG submission 206003) | Freshwater microbial communities from Trout Bog Lake, Wisconsin, USA - TBH18007 | ecosystem: Environmental > Aquatic > Freshwater > Lake > Hypolimnion/Profundal zone | place: USA: Wisconsin... | reverse complement strand
CCGGGCGGTGTCGCCATCGAAATCCAGCAGGGCTTCCCGGGCCAGGTCGGCGTGTTTGGGCAGGACGCGATCAATGTCATAGGCGCGCACCACCTTGGAGTAGCCCATCGGGGCGGTGGACGCGCCGTTGCGCTGCCTGTCGAGACAGGCTTTCATCACCTTGGCGAATTTCACCGGATTGCCGGGCTCGACCAGATAGGCCTCGGCCTTGTCGGTGATCATTTCCGGGATGCCATGCACGTCGGTACTGACAATCGGCGTCTCAAAAGCCATCGCTTCCAAAAGTACCCGGGGAAAGGATTCCTCATAACTGGTGCAGACAAACATGTCGGCCAGGACGAAGAAATCGTAGGCCTCACGGGTCTCCGGGATGATGTCGACATTGTCCAGCCCGAGCAGCGCCATGTCGCGGACGAGGGAATCCTGGTATTCCCCAGGACGGCCGCCGACGAACAGGAAGCGGTACTTTTCCCCGCCGGCGTAGGCCTTCATGAAGGTGTCCATCGTGCGGACAAAAATGTGCTGGCCCTTGCGCTCGCAGACCGTGCCGACGTTCGCGATGATGATCTCGTCGTCGGCATAGCCGTGCTTGCGGCGCATCGCCGCGCGGGAGTGGTCGCGCTTGAACTGCTCAATGCGGGGCAGGTCGATCCACGAGGAGACGTACCGGTAGTTGTCGTAGTCGTTGAACTCCTCGAAGTACGCCCGGCTGGCCCGGCAGAGGAAGCAGACGCGCGTGGCCTGGCGGAAGGCGGCGCGGGCGACGTGCTGCATTTGCGGATGGAGCGCCTTCGAGAAGAACCGCTTGATCGACGCGCTCTCGTGGATGTACAGCAGCGACGGCTTGCCGGCGGCGGCGGCGAGGTGGATGCCCCACCAGCAGGCCACGGTGTTGCAGACCACGACATCGACGGGAGCCAGGTCGACCATGGACCGCATGATCTCCACTTGTTCGGCAAATTCCCCGTCGGTACGCGCGCCATGCAGCGGATGGCGGTCGATCAGCGATACCCTGATCCCGAGGTTTTCGTAGGCGCCGCGCAGCGGGCCGTCCTCGGCCGCAAGGAGATCGAGCGTGAAGCCTTCCCGGCGCACCATGAACGCGGCGTACTCGAGCAGGAACAGCGGGGCGCCCTCGTAGTTGAGGTTGTGCGTGATCAGGAGCAAATGGAGCTTTCCGGCACGGCCGGCGTGCTCGTAGCGGTAGGTGTCGAGCTGCAGTGCGGCGTGCTCGAGGTAGAGCTGGCGGGGAAAGTGCGGATCCACATACCGCGCGTATTTCCGGATGAACTTGATGTGCTCGCTTTCATAGTAGGTCGTGCCGCGGGAGGCGCTGCCCCAATGCCAGAGCTCGGCCTGCGGCGTGTAGATGATGCGGTGGCCGGCCGCCTGGAGGCGCAGGCAGTAGTCGACGTCGTTGTAGGTGACGCTGAAGTCGGTCTCGTTGAATCCCCCGAACTCGCGGTAGAGCGAGGTGCGGGTCATGAGGCAGGCGCCGGTGACCGCGCTGACGTCGCGGGCGAGCTGGTGGAAAACGTAATGGTCGTCGGAGTCGGCGTGCAGCCCGGCCAGCGGCACGTCGGCGAGCCCGTGGTGCGGGCCGACGGTGATGCCGGCGTGGTTGAGATGGCGGTTGGGGAAGAGCAGCTTCGCGCCGACGACCGCGACCTCGGGGATGGCGAACCAGCCGGCCATGGCCTCGATCCAGCCGGGCCGGAGGGCGTCCACGTCATTGTTGAGATGGAGGACCAGTGGCGTGTCGAGGTAGGGCAGCGCGGTGTTGACCAGCATCGAGTAGTTGAACGGCTTCATCGGGTCGACCGCGGGGCGGACGACCCGGCAGTTGAACTCACGCCGGCCGGGCAGGTGGCGCAGGAGCCGGGCGGTTTTCTCGTCGCGCGAGAAGTCATCGATGATGAGCAGCTTCACGTGGCGCCAGTTCACGTTCAGCAGGAGCGCCTCCAGGCAGCGCTCAAGGAGGTCCGCGCGATCGCGCGTGGGAATGACAATGGTGACGGGATGCGCCGCGAGGAAGGACTCATCCCAATACAGCTGGTGCTGCAGGCTGCCGCGGCGCTGGGCGAAGGCCGGCTGGAAGGCCCGCGCCGGCAGTTGGCGCCGGATGATCGCGGCCTCGAGCGCATGTCGGGTGTTTTCAACCCAGGCGCTGCCAGTCTCATGGATGGGCGCGTCTCCGGCCGCGTGATAGCAGATGGCGTCCACGTGCCGGACCTGTGCAGCGGTCACATGCTCGGCGAGGCGCAGGGCCAGATCGTAGGCGAGCGCGGGGGCATAATCGGGCAGGAACTCGCGGGCGCGCATGAAGAGCCGCCGGTGCATGACAAGCAGATGGCCGGGCTGGTGGCCGGAAAAGACGAGCGCGGGGTTCCAGTCGCACTTGAAGACGGGTTCGGAGCGCCGGCCGGCGTCGTCCATTCGGTCCTCGTCGGTGTAGACCAACTCGGTGGCGGGAGACTGCTCGATGGCTTCGGCGACGCGGAGCAGGGCATCGGGCGCCAGGCGGGCTCCCGCCTCCGGGAAGACGAGCCAGTCGTCGCTGAGGGTGTGGGCCGCGGCGTTGAGCGCGGCGGCGTGGTTGGCATCGGGTGCGACTACGACCCGGATGCGCGCATCGGACGCAGCGAGGGCGGCCAGATCCCCGGCCAGGGCGGGAGAAGCGCCGGCCGGCTGAAGCAGGGCGAGGTTCCACCGGCCGTAGATTTGGGCGCGGAGCGAGGCGACCAGGCGGGTCAGCTGGCCGGGAGTGGCGGCACGCGTATCAACGACGAGTGCGAATCCCGGTCCGGCTAGTTCCGTCAGCCGGGCGGCGGATCGGGAGAGCACCGTGCTCAGGCGCGGAGCCAGGGTGTTGTGGGCGAGCCAGCTCGCGTAGGGTGGAAGCTGCTCCCACGCGTACCAAGGCTTGGGCCCGGGGGCTTCCTGGCGGTATAGTCGGTGGACCTCGAGCACGGCGCGCCAGAAGGCAAAGCCGCCGGTGCGGACCGGCAGTCGGCGGCAGGCCTGTCGGACGGCGCGGAGGACATCGCGGAAATTGACGAACGAGTAGGGCGGGAGCAGCTGCTCCTTTTCGAGGGACGTCCACGGGTAGTACCACTTCGCGAAGGCCAGGACCTTCTCGCCGTTCTCGAGCACGGCGAAAATCCTGAGGCAGACGGGCTCGGCCAGACGGGCAGGCAGGTCGACGTTCCCGCGAAAGTGCGAGGCGCGGGCGCGGGGATTGCCGGGAAACAGCGCGGCGACGTCCTCACGCTCGATGCCATGGATCAGGTTGTTCTGCGTGCGGTTGTCGGTGGTCGCGATCAGCTGGCGGATGGGCTGCTCGGCATGGAAGAGCCAGCCGCCGATGTGCAGTTTGTCGTACTGCGTGTGGCTGATCACATCCGGGCCTTCGTAGACGCCGTACAAGGGCGGGACCGGGAGGGTTTCAAGCGGGATGACCGAGCGTTCGCGCACCAGCTTGAGCGTATGGGCATCACGGATGGCGCGGCCCTCCAAATGGGTGCACTTGAGCAGCTCCAACAGCATCGGCTTGATCACCTCGGGCCGGAGGGTCGGGTGGATTTTCCGCCCCGGACCGGGTCCCTTGCAGACAATGGGCACGCGCCAGAACTCCGCCCAGTCGTTGCTCTCGTTCAGGATCTCGAGCCGGATGAGCTTGGCGCCGGGCCAGGGGTCCAGCCGGAAGGCGAACCCGGGGTGGACCTCCTGCGTCCACTGCGGGTAGGCAGACTCGATGTCGCGCCGCGGCAGGCCGAACAAACCCATGAAGGGCACTTCGTCGATGAACGCCCGCACCTCCGTGTAGCGGACACCGGTCTTGGAGACGAACCAGCCGCTGATCCAGAATTGCGCGGGCTTGATCGTCCAACCCGACAAGTGCTCAACGCTGAAGAGGTAGGATTCGTTCTCGTTGATATAGGGTTTCATCCACTGGAATGGCCATGAAAGCCGTCCGGTTGCAGGCGGCAAAGGAATTTTGTTCAGGCGCAAGGGCTTCTGACGGCCCCGTCCGCCGCAGGCCGGCTCACTTCACGACAATCCGGAGCCAGTAGGCCCAGCCATAGGCATAGCCGCGGTTCGGTCGGGTGGAAAAGACCAGGGTTTCATTCGGCCGTGGCTGGTAGGGGATGATTTCGTGCTGCCGGCCGCGGTCCTCGGGGTTGTGCACGGGGTCAATCAGCCGGCGGTAGATTTCGCGTTTCCGGCCGTCGGCCGACTCGCCGGTGATGATGAAAATGACCCCCTCGGTCTTGGCGCCCTCCCGCTCATACGAGGACGCGTGCATCCCGTAATCCCATTGGATGGTGCTGGCCTGGGCCGGTGCATGCAGCCAGAGGTCGGTGTCAGGGTGGGCGGAGATCACCATGTCTCCCTCGGACAGCACGCGCTTGAATCCGTAACCAAACCGCGCCCGGAATGGCCCGGGCGAAATCGCCTTGAAGGAGCTGCGGGCCATGCCCGGGGTGATGGCGTAAGTTTCGCCGTCCAGACCGTCGATCGGTTCGTCTTGGCGAAGGGTGACCTGATCGTAGGGATTGCTGCTCTTCAGGTAGGAGATGACGTAGCTCCGGTAGAAACGGGTGAAGTAGACATCCCCGCTCGGGTGCGAGAAGGTCGGGATGCTGTCCACATGGAACTTGGCCATGACGCGCTCCAGCAGGTCGCGGTTGTTGCGCTGGTTTCCCATCAGGATCACGCCAGCCACGTCCTCGTCGTCGAGGTCGGCGAACGCCCGGTCCAGATAGGCGGCGTCATTCTCCAGGCCGTTGCGGATCATGAGCGCCTTGTGCTGGGAATAGTAGGGGACGATCGCGGCCCAATCGGCCCCGGCGATCACGAAGACCGCGTCCTTGGGCGCGATGTCCCGCAGGGCATCGGTGAGTCCGGTGCCGCCGTTGGACACGACCAGCTGCTGGGGTCGGTAGCCCTGCCAGTAGCTGTGGTACAGTCCGGCAAAGGGCGCGGCGATCACGAGCGCACAGGCCCAACCCGGTAGGCGGGAGTCCAGTACCCCGTAGAGCACGTACGCGAAGGCCAGCATCAGGAAGACCGAGCAGGCATAGAAATAATAGTCCTGGTAGGCGTAGGCAAAGGGGATGAAGGCCTGGGCGAACAGGAAAAGTCCCGCGAGCGCCGCGATCCACCACCGCTTGGCGGTCGGGAGCACGAGGCCGGCCAGCACCACGAGGCCGATCATCCACGGCGCCATGATGGTGTCGGCCCAGCGCTCAAGCAGGATCCCCCAGGTGGCCGGGGAGAGGCGCACGCCGAGGTCGAACAGCCCGTAATTTCCAGTGGCGAGGCCCTTCGAAGTGAAGACATCGCCGCCGGAGTGGGCGGCCTTGATGGCATCGCTGAAAGCGATCCACCAGGAGAGGAGAATGAGGGAGACGATCACGCCGCCCAGCCCCCAGGCCGCGGTTCGGAGCACGGCATCCCAGCCGCGGCCGGCGCGCCAGTCGCGCCACAGGGCCCACGCCGCGTAGGCGGCCGCGGGCACGAGCCAGACGGCGTAGGTGGTGTTCTTGATCAGGGCGGCGCCGGTCCCGGCCACGGTGGTGGCCGCGAGCCAGCCCCAGTGGCGCCGGTCCATCATGCGCACGTAGCACGCGAGGAACCAGGCGCAGCACATCATCTCCATGGAGTCCATGAGGAAGGCCCGCGAATAGAAGATGTACACCGGGCAGGCGAGGACCAGCGCGAGCGCCAGCAGCCGGCGCGGGCGCGGCAAACCCATCCGCCCGAGCAGCAGGTAGAGCGCAGGCAGGGCCAGGTAGAAGCACGCGAGGGAAATGCCGCGCGCCGACTTGAAATGCGGGAGCCCGGTGGCGCGACTGAGCATCACCACGCTCCATTCATAAAAGGGAACCTCGAGCGGCAGGGCCACCCAGGGCTTGCCGAAGAGGGGGGTCTCGTACCGCAGGGAGAAATTGTCCTGCTGGTCGATGTAGTAGCTGACGATCGCTGTCTGCGTCTGGCGGAATTCGTGGCCGGGCAGGAAGCCGGAGTTCCAGTTGGCCGTGGCAAAGCCAAAGTGCGCGGCGAGGACCCCGAGGAAGAGCGCGGGGAGCAGCCAGTTTTCACGGCGCATCACAGGCGACTCGGTCATGGTGGGCGCAGGTCAGGGTGGTTAGCCAAAATAGGCCTCGCGCGCCATGGCGACGTGGGCGGGCAGGGCGACCCGGGCGTCGTAAAAGCGCGACATGCGGACGAAGGCCATCGAGGCCATTTTGTCGTCACCCGCAAAAAATTTATCCAGGCAGGATTTCATGGCGGCGCAGAGTTTGTGGTAGTCGCCGGCGGGAATGAGAAAAGCCTCGTCATTATTTACAAGCATTTCCGGGATGCCGTTCACGTTGGTGCTGATGATCGGGATCCGGAACGAGGCGGACTCGAGGAGCACGCGGGGGAACGACTCCTCGAAGCTCGTGCAGACGAAGATGTCGGCCAGCCGGTACCAGTCGTAGATGTCGAGGGTTTCGGGGAAGAGCCGGGTGTTCTTCAGCTCCATCAGGGCGATGTCCAGCTCGATGGACTCGAGGTAAAGGCCCTCGCGCGCTCCGACCATGAGGAATTCGATCGGTCCCCGGCCGGCCAAGGCCGCGCCATGCTGCTTCACCAGCTGGTCGATGGCGCGGATGTAGACGTGCTGCCCCTTGCGCTGGCAGACGGAGCCGATGTTGACGACGAGCGTGGCGGCGGGATCGAGGCCGTATTTCTCGCGCAGCTTCCGCCGGTCGTGAGCGGCGGCGAAACGCTCGATGCGCTCGAGGTCCACCCAGCTCGCGAGCGTGCGGAAGTTGTCGTTGGTGTTGAGCTCCTCGAAGATCTGCCGCGTGGCGCGGGCGGTGAAGATGACCCGGCCGGCGTCCTTGATGGCCTGCTCGATGAGCGGCACGACCTCCGGCGAGGCGAGGCTGTGCTCGGAAAAGAATTTCCGCGGGGTGTTGCTCTCGTGGATGTAGAGGGCGGAGGGCTTGCCGAGGGCCTGGGCGAGGCTGACCACCCAGTAGGCGACCATGGTGTTGCCCACGATGAGGTCGATGGCGTCCCAGCGGAGGCCGGCGGCAAAGGCCTTCAGGTTGGCGCGGAAATCCGCGGCGGTCTCGGCCTTGATGAAACCGCCGGCGTCGAGCAGCTCGACCGGCAGGCCGGCGTCCTCGAATTTTTTCCGCAGCGGTCCCTCGACCGGGGAGAACACGCGCACGTCCCAGCCGGCCTTCTCCGCGAGGTACCGGGCGTACTCGAAGATGAACAGCGGCGCCCCCTCGAGGTTGAGGTTGTGGGTGACCACCGCGACCCGGAGCTTGAGCGGGCGGCGGGCGTAGCGGTGGTCGTTGACGTCGAGCTTGAAGCTGGAGGTGCCGTAGTCGACGACCTCGCTGATGTACGGGTCGCGGTAGCCCGGGTAGCGCTGCACGAAGGCGAGGTGCTCCCGCTCCGTGTAGGCGTTGCCCCGCGAGGCGCTCCCGAGGTGCGTGAGCGTGGCCTGCGGCGTGTACACGGTCCGGTAGCCGGCGCGGGCGGCGCGCAGGCAGTAATCGACGTCGTTGTATGCGACCTGGAAGTCGCGCTCGTCGAAACCGCCCAGCTGGCGGTAAAGCTCCGTGCGCGTCAGCAGACAGGCGCCGGTGACGGCGGAGGTGTTGCGCGCCGCGTGCGAGAGAAACAGATACCCGAAGTCGTCCTTGGGCTGGCCAAAAAACACCGCGTGCGCGAGGCCGCCCTGCGGGCTGACCCAGATGCCGGCGTGATTGAGGGTCTCGTCGGGGTGGATGAGCCGGGCGCCCACGACTCCGACGCCGGGCACCGTCATCCAGCCGGCCATGTCCTCGAGCCAGCCGGGCTCGCGGGCCTCGATGTCGTTGTTGAGGTGGAGGACCAGGGGGGTGTCGGCCGCCGCCGTGCCGAGGTTGACGAGCCGCGAATAATTGAAGGGCGCCGCGATGTTGCCGGTGCGAAGGACGCGGACTGGCAGGTCGGTCCGGGCCTCAAGCGATTCGAGCAGGGTGACGGCCTGGGGCTCGGTGGAGCCGTCGTCGACGATGACGAGTTTCGCGTGCCGCCAGTTGACGGTGCGCTCCAGGGAGGCGATGCAGGCCTGCAGCAACTCGTGGCGGTTCTTCGTGGGGATGACGATGGTGACGGGATTTTGCGCGAGGAGCGCCGGATCCCAGTGCAGCTGGTGGAGGCAGAGCGCGTGATCCTTCATCAGGGGCGGCAGGACGGCCGTGCCCTGCAGTCCGCGGCGCTGCATGCTGTCGTTGATGGCGCGGCGGGCGGCGTCGAAGAGGTAGCCCTTTTGGTCGCCCTTGCTCGCGGTGCTCTGGGCATGGGCGCGCCAGTGGTAGCCGATCTGGGGCACATGCACGATGCGCTCGTCGCGCATCAACTCGACGCAGCGTAGGATCAGGTCGAGGTCCTGGGCGCCCTCGTAGCCGAGCCGGAGCCCGCCGGCCTGCTCGACGATGCGGCGGCGGATGACGGTGAGATGGTGCGTGTAGTTGTGCGTCAGCGCCATCTCGGGGCTCCAGTCGCCCTTGAACTGGGGATCGAAGCGGCGGCCGGCCTCGTCGATCTTGTCCTCGTCCGTGTAGATCATCTCCGCGTCGGGCCGGGCGGCGATGGCCTCGACGACATGGAACAGCGCGCTGGCCGGCAGCACGTCGTCATGGTCGAGGAACGCGACAAATTCGCCGGTGGCGAGGTCGAGGGCGGAGTTGGTGGCGGCCGAGATATGGCCGTTCTGCGGGCGGACGGTGAACTTGATCCGCGGGTCCTTTTTCCCGGCGTCCGCGAGCATTTTCCTCACGTGACCCTGGGTCGAGGCATCGTCGGCGATGCACAGTTCCCAGTTCGGATAAAACTGCGCGGTGACGGAGGCGAGCAGCTCGGCAAGGAACGGCGCCGGAGTGTTGTAGGTTGGTACGACGATGCTGATCTTCGGTCCGGACTTCGCCAGCGTGGCGCCCTCCCGGGTGAGATAGCCGGTGAGCCGCGGGGTCAGCCGGTTGTGGTTGGTCCAGAGGGTATAGGGATCCTGCTGCTGCCAGGGGGTGGGCGGGGCGGCCTTGGCGGCCCGGCGGATCATTTTCTCGGCCAGCTTCGCACGGGTCAGCCGCACCTCGCGCCAGAAGCCCGGCCAGCTCTCCATGGCATAATCCCCGGCGAGGGCGCCGCGGACAAACGCCCAGACGGTGCGGGCGAACTTCCGCTCATGGTAGAGGGCGATGGGGCCGGAGTTTTCGTCGAGCTTGTTGAGAAAAATCCGCTTGGAGCGGAGCAGCTGGCGCGGGCCGTCGGGGTACTCGGCGAAAATCTTCAGGCAGGCGGGACTGAAGTTGGCGGGCCGGACATCGACGAGGCCATAGAAGGCCGAGCGCAGGGCCTGCGGCCACGCCGGATTGTGGCGGAGCACATCCTCGCGCTCCTTGCCCCAGATCAGCCGGTTTTCGTTCACCGCCCCGACCGTGGCGACGAGCCGCGAGATCGTGCGGCTCATCGAGAAGGCCCAGCCGCTGACCCGGAATTTCTCGTAGTGGGCGTTGACCCAGTCCTGCGGCAGGTCGAGAAAGCCGACGAGGTCGTTCTCGGGACGCATCTCCGTGGTGTTGACGGTGATTTCGCCCAGCACGCGCCTGGCCTCGCGCATCATCACGCCGTGCGGCTCATAGTGAAAATGCCGGTAGAGATAATACAGGCTTTCGCCGACCAGTTCCGTCCGCAGCACCGGCTTGGGCCGGCGGGGAGGCATCTCCGTGCCACCGGTGGTGAGTTCGGCGCGCAGGAATTCGGTCCAGACATTGCCCGGTCGCAGGGTTTCCAGGGTGAGCGTCCGGGCGCCGAGCCAGGGCCGCACCGTCACTCTGAAGCCGGCGCGCCGGGCCGTCAGCCCGCCCTTCAAAAATTCCTCCAGGTCGGGCCGGTCCAGGCCCATGATGCCGTAGGTAATGACGCCATCGAGCTTGGCGCGCAGGTCGGTCAGCTCCTCCCCGTCCTTGGAGTAAACCCAGCCGCGGATGTCGATCTCCCTGGCAGTGGTCTGCCAGGATGCCGGCTGATCGATGAAGTGCTGAAAGGAGGCTTTCTCGGGCATTAAAAGATCAAGCAGAACGACGCCGCCGGGTGGGGTAAAGCATGCTTTTCACCGCTGGCGGTGCGCTCAGTCGATCTTGATGCAGCGCCAGTAGGCCCAGTCGAAACTGCCGTTGTTGTTTGGCCCCGGCAGGGTGCGAAAAACGACCGTGCCCTGCAGCGGGGCGATCAGCTCGATGGAAAACGACTGCAAGCCCCGGTCCTGCTTGATGGTGCCGGGCTGCAGCCAGCGGTAGTAGAGCCGCTGGCGGTAGCCATTGGGCTGGACAGAGAGCACCTCGAATTCCACGCCGTCGCTGCGGTCGTAGATGGCCGGATCCATGCCGAATTCGGCCGTGATGTGGCGGGCGCCGGGCGGAGGAACGATCTCGATTTCCGTGACCGGCTGCGAAATCAGCCAGTGGTGGCCTTCCACGATGGGCGAGGCGAGGCCGTAGGGCACCGTCAGCTTGAGCGGCTGCGGGCTGATGTCGGCGAAAATGCTCCGGTCTTTCAATTGGTCCACCCAATAGAGGGTACGGGGTTTTTCGGCCGCGCCGCCGAGCTGGCCTTGGTACAGTAGGACGTCGTGCAGGGGAAAGTCCTTCAGGGCCTTCAGCGCGTCGGGGATCATGTCCTTGCGCAAATGGACCGTATACTCGCCGGTCTGGAGGAACGGATTTTCGTCCATCTCCAGTTCCTTCAGCCAGTGGGCGTACGCCTCCGGCCCGGGCTGCCCGAGCCGGAACAGGAGCACGGCTGCGATCCGCGCGGGCCGGGCGCGATGCAGCGCCTCGCGGATGACGGCATCGTCCTGGATGTAACGCTTGGGTACCAGCAGCGCGCGCCGGTGGCTGTAATAGGGCAGGATGGGACTCCAGTCCAAACCGAAGCCGACAAGCAGGTCGTCCGGCTGGGTGACCTGCCCGATCGCCAGGGCGAGGTCGGGAGGGCCGCCGGCCTGCCGGGACTGGGGTTCGTAGTATTTTTCGAGATAACCGGAGAACTGGGCGGCCAGCACCACGACGATGACCCCGAGCCGGGCGGAGAGCGGGAGGGCGGCGGTCTCCATCAGCCGCTGGAGGGGCAGCGCCAGGAGCAGCAGGAAGAAGATGCCGCTGGAATAGAGGTAGTAATCGTGGACGAAATAAAGATTCGCGAACACCAGCGGCCCGGCCATGGCGACCAGCAGGATGACGGCGAACAGCCGGACCCGGCCGCGGAGGAAGAGCAGCAGGAGCACCGCGAGCAGGAACAGCGAGCAGGCGGGAAACAGCGCCCGCTCGATCTGGACGCCGAACTGCCGCCAGAACCCGGGATCGAACCGCTGCGCGAGCGGGCCGTAGGTCCAGTCGTGCAGCTCGGACGAAACCAGCGAGGCGCCCAGGATGTTCTTCCGCTTGACGGCATCGCTGTGGCGGACCCACCAGGCGGCGGCGAGAATGCCGGGAACGGCCGCCACGGCGGCCCGGGTCAACAAGGCGCGCCATTCCGTGCGATGAGCCCGCCAGGCTGCCACGGCGAACGCCGCCGCCGGCGCCAGAAAAACCGCATAGGTTGTGACCTTGGCCAGTCCGGCGGCGGCGCCGAACAGCGCGGCGGCCGCGAGGACAGATCTCCGCCCGGACACCAAGCCGGAGTGGAAAAAATTCAGGAACCACAGTCCCAGGCAGAAGGCGGTGGATTCGATCAGGAACGCCCGGGAAAAAAACTGATAGACCGGACACGTCAGAATCAGGGCCAGAAAGAGCCAGCGGTGGGCCGGAGTTACCTTCAGCCGACGCAGCAGCAGCCAGACCGCCGGCAGGGCGGCGTAAAAGAAACACAGGGACACCGCCCGCCCGGCTTGGTCGAGCGGCAGACCCGTGCTCCGGCAGACGGCGGCGACCGCCGCCTCATAGACGGGAAACTCCAGCGGGATGGACCACGGGGGGCCCATGATCGGGGTTTCATAGTCGAGATGGAATCCATCGCGGATCATCCAGTAGGTCGACATGGCTGTCTGCGTCTGCCGGAAGGGGTGCGTATCCAGCACCGCGTTCTTCCAGCCCGCCCGGGCAAACCAGAGACTGGTAACCAGGACCACCAGGAAAAGGCCCAGGCACGCGGCGCGCTCGGGGAGGGAAGCGGATTGGGAGCGAGGTTCGGTCATGGGGGGGCGCTGGGACAAGGCAGGCGCGATGGCGGATGGGCGCATTACGCGGCGTGGGCCACGGTCCGGCGAATGCCTTCGGCGAGGGTCACCGCCGGGCGCCAGTGGATCGCGCGCGAAAGCTTGGTGTTGTCGAGCAGGCTGTCATGGACATCCCACGGGTGGGCGCGGACGTGCCGGATGGCGATCTTCCGGTGCAAGGTCTGCTCGACGCATTGGATGACCTCGTTGACGGAGTGAGATTCGCCATGGCTGACGTTGAAAACTCCCCGGGGGCGAACGCGGATGACCTGCTCGAGTGCCGCCGTGAAATCGGTATGATAAAGGAAATCCTTGCGGGCGGTGCCGTCGCCCCAGACGGAGAATGGCAGGCCGTTACGGGCGCTGTGGATGAGAAAGGGCACGATGCCCTGCGGCTTCTGCATCGGTGCGGGAAAACCGTAGGGGTTCGAAATGCGCAGGACGGTGTAGGCGAGCCCGTGACGACGGCCGTAGTCCTCGATCAGGCGCTCGGCCGCGAGCTTCGCGTGGCCATACCGGCCGATCGGGGCGCAGGGATCGTCCTCCCGGCTGGGCTGCTGGCCGCGGGCGTTGCCATAGACCGCGCCGCCGGAGGAGAAGAAGACGAAGTGCGGCCGTGCGCCGGCCGGCGAGGCCACGATGGACTCGAGGAGTTTCCCCAGCACCGGCAGGTCCTGCAGTTTTTCCGCGTCCGGGTTCTGCTCGGACGTGGCGGGCAGCGTGCTCCAGGCGAGGTGCAGCAGCGTGTCGGCGCCGGTCAGGGCTCCGGGTTCCGTCAGCCCGTCCAGCGGGAGAAATCCGTCACCGCCCTGCCGGGAAAAAAGCGCGACCGCATGCGCCGGGGCGCGGAAATGGCCGGCGACCAGCGAGGCGAGGCGGCCCCGCCCGCCGGTGACGAACAGTCGTTGCAGTGTCGGCTCGGGCATGAATTACGACGGTGCCAGCGAGAGATGGAAATTGGCAAGCGCCTCCGCGCTGCGCCGCCAGCTGAAGTGCCGGTCCGCGAACGCGACGGCTCCACGTCCCAGCTTTTCGGCCAGGCCGCGGTCGGTGCGCAGCTCGCGCACGGCGGCGGCGATGCCCGTCGCATCGGCCCGGTCGAGCACATAGGCGTCGGTGCCGTGGCGGACCAGCGTGCCGAGGTTCGTGCGCGGCAGCACGACCGGCCGGCCGAGGGCGAAAAACTCGGGCAGCTTCGAGGGGAAGCGGTAGTCATTGAACTCGTCCGGTCCGCCCGGCTGCACAAAAATATCAGCCAGCGCCATCAGCGCCGGCAGGTGCCAGTGGTGCGTGATTTCGCCCAGCGCGAGCACATAGGGCTCGGCCGCCGCGGCCAGCCTCGCAGAAAAGGTCACGCTGTCGCGTCCGGTGCGGATCAGGGTCACGGGAGGTCCGGAACGGTTGAGTTCGACCACGGCGGCATAGAGTTCCTGCACCTCGGCCGCGTTGGCGGCGTGGACGTTGCCATGATAGAACAGCACGGTCTCGCCCGGGGCGGAGTCGAGCACCCGGCGGAAGGCGTCGGGACGCGGCCGTGGATAAAAATGCCGCGCATCGGCCGCCGGCCAGAGGGTGAGGCACGGTTTGCCGGCCGGGACGAAGGAGCGCAGCCGCTCGGTGATGACGGTGATGCCGTCGGCCGCTGCCAGAAAGGCGCGGCTGCGGTGCGGATGTGAAAGATCGGGCGGCACGAGCCGGTCGAGTTCCTCGTCGCCCAGCCGGTCGAGGTCGGCGGGATTGCGGTCAAGGGTCAGGGCGAGGAGCTGCCGCTCGTTGTCCTCCAGGTGCACCAAGACCCGCGAACCGTGGCGGGCGCGCAATTTTTCGGTCAGCCCACGCACGTTCTCGCGGGTGGTCCAGGCGTGGATCACATCCGGCCCGCGACCGTTGGGAAAAACCAGGCCTTGCTCCGCTTGCGCGAAGGTCAGTCCCTGGAAGGCCGGACGATCATGATACGCGAGCGTGGCCGCATCGTGCGGGACGGCCACGGCGCAGGCGTGCCCGGCGGCGGCAAGTTCGTTCGCCAGGGCGGCGACATGCAGCGCGCTGTTGGAGGCAAAGCTGCCATAGAGCACGAAGAGCACATTCCGGGGCTGAGTGGCGCAGACCGGCGCGGGCCGGGCGGGCGGTTGAGCTGCGCCTTCCGCCGCGAGTCCGATGCGGGGGAGGGTGAGATCGAGATCGGCCGCATGGTTCTCGTCGGTGGCCACGCTGAAGAAAACCGTGGTCGGCGCGATGGCGATCCGCCCGCTGGCGAGCCGGGCCCGCACCCGGACCGGTCCGTGTCCAGCCACGAGGAAATCCTGGCTCCGGAAACCGGCGTGCCCGGCGTGCGGCACGCCGGGAAACAGCGCCGACACATCCTCGCGCGGCCGGCCGACGTCGCAGGCGATTTCCCGGTGCCCGTAGCGCAGCGTGAGTTCCGCGACCGGCTCATCCAGGTCGAGGGCCCAGCCGCCGACCTTCACCCGGTCGCGCAGCAGGCCGGCGGCGATGGGCTCATCCATGACCGCGGCCAGCGGCCAGGGCTCGACGGTGAGCGTGAGCCGTTTGAAAACCTGCCACGTGCCGTCGGGACGTTGGGCCTCGAAGGAGGCCGGATAGACGCCCGCGGGCAGGCGGCCGGAGAGAATAAAGCCGCAACCCGCGGCGGCGGGGTGCGCCGGGAAAAGCTGCGGCACATCGGAGCGCGGGGGGCGGGCCGTGAGGGGGACGGTGCCGGCGGCGGTGCTGAGCCGGACGGGCGGCGGGTCCGGTAAGTCCTCGGCAAGACACCAGCCTTTGACCGTGACTTCCCGGGCCCGCGCCCGCAGCGGGCGCGGGGTCTCGATTTCCGCGTGGAGCCGGAGCGCGGGGGGCGGGCTCATGATCGCGAGCCGCGGAAGGTGCGCTCGAGCGAGCGCAGCCAGGCGGTCCACCGCCAGCTGCGGGAGGATTTCATGGCCCGGATCTCGACGTCGAGCTGCCCGATGCGCTGCTGCCGGGCGTCAGAGGCGGCGGTGATTTCATGGAGCTGCGTCGTGAGTTTCGACTCAGTTTCCCGGACCTGGCGGAGCTGGGCCGCGAGGTCCGCAGAGATTTGCTTTTCTACGGCGATCGCCTGTTCGGCCTGCGCCAGCCGGACCTGGGCGGCTCCGAGCGCCGCATTGGCCGCCTGCTGGATTTGCTGCAACTGGATGAACTGGGCCTGGAGATCGGCGCGGATTTTATCGGCGTGCGCCGCTTCGTCCAGTTTCTGGTCGGCCAGGGTCACGGCGGCCTGGAGCAGCCGCTCGTTCTCGCCGAGCCTTGCACCGGTTTCATCCCGCGTGTCCTCCAGCTCCATGATGCGCACCTGCGCCAGGATCAGCTGCTGGCGCACACGCTGGAGCATCTCTCCGGGGTCCGGGTGGGCGGGATTCATGGCTGGCGCACCATCAAGGCGCGCCCACGCGGGATGTGAAGTTTATTGTCGCCGGCAGGCCGGGGTTACGGCGCCCGGACCCCGAGCCGCCACAGGAATTCTATCCTCGCACTGCGGCGAAGGTAGCGGAGGAGCAGGGGGCTGGTTTCCAATTCCTCGATCGGGAAACGTCGGCCCTGGGAGCGTTCGCGGAGGAGCGTGATTTCCCTTTGCCCGGTGTCATGCATGGCGAAACTGGTCTTCTGGGTGGGATGCACGCGGAAGCAGGCGAGAAAGTAGGGCACCCGGACGATGCGCGCCCCGGCCGCCTGGAAGCGCAGCAGCAGGTCCCAATCGATGGCGAAGTGGAAGGAGGTGTCCAGGCCGCCCACTCTATCCCAGAGCCGGCGCCGCCAGAACATTGTCTCCTGGGGCACGAAATCGTTCAGGCGCAGCACGGCGGCGTCGTGCGGGGGCAGGAACCAGCGCGCGATTTCCCGGGAGGCTTCGTCCACCACGATGCGGTGGCCGTAGAGCACATCCACTTCGGGGTGCCGTGCAAAATAGTCCGCCACGTAGGCGAGGGCGCCGGGTTGGTAGTAATCGTCGGAATTGATCCAGGCCATGAGATCGTCCGGTCCGCCGGATGTCTTCGCCAATCCCCGGGCGATGGCATCGGCCTGCCCGGCATCGCGGATGCTCTCCCAGGCATGCAACCGGGGCGCGTGCTGTCGGATCAGGTGCGCGCTGTCATCGGTCGAGCCCCCGTCCTGCACAACATACTGGCAATCGATCCCTGGCTGATCGAGCACGCTGCGCATGGTTTCATCCAGGAAGCGCGCCTGCTGGTAGGAAGGGGTGACGATGGCGAGCTGCGGTCGGCGGGATGCCGGCGCGGAAGCGGGAAATTTTTCAAAGCGCACGGGCCGGGGCGGATACGCCATGTGCGCCGGCATCTGGAAAAACATCAGCTCGGTCCAGGCCCCGCCGCCGAGCCAGAGTGGGATGATCTGCCGCGCCACCTCGACCGGGCGCTCCATCAATGAATACCATGCGCCGTCGGCCGACGCGGCTTCGAGCGAAACCTGGACACGGCCGGAGGGCAGGGTGCCGCGAAGCTCAAAGCCGGTGTTGTCGTCCGGGGCCTCCGGCATCGCGCCCTTGACGTCCGGCCGCGGGAGCCCGACGACCCCGTCAATCGTGACCTTGCCGGCGCGAAGGCGGATGGCCCGGATGGGCCGGCCGTCCGGGCCGAAGGCCCATCCCCGGATGATTAGGCACCGGGGCAGCTGTTTCCAGTCCTTGGGCTGATCGACATGGAAACGGGGAGTCGGGGCGGAGGTATCCACAGGCGGCGCGATGCGGCCGAGACAAACGCCGCGAATCCCGGAAGGGAAGGTTTTACCGGCGCCCGCGCGGCGGGACTAGAGCTTAAAACCGGCGTCCGTGGAATCCTTCAGGAAGGTTTTCACGGTGTCGAGGGACAGGGCGTCGCCGGTCATCCCCAGCATCTTGGCCGCCTTGGCGATGATGTCGTGCGGGACCGTGATGATCCGGCAGCCGGCTTCCTCGGCCTGGAAAATATTGAGGACTTCGCGCGTGCTGGCCCAGAGCAGCTCGGCCTTGGGCTGGTCCTCGAGCAGCGGCCCGCAGGCGCGGACCATCGGCACGGGGTCGACGCCGGAGTCGGCGATGCGGCCGGCGAACACGGACACGACGGACGGCACCGCGGGATTGAGGGCGGCCGCCACGCCGGCGACCTGCTTCAGGGTGAAGAGCGCGGTGACGTTGAGCTTCACGCCCTCCCGGGCCAGGTCGCGGATGAGCGGGAGGGAGGATTCGCCGCGGGAATTGGTGATCGGGATCTTGACGTAGACATTCGCCGCCCAGGACTTGATCTTGGCGGCCTGCCGGCGCATCTCGGCGAACTCATCCGAGAACACCTCGAGGGAGATGGGCTTGGCCGTGACGGTCTGGAGAATGTCCTTGGCGAAGGCCTCGTAGTCCTTGATGCCGGCCTTCTTCATCAGGCTGGGATTGGTGGTCAGGCCCTTGACGTAGGGCTTGGCGTAGAGGTCGAGAATACCGGCCTTGTCGGCGCCGTCGGCGTAAA
>Ga0316221_1002232_pt1 | contig 17815 bp, 14 predicted proteins | sample TBH18007metaG_FD_206003 | JGI IMG/M metagenome (GOLD analysis project Ga0316221, IMG submission 206003) | Freshwater microbial communities from Trout Bog Lake, Wisconsin, USA - TBH18007 | ecosystem: Environmental > Aquatic > Freshwater > Lake > Hypolimnion/Profundal zone | place: USA: Wisconsin... | reverse complement strand
AATCCAGTTCATCCCCGTCATTCCTTGGCGCTTCATTAGCCGGTGCTGTGTGACTTTGCTGTCCCATGGCGCCGTCTTCGCCGGCAGGAAATGAAACGGGGATTAATTGGATATCTGGGGAAAAAGCAGGATAAGAAAAGCAAGGTCTTTAGCTCTCGTTTCAAATTCAATGACACGGTAGTGTTAGATATGGCAATAACTGATGGGTATTCATGATAATTGTTTTTTTATATTAATTCATAATCTGGCAAATATTAACAGTTCTGAATGGCATGTTTTGAAATTATGATTAATATTGAAAGAAACAATTAGTAAAAAATTGATTTAAAGATTACATTGACTATTATTTTTCAATGTGGTGAAATTCAACCCGTAATGTTTAAGGCATTCTTCATTTGAATAGAACCCCTTTTTCCGCTTGAACGCCCGCATATGAACACGCAGTCCCCATTTCAGCCGCTTTTTGAACCGTTCCGGACTGCCGGCCGTTGCCCGCGCATGGCCTGTCCGTCCGAATCCGCCGCCGCCGGAACAACCCGCTCCAGGGAAGGGTTTGCCGGGGTTGCCCAAGGCCCGCGTCCGTTCCGGGGAAGGGTGCTGATCTGCCTGCTGGGGCTTGGGATGGGCTGGGCCTGCCCGGCCCAGACCACGGCGGGACCGGCGCGGCCGGCCGATCCGAAGGGGGCCGAAGCTCCTGACGCGGAGAGGGCGCAGGCGCCGCGGCCGTCTCCCGTTCCGCAGGCGGCCGCGCCCAGGCCTTTCGTCCTGGCTTCGGACCTCTTCGCCGCGGCCCTGGCCAGCCCGCGCCCGCCCGAAGTGCGCATGGGCAGCGACTACGTCCTCGGCAGCGGCGATCAGCTGGCGCTCACCGCCTTCGGCAGCGTGTCCCTGGCCCGCACGCTCAAGGTGGACCGGGGCGGCAAAGTGGCCATCCCGGACCTCGGACTGGTGCAGGTGAGCGGCCTCAGCCTGGCCGCGGCGCGCGATCTGATCCGCGCCGCGCTGCTGCGGAAGTACTCCGGGCTGGAACAGTTCAACCTCGAGGTGGTGGGGCTGCACGACGTGGAGGTCATGGTCATCGGCGAGGTGCGCCATCCCGGCTCGTACCTGGTGCCCAGCGCCAGCTCGCCCATGGCGCTGCTGGGCCTGGCCGGTGGGCCCTCGGACAGCGGCTCGTACCGGAACATCCGCCACCTGCGCGGCGGCCGGATCCTCGAAACGCTTGATCTCTACCGGCTGCGCTTCGATGGCAGCGGGCTGGAAAGCCGCGGCTTCCTGGATGGCGACACGCTCTTCGTGCCCCTGGCCGGCACCCGGATCACCGCCGTGGGCGCCTTCCGCCGGGTGGCCGCGACGCCCGAGGCCGCTGGGGTGCTGATGGAGCTGGCGGCCGGGGAGAGCGCGCTGGAGGCGGTCCACTTCGCCGGCGGCCTCATCCCCTCGGCCAGCCAGGTCCTGGTGACGCTCCAGCGCACCGACCCGGCCGGCATCACCACGATCCGCAACATCCCCAACGAGCCGCGCGAACTGCGCGCCGCCAGGTTCTGCGAAGGCGACGTGCTGCGCGCCCTGGCGCGGGTGGAGCGGCTGGAGGAATACGTGGAGGCGGCCGGGTGCGTCGCGGTGCCGGGGCGTTTCTCCTACCGGGAGGGCATGCGGGTCAGCGATCTGCTCGCCCTGGGCGGAACCGGCGGACAGCTGCTGCCGGGGACCTACCGGCTGCGCGGCGAGATCCTGCGCACCCTGGCGGACGGCCGCACCCGGCTGCTCAGCTTCGACGTGGACCGGGCGCTCAAGGGGGACCCGCGGCACGACCTCGCGCTCCAGCCCCGGGACCGGGTCGAACTGGGCAACGTGGCGGACCTGCGGCTGGCCAAGCGGGTCACCATCCTGGGGCCGTTCACCCGGCCGGGCAGCTTCGATTGGCACGAGGGCATGCGCGCGGCGGACCTGATCTACCGGGCCGGCATCCCCAAGCTCTCGGCCGGGCGCCATTACGCCGAACTTGCCAGCACGGAGGACGGCAGGACCTCGGTCGTCCGGCTCGACCTGGCCCGGCTGGTGAGCACCGAGGACCGGGCCACCGTGGACCTGGAGGACGACCGGGTGAACCCCCCGCTGCGCCCCTACGACCAGATCACCATCTACGAGAATCCGGATTTCCGCATGCACCGCACCGTGACCATCCTGGGCCAGGTGCAGCGGCCGGGGCCTTACGTGATCCAGGAGGACCGCTTCACCCTGGGCCAGCTCATCGCCCGGGCCGGGGGGCTCACCAGGGACGCCATGCCGACCGGAGGGATCTTCCTGCGTTCGAGCCTCGAACCCGGCGATCTCAGCGCCGGCGGCCCGGCGGCGGGCCCGGACCGGTCCGCGCCAAGCATGGCCGCCATCGACGACATCCTGCGGCGCCTGAACGAGACCCGGCGCGCCAGGGAATCGGGCGCCCTGGAGGAGAGCCCGTTGCTGCACGGTCTGGTGCGCGGCGAACTGAACCGGATGATCGTCGACTTCCCGGCGGTCCTGAGGGGGGAAAGCCGGCAGGACGTGGTGCTGCTGGACGGCGACCGGGTTTTCATCCCACGGCGGACCGATTCGGCCTGCGTGGTGGGGGAGGTCGCCAGCTCCTACTCCACCTTCCACGTCCAGCCCGGGGACCGGGTCCGGGATGTGCTGAAGCTGGCCGGGGGCTACACCCGCAACGCCGACGAACGCCAGGTGCGTCTGCTCAAGGCCGACGGCCGGGTGATCGACGCCCGGGTGGAGCGCACCGGCATCGAGCCGGGGGACGCGCTGCTGGTACCCCAGCGGATCCGCAAGGACGTGCCCTGGCAGGACACGCTGCTGGCCATGACCCCGATCGCCCTTCTATACAACGCCATCCGCCGCTGAGCGCGCCTGGCTCCGTCTGAACCGCCGGGAATCCGGTGGCACGTGAATCATTCGTAAGCCCCGGGTCCTGGCCAGCCAGGACAGGAGGCCGTCTGTCGCACCGAAAGGCATGGAAAAAATGGAACCCCTTGGAAAAGATCAAAAATACGCCGCCTGGACCGAAGGCGCCGGGTCCCGGCTCTGGAAGCTAGACAGCCGGCCCATGGTGCGCCGGAGCGGCAAGCTGCTGCTGGACGCCCTGCTGGCGGCCGCGGCCTGGGGCCTGGCCTGCGGCCTGCTGCGCGGGGCGCCGCCGTCGCACCGGGGCACGGCGCTGTTCGTGGCGCTGGCGCTGGCGGTCAACGCCGGGTTCGGCTTCAGCAGCCAGCACTACCGGCTGGTGGGCTTCGCCGAGACCTGGGCCCTGCTGTGCGGGGCGCTGGTCATCGCCGGGGCCGGGCTGGGGTTCTGCGTCCTGCGCGGGGCCGCCCGGCTCGGCACGGAGGGCGCCGAGATCTTCCTTCCGGCCGGCCTGCTCACCGGTGCCATGTGGCTGGGCATCCGGGTGCTGGCGCAGCGGGTGCATCGCCGGCGCTTCCGGACCCAGGACGGGCCCAGGCCTGAGCGCACCCTCATCGTCGGGGCGGGGCGGGCCGGCATGCGGCTTTGCCAGGAACTGCGGGAGCATCCCAGGCTCCGCTACCAGGTGCTGGGGTTCGTCGACGACGCCCTGGAGAAGCAGGGGGTGCGCATCGAGGGGGTGCCCGTGCTGGGCCCCACCCGGCACCTGGCGACCTTCATCCGGAGGCACCGGGCCTCCCTGGTGATCCTGGGCATGGCCGGCGCGCCGGGCGCCAAGATCCGCGAGCTGAGCCAGCGGCTCCAGGCCCAGGGGGTCCGGGTGAAGACCGTGCCGGGGATCCTCGACCTGGTGGGCGAGCATCCCTGGAAACCGGAGGTGCGCGACATCGCCATCGAGGACCTGCTCCGGCGCGAGGCGGTCAACCTGGACACGGGCGCCATCCGCCAGGCCCTGGAGGGCTCGGTGACGCTCATCACCGGCGCGGGCGGTTCCATCGGCAGCGAATTGTGCCGCCGGGTCGCGGGCTTCCGTCCGGCCTGCCTGATCCTGCTGGGCCGGGGCGAGAACAGCTTGTGGGAGATCGAGCGCGACCTGCGCCGGCTGTTCCCGTCCCAGGTGATCGCCGTGGCGCTCTGCGACATCCGCAACCGGGCCCGGCTGCACCAGGTGTTCGACGCCTGGCGGCCCCAGGTGGTGTTCCATGCGGCGGCGCACAAGCACGTGCCGTACCTGGAGCAGCACCCCGAGGAGGCCATCGAGAACAACATCTTCGGCACCCAGAACGTGCTCAAGGCGGCACTGGCCGCGGCCAGCCGGATCGTGGTGAACGTTTCCACCGACAAGGCGGTGAACCCGGTCAACGTGCTGGGCGTGACCAAGCGGATCGGCGAGCACCTGGTGCTGAAGGCCGCCGGGGAGGCCCCCGAAGGCTCGCGCTACGTCAGCGTGCGCTTCGGCAACGTGCTGGGCAGCCGGGGCAGCGTGATCCCGCTGTTCCGGGACCAGATCCGCCGGGGCGGCCCGATCACCGTCACCCATCCCGACATGGTGCGCTTCTTCATGACCATCCCGGAAGCAGGCCAGCTGGTGCTGCAGGCGGGCATTCTGGGCGGCACCGGACGGGTGTTCGCGCTGGACATGGGCGAGCCGGTGCACATCGTCGACCTGGCCCGGGACATGGCCCGGCTTTCCGGCCTGGCGCCGGGGGTGGACATCGATATCCAGTTCACCGGCGCCCGCCCCGGGGAGAAGTTCTTCGAGGAACTGTTCACCGACGTGGAGGACCGCAAGGCCCAGGTCCACCCCAAGATCTTCGAGGCGGTCCAGGACCCCAAGGACCCGGCCCTGCTGGAGCAGGGCCTGGCGGCCCTGCGCCTGGCGCCCAGCCTGCCGGAGGGCGCGCGCCAGCGGGAGATCCTGGCCTGGTTCATGAAGCTGGTGCCGGTCTACCGGCCGTCGCCCTCCGGGCTGGGCCGCTACCTCCAGGAGGAGGTTTGCGCCTCCCGTGGGCCGCACGGCCCGGTCCACGCCCCCCAGGAGGGTCCGCTGGGTGTTCCCGGCTGATCCCAACCCCGCCACCGCCACCCGAGGTTCCCGCCATGCCCAATCCCCAGACCCCGCCCGCCCGATCGACCCTCAGGGAGACCCTGGGCCGTCCGCTGCGCCATGCCTGCCTCGCGGGTCTGGCGGCGGCGGGGGTGGCGGTCCTGCTGCCCAACGCCTACCGGTCCGAGGCCAGGATCCTTTCGGACGCCGGCCACGCCGCGGGCTCGCCGCAGCGCACCGGGGTCTGGGCGCCCACCGACCCGCCGGAGACCCCCACCAGCAGGGAGGACGGACCGACCGTCATCTACGCGGACATCCTCAGGAGCCGGCGCATGGCCGAGCAACTGCTGCTGCGGGAGTACGCCTATGGCCGGCGCCCCTGGCGCTTCGCCCGGCGCCGCGCGGTCCGGGGCACGCTGCTGGGCTACCTGGGCGCGGCCAACGTCGACCGGGGGATTGGCCGGCTGAGGTCGATCCTGGGCGTGCAGCGCGATCCCAAGTCGGGCCTGCTGACCATCAGCGCCGAGACCACCTCCCCGGAACTGTCCATGCAGGTGGTGCGCCAGGCGGCTGAGAACCTGAAGGATTTCCTGGTGGAGATCAGCCAGGCCGCCGGCCAGAACAAGGCGCGCTTCACCCAGGGCCGGCTCGAGGAGGTGCGGGACAAGTACCAGGAACTGGGCCGGCAGTTCGAGCGCTTCCAGGACACCAACCGCAACTGGGAAACCAGCCCGGCGCCCAACGTCCGCTTCCGCGGGGCCCAGCTCAAGGAGGGCCTGGATCTGTGGAAGCAGGTCGTGATGAACCTGACCCTCAACCACGAGCAGGCCCTGCTGGAGGCCCAGAACGACACCCAGACCCTGCTGCTGATGGATCCGGGCAACCTGCCGTTGGAAAAGAGCCGGCCGGCCCGGGCCTTCATCGTCTTCACCGTCGCTTCGGTGGTGGGGGCGGGCAGCTGGGCCGTCCAGAACCGCACTGCCCTGATCAACCGAATCCTTGCCAAGGAGCATTCCGCATGAGCATTTCAATCGAAACCGGCACGGTGCTGGCACCCGCCACCGCACTGATGGAGAAATTCAAGGACCGCACCGCCCGGGTGGGCGTGGTGGGCCTGGGCTACGTGGGCCTGCCCTTCGCCGTGGAAAAGGCCAAGGTCGGCTTCCGGGTGCTGGGCTTCGACCGGAGCCCGGCCCGGGTCGGCCAGGTGAACGCCGGCGCCAACTACATCGGCGACGTGCGCGACCAGGAACTGCGCGACGTGGTGCTGGACCGGGGCCTGCTGGCCGCCACCGGGGACTGGGACCGGCTGCCGGAGATGGACGTGGTCGTCATCTGCGTGCCTACCCCGCTCACCCGGAACCTGACCCCGGACCTGCAGTACATCGAAGCGGTGACGGCGGAACTGGCCCGGCGGATCCGTCCCGGCCAGCTGATCAGCCTCGAGAGCACCACCTACCCGGGCACCACCGACGAGGTGATGAAACCCAGGCTGGAGGCCTCGGGCCTCAAGGAGGGCCGGGACTTCTTCCTGGCCTTCAGCCCCGAGCGGGTGGACCCGGGCAACCGGCGCTACAGCACCCGCAACACCAACAAGGTGGTGGGCGCCGGCCACGGCGTCAGCCGGGAGGTGGCGCTGGCCTTCTACCGCCAGACCATCCTGCACGTGGTCCCGGTCAGTTCCGCCCAGGCCGCCGAGATGGTCAAGGTGTTCGAGAACACCTTCCGGGCGGTGAACATCGCCCTGGTGAACGAACTGGCCATGCTCTGCGACCGCATGGGCCTGGACGTGTGGGAGGTGCTCGACGCCGCCGGCACCAAGCCGTTCGGGATCATGTCCTTCTACCCTGGGCCGGGGGTCGGCGGGCACTGCATCCCGCTGGACCCGCACTACCTGGAATGGAAGGCCCGGGAGTTCAATTTCAACACCCGGTTCATCGCCCTGGCCGGCGAGATCAACCGGCGCATGCCCGAATTCGTCATGGAGAAGGCCATGCGCCTGCTCAGCGACCACGGGCTCGGGCTGCGCAGCGCCCATGTGCTGGTGCTGGGCGTGGCCTACAAGAAGGACATCGACGACCCCCGGGAGAGCCCCAGCGCCGAGATCCTGCATTTGCTGGCGCTGCGCGGCGCGGCGGTGGCCTACCACGACCCGCTGGTGCCCCGGTTCCGGGAGTACGGGCATGAGCTTGAGAGCGTGGCGCTGACCGCCCAGGTGCTGGCCGACGCCGACCTGGTGCTGATCCTCACCGACCACTCGGCGGTGGACTACCGGTTCGTGGTGGAGCACGCCCGGCTCACCCTGGACACCCGCTACGCCACCCGCGGGGTGCCGTGCGAGCGCGGCAAGGTGGTGCTCCTGTGAGCCCCCGGGTCGCGGTGGTCGGTTGCGGCGCCTGGGGACGCAACCATGTGCGCACCTTGCAGGAGCTGGGCGCCCTGGCCGGGGTGGTGGAGCTGCTGCCCGCCCTGCGCGAACGGATCCAGGAGGCGTTTCCGGGGGTCCCGGTCTTGGGCTCCATGGAGCAGGCCTTCGACCGGGCCGAAGGGATCGTGGTGGCCACCCCGGCGCCCTCCCACGCGCCGCTCGCGGCCCGGGCGCTGGAAGCGGGGAAGGGGGTCCTGGTGGAAAAACCCATGACCCTGGGCAGCCGGGACGCCCAGGAGCTGGTGCATCTGGCCCGGGCCGCGGGCCGGCCGCTCATGGTGGGCCACCTGCTGCTCTACCAGCCGGCGGTGCGCGAGCTCAAGCGGCTGCTGGAGGCCGGGGCCGTCGGCCGGGTGCTGCGGATCCACCAGGAGCGGCTCAACCACGGCCGCGTCCGCCAGACCGAGAACGTGCTCTGGAGCCTGGCGCCCCACGACGTGGCGGTGCTGTGCCACCTCATGGGCGGCGCCCCGCGGGCGGTGCGGGCCTGCGGGGCCGCCTTCCTGCAGCCCGGCATCCACGACGACATCCACCTGGAGCTGGGCTTCAGCGGCGGCCGCTCCGCGCACATCCACTCCGCCTGGTACTGGCCCGGCAAGCGCCGGGGCCTGCGGGTCCTGGGCGACGAGGGGATGATCGCCTACAACGAATCCGACCAGAGCCTCACCCTGCACCGCAAGCGGCTGAAGGGGGGCGAGCCGCCCGCCGGCCTGGCGCCGGTGGACGAGGGCTCGGAACGGGTCTTCGAAGGCCACGGCGAGCCGCTGCGCCTGGAGGACCAGCATTTCCTGGATTGCCTCGCCACCGGAGCGGCGCCCTTGAGCGACGGCCGCAGCGGGGTCGAGGTGGTCCGGGTGCTTGAGGAGGCGGATGCCCAGCTCAGGCAGTTCTTGATCCAAACCAACAAGCAGGAGAGCGCATGAGCACACTCGCAGCCAGCAAACCCTTCGCGCACCCCACCGCGGTGATCGACGAAGGCGCCCAGATCGGCGACAGCACGAAGATCTGGCACTTCTCCCACGTCTATCCGAAGGCCGTGATCGGCCACGACTGCATCCTCGGCCAGAACGTCATGGTCGCCGACGGGGTCAGCATCGGCGACTTCTGCAAGGTGCAGAACAACGTGTCCCTGTACGAGGGGGTGGTGCTGGAGGACTATGTCTTCTGCGGCCCCAGCATGGTGTTCACCAATGTGCAGACGCCGCGCTGCCTCCACCCGCGCAACCGCTCCGACGACTATTTCGAGACCCGGGTGAAGCGCGGCGCCAGCATCGGCGCCAACGCCACCATCGTCTGCGGCATCACCCTGAACGAATGCGCCTTCGTGGCGGCCGGCTCGGTGGTGATCCGGGACGTGCCCGCCTACGCCATGGTGGCCGGGGTGCCCGCGCGGATCATCGGCTACATGTGCGAGCGGGGCGAGCGGCTGAAGTTCGACGCCGGCGGCCTGGCCGTCACCAGCTACGGCCAGCGCTACCGCCGCGGCGCGGACGGCCTGGTCGGGAAGGAGGGCTGAACCGTGCAAACCCGGACACGCATTCCCGTGCTCGACCTCGCGCCCCAGCTGGCGTCCCTGTGGGAGGAACTCAACCGGGCCATCCAGCGGACCCTGCGCTCCACCCACTACATCCTCGGCCCGGAGGTGCGCGCCTTCGAGCAGGAGACCGCCCGCTACCTGGGGGTCAAGCACGCCGTCGGGTGCAACTCCGGCACCGACGCCCTGGTGCTCGCCCTGCGCGCGCTGGGCGTCGGCCCGGGCGACGAGGTCATCACCACCCCCTTCACCTTCTTCGCCACCGCCGAGGCCATCAGCCAGATGGGCGCCACCCCGGTGTTCGTGGACGTGGAGGAGGAGAGCATGAACCTGGACCCGGCCCTGATCGAACCGGCCATCACCCTGCGCACCCGGGCCATCCTCCCGGTGCACCTGTTCGGCCGTCCCTGCGATATGACGGCCATCCTGGACGTGGCCCGGCGCCACGGGCTCATGGTGGTGGAAGATTGCGCCCAGAGCTTCGGCGCCCGCCTCCGCGACAAGCAGACCGGCAGCCTGGGCCAGATGGGCTGCTTCAGCTTCTTCCCGTCCAAGAACCTGGGCGCCTGCGGCGACGCCGGGCTGCTGGCGACCAACGACGACCAGCTGGCGGACCTGGCCCGGGCGCTCCGGGTGCACGGCAGCCGGAAGAAGTACCACAACGAGATGGTCGGCTACAACTCTCGGCTGGATGAGCTCCAGGCCGCCATCCTGCGGGTCAAGCTGCCCCACCTGGAGGCCTGGAACGCGGGCCGCAGGCGGGTGGCGGAGACCTACGGCCGGATGCTGGACGGCCACGCCGGCATCAAAGTGCCGGCGGTGGTGGAAGGCCATGTGTTCCACCAATACACCGTGCGGGTCCCGGGCTGCGACCGGGACCGGCTGCAGGCGCGGCTGGCGGAGGACGGGGTGGACACCATGGTCTACTACCCGGTCCCCTGCCACCGGCTCAAGCTCTACGAGCAGAGCCACGCCCACGTGGCCTGCCCCAGGGCCGAGCGGATGTGCGCGGAAGTCATCAGCCTGCCGATCTGGCCGGAGATGGAAGCGGCGGCCCAGCAGGCCGTGGTCCGGGCGCTGCTGGCCCGGGTGGGCCGAGGATGAACGCCGCCCTGGGGATGAGCGGATTCCGCCTGAAGGTGCTCCAGGTGGCCGGCGGCACGGCCGTGGCCCAGGGCCTGCTGGTCCTGGCCGCGCCGCTGCTGACCCGGCTCTACACCCCGGCCGATTTCGGCGTGCTGGTGGTGTACGTCTCCCTCCTGGCCATCGTGGTGATCGTCGCCTCCCTGCGCTACGAATTCGCCCTGCCCATCCCGGCCGATGACGATGAGGCCATCGACCTGCTGGCGGTCTGCATGCTCCTGGTGGCGGCGACCACCTGCCTGGCCTCGCTGCTGCTCTACGCGGCGCAGGACCGGATCCTGGCCTGGACGGGCGCGCCGGCGCTGGCGCCCTACCTGTGGCTGGTGCCGGTCAGCATCCTCGGCTGCGGGTCCTGCCAGGTCTTCACCTGCTGGGCCATCCGCAAGGGCGGCTACCGGCGCATCGCCCGGACCAAGGTGACCCAGAGCCTGACCCAGCTGGCCCTGCAGCTGGGCGTGGGGTCGGTGGTGAAGGGCCCCCTGGGGCTGCTGGTGGGTGACGCGCTCGGGCGCTCCAACGGCACCCGCACCCTGGCCATGCTGGACTGGCGCAACGACTGGGCCCGGCTGAAGCGGGTGACCTGGGGCGGGATGCGGCGCGCCCTGGTGCGCTTCCGCCGCTTCCCGGCCATCGGCAGCGGCACGGCCCTGATGAACACCTTCAACCTGCGCATCCCGGCGCTGCTGCTGGCCATCACCTTCGGCCCGGCGGAGGCGGGCTGCTTCGCCCTGGCCCAGCGGGTGTTCGCCCTGCCCAGCTCGGTCATCGGCGAATCGGTGGCCCAGGTCTACTTCGGCGAGGTGGCCCTGCTGGCCCGGCGCGAGGCCGGCCTGATGCCCCTGTTCAAGGGCACCCTCCGGCGCATGTTCCTGCTCGGCCTGCCGCTCATGCTCGCCGCCATGGGCGCGGGCTGGTTCCTGTTCCCGCTGATCTTCGGGCGCGACTGGGGCGAGGCCGGCATCTTCGTGGTGGCCCTGGCGCCCATGGCGCTGGCCCAGTTCACCGCCGCCTGCGCCGACAGCACCCTGCTGGTGCTGGAGCGGCAGGACCTGGCCCTGTACCGGGAGGTGCTCCGCACCGGCCTGCTGCTCGGCGGCATCCTGGCGGCCTACCTGCTCAAGTGGCCGCCCCGTCCCGCCATCTTCCTGTTCGGCGCCACCGGCACCCTGGCCTACGTCGGCTACGGCCTGGTCACCTGGCACGCCATCCGCCGGCACCGGCCCGCGGGGGAGACGCCATGAGGCTCCGGGCCTGGCTGCGGACCTATGCCACCCGGCCGCGCTTCCTGGTCCTGGCGGCCTTCCTGTTCGCCGGAGACCTGAAGGCCGATCCCCGCCTGGCCTGGTTCCCGGTGGATCTCACCCTGCTCACCGGCGCGCTGCTCATCGCGGTGCTCGCCGTGCGCTTCCTGCGCGGGGCGCGGCTGTGCTCCCTGGATGGGCCGGCCCTGGTGCTGTTCTGGTTCCTGAGCTTCGTCCCGGGGCTGTTCCAGACGGTGCATTCCCCCTACGGCATCCAGAAGATCGCCACCATCTTCACCTTCACCCTGCTCTCGGCCCTGGCGCCGCTGTTCCTGGTGGACGATGACGGCGACCTGGTCCGGCTGATGAATGCGCTGGCCGGTTTCTGCCTGGCCATCACCTGCGGCGGCCTGTTCGGCTCCGCCCCGGAGGCGGAACGGCTGCAGGCGTTCGGGGCCGGCACCATCTCCCTGGGCCGGGCCACCGGCCTGCTGTTCACCTACGCCGCGATCGCCCTGGCCGGCGACGCCCCGCTGCCGGGCCTGACCTTCGGCATCCTCGGCCTGGCCGGCGTCACCGCGCTGTTCTCCGGCTCGCGCGGGCCGATCCTGGCCGCCCTGGCGGTGCTCGCCCTGCTGTTCGGGGCCGGGCGCATGCGGCTGGGCCCCAGGCTGGGGCGATTGATCACCGCCGCCTTGGTCTTCGCGCTGGTGGTCGCCGGCTCCCTTTCGCTGGCGCCCAAGGGCTCCCTGGCCCGGGTGGGAGCCTTCTTCCACGGCCAGTACGGGGCCTCGGAGACCTACCGGGTGAGCGCAATGCACGCCGCCTGGGAGCTGGTCGGCGACGCCCCGTGGGGGATCGGCTGGGCCGGGTTCGCCACCCGGATCGATCCGGAACGGGGCGTGGGCCGCCAGTATCCGCACAACCTCCTGGCCGAGGTCACCCTGGAATCGGGCTGGATCTGCGGCGCCGTCACCCTCCTGGTGCTGCTGGCGGCGGCCGCGGCCGCCTGGGGCCGGACCGGTTCGCCCGGGGGGCGGGTGGTGTTCGCCGGCACCGTGTTCTACCTGATCAACGCCATGGTCAGCGGCGACGTCAACGACAACCGGCCGCTGTTCATGTTCGTCACCTCCGCCCTGATGCTGTGGCGCCTGCCGGCGCGGGTGGCGCCATGACCGGCCGGATGGCCGTGGTCACCACCGCCCACCCCTGGGGCGACCCCCGGGTGTTCGAGCGGGAGCTGGCCGCCTGCCTGGAATGGGGGGTGGAGGTGCATGTCTTCGTGCCCCTGGCGGAGCCGCCGGCGCGGTCGGGCTGGAGCGCGGCGCCCGGGCTGCGCATCCATCCGCTGGCCGTTCCCGCCGGGCGCATGGGCCGCTTCCTGCTGGCCCTCGGGATCTGGCGCGCGGTTCTGCGCCACGGGCCGTTCGCCCTGGTGCACTTCCACGATCCGGAGCTGGTGCCGGCCATGGCCCTGCTGGCGGTCCTCCGGCCGGAGAGCTACCTCCTGTACGACATCCACGAGGACCTGCCGCTGCAGGTGGCGTCCAAGCCGTACCTGCCGGCGGCGCTGCGGGCCCCCACCGCGCGCCTGGTCACCTGCATGCTGCGCGTCGCCCGCACCCTGTTCACCGGCTTCGCCCCGGCCACCGAGGCCATCGCCCGGGCCTGGCCGGCGGCCCAGACCCGGGTGCTGCACAACTACCCCAAGGCGCTGTTCGGGCAGGCCTGTCTCGCGCCGGACCCGCACCGGATCATTTACGTGGGCGGGCTGTCCCGGGTGCGCGGCACGCTGCTGGCCCTTGCGGCGGTGCGCGCGGCGCGCCGGCGGATCCCGGAGCTGCGCCTGGAGCTGATCGGCTGGGTCATGGAGCCGGAGGTCGGCGCGGCCATCCGCCAAGCCGAGGCCGAAGGCTGGTGCGTCCACGTGCCCCGCCTTGGGCCGGAAGCACTGCGGGAGCGCGCCGCCGGGGCCGGCGTCGGCCTGGTGACCCTGCTGCCCCGGCCGAACTACCTGGAAGCCCTGCCCACCAAGCTGTTCGAGTACATGGCCATGGGCATTCCCGTGCTGGCCTCGGACTTCCCCCTCTGGCGCCGGCTGGTGGAGGACTCCGGTTCCGGCCTGCTGGCCGCGCCCGAGCCGGACGCGGTGGCCCGGGTCCTGGTCACCCTCTGCTCGGATCCGGAGCGGCTGCGCCGCCACGCCCGGGCCGGCCGGGAGGCCTACCGCGCCCGCTACCGCTGGGAGGCGGAAGCCGGCAACCTCCGCTGGCATCTGCGCCGGGCCCGTCTCGCTTGATTCCCTTCTGGTGTCCAAGATGAAAATACTCCTGATCAACCACTACGCCTTCCCGCCGACCCAGCCGGGCGGCACCCGGCACTACGCCCTGGCCAGGGCGCTCCAGGCGCTGGGCCACCAGCCGGCCATCGTCGCAGCAAGCTTCGACCACATCACCCGCACCGACCGGCTGGAGCCGGGGCAGGCCAGCGCGCGGGAGCTGCACGGCGGCGTGCCCTTCATCTGGCTGCGCACGCCCGGCTACCTGGGCAGCGGCGGCGCGGCCCGGCGCTGGAACATGCTCGCCTTCGCCCGGGCGGTGGCGCACCAGCTGCCCCGGCTGCTGGACGGCCGTCCCGACGTGATCGTGGGCAGCAGCCCGCACCTGTTCGGAGCCCGGGCCGCGCTGCGCCTCGCCCGCCGGCTGCGGGTCCCGTTCGCCCTGGAGATCCGGGACGTGTGGCCGCAGTCGCTGATCGACGTGATGGGGGTCTCCCCCTGGCATCCGCTGGTCTGGCTGATGGAGCGGATCGAGCGCGAGCTGTATCGCGAAGCGGACCACATCATCACGCTCCTGCCCGGCATCGGCCCGCGGGTGGCCGAGCGCGGCGGCGACCCCGGGGCCGTCACCTGGGTGTCCAACGGCATCGACCTGAGCCTGGTGCCGCCGGTGCGCGAAGCCCCGGGAGGCGCCGCCTTCACTTTCATGTACGCCGGCTCCCACGGCCGGACCAACGCCCTGGACGTCCTGGTCGACGCCGCCGCGCTGCTCCAGGCCCACTCGTCCCAGGCGCTCAATCTGGTGCTGCTCGGCACCGGGCCGGAAAAGCCGCGCCTGCAGGCCCGGGCCCGGGACGAGGGCATCCGCTCCCTCACCTTCCTGCCGCCGGTGCCCAAGCTGGAGGTCTACCGGACCCTGGCCCAGGCCGACGCCTTCTGGGTCAGCTCCCACGACACTCCGCTGTGGCGGCACGGGATCAGCTTCAACAAGCTCTATGACTTCATGGCCATGGCCCGGCCCACGGTGCTCGGCCTGGACTGCCCGAACAACCCCATCGCCGAAGGCCGCTGCGGCATCACGGTGCGGCCGGGCGATGCCGGGGCCATGGCGGAGGGCATGGAACGGCTGCTCGCCCTGGAGCCCGCGGCGCGAACCGAGATGGGCCGGCGCGGCCGGGCCCATGTCGAAGCCAACTTCGAGTTCCGCATCCTGGCGGGCCGTTTCGAGGCGGCCCTTCTGGAAGCCCTGTTGTGCCGCGCCGGGAGGGCCCATGCAAGCTGAGCTGCTGCGTTGTTCGGATCCCCGCTGGCCGGAATTCCTGGCCGGCAGCCGGCACGATTTCTACCATCTGCCGGCCTATGTGGAACTCTGCGCCCGCCACGAAGGCGGTGAAGCGGCCGCCTTCTGGGCCCAGGAGGGAGGGGCGGCCATGCTCGTGCCGATGGTGCTGCGTCCGCTGCCCGAGGCGCTGGACCCGGATCCCGGCTGGCTCGATTCGGTCGCGCCCTACGGCTATCCATGTCCGCTGGTGCGCGGCGAGCCCGGGGCCGGGACCCTGGCCGCCATGCTCGGCGCCTTCCGGGAGGCCGGCGCCGCCGCCGGAATCGTGGCCGCCTTCCTGCGCCTGCATCCCCTGCTGCCTCTGCCCGAAGCCCCGTTCCGCGCGTTCGGCGCGCTGATCGAGCACGGCGCCACGGTCTACCTGGATCTGAGCCTGCCCCGGGAGGAGCTGGACCGGCAGACCCGGGTCAACCACCTGGCCGATGTGCGCAAGCTCGAACGGGAAGGCTTCAGGGTCCAGCTGGACGCCTGGGACCGGCTGGACGACTTCATCCGGATCTACGAGCAGACCATGCGGCTCCGGGACGCCGGCGCCTTCTACCACTTCAGCCGCGACTACTACGACGACCTGCGCCGGAGCCTGGGCGGGCATCTGCACCTGTGCCTCGTGCGCGGCCCGGAGGGCGAGGCGGCGGCGGCCGGCCTGTTCACCATGATCGACGGCCTGGTGCAGTTCCACCTCAGCGGCACCAGCGAAGCCTTCCGCCGGGCCGGGCCGGCCAAGATGATGCTGATCCACATGCGCGACTGGGCCAAGGGCCGGGGCGCCGGGCTGCTCCACCTGGGCGGCGGGGTGGGCTGCCGGGAGGATTCCCTGGCCTTCTTCAAGCAGGGCTTCTCCAAGCTGCGCAGCCGGTTCCAGACCTTCCGCATGGTGCTGCGGCCCGGGGTCTACCAGGCCCTGCTGCGGCGCCGGGGCCTGCCGCCCGACGCCGATGCCGCCGGCTACTTCCCCGCCTACCGCTGTCCTTGAAAGGTTCGACCATGACCCGTATCACCCTGCTTCGCACCGCGGCCGGATCGCCGCCCACCGTGACCCAATACAAGGCCTTCCAGGCCCTGGGCTGCCGCATCGTGGCGGCGGACTGCGACCCGGCTTCGGTGGGCTTCGCCTTCGCCGACGCCGCCCACGTGGTGCCCAGGGCGGGGACCGCCGACTACCTGGAACGGATGCTGGCGGTCTGCCGGCGCGAGGCGGTCGACCTGTTCCTGCCGGCCCTGGACGAGGAGCTGGCGCTGTGCGGACGGCACCGCGAGCAGTTCGAGGCGCTGGGCACCCGGCTGCTGCTTTCCGGCCCGGAGGCCCTGGCGGTGTGCGCCGACAAGCTGCGCATGGCCGAGTGCTTCAGGGAGCTGGGCATTGCCGCGCCGCGCACGGTGCCGGCGGAAGCATACCGGGAGGGCAGCTTCGAGCGCTACCCGGTCATCGTCAAACCGCGCAGCGGCCGGGGCGGCACCGGCGTGCAGCTGGCCCGCGACCACGCCGAGGCCGCCTTCTTCGCCCGCTATGTCGAACGCGCCGTGGTGCAGGAATGCCTCTCCGGCGTGGAATACACCATCGACGCCCTGGCCGGGTTCGACCACGAACTGCGCATCCTGTCTCCGCGCCAGCGGCTCGCCACCGAATCGGGGGTCTCCTCCAAGGGCCTCACCCACTGGCTCGAGGGCCTGCTGGAACCGGTGCGGACCCTGGTGCGGGCCCTGGGGATGGTCGGGCCGCTGAACTTCCAGTGCTTCGCCGGTCCCGACGGCGCGGTCAAGTTCACCGAGATCAACGCCCGTATGGCCGGCACCGCCATCCTGAGCCAGGCCGCCGGGGTGCCGCTGTTCGAAGGGATACTGGACCTGGCCCGGGGCCGGGAGCCCGCGCCCTGGCTGAAGCCCTGCCCGCCGCTGCTGATGTACCGCTACTGGGACGAGGTGTTCCTCGCCCCGGGCGCGGGCCTGGGCAGGGGGGCGTGAACCATGGAACTGCGACTGGACGCCATCGGCTTCGATCTCGACTACACCCTCTGGGACCAGGACGCCTTCGCCCGCTCCTTCTTCGACGCCAGCGCCGCGGACCTCGGCCGGCGCCTGGGCTGGGGCCGGGTCCAGGTGCTGCGCGCCTGCCATGAGGCTCTGGCGCGGCTCACCCCGGCCCACCCGCGCCTGTTCGACCACGTGCTGCACCAGCTGGGTGCCTGGGATCCGCGCCTGGTGGACGAACTGGTGCAGCGCTACCACCGGCACCGCCCGGCGGCCGAACCCTACCCGGGCGCCCAGGAACTGCTGCGCCGGCTCAAAGGGTCCGGGTTCAAGCTGTTCCTGGTCACCGACGGCCACGGCCCGACCCAGCGGCACAAGGTCGAAGCCCTGGGGCTGGGCCCCTGGTTCGACCAGATGGTGTACACCGGGGATTTCGCCGAGCGCCTGCACAAGCCGAGCCCGTTCCCTTTCCAGCTGGCCTGCGGCCGCCTGGGCCTGGCGCCGGACCGGTGCGCCTACGTGGGCGACAACCCCGCCTGCGATTTCCAGGGGCCGAAGAGCCTGGGCATGCTGACCGTCGGGGTGGCCACGGGGCCGTACGCGGGGGGGGCGGCGGCGCCGGAGCAGGCGCCGCACCTGAGGGTGGACGCCCTGGCGGAACTGGCCTGGCTGCTGGCCGGGGCCGAACGGGTCGAGGGTGCGCGGTGAGCGGCCTGCGCCGCAAACGCGCCTTCGACCTGCTGGCGGGCGGCGCGCTCCTGCTGCTGGCCAGCCCGCTGCTGGCCGCGCTGGCCGTGGCCGTGCGGCTGGATTCCAGCGGCCCGGCCTGGTTCCGCCAGCGCCGGCTGGGCCTGGGCGGCCGGCCCTTCACCATCATCAAGT
>Ga0316221_1002215_pt1 | contig 17910 bp, 13 predicted proteins | sample TBH18007metaG_FD_206003 | JGI IMG/M metagenome (GOLD analysis project Ga0316221, IMG submission 206003) | Freshwater microbial communities from Trout Bog Lake, Wisconsin, USA - TBH18007 | ecosystem: Environmental > Aquatic > Freshwater > Lake > Hypolimnion/Profundal zone | place: USA: Wisconsin... | reverse complement strand
GCGGCTGGAATCTACCTGGACGGGTTTAGTTCCCATGCGCTAATTGCCGGGAACATTGTTTTTGGCACCTCCGCCTTGTCGGTTAACGTCTTTCCTGGAAACCAACCGCCGATGCTCCAAGCCAACGATGTTTATTCACCCAATGGCGACGCGCTCAGCGGCACGTTCACAAATATCTCGCAACTTCCCGGCAACATCTCCGCCAACCCCTGCTTCGTCTGCCTTCCTGGCGGGGATGTTCACCTCTTTGCCGCCTCGCCTTGCATCGATGCCGGCACCAATGGCGCGCCGGGATTGCCCGCGGTCGATTTTGACGGTCGGGCCAGAGTCTTAGCGGGCAGGACCAACGGCCCGGCGATGGTGGACATGGGCGCCTTCGAGTTTAGTCCGGTGGCGCCGCCCAGCCCTTGCCTGTATATCAACTGTCCAAGCAATGTCGTGGTGGTCGCCGCAGTGGGCCAGAATTCCGCGGTGGTGAATTATCCCTCCCCCGATGGCACCCCAAGCGGCACGATTGTTTGCCTGCCTCCATCGGGCGCGCTATTCCCCGGCGGCACGAACCTGGTGAGTTGCACGCTGGTCTATGGCACCAACACCTTGGTGGGCACGTTCACCGTCACGGTTCTGGTGCCGCCCTATATCACGAACCAGCCTTCCGTCCTTAGCGTCGTGGCCAATAGCAACGTCACGTTCTCGGTGAGCGCGGTGGGTTCCGCACCCCTGACTTATCAATGGTATTTTGACGGCGTTGCCCTGGCCGATGCGACTGACCACACGCTGACACTAGCCAACGTTCAATCGAAGGATGAGGGTTATTACCGACTGATCATGGCCAATAGTGTCGGCACCGCAACGAGCGCTCCTGTTTTGTTGCGGGTATTGCCAGCCAAAGCGGGAATTGTGGCGGAGCCTGCCTCAGTGACGGTGTCTGCCGGCAGCCAGGCGCTGCTGGCCGCCGTGGTCATCGGGAGCGCCCCGTTATCAATTCAGTGGTATAAGGGTGGGGCGATGCTGCCGGGAGCCAACACGGCCTCGTGGGCGATTTCAAACGCTCAGGCAGCGGACGCAGGCGCCTACCAATTGGTAGTTTCTAATCCGCTGGGAAGTGCGCTGAGTCCGCCGGCGGCGCTGACCGTCCTGGCCGCCAAACCCGCCTTTGCCTTGCAACCGGTCTCGACGGCCGCCGTGGCGGGCACCAATGTGACCTTCGCGAGCTTGGCCATGGGCACGGATGATGCCCTGGACCCGATCACCTATGCCTGGTATTTCAACCATACACCTCTGGTTGGCCAGGGTGGTGCCAACCTGGTTCTTTCCGGGATCACCGCCACCAACCAGGGATCTTACGTGGTGGTGGCCACGAACTCACTGGGAGCGGTCACTAGCTCGATGGCCCAGTTGACGGTCTTCCTGCCTCCGGCCTTCCCCTCGGGATTGTCCAATGAGGTTGTGTTTTCGGGAAATTCGATTGTCCTAGGCGTCACGGCGACGGGCACGGCTCCCCTCGGGTACGTTTGGTATTGGAACGGAATCCAACTTTCCAACGCCACCGCCTCGTTGCCACTGACTCATATCCAGCCATCGCAATGCGGCTATTATACCATCACCGTCACCAATGCCTTTGGGAGCGCCTCCTCAACGAGCCGGGTAAGCGTGTTTCTTTCGCCCGCTCGCGTCAGAGCCTGGGGCGACGATTCGGCCGGCCAAGCCGATGTCCCCGCAGCGCTGGATGACGCCGTCGCGATTGCGGGCGGCGACTATCATTCGGTCGCCCTGCGCGGTGATGGGAGTGTCGTGGCTTGGGGTTACGATGGGGATGGCCAGTTGGAGGTTCCCGCCACTCGGAAACGGTTGGTCTCGCTGGCGGCCGGGGCGGCGCACACCCTGGCCATAACCGAGGAGGGGGCGGTGGTGGCCTGGGGCCGAAATGATGCCGGTCAGGCCAGTGTGCCGAGCGGCCTTGCCGGGGCTATGAGCCTGGCCGCCGGGGACTCCCATAGTCTGGCGCTGCTGGCTTCCGGCGGGCTCGTGATGTGGGGCGATAACAGCTATGGACAGACCGCCTATGTCCCAGTCTTAGTGCCGCCTGGTTATTGGGCTTATGTGGGAGGCCAGTGGGTCTGGGTCGTCCCCGATCCTCCCCGGATCCAGGCCATCGCCGCCGGACGGAATCACAATCTCGCGTTGATGGCGGATGGCACGGTCTTAGGCTGGGGCGACAACGCTCTTGGTCAGGCCACAGCCCCCGCGGGACTGACCAATATCGTGGCGATTGCGGCGGGTTCCTGGCACAGTGTGGCGCTGCGTGGCGATGGAACCGTGGTGGCATGGGGCGACAATACCTTCTCCCAAACCCAGGTTCCCGCAGGTCTGTCGAATGTGGTCGCGATCGCCGCCGGAGAGGTTCATACGTATGCCCGTCGCACCGACGGCCGGATTATCGGCTGGGGGGACGACCATTTTGGCCAGATCGACGTGCCGGCTGACCTGGTGAACGCCAGCTCAGTCGCGGCCGGTTATTATCACGGGTTGGCGCTCGTTCCCGTCAGTTCGAATCTGCAAGCCAGCCTGAACGGAGCCTCGCAACTCGTGGTCCGCTGGGATGGGCCGGGCGTTTTACAATCGGCCCCCTCTCCGCTTGGCCCTTATGTGGACTGCATTTCTTCCGGGAATGCCTACACCAACGCCGATATGCAGGCCTCGGCCCGGTTCTTCCGTCTGCGGAAGTGAAGCGGCGGGCGACGGTGGAATGGTGCCCAGCCCCCGCCTGGGAAAGACGGTGCATACCGAGCGGCCCCCAAGCGGGTCGAATGTCGTTATCGCGAACGGCGGCGGTAATTCTTGCTTGCAGGGCGGGCCGGTTCACCCATTCTGTCTGGCATGAATGTGCGTCCGTTAATCCTGGTTGCCACCCTGGCCCTCACCGTCATGATGGTGAGTTGTGCCACTCAATCCGCCAAACTGTCGGCCCGGCGTTTGTTTCCGGAGTTCGCGGCCTTGACGCCGCAGCCGAACCTGCCTGACCCGTTGGTGATGCTCGATGGCCGGCGCGTTTCGTCGGTCAAGCAATGGAACCGCGAGCGACGGCCCGAGCTCAAAGAGCTGTTCGAGCATTACATGTATGGTCCCATCCCGCCCAAGGCGCCGGCCCTGGTGGCCAAAGTGGAAGCCGTCTATCCGGATTTCCTGGGCGGCGCGGCGACACTTAAGATCGTGACGATCCAGACCGGTTTGGAGGCCAATGCCCCGCGCATCGATCTGCTGCTGGTGGTTCCGAACGGGCGTTCGGCCCCCACGCCCGTGTTCCTGGCGATGGACTTCTGCGGCAACCAGGCCCTGACGGCCGACACGCGAGTGCCGCTGGCCCATAGCTGGATGGCCAACGGTGTCAAAGGGTGCACCAATAACGCCACCACGGAGGCCGCGCGCGGGTTCCAGGCCGCCGATTGGCCGCTGGCCGAGATCGTCCGCCGCGGTTACGCCCTCGCGGCCTTTTATAGCGGCGACGTCGATTCGGATCGCGGGGAGGCGAGCACGGGCGTGTATGCCTGGCTGGCCGGCGGGGATGCGACGAAGAACCCGGCGGCGGATCGTGGCACCATTGCCGCCTGGGCCTGGGGCTTCCAGCGCTGCGTGGATTACCTGGTAACCGATAAGGCCCTGGACGCGCACCGCATTGCGGCGGTGGGCCATTCGCGCAACGGCAAGACGGCCTTGCTGGCGGCGGCCTTCGACGAGCGCATCGCCATGGCCTTCCCGCACCAGGCGGGCTGCGGTGGCTCGGCCCCCAGTCGCGTGAAAAACGACAGCGCGACCCGTACCGCCAACACCCACGAAACCGTCAAGGTCATCAACGAACACTTTCCGCACTGGTTCAACGCCGCGTTCAAACAATTCAACGACGCCCCCGACAAGTTGCCCTTCGACCAGAATTGCCTGGTGGCCCTGTGCGCGCCGCGCCCGGTGCTGTTGTCGGCCGCCCAGGGCGATCAGTGGGCGAACCCCGCCGGCCAGTTCGAAGTAGCCCGCGCCGCCGACCCGGTGTATGGCCTGCTCGGCGTGAAAGGTCTGGGAGTGACCGAGATGCCGCCCCAGCGCCAGCTCGTCGGCGGCCGGCTCGGCTATTACCTCCGCGAAGGCAACCACTCGATGACCGCCGACGATTGGACGGTCTTCATGAACTTCGCGGACGCGCAGTGGAAGGGAACAACGAAATGAAACCAAAGCTTGCTTCGATACCGGGTGCGATCACGGCCCCACGCGGATTCCGCGCGGCGGGGGTCTTTTGCGATATTAAGCGTCTGGGCACGGGCAAAGGGTCCGAGAAAGGCAAGAAACGCGACCTGGCCTTGATCGTGTCCGACGTGCCGGCGGTGGTCGCGGGCATGTTTACCACCAACCAAACCTGCGCCGCGCCGGTGAAGGTCTGTGTCGAGCGCGTGGCCAAAGGCCACGCCCAGGCAGTGGTGGTCAATTCCGGCAACGCCAACGCCTGCACCGGCAAGCAGGGCCTCAAGGATGCCCGCGAGATGGCCCAGTTTACCGAGCAAGCCCTGGGGCTGTCGGCCGGCTTGGCCTTGGTCGGTTCCACCGGCCGCATCGGCGTCACCCTGCCCATGGACCAGGTGCGCGCCGGCATCATCGAGGCCGCGACCGAGTTGGGCGACACGACGGAGCACGCGGACCGGGCGATGGAAGCCATCATGACCAGCGACACACGGCCCAAGCAGATCGCCGTGGAATTCAAGCTCGCTGGCCGGGCGGTGCGCCTCGGCGGCATGTGCAAGGGTGCGGGGATGATCCAGCCGGGGATGAGCGCCACGGGTCGGCGTCCGGCCGCGGCCCCACTGCACGCCACTATGCTGTGCTTCATCACGACGGATGCCGCCATCGCTGCCGGCCCGCTTCAGGCCGCGCTTCGCGAGGCCGTTGCCCACAGCTTCAACCGCATCACCGTCGATGGGGACATGAGCACGAATGACACCGTGCTGGTGCTGGCCAACGGATTGGCGGGGGATGCGAAGTCGGTGATCCGCAACGCCGAAGCCAAGGACTTTGCCACGTTCCAGGCCGCGTTGAGCCACGTCTGCCTCGCCTTGGCCCAGATGATCGTCAAGGATGGCGAAGGCGTCTCACGTTTCGTTACCGTGCGGGTGAGCGGAGCCAGGACGTTCGCGGACGCGGATGCGGCGGCGCGGGCGGTGGCCAACAGTTCGCTGGTCAAGACCAGTTGGTGCGGCGGCGACCCGAACTGGGGCCGCATCATCGACGCCCTCGGCTACAGTCCAGCCAAGGTGGTCGAGGAGCAAGTGGACATCGGCTACAGCGCCCCCGGCAGCCGGAAGGTGCTCTGGAGTCTCAAACGCGGGCAACCCACCGCCGCCACCTTCAAAGCGCTTTGCGCCGCGACCGCTCCGAAGGAATTCGATCTCCATATCCGCCTCAACCTCGGCACCGCCTCCGCCTTGATGTATGCTGCGGACCTGACCGAGAACTACGTCACCTTTAATAAGGGGGATGTGGGGGATCCCGCGTCCCTGGGGGGATAAACGTCAAGGGTGGACCCGAGAATCTTCTCGCGTTTAGCGCCGCCGTCGGCGAATATGGCGACGGACTTATGGCAGGAATTTGCGTCCCGAAATGAAAGCAAAAATCATCATCACGCCTAAAAAAGCGGTGCTCGATCCGCAAGGCAAGACCGTGCAGAACGCCCTGACCCAGATGGGCTACCCGGACATCGGGGCGGTGCATGTGGGCAAGTACTTGGAGATCGAACTGGGCACCGCCGACCGGGAGGTCGCTCGGCGGCAGATCGACGAGGCCTGTCACAAGATCCTCAGCAACCCCGTCATCGAGGATTATCGGTTCGAGCTCGAGTGAATCCGCCATGAACTTCGCTGTGCTTCAGTTTCCGGCCTCGAATTGCGACCAGGACGCCTTGCATGTGCTGCGGAACGTGCTGGGACACTCCGCCCGCTTTGTGTGGCACAAGGACCATACGCTCGGGGCCGTCGATGCGGTGGTCGTGCCCGGGGGATTCAGCTACGGGGACTATTTGCGGACGGGGGCAATCGCCCGGTTCAGTCCCGTAATGCAGGCGGTGCGGGAGTTCGCCGCCCAGGGTGGGTTGGTGCTGGGTATTTGCAACGGGTTTCAGATCCTCTGCGAGGCCGGCCTGCTCCCCGGGGCGCTCATCCGGAATCGCTCGCTGCAGTTTCGCTGCGAGCATGTCTTCCTCAAGACCCTGACGCCCGATTCCCCGTTCACCCACCGCATCCCGTCGGATAAACTGATGCGCATCCCGATCGCCCACGGCGAGGGTTGCTATTTCGCCGACGAAGCGACCCTGGCCGGGTTGGAGGCCAACCGGCAGGTGCTCTGGCGGTATGTCAACGAACAGGGCGAAGCCGTGCCAAGCGCCAACCCGAACGGATCGCTGGCCAACATCGCCGGGATCTGCAACTCGACTCGCAACGTGGCGGGCCTCATGCCCCACCCTGAACGCGCCAGCGAGCCCATCCTCGGCTCCGCCGACGGACGCCTGGTGTTCGAGAGCATGATTGGCGCCTGGCAGGAAAAGACGGGTTCAGTTCCCAAGGCAATATGAACCACGGCTGCCATCGCCACCAGAGTTCAGCCTTTGCCCAGCGGAACTGTGGCCCGGTAACTCTCACGCCAAGCGCTTGGCGGCTTCCCGAGCGCGTCGGGTTCGGGCGAAGCCCTTGGAGTGCGCGGCATCCCTGCGCTTTGGCCACGACCTCGACCTCCGCCATCGCGTTTTCGCCAGTTGTGGGGACGGACCGTCCCCACCCCGGTCCATGATCGTGCCGTGCTTCAACCGCCCAATTTGATCCTATGACCGACCCCGTCATCACTCCCGCCCTGGTCCGCAAGCACAACCTCACCCCGGAGGAATACGAGAAACTCAAGGCCGTCCTGGGCCGCGAACCTTCGTACACCGAACTGGGGATCTTCTCCGTCATGTGGAGCGAGCATTGCTCGTATAAGAACAGCCGCCTGCTGCTCAAGACCTTCCCGACGAAGTCGCCGAAGATCCTGGTCGGCGCGGGCGAGGAGAACGCGGGGATTATTGACATCGGCGACGGCGTCGCCATCGCCTTCAAGATTGAGTCGCACAACCACCCGAGCGCGGTCGAACCATTCCAGGGTGCGGCCACCGGCGTGGGCGGCATCGTGCGGGACATCTTCACCATGGGCGCCCGGCCCATCTGCTCGGTCAACTCGCTCCGTTTCGGCCCGATTACCGCGCCGGTCAACGCCGGCCCCGACGAAACACAAGCCGTGGCCAACAACCGCCGGCTCTTCGCCGGAGTGGTGGCGGGGATTGCTCATTACGGGAATTGCTTCGGCATCCCGACCGTGGCGGGCGAGGTCTATTTCGATCCCTCCTACGAGGGGAACCCGCTGGTCAACGCGTTCTGCCTGGGCGTGTTGCGCCATGAACAAATCGCGCGTGGCCGGGCCAGCGGCATCGGTAACCCGGTCTTTTACGTCGGGCCCGCGACGGGGCGCGACGGCTTGGCCGGCGCGGCGTTCGCGTCGCAGGACCTGACCGAAGAATCCGCCCAAGGCCAGCGCGGGGCGGTGCAGGTGGGCGACCCGTTCATGGAGAAACTCGTGTGCGAGGCCTGCCTGGAATTGCTGGCGACCGGGGCAGTCGAGGGCATCCAGGACATGGGGGCGGCGGGCCTGACCTGCTCGACCTGCGAGACGGCGGCGCGCGCCGGCACGGGCATCGAGATCGAACTCGACAAGGTGCCCCAGCGCGCTCCAAATATGACCTCCTACGAGATCATGCTCAGCGAGTCCCAGGAGCGGATGTTGATCATCGTACGCAAAGGCCGCGAGGATGAGGTCAAGCGGATCTTCGACAAGTGGGATCTGCCCTGGGCCGAGATCGGCCTGGTCACCGACACCGGCCGCATGGTTGTGCGCCATCACGGCGAGATCGTCGCCGACATCCCCGCCAGCAAACTGGCGGACGAAGCGCCCCTTTATGAGCGGGAGTTTCGGGAACCCGCTTATATCCAGGCGGTGCGCGCCTTCACCCTGGCCGGGGTGGCGGACACCTCGGATGCCCTCCGCGATTTCAAGGCGCTGCTCGCCTGTCCCACCATCGCCTCGAAAAACTGGGTCTATCGCCAATACGACCACATGGTCCGCAACGGCACCGCCGTCGCGCCGGGATCGGATGCCGCCGTGCTCCGCATCAAGGAAGACTCCTTGCCGGAACTCGGAGACAGCGAGGCGGGCTCGATCTCCGGCAAAGGCGGCGACAAGTTTATCGCGCTGTCGGTGGACGGCAACGCCGGCTACGTCTATCTGGATCCCTATGAAGGCGGCAAAATCGTGGTCGCGGAGGCCGCGCGCAACCTGGCCTGCTCGGGGGCCGTGCCGCTCGGCACCACGGACAACCTGAATTTCGGCAATCCGCACAACCCGGAGATCTTCTGGCAACTGCGCGAAGCCGTCCGCGGCCTGGCGGAAGGCTGCCGCGCCTTCAACGCCCCGGTCACCGGCGGCAACGTCAGCCTTTATAACCAGAGCCCCAACGGGCCCATCGACCCGACCCCGACGGTGGCCATGGTCGGCATCATCGAGAAGCCCGAGTACATCACCACCCAGTGGTTCAAGGATGAAGGGGACGCCATCCTCCTGCTGGGCGAGGTGTTCGAGGCCAAGGACCCGCTGCTGGGCCTGGGCGGCTCGGCCTATCTGCGGTTGGCGCACGGGTTGAAGACCGGCACGCCGCCGCGCTGCGATTTGGAGACTGAAAAGGACCTGCACCTGGCCCTGCGTGCCCTCATCTATTCGGGCGTGGTCAAGAGCGCCCATGATTGCAGTGAAGGCGGACTCGCCGTGGCCCTGGCCGAATGCTGTTTCTCGAAACTCATCGGCCGCCACACCCCCCGCCTTATCGGCGCGCAAGTGGACCTCACCGCCGCGGTTCCCGCGGGCGGATTGCCGTTTCGGCTCGACGCCTTGCTCTTCGGCGAGGCCCAGGGACGCATCGTTATCTCGGTCGCCGCCATCAATGCCGCCAAGGTGCTGGCCCAGGCCAAGATCCTCGGGGTGCCCGCCTGCCGCCTCGGCACGGTGGGCGGCAAGACCCTGGACATCAAGACCCCCGGCGGCGGTTTGAACGGTGAGGTCGCCGAACTGCATGACCTGTGGTGGAATGCGATCGCGCACGCGATGGAATAACCGCCCTCGCGCCGGAGCGCGGATGCCCTCATCCGCGCGTTACTCGTCCGGTTCCACGCGGATGAAGGCATCCGCGCTCCCGTCTCTCCGGGCCTTCAGCCCTGAGTGAGGGCGCAGCGAATGAAAACCGCCTGGCACCGTAAACCGCCGCTCTGCCCGCGCTTGACCGGTTGGCGCGGCGGGCTTATGGTGTCTCAAGTCACAGGGGAGCCAACCTGTCGCCGCGCGATTGCGGCGCGAAGGCTGAGAGTGCCGCGTGGGGGCGCGGCAGACCCGTTGAACCTGATCCAGGTAATGCTGGCGAAGGGAACCCAGCCGCCGGCGGCCCCTCCCCGACCCAACACCGGAAAGCAGAAATCGAAAGCCATATTATGATCGCGAGCAGGACCAGTCTTGAACCGAGCAGCACCGCCCCCCTGCCTAATTCCCGCCGGGTCTACGTTCCCGGCACGCTCCACCCCGAGGTCCAGGTCCCCCTGCGCGAGATCACCTTGAGCCCCTCGCGGGCCTTCAACGGCCGCCTGGAGCCCAATGCTGCCGTGCGCGTCTATGACTGTTCGGGACCCTGGGGCGACGCCGCCTTCAGCGGGAGCGTCGAACAGGGCCTGCCGCCCGTTCGGCTGCCGTGGATTGAGGCCCGCGGCGACGTGGCGCCCTCGACCCACGCTTCCGCCTTCCAGATCCCGCGCTCGTCAGGCCGTCCCGCCCTGCGCGCCCGTACGGGCCAGGCCGTGACGCAAATGCACTACGCCCGGCGCGGCATCATCACCCCCGAAATGGAATTCATCGCCATCCGCGAGAACCTCGGCCTCGAGGAAGGGCGTGCCCGGGCCGGTGAACGTCCCCGCCGCGAGTTGGGCGGGCAGTCCTTTGGGGCCGCCATCCCGACGCGGATCACCCCCGAGTTCGTGCGTTCCGAGGTCGCCCGCGGACGCGCCATCATCCCGGTCAACATCAACCACCCGGAATGCGAGCCCATGATCATCGGCCGCAATTTCCTCGTCAAAATCAACGCCAACATCGGCAACAGCGCGGTCGCTTCGAGCATCGAGGAAGAGGTCGAGAAGATGCGCTGGTCCACTAAGTGGGGAGCCGATACGGTCATGGACCTCTCCACCGGGGCGAACATCCACGAGACGCGCGAATGGATTCTCCGCAATTCGCCCGTCCCGATCGGCACGGTGCCCATCTACCAGGCCCTCGAGAAGGTCGATGGCAGGCCCGAGGCCCTCACCTGGGAGATCTACCGTGACACGCTGATCGAACAGTGCGAACAGGGAGTGGATTATTTCACCATTCACGCGGGGGTCCTGCTCCGCTACATCCCGCTGACCGCTTCCCGGGTCACCGGGATCGTCTCTCGGGGCGGTTCCATCCTCGCCAAGTGGTGCCTGGCCCACCACCAGGAGAACTTCACCTACACCCATTTCCGCGAGATCTGCGAGATCATGCGCGCTTACGATGTCGCCTTCAGCCTCGGCGACGGGCTTCGGCCCGGCTCGATTGCCGACGCCAACGACGAGGCCCAGTTCGCCGAACTCCAAACTCAAGGCGAATTGACGCGCATCGCTTGGGAATACGACTGCCAAGTCATGAACGAGGGCCCAGGCCATGTCCCCATGCATCTCATCAAGGAGAACATGGACAAGCAGATCGAGTGGTGCCAGGAAGCCCCATTCTATACGCTGGGTCCGTTGACGACCGATATCGCCCCGGGCTACGACCACATCACCAGCGCCATCGGGGCGGCGATGATCGGTTGGTACGGTTGCGCCATGCTCTGCTACGTGACGCCCAAAGAACACCTGGGCCTGCCCACCAAGAAGGATGTGCGCGACGGGGTCATCGCCTATAAAATCGCCGCCCACGCCGCCGACCTCGCCAAGGGCCACCCCGGCGCCCGCTCTCGCGACGACGCCCTCAGCAAGGCGCGCTTCGAGTTCCGCTGGGAGGACCAGTTCAATCTCGGCCTGGACCCGGAAACCGCCCGCGAGTTCCATGATGAAACCCTGCCCCAGGAGGGCGCCAAACTCGCCCATTTTTGCAGCATGTGCGGCCCGCACTTCTGCGCGATGAAGATCACTGAGGATGTCCGCCAGTACGCCGCCGAACAGGGCCTCGCTGAGCAGGACGCCCTCCAGCGGGGGCTCGAACAAAAGGCCGAAGAGTTCGTCGAAAAGGGCGCCGAGATTTACCTCAAGCCGTCCTGATCCCGGCCGGTCTGCTAATCCTCCTTTCAGGATTGAATCCCGCCGCGTTCTCGGGCAGGCTGGCGGCGTATGCGACCGTTCCAGATCATCTTTAATCCGACCAGCGCCGCTGAGTTGGCGCGCATGCCCAAAGAATTGCAATTGCAAATTCTGGGTGAATTCCGTGGCCTGCCCCAGCAGGTCATGACCACCGAGATCGACGAGTTCGGCAAATTGGAGCGGGCGGGGCGTATCCTGCATCGGTTCCGGGTAGGGGATTACCGGGTCTATTTCGAGCGGCATGACCTCGGCCTCGTCGTCCATCGCATCATGAACCGCCACACGCTCAAGGATTTCCTGTTCCGATCGGGGTTGAAAATGCAGGAAGACCAGGCGCTGCAGCAGAACCCCAAGTTCTGGGAACTCATCGAAATGGCCAAGATCGCCACCCTGCCCAAGGGGTAGCTCTTCCGCCGTTCAGACGTCCTCGCCCAACTCGACGTTCCAGTAGGCCAGATCGATGAAATGCTTCCAGCTTTCGTGCTGGTGGAGGGTGAAGTTGATCTGCACGAAGGGACGCCACTTGGGGCGTTTGGGCTTCCGGATGAGCCGCATGCCGGCCTCCTGCGGGGTGCGGTTGGCCTTGTGCGTGTTGCAATCGATGCAGGAGCAAACGATGTTCTCCCACGTCGTCGGACCGCCGCGGTCGCGGGGTGCGACGTGGTCCAGGTTCAGATCCTTCCGGTCAAACACCTTGCCACAATACTGGCAGGTATTCTTGTCGCGCTCGAAGATGTTATGCCGGGTGAACTTGACCTCCTTCTTCGGCATGTGGTCATAGACCAGCAGCAGGATCACGCGCGGGATGCGGATGCGGAAGGAGACGGTCCAAACCGACTCGTCCTGCGGTTCCTCGCGCGAGAGGTCTCGCCACTCGCTGAAATTGTAGGTTTGGAAGGAGCCGTCGCTGCGATCGAGGACAGCATGGGCCTGACCCTGAAACAGTAGTGTCAGCGCCCTTCGCGCGGTGCACACATTCACCGCCTGCCAGAGGCGATTCAGCACCAGCACATGTTGACTCAACATGGAGGCCATACTTCGACCAAGCTGCGAAGACACTAACTAATCCAGGCCGGTGTGTCAACGCTCCGGCCGGCTCCGATCGGCTCCGATCGGCTGCATCCCCCCGTGCCCCTGAGAAAAGGATTGCCCTGGGGCCAGACCCGGTTAAGGATCGTGGACGTGCCGGGACGGCCGACCGACCCGCCGGAGCCGGCCCGTAAACATCCGAACCAGCGATACCAGCATGGAAGTCATCATTCAACCCCAGCAGGAAGCGGCCGCGCATCTCGTGGCGCGCGTCATCGCCCACGAACTGCGCGCCAATCCCCATCTCGTCCTCGGCCTGGCCACCGGTTCCACCATGGAGTGCGTCTACCGTCAACTCGTGCGGATGCACCGGGAGGAACATCTCGATTTTTCCCTCTGCAGCACGTTTAACCTGGACGAGTATGTCGGCCTGATCCCCGCCGACCCGAACTCCTACCGGTTTTACATGAACCGGCACCTGTTCCGCCATGTGAACATCGATGAACGAAACACGCACCTGCCCAACGGGATGGCGGACAACCTCGAGGAGGCCTGCCGACAGTACGAGAGCCTGATCAAGCGGTTTGGCGGCATCGATTTCCAACTCCTCGGCATCGGCCGGGCCGGGCACATCGGGTTTAACGAACCGCTTTCCGCGCTCCGCTCGCGCACCCGAGTCAAGGCGCTGACGCCCACCACCATGGAACAGAATGCGCCCTTTTTCGGCGGCGTGGAGCACATGCCCCGGCGCGCCATCACCATGGGGGTCGGCACCATCATCGAGGCCCGCCGCTGCATGTTGTTGGCCACCGGCGCCAGCAAAGCAACCGTGCTCGCCCAAGCCGTCGAGGGTCCCATCACCAGCATGGTGTCCGCCTCCACCCTGCAGCTCCACCCGCACTGCACCGTGGTGGTGGACGAAGCCGCCGCGGAAAAACTGATCGAAAAGGACTATTACCGCTGGGTCTTCGAGAACGAACCGGAATGGGAGGAATACCGGTAACGCGGGCTCCTCACTCCTGTGTTCCCGTGGCCTGGACGTTCAGCATGTCCGTGGCGCTGATCCAGGTGTCTTTGTCTTTGATGATGGCCTGGGGCGGGAGGGTCGGGGTGACGGTGGTGATGCCGGGCAGGCGTTTGACGGCCGTGCCGATGGCCATGAACTCGATCAGGTTGCCCAGTTCGTGGATGTGGGTGCGGATGCCGACCACGTCCTCGGCGCCCAGGGCCTCAGCCTCGGCCCGGATCAAGCCCAGCGCGTGCTCGCGCGCCTCGTAGATCAGCGAGGTCAGGTCGCTGATCTCGCCCCGCACAAACGATTTCAACATCGCTTTGAGGCCGCCGATCAACCCGAGCGAATAGACCGCCGTGCCCAGCACCAGTTTCAGGGGGGCGTAGCCCATACTGGCCAGGTTCCACATCTCCTCGCAGGTGAGGTCGCTGGTGACGGGGACCTGGGTGCATTGCGGCGGCAGGGCAGGGTGGTGCGCGGCGGTGCCCAGCATGAGCATTTCATGCACGCCTTGGAACCCCATGATGCGCGTCTCGATGCCCAACACGGCGTTGGCCCCGACCGACTGGGCGTCCTGGACGATCCGCTGGAGGGCCAGGTGGCGCGTGGCGTTGAAGACGTCGCTGTATTCGCGGATTTCACCCCGGCCCAGGCTCTTGAGCCCACCGAGCAGGCCGCCGCCAAGGCCAATCGAGTAAGCGACGTTGCCAAACACGAATTTCAAAGGCTGGTAGCCGGCATCCATCAGGCAATAAAGCTCCTGCCCGTTGCCGCTGGAGGAAAACCCGATCTGCTCGGGGTTGTCCTCCGCGCCATGGAGGGCCGAGGCGACCGAGAGGAACTCGATATTGCCCTTGAAATGGGTCAACTCGTTGGTGACGCCCGTGATGCCGATGCCGCCCCGCTGCTCCGCCTCGCGCAGCATCCGCTCGAAGGAGGCGTGCCGTCCCTCGCTGATGATGTCGGTCACTTGGGTGACCTCGCCGCCGAAGGCGCCCTGGAGCTTGGCGCCAATGCCCCCGATCACCCCCAGAGAATGGACACTGTTGCCGATGACCAACTCACCCGGGCGAAGCCCCTTGAGCTGGAGACAGTACATTTCATTGCCGGACAGCCCGGTGATGATCGAACGTTTGCGGGGAGGAAGCTTGGAGGATGAAATCAATGGCGGCGTATTCATAGTATTGATTGGTTGCTGCGACCGATCGCATCCTGAAACGGACGCGGAGAGTTGTAAAGGGCTTTGTGGTCCCCGTCGAGGAGGGGACACCAGATCCCCGTCGGCTATAGCGGGGGTGGAAAACCTACTCGAGCTTGTCGTGTCCGCATCAACCCTTCTGGAACTGGATCAGGACGGCGCTTTCCGTTTTGTATTGAGGCTACTTGGAGGGGATTTCCGTCTGTTTGGAGGACCAGCCGACACTGGGCACTGCGCCCCAAAACATCCTGACGGACGGAATGTATTTGGTCATGTTGCCGGTCGGCGCCGTGCGGGCGAACACTTGGAATCGCCAGTTCAGCACGTCCGCGACGTAAATGGCCTGATTGGGTCCTATCGCCAGGAAATGAGCCCAGGCCATTTGGCCGGGCTTGTGCCCAGGTTCGCCGAAGGCGCCAAGAATCTTGCCGCTCTGATCCAATTCGACTATCCGGTCGTATCCTCCATCGGTCATCCACACATGCTGATCCGGCGTGATGACCAGTCCATAAGGATAACCGATGCCGGTCCATTCCCTGAGGAAGTTGCCGTCGGAATCAAAGATTTGTATCCGTTGATTCTCCCGGTCGCCAACATACACGCGGCCGGCTTCGTCCACGGCCACCGTATGGGGCAGGTTGAATTCACCGATGGCAGTCCCGTATTTTCCCCAGGACTTCAGGTATTTTCCATCACGATCAAATTTGACCACCCGGGAATTGCCGTAGCCATCCGCCACGTAAATGTCGCCGTTCTTGGCGAAAGCCACATCCGCCGGTTTGTTGAACAGCCAATCCGCCTCCGCCCCCGTGTTGATCCTGCCCAGCACCAATAAGACCGTGCCGGAAGGGTCCAACTTGAGCACCAGATGGCTGCCATCGTCGGTTGTCCAGAGGTTGCCCTCAGCGTCGATGCGCAGACCATGCGGGTGGGCGAAAAGCCCCTCGCCAATGCTTTGCACCAAATGGCCCTTTTCGTCATACTCGGCCAGCATCGGCTTGGTTCGTTGGAACAGAAAAATGTGGCCCTTCGCATTCACCGCGACGGCGGAAGCTTCGCCCGCAATCATGCCTTTGGGGAATTTGAAAAAGTTGGTCACGACACGATACGGCAATTCAGGCACAGCTTGGAACGGGCTGGAGGCAACGGCCGATACGTGGGCGCAGGCATGCCAGGGTGATACTGCGATCAATGCCAGCACGATTTCCAGCAAGTTTCTCAGGTTCTTGACTGTTCTTTGGGAACTCACGCTTGTTTTCTTAGCCCCAAACGACCTCCGAAGCAACTTCCTTAAGTTGGCGCGGTCGGAATGGGGTTCTTGACTATGAAATGAAAGCGCATGAAAAGCAATTTCCTATCACTTCGCTTGCTGCGCGCTTTCGCCGCCGACCCTACGGACAAGCAGGCGATCGCCAGCGCCCCGTCAACCCGGCCAAGGTGGGCAAGATCGGCACGACCTGCGTAGTGACCCTGATCAAGGGTGGCCATGCGCTGAACGCCCTGCCCCAGCGCGCTAGCGCGAACGTCAACTGCCGTATCTTTCCGGGTCACAAACCGGCCGAGATCCTGGCCGAGTTGGTCAGGATCGTCGCCGATCCCGCAGTCAGCATCAAGGACGTGACGGAGGGTTCGGTGAGCACCGACGCGTCGCCGATGCGCCTGGACTTCGTCGCCGCGGTGAACAAAGCCTTGCCCCCGATCACCCCCAGGGAATGGACACTGTTGCCGATGACCAACTCGCCCAGGCGAAGCGGCGTTTAAGGTGGTTCAGCCGGTCCAAGGCGATGACCTCGTCGTGTTGCAGGCGGCCGACCACGATGCCAGGGGCGATCCCGGCTTGGGTGGCGAGGTTGCGAACGGCGGGTTCAGTGAAGTCCGCTTGCCGGACAAACTCGTCATAGCGGGCCCGGGGGATGAGGAAGTTGGAGGCGAAAGTGTTGGCATCGTCCTCGAGGTCGCCGTCCGTGCCCAAGCCCTCGATGAAGAATCCTCTCTTGAGGCTTTGGAGCACGTGTCGGGCCTCGTGGAAAAAGGTGAACCAGAGGTGGTCGTCGGATTTCAAGCGCAGGCTCAATTGGATGAGGGCCTTTTCCGGGGTAAGCCAATGGGTAGCGCCGCTCACCAGGAGTTTCTTCAGTTCGGGCGTGAAGACCAGGGCGACGCCGGCGGCGGCACACAGTTCGGTCATGCGCGGTTGAAAAACTGCCGGGTCAGCGAGCGTAAGCGTGCGAATGGAGTCGAGGGCGGCTCGGAATTGGTCGGCGTGAAAGGGCGCGGTGTGAATCTTCTGGGCGTCGATTTCACCTTTGCGAAGCCAGCAAGCAGCGACGCCGAGTTCGGTCGGGGTGACATGGCACCTGCGGCAGGCCACGGCAAAGTGCGCCCATCGGTTTTCCCATAGCTCAGTGGAAGCGACACCAAAGAAGGAGAGGGCGGCTTTCAGGGTGGTGGCAAGATCCGGGCAGGGGGCGATCCAGCCACGGGCAGTCATTTCGGCGATGGGGATGCGTTTCAGCCAGGCCACCTCGGTTTGGAACTCCAGAAGTTCAGCTTTGCGGGCGAGGAACTCCTGGTAGGTCCCGTCCAGGTTTATCCAAAAAGAGGCGGGCACGCCGAGAACGGTTTCAAGTTTCAGCGCGGTTTCGGCGGTGATCGGAGCGATGCCCTGGATGATTTGGTTGACGGTCTTGCGGGCCAGGCCGATGCGGTCGGCAAGCTCGGCCTGGGTCATACCGATGGCGTCGAGGCTCTCGGCGAGGGTATCGCCGGGGGGCGTCCGGTCCAGGGGCGCATAGGGATGGAGGGTTTTGTCAGCCATGATAGTCGGTTATTTCCAAAACCGTTATTGCTGTGACTCGCGCCCAATCCAGTCCGCCATCTTCTTTGTACGGGACGGGGTCGTTGGCGGGTTCAAACAACCGGTAGGGATGATCGAGATCGACTGCCAGCCGGCCTTTAAGGTTGCCGGTCAGCTCGTGGCATCGCGGCCCGGGCAATCGCCTCATCATCTCCAGGTTCGCTGCCGCCGCCAGCTCGTCCAGTCGGCGGCGGAGCAACTTGCCTCGCCTCTCGCCCCATTCCCGCTGGGCACTCGCGATTGTCTGCGTGTGCTTGCGGAGCTTCGATTGACGAAAATATACGTCCACAGGTTCGCGATTGCAACTGTTTTGTTTACCTATTTGGTTACACGTTTTCTG
>Ga0316221_1002210_pt1 | contig 17917 bp, 26 predicted proteins | sample TBH18007metaG_FD_206003 | JGI IMG/M metagenome (GOLD analysis project Ga0316221, IMG submission 206003) | Freshwater microbial communities from Trout Bog Lake, Wisconsin, USA - TBH18007 | ecosystem: Environmental > Aquatic > Freshwater > Lake > Hypolimnion/Profundal zone | place: USA: Wisconsin... | reverse complement strand
CCCCCTTTTGGACATTTCCAGATGCATCTAAAGTTGCATCTTTGGGAAAATTTTCCTTAGATGCAACTTTTGCATTATCTCCTGTAACGACGGCCCAACGCGCAGGGATGGTCTCGGGATCGGCCGGGCGGAACTTCTTGATGAAATGGGCATAATTCTGTTCGGTGACCTTCACGGTGGAGTGCCGCAGGAACATCTGGGCCTCGTAAATCCCGTACTTCATGGCGACCTGTCCGCCGGCGTAGGCGCGGAGGGCGTGGTTCGTTTTCTTGGTTTCCCACCCCAACTTTCGCAGCCAATCGGACGCGGCGCGGAAGAGTCCATCCTGCCGATAGGCCTCGCTGCCGGTGATGATGTGGTCGTCGGGATCGCCTCGCCAGGCGTGAAGTTGCATCTGGACTTGCATCTGGCGGTACCAGGGATCGAGGGCGCGCACTTGGATCATGCCGCTGCCGCTTTTGACGGTGGCGGTGCCATCCAGGACGGGATAGCCGCTCCGGATCTGATGCCAGCCCCATTTGGCCTGGGCCATTTCCCCGATGCGGAGCCCGAAGGCCAGCTCGTGGCCAATGGCGAGGTACAGATTGCGGTCCTGGTCAGCCAGGGCTGCCCACGCGGTTAGCGTGGCGGTGATGATCTTATCGGCCGGCGGGTTATACATGACCTTGGGGACGGCCCGGGAGCTGAATTTGGCGAGGTTGCCGGCCGATACGAAGGCCTCCAGGCATTCATGGTAGAGATTTTGGCCGCGGTAATACTCCAGGCAGCGGGGTGTGAAGAGGCTGCGGGCTTTGGCCCAGACGCTGTTGGCGCTGCGGCGGAGGCTGGCGGCCTTGCCCTGGTCGGATTCGGCCATGGCTTTGACCTGCACGGCGGCAAAATAGGCGCGCACGGCCGCGGGGTTGAGGTCCTGCACGCTGCCAGTGGCGGGGACAATGTAATGGAGGGCGTTGATATTGTGGTCGCGCGTGGTGGAACCGGCTTCGCTGGGGCTCAGGAGGTAGGCGGCCTCGAGCTGGGCGATGGTGCCCACGGCGCTCTGGCGCATCTTGCTGGCCTCGAGGTGGGCGAGCTGGCCGCGGGTGACGGCCTCGGTGATCTGCTGGTATTTGATGCGGGCGCGGCGCTGGGCCTCGGTGGCGTCGGTGGTTTCGAGGCAGCGGGGATAGGACTTGCCGCGAAAGGTGAACCGGAAGTAGTAGGACTGCTCTTTGTAGCCGGCGGCCGTGGGCGCCATTTCTTTGCCGTCGTCCATGCGTTTGTACAGACGAAATTTGGTTTTCATTTGACGGGCTTATGGGTGTTTGTTATTGGCTTGGAAGAATTTAGCGAATCGTTGGCCCAGCGAATTACGACCTCGAAAGAGCGCCAACCGACAACGCGCCAGCACTGGCGCGGTCTGGTTGCGTGGCTCTGGGCTGTCGTAAGCCTGCTGGCACGTGGTTGGATCGCGCCTTTTCGGCTTTATGGACAGGAACATTTTGGCGGCCGTGGCGGGAATGACGGCATGTGAAAGGCTGGCCGTGGCCAAAAGGCTGGAGGACTGGGCCCATAAAATCAGGATTTCGGCTGGCGACGAAGCTTGCAGACGGTGCTTGCTGTGCGTTGCAGAAGATCCAAAGCCACGCTCTCCACCTTTGGCGAACTGACTGCGGTTGGCGTGGGCACGCCGGCAGAATCGGCCTGGAGGGATTCAGGGGTGATCCCCTTGGCGGCGAGATAGGCTAACAATGCTTCGCGAACGATCTCGCTTTCACTCGTGAATCGGCTTTTGGCAATCGTGCCCACGGCAACCTTCATGCTGGCGGGCACCCGAATTTTAATCTCCTCACTCTTCATTCATGGGAACAATGCGCCCATTTGTTCCCATTGTCAAGCTTTCTGATGGAAGAAAAGTTGGGGAAAGGTGTTGACACTTGTTCCCCACTGGTACACACTGTACCCCAGATGAGCACAGAACCACTTGCGGCAGAACTGAAAACGCGGTTGCAACCTTCTATGAAACGCGCGCTGGAACTAATCGCCGATCGCCGTCATCTCGACACCGCGGACATCGTGCGCGAAGCCCTGCGGTTGTATTTGGAGCAGCAGGCCGTGATTGTCCCCACCCTGCCCTGCCCGGCGGAGAAAGCGGAGGTGGTGGCGTGAAGACGTACGAAGGCAATCTCCCGTTATTCCAAGTCTGGCACGCTTGGCGCACAAAGCAGGAGCAGCATAACGGTATGGATGTGCTCAAAGGTGATGTCTTTGGGATTGGATTTGGGCAGGCCGAACAAGTGCCGCAGATCCTGTTGAAGGGCAAGTCCTCGCTCCGTCCAGTGGATAGTGCCCGGCTCGTGGTGTTCGTCGTAAATATACCCGCTGGCAAAGCCGCGGGTTACGAGAAGATCAAGCTGCTGGCGAAATTGGTTTCGGGATTCTTCAAGGCTCATGTCGGTCAGCCTACCACGGGCGCCCAGGGAAAGAAAGCCGAGGTGGTGGCGTGAAGACGTACGAAGGCAGGATATCTCTAGCTGCGTGGACGGAGTGGTGGGCTAAGCACTATGAACATAAACAGTTCAATGATGTGCTTGGGGGTAATGTCCATTGGATGGGTCTGCGGCACGTCAAAGAGGCGCCACAGATGGCGCTGAAGATCCTCGCCGGCCGTAGTCCATTGAATGACGCCCGCGTGCTGGGTATCGTCATATATATACCGAGTGGCAAAACCACGCTCTATCAGAAGCTCACCCAGGCGTTTAAACTCTGTTTCGGATTCTTCAATGCTCACGTGCAGCAGCCTACCACGGGTGAGTTGGGAAAGAAAGCGGAGGTGGCCGCGTGAAAGCTTCGAAGGCGGAACTGGCGGGTTATACGCTGGTGATGGCGGAAAACTATGGATCATCCGCCATGCGCTACACGCGAGCAGTCAAGCGGGGCCATGGGTTGGTCCAGTTAGATGATCACTGGGATTCAATGCGGCTCCGAACGATGCTGGCTTGGTTCAGTCTTGATCGTAAAGAAATTCTGGACCATGCGCGCAAAGGTGTGCGTCTCACACGCGAGGCCATCGCACGGTTAGATCAGCAGTCAGCAACCACCACCACCACCACCCCATGATCACTCAATATGTCCCCAAGCTCAGAGGACCGCTCCAGCAGGCGCTGGATGATTTCAACCTGGTGTTTGATTACGACCTGCACCTCCCGATGATCCCGGAGCACATCGAGACGGCGGCGGACATGGCCGAGCTGCGCGGCCGTGTGGACATTGCCCAGGCGCTGCGCCTGGCGCTCAAGCAGACGCTGGAGGTGGACGAATGAAAAGCGAATTTTCGGTTCATAGTCTTGGGTGTTGTGCGGATTGCGGAGATACGCTGAGGCCGACAACGGCTGTCCTAGGTGCCCGACTGCTGTGCACAACGTGCTTTTTGCGGGGTAGATCAGTGGAAGATCAGGAGATTCATAACCTCCCTGTCGGTGGTTCGATTCCATCCCCCGCTACCAATCCCCATAGTGCCAATAGGCAGCCTCAACCAGAAAACGCCGGACTGCCGGGCGTCTCGGTTTACGCAACGCTGGATGAGGCGGTGTATGCGACCAGTGCCGTAAACGCTGGTCGCTCTTTTGTGTCCGGGAAAGGAGCCGGCGCGAACACGGTTGGTCGAAGCGCGCGCAACCGTCGGGCGCATCGCCTCGGCCGGCGGCTGGCCTGGTCGCATCCGCAGTGGATGCTGGATAACGGCGGGCCAGATTTTCTGGATCTGGCGCTGCTGCTGGCGGCGCTGTTTTTTCTGTTAGCGATCGCACTCCTGATGTTCTGACCATGAATGCCGCCGGACATTGGTGGTGCGCTGCCTGCGATGAGCCGGCCTTCGGCAAAGTGTGCCAGCGTTGCCATCAGCCGGCCTCGTGGGTCCCGGATCGGCCGCTGCGCGGAGATCCGGCCGCGGTGCACGCGCACCAGGTGGCCCGCTCGCATCAATTTACGCCGGTCGCGCCGGAACGAGCGGCGGCGCTGTTTCAACAACTGTTCCACAACCTGCACCACAACGTATGATTACACTGACCATCACGATTGAACAACGCGGAGACGAAACATCACTAATTGTGAAATCTCCGCCTGCCGGCGAGTCCTGCACAGCCGCAGAGGTAGTGCTGTCGGAGCTGGTTAACCATGTAATCAAAGCAACGCTATTGGGTAAGGACCTGAACGGCAAAATTATCCGCGAGGGCAATATTGTGCGCGAAGGAGCTTAACCCATCCCCTTTTATGCGAGCCGTTGAGAAGTTCTATTCCATCGCCGAAACCGCGCTGCTGCTGTCACTGAGCGACAAGACCATCCGCCGGCGCCTGGAGTCGGGCGAGCTGGGTGTGGAGGTGGTGAACCTCGGGAGCGCCTCGGCACCAGACTACCGCATCCCGGCCAGCGGCATTAACGCCTGGCTGGCCGCCCGCCGCGTTTTTTTGGAACCGGGTATCACGGCGCGTTCCGTCGGCGAACTGCGGCGCAAGGCCGCGGCGGAGCCCGTGGCCGCGTGATCCAGATGTTTGGACGGCGCGCTTTTTTATTTTTCCCATGGCACGAGTGACCAAGAAAGCAAAGCTGGCAGACCAGCAGGACCTCCAGCAGCCGGCGCTGTTGGATGATTCGCAGCTGCCGGTGTGCCTGCCGGTCCTGGAGGCCGTGCGGCAGCGGCGCTATGAGCACGTCGGGGCGCGCCTGACCGATGATGACGAGCGCTGCCTGCGCTTGGTGGAGCTGCTGGTGGCGCGCTGGGGCATCAAGAAGATCTCCCGGGAGATGAACATCAGCCCGCACACGGTGCGAGCCGCGCGCCGGGCGCTGACGGCGCAGGGCAAACTGGCCACCTATGTACAAAGAGTTGTCGAGTCCATGGAAGATGCGATCGAAGCGGGCATCGCCAACTATCGTGACGCCCTCGAAGACGGGCGCATAAGCGCCGGCCAAATACCGGTTGGGCTGGGGATAATTTTCGACAAAAGGCAGCTGGCCACGAACCAGGCCACCTCGATCTCCGCCAGCACGGTCGTGGCCGAGGATCTGAGCGTGGACAAACTCAACTCCTTCCTGGAGCAGCTGGCGATCGCCGATTCGCCGATTTCGGTTCCGGAGGATTCGCAATCCTTCGGGCTGGTGGCAAATGGCCAGCAAATACAGGGCGATCACGCGCCAGATGCAACTTTAGATGTCAGTTCGACCCGGCCAAGTCCAGACGGCCGGCCGGCCGCCGGCGACACCGCGCGCGCGCCCGGATGGGGGGCGGGGGGGGGGTCGGACGGGGATGCGGGGCCACGACCCGATGCTTTGGGTTAGAGAAAATCAAACTACAAAAGAAAGGTTTCCATGCCAGTGCCAGACACAACCAATCATGAGCCGTCGGCCAAAAAAACGGCCGAGCCAAAAAAAACCGCGCCCGCGGAAACGACGGAGCTGCTGCTGGCGTGGGCGGTGCCGAAAAAAAACCCGAAAATTTTGATCTGCTATAAGCCGGATACGGACCCGAATAATCCGCTGAACGTCGTGACGGTGAACGTGCGGGCCAACTTCAATTTCATGCTGAACATGCGCCTGCGCGGCAGCAAGGTCAGCGACAAGGTGTATGACCTCGTGGGGCCGTTGCCGCGCTGGAAGGGGCGCTGGTGACCAGCGTGACGCTGGACCCCATTATTATGGACTCGCTGACTAAACGTATTCTGGAGCTGTCTGGGCCGATGCCGGACCCAGTGGCGCCCGCGCGGTACCTGGACACGCTTACGGAGGCGGCACGCAAGGACCGGCTGACGACGCTGCTGTTGGAGAACAGCCGGCCAGAGACGGAACCCGTGGAGTTTTGGCGGCCGTACGGAAAGCAGGCTACGCTCGCCATTTGTTAGTGAAAAACAACCGGCAGAAATGCCACAACTGAAAGTAAAAGTAATGGAAGAAACAGAAAACAACATGGGTGCCCAGATCGTGGTGCTTGACCGCGGATATGTGTACCAGGGCAATGTTACCCGCACGGGTGACACAGTGACGATCCACGGCGCGAAAAACATTCGCCGCTGGGGTACTACGAGGGGGCTGGGGCAGTTGGCTGCCGGCGGACCGCAATTAAACACTGTCCTGGATGAAGCGGGCACGGTGGTGGCACCGCTGCGCGCGGTCATTCACTTCCTGCAATGCTCAAAGAACTGGTAATCACCCTGGACGGCCATGGCTATGGCCATGGCTATGGCGATGGCGATGGCGATGGCGATGGCGATGGCGATGGCGATGGCTATGGCGATGGCGATGGCTATGCCTATGGCGATGGCTATGGCGATGGCTATGGCTATAGCGATGGCGATGGCTATGGCTATGGCGATGGCCATGGCTATGGCGATGGCGATGGCTATGCCTATGGCTATGGCGATGGCTATGGCGATGGCTATGGCGATGGCTATGGCGCCTAAACACGCGGCGGGGCGCATTGCGCGCCCCGCCGCTCTTAATTTTCAGATGAACGAGAACGAACAAAAAATGGCGAAGCTATTGGGGAGCATCATGATTGACCGCCGGCTGCTAGAGCATCCGGTGTGGAACCGGGAGCCGGCCTGTTACGGCGCGGCGTGGATTGACCTGATCGCGCTGGCCAATGACGAGGAACGCGTGACGTTCATCCACGGGGAGCCGGTGCCGCTGAAGCGCGGACAGCTCGCCTGGAGTCAGCGGAGGCTCGAACAGCGCTGGCAGCGGTCGGAGATGTGGGTGCGGGCGTTCCTGAAATTCTGCCAGGAGCAGACCATGATTTTGGTGGACGCAAACCGCCGACGGACGGTCATTACGGTGCTGAATTATGAGGTGTATAATCCGCTCAAAACAGACACAGATCAAGGTACAGGCCAAGGCACAGAAAGAGGTACAGGCCAAGGCACAGAAAGAGGCACAGGCCAAGGCACAGAAGAGGGTACAGATCAAGGTACAGACCGAGGACAGAATAAGGAAGAGGGAAGAAGAGGAATAAGGAAGGGGGAAGCGCGCCCGCGGGAGGACTTCGCTGAAACGCCTTCAGAAGCTGAAGTTTTGGCGTTCGGACGCGAGTTTCTGGGCGACATGGCACGCGGAATTCCCGCACAGATCCCGGAGGCTTGGATTCTGGGCTGGCTGGCGTCCAGACGGAACCCCGATTGGGCCAAAAAATGGCGCGAAAAAATGCCGCTGGATTTCCGGTCAGATTGGATAGCGGGTTTTCCGAAGGCGCGGGGACGGGCGGCCACGCCGGAGAAAAAAACGGTGGCGGGGTCGGATGGGCGGTCGCCGGCGCAGTTGCGCTATGAGCTGAGCAAGGAGCTGGAGGCGGTGAGGGAGCGGCTGGATGCGTGCCATGACATCGGCGCGCAGCCGGCCGCGGCCGACGAGCGGCGGGAGAAGGAGCTGGAGAAACTTTTGAAGGAGCTGGAGCAATGAGTGAACGGCGAAATAACAGCGGCGGACGCCAGTCCGCCGCTACGGAGATGGACCGGCTGCCGCCGCATGACATCGAGAGCGAGCAGGGCGTGCTGGGGTGCTGTCTGCTGGACCCGGCGGAGAGCTTGCGCCGGCTGGCAGAAAAAAAACTGGCGGAGCCGCAGATGTTCTACGACCTGCGCCACCAGACGATTTTCAATGTGCTCTGGCAGATGTACGGCGAGGAGAAGGGCATTGACATCATTACGGTGCAGGAACGGCTGAAGCAGCGCGGGGTGCTGGCGGAGATCGGGGACATTGGCTACTTGCTGGAGCTGCAAGACAAGGTGCCGACGGCGGCGAACCTGGATTTCTACCTGGCGACGGTGCGGGACAAGTTCCGGATGCGGAAGCTGTTGCAGATCTGCGTGGGCGCGCTGGGGCGGGTGTACGAGTACGAGGGGGATGTGGAGAAGCTGCTGCTGGCGGTGGAGGGCGAGGTGGCGCATTTGACGGAGGAGGAGACGGCGGCGAGTGAGCAGCCGATCAAGGACGTGATGCGGGGGGTGATCGCGGATATGGAGAGCTGGCACTACGCGCGGGGCAGCGCGCAGCTGCGCGGGCTGCCGACGGGGTTGCCGGGGAATTACCTGGACAAGGTGCTGACGGGGATTCGGGAGACGCATTTCGTGACGCTGGCGGCGCGGCCGGGCGGCGGGAAGAGCGCGCTGGCGCTGAATATCGTGGAGTACCTGGCGGAGCATCATGTGTGGTACCAGCCGACGGGCAAGCGAGTGACGAATGAGGACGGGGCGGAGGTGGAGGAGATGGTGAAGCGGACGGGGATGCCGGTGGCGGTGTTCTCGATCGAGATGGACAACGAGAGTTTGGGGTACCGGCTGATGTTCGGCCGGGCGGGCGTGAGTGAGGCGAAGTTTAACCAGGGCTTTGCGGAGAAGGGCGACGCGGAGAAGCTGGTGAAGGCGGCGCATGAGCTGAGCAAGCTGAACATTTTTCTGGATGACACGCCGGCGCAGACGATCGGCCAGATCGCGGCGAAGGCGCGGCGCATGGCGAAGCAGCATGGGATCAAGCTGTTTGTGCTGGATTACCTGCAACTGGCGGAGAGTGATGATCCGCGGGATGAGGCGCGGGTGCGGGTGAACAAGATTTCCAAGAAGATCATGGCGCTGAAGAAGCAGCTGAAGGTGCCGTGGCTGGTGCTGGCGCAACTGAACCGGAATATCGAGACGGCGGAGCGGGACCGTAATCCGGTGCTGAGTGATTTGGCGGAGTCGGGGGCGATCGAGCAGGACTCGGATAAGGTGATCATTTTGAAGAATACGCCGCGGCGGGAGCTGGAGCAGGAGAAGGATGGGACGGATGGGACGAAGGTGACGGATAAGGACATTTTGCAGCGGGTGTGCGGGGATTGGGAATGGAGCCGGCGGCCGAAGCGGGTGGATGCGTGGGTGGTGAAGAACCGGCGCGGGCCGACGGGCAAGGCGGAGATGGTCTTCCAGGGGAACCTGTGCAAGTTCGAGGATTGGCACTTGTTCAAGGTGAAACACGGGGTGGAGGGCCGCAAGGAGGGGGAGAGCAAGCACATGGGGGCGACGCCGGCGGAGCAGTCGGATTTTGATGCGGTGGTTGCAGGACAATGATTTTGCGGTAACAACAACCGGCCAACAGGCCACAACAGAAAGACACACATGAAAGAAAGCAGTGATAACACGATGGCTCCTCATTTCCGCAAGGCGGTGGTGGAAATTGATCAGGACATCTACAAGCTCAACCAGGACATAGACCGGCTGCGCTGTACGCGGAATACGCTGGTGGAGTTGTACGGTGGTGATGAGGAGCTGCCGCCGGTGGAGACGATCGCGCCGACGGCTGTCCAGACGGGCGGACCGGAGAAAGGCCGGCGGGAAACCAAGCGGGCACGGGCTGCGAAGTCGCCTGGGGCGGGTGGGGCTGGCGAAGCGCTGCGCGCGGTCCGGAACGGACTTCGCCGGCGGCCACGGGCCGAGCGCCAACGGCGGACATTATCAAGATGATGGGGGTTGCCCGCACGTGCCCGGAACCGTTTACGGCGCCTTCGCTGGCTGTGGCGACTGGGTTTGCACAGAAGGCGCTGGGGAATCATTTGTTCCGCTGGCAGCAGCGCGGGTGGATCGTGAAAGTGGGCCGTGGCGAATATAAGCGGACCGGAACCTTCCCCACGGAAACGCCCAATCAGTAACTAACCAACCGACAACCAATAACTGACACACACATGAAGAAGAACAAAGAGACGGCAACGATCCGGGAAAACCGGATGGTTCAACCGCTGCCGGAGGCGATAAACATCAAGATGGCCTATGAGCTGGTGCGGCCGGACCCGGGGCAGCCGCGGAAGACGTTCAGTGAGCAATCACTGAACGAGCTGGCGGATTCCATCCGCGAGCACGGGATTCTCCAGGACCTGGTGCTGGAGCGGATGCCGGCAAAGTACCGGCTGAATGAACCGGATCTGACGACGGACAACTGGCAGGTGATGATGCGGGCGGGGGACGAGTGGGAACTGCGCTGCGCGGATACGGAGGTGGAGTGCCGCAAGTTCATCGAGGAGCTGGAGCCGGATGCCTTGGAGGAGACGTACCGCATTGTGTGCGGGGAACGGCGCTGGCGGGCGGCGGGGATCGTGGGGCTGACGATGCTGCCGGCGAGGGCGTACGTGGGGCTGAGCCAGGAGCAGCGGTTTGCGATGCAGTTCATTGAGAACAATCAGCGGGAGAATATCTCGGCGCTGGAGGAGGCGGCAGCGCTGGCGAAGCAGTTGGAGGAGCGGCAGCGGCTGGATGTGACGTTCTCGGCGGAAATGCTGGCGCGGGAGCTGGGCATGAGCCGGGCGGGGATCTATGAGCGGCTGAAGTTGAACCGGTTGCAGCCGAAAATCCGCGAGGCGCTGGTGGCGGGGACGATCAGCACGAGTATCGCGGCGGAGATTGCGAAGTTGCCGACGCCGGCGCAGCAGGAGAAGCTGCTGAAGAGGATCGAGGAGGCGAGCAAGTACCACCCGATGAGCGTGCGGGATGTGCAGGAGGAGATTGCCGATGAATATGTGAAGTCGCTGGCGGATGCGCCGTTTGGGCAGGATGAGACGTATAGGACCGATGGGACGGATGTACTGGAGCCGTGCACGACGTGCCCAATGCGCACGGGGAACATGCTGGCGGAGTTTCCGGAGCTGAAGAGCAAGCCGAATGTGTGCACAAATCCAGAATGCTTTGGGGAGAAGTGCAAGGCGTTCTGGAAGCGGAAGGCGGAGGACGAGGCGCAGAAGGGGAAGACGGTGCTGACGGAGAAGGAGTTCAAGGCGCAGAAGGGTAAGCTGGTGGCGGCCGATGCGTACGAGCAAGCGACGAATCGCGGCGGGACGTTTGAAGCCTTGATGGGCAAGCACGCGCCGGAGCCGGTGCTGGTGGCCACGGCGGAGGGGCTGGAGAAGTTCTATCCGAAGGAGGAGGCGGTGGCGGCCGCCAGGAAGAACGGGGTGAAGTTCTTCAAGGATCAGACGCCGGAGGGGCACGCGAAAGAGAAGGCCAAGCGTGAGGAGGTGGACGCGCGGCGAACCTCGCGCGCGGCCTTGGCGGAGCGGCTGGCGGTGAATCTGGGCCAAAAGCTGAACAAACTGAAGCCGGGCGTGGTGATCGAGCTGATGGCGGGGTTGGCGGAACAGCCGCCGGCGCCCTGGCGGGTGCAGGCGGCCGCCTGGAAGGAAGCCAAGACGCCGGTGGCCAAGGCAGTGGTTGAGTTTCTGGGCGATCGGCTGGACAACACCACCTGCTGGCAGGATGGCGAATGGGAGGAGGGGACGCTGAAGCTCTGGAAGGCAATGGGCGTGGACCTGGTGGCGGAGGAGAAGGCGGCCGCGGCGGTGCCGGAATTGCCGGTGAAGAGCGAGCCGCAACAGCTGGAAATCAATGGGACGAAGGCGACGAAGGGGACCCATGCGCGCAAGGCGATGGTGGCGAAGATTAAAGCGGCACAGAAAGCGCGCTGGAACAAGATCAAGGCGGACAAGGCGAAAGGCTGATTATGGAATGGCAACTGATCAACTTGACGCTGAATGAGGATGACGGGACGGAAACCCGCACGGATGCGATGCAGCTGCCGCATGGCTGCCTGGTGCGCACGCGGCAACTGGGGCCGCCGGCCATGTTCGGCCGGCAGGACTCGGGGATTGCGCTGGCGTTTGTGCCGGGGGCGAAGCTGCGGGAGGATGGATCGTTTGAACATCGGATGTAAATGAGCGCAGCTGTCCAGACGTTTGGAGAGGCGGAGTTGCAGGCGATGTTTGCGGCGCTGAAGGTGACGCCGCACCCGATGCTGAAGCTGCCGTCGGTGGCCGGGGTGCAGAAGAGCGCCCAGGCCAATCCAGCGGGCTGGACGAAGGAGATGGTGGCGTGGCTCCAGAAGCGGCAGCGGCGCATTGTCCTGGCGGAGGAGGACCCGCTCAACTTCGGCTGGGAGTTCGAGCCGTGGAAGGATGCGGATGGGCTGTTGCTGGGGACGTGGGGACCGCACGGGGCGGTGGGGGATGGCGGAGCGCTGCGCGCGGGGACCGCGCGCGGTCCGGGGGCGGTGTTGGCGGCGGATGTGCTGGGGATCTTTGGAGGGAATCGGGCAAGCAAGACGGTGTATTCGGTGAAGCGGGCGTGCCAGACGGCGGCGCTGTTTGCGCGCTCGCGGCTGGCGGTGCTGAGTGAGTCGGAGGCTTCCAGCATTCAGACGGTGCAGGCGCTGGTGTGGATGTACCTGAAGCCGCATTTCGGGGGGCTCAATGGGAAGCGGGATGCGGTGTTCAAGATCAATTACAGCCAGGCGGGCGGGTTTACGGATCGGAAGCTGGTGCTACCCAATGGGAGCGAGGTGCATTTTCTGACGTACAACCAGGACCCGGGGGACTATGAGGGCTGGGAGTTCGGCGCGCCGGCGCATGTTTATACGGTGACGGTGAAGGAGCTGGAGGCGGCGGGCCGCTTTGTGCCGCCGAATGTGGGGGCGGTGGCGGATGAGTCCATGCCGCTGGCGTGGCTGAAGATGTTCGCGCGCCGGCTGAAGTTCCGGAAGGCGAAGCTGCTGTGGTCGTTTACGCCGGTGAAGGGGATCACGCCGGCGATCAAGGAGCTGGTGGGGACGAGCGCGATCACGCTGGAGAGCCGGCCGGCGGAGTTGCTGCCGCGGCGGAATTTGCCGGACTTGCCGGAGGGGCACATGCCGTATATCCGCGAGTGCCAGTTTCCCGGGATCAAGGCGTACGCGATTTATTTCTTTTCGCTGTTCAACAAGTTCGGGCCGAGTCCGGAGCGGACGTACTACCAGGAAATTCGGGCGCTGTGCGAGGGGAAGACGAGCGACTTTATTGAGCGGGTGGCGTATGGGTTTGCGCGGGACGGGGTGGCGCGGGCGTTCCCGAAGTTCGGGGCGTGGAATATCGTGCGGCGGCAGCATCTGCCGGCGGTGGGGACGAATTACTTTCTGACGGACCCGGCCGGGGCGCGGAATTGGGCGACGATCTGGGTGCGGGTGACGGCGAGCGGGGATCATTTCATTTATCGGGATTGGCCGGATGCGCAGACGTTCGGGGAGTGGGCGGTGCCGACGGAGCGGGAGGTGAATGCGGAGAATCGCGCGGGGTGGGATGGGGACCCGGGGCCGGCGCAGGCGGGGCTCGGGATGGGGATTGTGAAGTATAAGAGCGTGTTCCTCGAGGCGGAGAGGATAGAGGGTGGAGGATCGAAGATGGAGGGGGCTGATCCGTACCATGTCCGGCTGTGGGAGCGGGCGCTGGCGGGGGGCGGGGATATGAAGGGGCTGCATGAGGAGATCGCGGAGCGGTATGTGGACCCGCGGGCGGGGGCGAGTGAGCACATGGCGGAGAAGGGCGGGACGTGCATCATTGATGAATTTTCGGAGCCGCAGTATGGGCCGGATGGCCGGCTGGTGGGGCCGCCAATGGAGTTGATCCCGGCGAGCGGGGTGAATGAGGATGAGGGGCTGGGGGTGGTGAATGAGCTGCTGGATTGGAATCAGGAGCAGCCGCTGATGCCGGTGCTGAATGCGCCGAAGCTGTTTGTGTGTGAGGATTGCCAGCAGGTGATCTGGATGTTTTCTAATTTCACGGGGCGGGCCGGCGCGAAGGGTGCGTGCAAGGATTTCGCGGACCTGGTGCGGTATATGGCGCTGGCCAAACTAAGTCACGTGGAGGGCGGGAAGGGCGGAGGCCGTGCGGGAAGAGGGTTTTAACAATCAACCAACCAAGAAACAAAGTCATGACCAAACAAAAACGCATTTATAGCCTCATGGGCAAGCTGGGAGCCACGAGGCGGCAATGGGCGCGCCAAGCGCGGGAGGACGCGCAGGCACTTATCCAAGTGGAGTCTAACCTGTTTCACTTGCAAACCCGAATAGCTGCGCTTGGAGAACTGGTAGAATCACACAAAAAGCAAACTTGGGAAATGCGGGACGCACTACAGCAGATGTCGAATGACAAAGACCGGCAGAAGCTGGAATTCGAGAACGTGCTGCGGCAAAAGCAGGGTGAATACAACGAGGCCTTGACGCAGATGGATGGGAAGTACCGGGCGCGCTTTGAGCAGAAGTATGGGCTGATGCTACGGCGATTGGACTTTGCAGAAGCGGAGCTAGTGCGAATCACGCAACACCGCCGGCCGTGGTCCGGATACTGGCCGGATGATGTCAGGCCCCAATAAATCACCTATGACCAAAGCTGAATTTCAAGGTTGGCCGGCGCTGCTGATGGCGCACCACGTGGTGACGATCGGCTACGGCCGGGCGACGCTGGAGAAGTTTGTGGATTGCGGGGTGCTGCGCCGGATTCGGCCGCCGGGCTGCGATCAGAACCGCTACCAGAAGAAGCAGATTGCGCTGTTGCTGGATTGGCCGGAGCTGGTGGACTTGGATCAGGCGAGGTTCGCCAGGGAGCCGATGCTGCTGCGGCCGTGCGTGGTGCGGGAGTGGACGGGCTGGAGCGAGTCTTCGCTGCTGCGGATGGTGGACGCGGGCGGTTTGAAGTCGCAACGGTTTGCGCTGGGGGAGAGTAGATTCTTGAAGAAGGAAATCGCGGAGCTGCTGGGTTTCAAGATTTAGATGCTGAAGTGGCCTAAATCCGGTTGAAGTGGCCTAAACTCGCGGGCGGGGTAGTGACAAATGGCGGTTTTACTGTTCGAGTCAAGGATATGCAATCGAAAGATGACGCGGAAATTTTGGTGAGTTCGCTGGAGGCGCACGTGGAGATCCTGCTGACGGAGTTTAAGCAGGCGGGCGTGATGCCCAATGGTTTCTATGACGTGGCCTTTAACGAGGAGAGCCGCCGGATGATCTGGGCGGGCCAGAGTCCGGACGGGCGGAAGTGGGATGAGAACATGCCTGAGGGGCAGCCGGCATTGCCCTGGAATGGCTGTTCGGATACGCGCATCCCGATGGTGGATGGGATCGCCAATGACGATACGGCGATCCTGACGGCGGCGTTTCGCAAGGCGGAGCTGCGGGCGACAACGGTGAATTGGGATAATGTGCCGGTGGTTGCGGGGATCTCGGATTATTTGCACTGGCTGGTGCATACGAAGTACAAGAAGCAGTGGCGGCTGGAGGCGGAGCTGGCGGCACAATACAGCCGCGAGCATGGCTTTGCGATCGCGTACGTGGGTTGGGAGCGGGAGCTGGGCAAGCGAAGGCTGAAGGTGACGATGGAGCAGCTCATGGGCGCGGGGGGCGCGGGCGCGCCTGGGGCGGGGGCGACTGGGGCAGAGGGTGGAGGATCGAGGATGGAGGATGGAGGGGGACAGCCGGCGGGGGCGAATCCGGTGGCGGCGCTGGCGGCGAGCATCATGGACCCGACGCAGGATGAGGCGAGCGCGGCGGGGGTGCAGGATTTGTACCGGTCGTTTGTCATCCAGACGCTGAGCGATAAGGGCTTCTATGAGGAGGAGCTGAATTCGGAGAAGTTGCTGAGTCTCAAGACGAGCCTGGCGCGGAAGTATGTGCGGGAGCTGCGGGAGACGGGGGAAACGATGATCGCCATGCCGTATGTGTGCAAGAATGGGCCTTTGGTCTGGGTGGGCCGGCCATACATGGACATGCTGGCGGCGCGGGGGACGATGGAGCTGCAAAAGGCGCGGGCGATTTTCTGGCGGCGCTGGCTGACGGAGGCGGAGCTGGAGTCCAAACGCGCAGACGGCTGGGATGAGGATTGGATTGAGGCGGTGAAGGCGACGAAGGGCAACATTTCGAGCTGGGCGGGCGCGCTGGGGGCGACGAGTTTGACGGGGCCGAGCACGAAGACGGTGGGCTCGACGACGTATTTGAAGGTGACGGAGGAGAATAATCCGCTGATCGAGGTGGTGTATGGGTATGTGCGCAAGGTGGACGAGGACGGGGTGACGGGCATTTATGAGACGATTTTCAGCCCGCATATTACGCATGATCCGAAGACGCACGCGCCGGACTTCTGCGCGAGTCACCAGTTGATTGACTACGCGCATGGGCAGTATCCCTTTGTGGAGTTCAAGCGGGAGAATGTGGGCCGGGCGCTGACGGATACGCGGAGTGTGGCGGAGATTGCGGCGACGTGGCAGAACGAGGTGAAGCAGCAGCGGGATATGCTGACGAACCGGGCGCAGTGGGATACGTTGCCGGCGATCGCGGTGCCGAAGCTGGGTGGGGTGGATTACAAGCTGGGTCCCGGGGCGCAGGTGCCGCTGGGCCGCAACCAGGATATCACGGCGATCAATCTGAACGCGCCGCCGCCGACGCTGGCGGTGGAGCTGATCCAGATGGTGAATTTGCAGAAGGATGATTATTTCGGGCAGTTCAATCAGGAGGTGCATCCGGCGAAGATTGCGGTGAAGCAGGAGAAGAGCGGCGACGATTATTACACGTTCTGGGGCGAGGTGCTGGGGATGGTGTTCGCGCTGGAGCTGCAATATAACCCGATGGAGATTACGACGGTGACGGGGAATGCGCAGCTGGCGCAATTGGACCCGTTCACGGTGATGGACAGTGTGATGATCGGGCTGGAGTTTGATCTGAAGGATCTGAACCCGGATTACCTGATGCAAAAGCTGGATACGTTCAATAACAAGATTGTGCCGGCGGATGTGACGGGGGCGATTGATCGGGCGGGCTTGACGGCGTATGAGGCGCGGGCGATTGATCCGAACCTGGCGCAGCGGCTGATCCAGGATAAGCAGGGGGCGAGCCAGAAGATGTTCGAGGAGGTGAAGAAGAATGTGGGCGGGATGATGCTGGGCTTTGAGAGCAATTACGTGGAGAACGATCCGACGGCGCAGATGAAGCTGCAATTCTTCCAGCAGTTGGCGCAGAGTAATCCGCATGTGGCGCAACTGATGAAGTCGGACGCGCGCTTTAAGGCGCTGATGGAGAATTACGTGAAGAATCTCCAGATGAGTGTGGAGCAGCAGCAGAATAAACAGGTGGGGCGGATCGGGGTTAAGCCGATGTCGCCGCAGGGGTGAACCGCGAATAAACGCGAATAAACGCGAATAAAAACAAGGACTGACTATGTGTTTCTGTATTGATGGTGATGGCGTGCGGGCGGACGCACCGAGCCAGGAAGAGGTGCGCGTGATGGCGCAGGCCTGGCAGGATATGAACCCGGGCGCGCCGTTACAACTGGGCGAGGTCTGGAAGGCTCCGGAACAGATCGAAGTGGGAAGGAACGACTAACTTTATGAATGTGAAACCTGGGGGATATCATAAGGCGCCGCTGGTGGTGAGTGTGCAGGAGCAGCGGCGCGAGGAGTTGGAGCGGGTGCTGGCGTTGGCCGGCGCGGCGGAGCATCCGATTTTCAAGGCGGTGCTGGGCTATGCGGATGAACATGCGCGGAATGAGCATGAGACGGCGCTGGCTCCGAATCTGAGCAATGAGGTGCGGCAGTTCAACGCGGGGCGCAGCGCGAGCGCGTATGATTTTGCGGTGGCGCTCAGGACGCTCCAGGCGGCCGCGGAGGCACGCGCGACGCGGGTGAAGGCAGAGGAGTGACTTTTACATATTAAACTAAATGCAGAGCTAAGATCTGGGGACATACGAGGTCCAGACGCCCGGCCGATTCGCGGCCGGGCTTTTCATTTCTGCTTGGGCAGGTGCTGAAGTGGCCTAAACCCGGCTGAAGTGGCCTAAACTCGCGGGTACCCCCTTCCCTTCTTTTCGCTTTCCTACGATAACTGGCGACGCAACAGGGCTCACGGTCGGGCCAGCGGTGACGACTGACAACTTGCGAAGAGCATGAAAGACACTAACGACAAATCTGAGTCGGGCGCTGTGGGGCAGCCCGGGGAATCAACCACAAGAGAGGCGAAAAGTTTTACGTCTGCCGGCATCTCCAGCCTATTGAATTCGGAGTTTGCCAAGGACGCGGCGGAAACGCCCGGCCAAGAGATCCCGCCGGGCGAGCAGGCCGAAACGGTTGAACACGCGAAGGG
>Ga0316221_1002200_pt1 | contig 17987 bp, 14 predicted proteins | sample TBH18007metaG_FD_206003 | JGI IMG/M metagenome (GOLD analysis project Ga0316221, IMG submission 206003) | Freshwater microbial communities from Trout Bog Lake, Wisconsin, USA - TBH18007 | ecosystem: Environmental > Aquatic > Freshwater > Lake > Hypolimnion/Profundal zone | place: USA: Wisconsin... | reverse complement strand
CTTGATTCTCAGGACTTCTGAGTGCCTCTATATTTGCGGTACAAAAGAGAGAACTTAAAATACATAGTATGGTATATAAGAGAGCGTTTTTCATATAACCATTTTGAGTTCTTTATAATATAGAGTACTTATTTTTTAAGTTAACGCTATCTCACACTATAAGTATCTATGTCTCTAAGACTAGTATCTATAAGACGATGTTTACGTAAACTTTCGACGTTCTTTGATGTATAAAGCTTGGGCGTATGATGATGTAGTTAAAGTTTTTCTTACCCTGTCTCATAAAGCTTAAACCCCGTTAAACCATGTTAAGAACTAAAGGTGTCGTATTTGCTATATTCACTGTAAGCTTAAGTGTGTTTTCTTACGCACAAGTAGCTCAACAACAAAGTTCAACTATATCCTCAGATAGCACTCAGTCTAATAAAGCTGATGGTATTGTTACTTTGGATCCATTTACAGTAGCGCCAGAGAGTGATCCGCAACGTGCGGCAAATACCTCTGCTATTACGGCTTACTCTGCTCCTATCAAAGAGCTACCTGTGCAGGTTCAGGTTTTTACACCTGAGTTTATGGAGTCTGTTGGTGCAACGGATTTATATGGCGCATTGCAATATGCTGCAGGCACTATGGTTATTCCTAACACCGAGAGCAGCTTATCGAATCCATTTAGTGCTATTGGTGTTGTCCAACCAAACGTTAGTATACGTGGACAGGCAGCAACAGGTGCCTCCAATGTTATTAAAGATGGATTTAAAGAAATATTAATTACAGACATCGCTTTTATTTCACGTGTTGATTTACTAGAGGGGCCTGCAGGTGCTTTATATGGTGAAGGTAATTTAGGTGGAGCAGTAGCGTACTCTGGTCCGCAACCTCCCAAAGTTAATACAACTTCATTTACTCAGGCCATTGGTAGTTTTGGATTTAGACGCTCGGTTTTATCTATCGGTGGTCCTATCACAAAAGATGGAAAATTAAGCTATATTTTACCTATTTCCTACCAACAGGGGGGTGTATCAGAAATGTGGGGATTCGATCAGCGAATCGCTACAAATCCAACATTTGTATATAAGCCTAGATCAGATACTACATTCCGCGTTTCCTACCAGTATGGTGATACAGATCATTCTTTCACTGATTCGGGTTTTGGTATGAATAACGATTCAGCTGCGTACGGTGTAAGTCCATCAAATCGTGTATTAACAAGTGCAACTAATTATATACTTCCATCTCCAAATTTAAGAACTTTTAGATGGTCTGGACCTGATACTTTTGCTCGTCAAAGAGCTTGGTCGTACGAGTTATCTTTTACTAAAGAATTTTCTCCTGATTTATATTTTTACACTGGATATAACTATGAAGAGTATCATCGCAAAAGTAGGGGCTATACTATAAGTTTACAGACAGGAACGAATGGCACTGGTGCAAATGGAATGGCAGCAGTAGCTGCTGATCCTGCATACAAGGCGCTCTTAAGAAGTGATGGTGCTGTAGTTAGGTATTTTCCAAATGAGTACTACGGTGATGGATATGAAATTCAGCCAGCTTGGATATCTAACCTATATTATCACAAAAAATTGAGTTTTGTTGATGCAAGTATAGTGACTGGTGCATATTATTCAGCATACGAGCAAAGTCAGGACAAAGGGCGTATTAGGTATATGACAAGCGATTCTTCGTCTTTATCCCAAGACCTCAACGGAATAACAAATGCAACTGATATCAATGGTAATACAGTAAGTATTGGGCCAAGAATTTCAGAGCAACAAGCTTTAGCATGGTATAGGTCCCCACAGGATTATACGAGCGTTTACCATTGGAGCAGCTTTGGTGGTATGCCAGCAACTCCTTATCCTGATTATGTGATTTCAAAATATTTCGATAAGAATATTTATCTTAATACGATCACTAAATGGCTAAAAAATAAGTTAATAGCTAATATTGGATTGTTATATATACGAGACGACAGAACGAGCAGGGTTTACCGTTCTTCTTCGGATCCTTATGGTCCTAATGGTTCACAAATATTACCATCAGATCCTGATTTTAACGGATTTAATACCAATCCATATGCAGTTTTTCCTGCTAACGCTCATCTACTTAATGGTACATTAGTGGCAGGTAGACTAGTTCCAGTAGGGGCAGCCACTCCATACTACACAACAAGTGCAACAGCTATTTCTTATGCAGGAAATAATCAGTTTAATGATTCTGCATCATTTAATACACGTCCAAAACCGATGAAGGAGGCATCTCCATCATTATCATTATCATACATGATAACTGACGATCTTAACGTATATTTAAATGGTTCTTCAGCAATGGATCCAGGACCTACTTACTCAGGCAGAGACGGTAATGGTGTGCCGATAGATGCTCCTATTTATAAAAATACTGAAACAGGACTTAAATATGAAGCTTGGCATGATAGAGTATGGTTTCTGGCCGATGCTTATAGAACGACTTCAAATAATTATGAGAGTAGTGTAGCTTGGGCATTTAATAACACCAACACTACGGGATTTAGTGCTTATATACCTGAAACTCTGCGTGTTCAAGGTATGGACTATTCATTGGATATGAAAGTCACTGATAGTTTACGTGTTTTCCCTAGTTGGTCAGTAAATCAAGGTGAAATTACAAGTGTTGGTTCATTTGTTACTCCAAACAATCAGACTCCTGGTATTTTGGCTGTTCAACAGGGTACAGCAAATGTTAATGCAAATGTATATATAGGTACTAATCCATTTAATTTACCAAAGCATTTAGGTCGTTTGCGTGCGCGCTATGATTTTCTAACTGGTCCACTCAAAGGGCTTTGGCTTCAGCCTGGAATGACCTACTCTGGTAGTGTTCAAGTTGTTGCTGTTAATAATGGCTCATCAACAACTAATTCTTCTGGTGTTGTTGTTACTACAGCTCCTACCTATACGCTTACTACATTATATTCAAAAACACTTATCAATTTTGATATGGGCTATGAGCCACCTGTCTTTAAAGGTAAGGTAAGATTTATATTTAATGCTACAAATCTAGGATATAATCAGGAGTGGTACCAAGTCGGCACCAATGGATATTTTAATCCGCCTCCTACCTATCATTTTACTACAGTTATAAATTTCTAGTAGGTGTTAGGTGTATAAACTGGGCTATTTGTTATAGCCCAGTTTTTTTATTTACTAAAACTTCTATGGGTTAATATTGATTTAACTCATATGAGGGTGTCTTCAAATTTTTATATATTCAGTTTGTTATATCTTACTACCTTTTTGGCGGTAAGAGGTGATCAAGGTAATGTGTTTAAAAATGGTGATCCAAATCAATATATAGCCTGGAATGATGATAAAGGTCAGATCATTAACGCACATGATGGTGGAATAATATCGTTTGGGGGTACTTACTATTGGTATGGCATGATTCTTAGGCCAATGCCTGTTGGCAAAAAGGGCGCTAACGGCGCGGCAACAACTGAAGGTATTTCCTTATATAGCTCTAAGGATCTCTATCACTGGCATAATGAGGGTATAATATTAAAGTGTTCTGATAAGATAAATGATCGATTACGTGGACCAATGCGTTTTGAGCGTCCCAAAATAATTTTTAATGATAAAACGCAAAAATTTGTTTTATGGTTTCATTACGTTGGATATCCAGGAGACCATGGGGACCTTCCAGGTTTAGGGGATGCAGGAGTCGCTACATCCAACTCGATCAAGGGACCTTTTTCATTTCGCGGTACTGTGAGACCGGTAGATCAAAATGCATCGGTTAAAGACTGTACGCTATTTAAGGACCAAGACGGTACTGCCTATTTTGTTTATGATCACAAAGATGGAGATAACCGATGCCTTTATATTGTGAAACTTTCCGACGACTATCTTACGCCGACAAAAACATGGTCACGTCTAGAAAATTGTCGAAGAAAAGAAGCCCCTGTTTTAATTAAGAAAAATAATATTTATTATCTCATTACATCTGACATGTCCGGTTGGCGTGCAAATCCAACGCATGTTTATTGTTCTAATAAAGCTTTAGGTCCCTATGTAGAATTATCTAAACCCTGCAATGGGCCTTCATCTGAAATTTCTTATAATACGCAGCCTACTTACGCTATTGAAAGACCAGGAAGTCCTGGTGATTGGATACTCATGACAGAGCGTCATAATACACAGAACTTTGTTAACTGTTCATATGTGTGGCTACCACTTGTATTTGGAAATGAAGGTAAGGTAACATTGCCTTATCTCCAGATGTGGAGTTACTAAGCATTTAAAATGGTGGAGGTGGCGGGAGTTGAACCCGTCTCTCCCATGGGTTGAATTTGTTGGTCTGGATTCATTTTTCAGAGAGTAAAATCACTCTACATACGAGCGTTTTAGTGGAAAGAGAATTCGGCATCAAAAGGCACAGAACGGCACCAGAAATGAGAGGAGGTGAGAGGATTTTTCTTGGTGCAAAGGGCCAATGCGATGTCGGTGCCCAACAACCGCTCGATAAAGGTCGTCTTACCAGCGCCGACTGGGCCGCTGACGTGGATCAGCGCGCGTTCTCTCACAGCCCAAGCTCTCCGCCGAGGATCTTCGTCACGAACCGCTCGCCCGTGGTTTCAGCCGCCACCGTCTGCCGGATCCGTTCCTTCACCTCCGCCACGCTACCGTGCCGCGCGCCCTGAAGCTTTGGGGCGATGACGAAAATCCATTCAAGCACCTCATCGCATCACAGTCTGAGGAGGCCAAAACATGGCGGGAGACGATGGGCATCCTGTTGAAGAACCTGCAACCCGATACAAGCGGGCGCACGGTTTGGCGAGGTTGGTATTTTAACTCAGTCAGCGCCCGCAAGCGCCTCTGGAGACAACTCGAAGCAAAGGCCGTTTTTGTCAACGCACGCATTGGTATGAGCGCAAGCCGGTCGCGCCGGATTGCGTGTCGACCTGAATTCGTAAACAAGCATGGTGCCCTTTGGGAAATTCGGTCGCCCCGTTCGGCTCGCGATTTGGCTCCAATTTTCCGGGCAATTGGCGCCAAATATCCCGAACAGCGAGAGGTCGTGTTTCCCAAGGGAGTTCGGTTTGAACTGGTGGGAAACCCGGGCTGGAGAACGATACGTCGGGATGGACAATCCAGAAAAGTGCGCCATTATGTGGTCCAAGAAAAGAGATGATCACTGAAAGAAAATTGAGTTCAGCCCTTGCTAAGATCGCTCGCTGGGAGGCTAGCCATCCTCATGGTAAGGCGATGAGTGGGCTGTCCATACCGGCGAATTATTATTTCGGAGCAAAGCCGCGCAAAAGAGCCAAGCCCGTTCGTCGCAAAACTCATTCTTCCACTGCGGCGAGTTGAGGCGACTGCAACCTGGGGTAACCCGGACATTAGCTTCACTCCACGCGCCTCCCGCTCCGGCAAAGAGAAAATCCGTTCCCCTGCGATTGGATTCGGAAAGGACATGGTCGAAGGCGCCGATCACTACGACACTTTCGAGAAGGCGAAGGAGCAATATCTCCTCGATGCCGACACCGACTACTCCGACCTGCCGCTCCACGTCTTCGGATTCACGACGACCAACGGCCGGTTTGTAAACCGCGAAGAGGCGTACAATATCGCCCGGGTTTCCGGCCAAGTGAAAAAACAAAAGACTACCATGAAATCCTTCGCGTCCGAGGACCTGTCTGCCCCGTAAGGCCCAATTTCGAGCACCCGATTACAATGCGTTCGGGCAGTAGCCGGCATGGTCCATTTGCCGAGCGCCTTGGCCATGGCGCTGGGCGCCGTCGCCGGCGGCTATGGCGCCGCCAGCGTGGCCCGGCAGATCGGCAAGACTCACGTCCGCCGCTTTGTGATCTTCGTCGGCCTCTCGATCAGCGTCGCGATGTTCATCCGGATCCTGTAGCCGGGCCGATGACCGGGCGCCGCCGCCCGCCCGCTAGCGGCCGCCTTGGATTGGACCCGGTTGGACATGGCCTTCCGATGTCAATCGGAGGCGCTCGCCCTTGTGGTGAATTTCCCGGTCTTGCTCGAAATCCTCGCTCAGCGTAGCGCTCTTCAGACGGCCATTCTCGTAGAGTTCAATTCCATGGAAGACGCTTGCCGCACAGGGCACGCCGTCGATTCGCACGGGATGCCGGACAAAGAAATGCTTGAGCGCGCCGCTGGGATAGAATGCCGCCTGCACGCCTTCCGAGCCTCCCAAAATCCCCCAAATCCCTCCCCCGCGGCAGACATGGCCTTGAATCTCCACGTCCCGCGGAAAGGAGCAAACGGTGATGATGCCCTGCTCGTTCTGAAAGACCCAGGTGCCGCTCGGAATGAAGAAACGGCCCAGTGGAATGTCCGCCGAGGCGGTGAAGCTCGCTGGCACACCGTTGGGATGCAGATGCACCCAACCTTGCTTGCAGGGGCGTCCGCCAATGGTCGTGTCCGCGGCCACAGATCCGGTCACAAATCCCCGCTGATCGACCTTGGCCTTTTCAAAGTTCACTCCGTGCATGGTGACGTTCTTCTGCCAGCCGGTCCACGCGCCAAAGAGCTTCGACAGGCCGGTGTTTTCGTTCGGGTTTTGATCCCCGGTTTCTCCGGTCACGGCCGAAGCCGCGAATAAGGCGAGAAAACAGCATCCCGCCATCATTCCCAAGGCGTTGCGCGTGCCATATTGTGCGATCATGTGAATCCTCCGTGTCAGTTGTTGCCTTTTGCCGAAAATTCCAAGCAGGGAAGGGGAGGGATCGCGTTCGCATGCCAATTCCAGGACCTTCAGAAGGGTCGCGCCATATTCCGGCAACGTATCCGCGGGCATCCGCCGCAGCACGAATTCGTCGCAAGCGAGCTCGCAGTCCGTCTGCGCCATGCGGGCCCCGAGCCAGACCAGCGGATTGAACCAATGCAGCGCCAGCGAACCCCGGATCAGTCGGCTGGCCACCATATCGCGGCGGCGCCAATGCCCGAGTTCATGGAGAATGACGAGACGCAACTCGTCTGGGGCAAGGCCCTCCGCCATGCGCCGGGGAACGAAAAGATGGGGCCGCCAGAAGCCGCCCAACGCCGCAGTGCCCGCCGAATCGGTCACGTGCACCAGGATCCGGCGTTTGATGCGAAGCAATTGCGCGATTTCCGCGACCGCAGCCTCGATTTCCGGACCGGCGCGCCCCGCTGGTTCGCGAATCAGCCGTTGCAGCCGCAGCCATCCCAGAAGCTGGACGCCCAGCAAGGCCCCAAATCCTGCCACCCAAACAATTGGCAAAACGCGCGCGGCCTCCGAGACGGAGCTGGACCGGATTTCCGCCGACGGGATCCGGGTTCCGGCTGAAATGGAATAGGGCTGCGCCGATGAAATCGGACCAGCCGCAGGCCCATCGCGCCGCCCCCCGGCCAGCCCCGCATGCGACACGAGACGCTCGAGGTGCACCAGGTTGAACGGGCTCCATCTCGCCGGCAGGGAGACGGGAACCAACAGGGCCACCGCCACAACTATCCATCCGGCGAAAAGCAACCGAGCCGGGATTCGGCTGCGAACAGCCATTCTCACCACGCCCAAAACGAGGATCAGACACCCAATCCGGCAAGATTGGGCGACGATCATCGGAAACACTAGGGTGAGTAAGTTCACCGGCGGCGCCCTTTCACCCGCAGGATTTGTTTGAGCTTCTTGATATCGTCCCCGGAAAGCTCGGTCCGTTCGCAGAAATGCAGCAGCAGGGGCCCGGTGGCGCCCTGGAAGACCCGGCGCAAGAACGAGTCCCCTTCCGAGGTCACGCATTCCTCACGGCTGAGGAGGGGCGAATAGATGTTCATGTTTCCCCGTTTCGTGACCTTGAGCACTTTCTTCGCCGCCAGCCGGGCAAGAAAGGTGTTGACCGTCTTTTGCTTCCAGCGTCTCCCGGGAGGCAGGCTGGCGTGCACCTGGGCGGCGGTCGGCTGGGAATTCAGCCAGACCGCATTCATCACATCCCATTCGGCGGAGGAGATTCTGGGTATCATGCGTCTTACAAATGTAAGATTAGTCCTACAGTTGTAGGAATAGTCAACCATGAATTTTCTCGGCGCTGCGCGCGGCCCTGGCTCGGGTGTCACGGACTGCATGGCCGACGTTGGACGAACCGCCGATTTTCACCGGTGGGGTCCGACCGGACCCATCCCGTCTGGCCGGGCGAAGCTTGTGCGTCGGCCGGCAAGTGGTGAAGATGGCGCAATCAGTTGGAGAACTTGAATAGCGAGTCGGCGTAATCCATACCACAGCGGCCGGTGAAATAGGGAGAGAATAGGGGCCCATTCTTCCCCTATTTCATAATGGAGGGATGCGCGACACTACGCGCGTGAATTCATCCGCATTTTCCTATCCTGTCACAGCCGTCCAGATTCTCGAAACGACCGCTGGCAGCGCGACAAAACAAACAAAATGATGCCAGAGATATTGCGCGCGAATCCGCTGACATTGATGAACGAACGCGAGGTCGCGGTTTTTCTCGGTATTTGCCCGCGCTCGGTGAGGAACTTCACAGCCCGCGGCTTGCTTCCGGTGATTCGATTGGGCCGCCGCAGGTTGTATCGGCGCGATGCCGTTATGGCGGCCCTGGCGAAGTTGGAGGTTGCCGGGAGGTGCTGAGGCCTGTCCTTGAGGGCATCACGGCTGGATCGCGAAATACGCTTCGGCGTCCTTCTTGCGGGCGAGCGAGCGGTAGCTATCGAAAAGTACCTGGTCGCCTGCCCGATGGCCGAGCATCGCTGCGGTCTTCGCGGCGTCGGAGTGCAACGCGTAATGGTACGAGCCAAAACTGTGCCGCATCGCGTTTGTACGTTTCTCGCCCCAGTCGGGGAAGCCGGCTTCCTTCACGAATTCCGCCCAGCGCGCGTTGAATTTGCCCGGCGCAATGCGGCTTGACCGGTTAGGGACCGTACGCAGCCATGCGATGCAGTTGGGCACCAGATCCAGCACGCGCAAACGGCGTTTCTTCGCGATTTGCGGGCCGATTGTGATCATACCCTCGTCGAGATCGATTGAGCTCCAATCGAGCCTGGTAATTTCGCTCGTTCGGATTCCGGCGAAGAGCCCGAGGGCGACAGTCGCCAGTAGACGACCTTTTTGTTCGGTCCGAGCGGCGACGATCAGTTTCTTCGCCTCTTGTGGCGTGAGAATGCTGGGCGCCTTCCAGTCGATCTTCGGCGTGCTGATTGCGTCGGCCGGATTCCCAGAAGCACGATAGCCCTTGGAAATCGCCCAGTTGAAGAAGGTTCGGACAGTGATGAGATAGTTTTTCTTCGAGCGCGCCGAAAGGCCGGCGACGGTCTTGTCGGAAATGCCGCGTAAGTCGCGCAGCCATTCCTCGATTTCGTTGCGGGTGATTTCGGCCACGCCACGCTCGCCGAATCGTTGCTCGAAGATTGCGAGGCGATTGCGCAAGTCGCGTACGGACCGGTCGCGCAGATTCTCCGCTTCCTTTTGCGCCAAGAGTTTCCCGATCGCTTCCGCGACCGTGAGTGCTCCTGCGGGCGGATGGTGCTGCTTTTTTGCCAGTTCCGCCGCTTCCTTGAGGGTCAGCCCGGTCCCGGAAAGAACGCCCAGGGCGGCGAGCGCATCCTCGCGCTCGGCCGGAGAGAGCAGGAAATGCTTCTGCCCATCGCGATTGATACCGCCATGCTGGTCCTTGGCCCAGGTCTCAGCGGCATCGAGGGCCGAAAACTGTTTGAACCGCCGCTCACCCGCGAGGCGCCGCGGAATCGTGACTCGATACGAGAGGCCGCCATCGTGGCCCGAATAACGGTTGATGATTTCGCGAATGCGAATGCCGGAGCCGGCCGGAAACTCCCAGCGGCGCAGCTTGTTTTTGCCTGTCTGTGCCATTCGCTTCCGTCTTTTGCCGGAAGCTGCTCTCAATGTCACCCTTTTTGAGAGGAATTGGAGAGGAGTTTCATAACTCGTTGATAAAATGGTGGAGGTGGCGGGAGTTGAAATCGGTTAGGCTAATTACGTAAAATGCTGCTAATAATGTAACTGCATTACATAGGGGAAATAGCATATTTAATAAGTTTGCACAGAGAGGCAGGATTAGGCACTAAATGGCAAATATTTGGGCAGGAATTGGGCAGGAATTATAAATGCTTTTTACATATAAAATATTTATAATAATAACCCACTGACTCTCATTGTTTTGCCTATGATGACTGTCTCACTAAGTATCTTCATAATACTTATCCTTTGCTAATAATTAGTTAAACCAAATGTTATTAGCATCTTAAACTGCAATTCGCATACCTATCGTCTATTTTGTAATTAGTTTAGCTGTTTTGGCTTAATTTAAAACATGATTCTAGGGGGTGGGGTGCTCACCTAGAACGGTTTATCTATATCTAAGCTATACCAACGTATATGTTAGGAGAAAACATAAAGAATTAGCAGCTACCTAGATAATGAATGCTATTTCTTAACGCTCTTTAAAAACTTGCTGCATTCAGGATGTAGCAACTGCCAGCACTCTAGTCCATGTCCTGCTGCTATCCTATCTATAGTTTCTAACCAGATTTGTTTCTTCCTTGGCGATTCAAGGTACTGGTAAAACTTATAGTCAAAGCCAGCTTTAGCAGCAAATTCCTGCTGGGTTAATCCAGATTGGATACGTAGCGTCCTAAAGCGCTCCTTTAACTGGGCAATATCAAGCACATATACACTGTAGCTTATACGGTGTAATGTTGACACCTAACGATCTACAGTGCTGAGATTGTGGAGTATTCCATTCGTTTACTATTACGGTAACGCATGCGACTAAGCCTCGGTTTCTAGTGTTCTTATATGAGTGATACTAATCTTTCTGCGTTCATATGGTCTGTTGCTGATTTACTAAGAGGTGACTATAAGCAATCAGAGTATGGTAAGGTCATATTGCCATTTACTGTACTACGTCGTTTAGACTGTGTCTTAGAGCCTACTAAGGAATCAGTATTATCAGTATTAAAGAATCAGAAAGCGGGTGTTAACCCTGAGCCATTTCTATTACGCGCTTCTAAACAGCTTTTTTATAATACGTCACAGCTTGATCTTAAGAAATTGATGGGTGATCAGGATCATATAGCAGAAAACCTCCGTGCCTACATGCAGGCTTTCTCTCCAGCTGTCAGGGACATCTTTGTATCTTTTGAATTTCACACTCAAATTGATAAGCTCGCTAAAGCAAAATTACTTTACCTAGTAACCGAGAAGTTTGCTAATATCGATTTACATCCTGATACAGTTAGCAATGCAGAGATGGGTGCAGTGTTTGAGGAACTAATTCGTAAGTTTGCAGAATTGTCTAACGAAACAGCTGGAGAACATTTCACTCCACGGGAGGTTATTAAGTTGATGGTTGATCTTCTGTTTATCGAAGATGATCAGGCTTTGCGGGCTAAAGGTGTAGTTAGAACTATTTATGATCCTACTGCTGGCACTGGTGGTATGTTAAGTGTAGCAGGTGAATACTTAGCTAACTATAATTCCTCAGCACGCTTGGTAATGCATGGTCAGGAATTAAATCCTGAGTCATATGCGATATGTAAAGCTGACATGCTTATCAAGGGACAGGATATAAGTAATATTGTATTTGGTAACACGCTTTCTGAGGATGGGCTGCAAGGTAGGTTGTTTGACTATATGTTATCCAATCCTCCATTTGGTGTAGAATGGAAAAAGATAGAAGACATTATTGTTAAAGAACATGAACAAAAGGGTTTTAATGGTAGATTTGGTGCAGGGTTACCAAGAGTCAGTGATGGTTCACTTCTATTCCTTCTTCATCTTATATCAAAGATGCGTCCTGCTGTAGACGGGGGTAGTCGTATTGGTATTGTTCTAAATGGCTCACCACTTTTTACAGGTGGAGCTGGTTCTGGTGAGAGCGAGATAAGACGTTATGTTTTAGAGAACGATCTTGTAGAGGCAATAATTGGCCTGCCTACTGATATGTTCTATAACACTGGTATTAGTACATACATCTGGATCGTTAGTAATCGTAAACCAGATCATCGTAAAGGAAAGATACAGCTCATTGATGCCACCAAGTTATATCGGAAAATGCGTAAGAATTTAGGAGAAAAAGGCAAAGAACTTAGCCAAGAAAATATAGAAGACATTACTAAACTTTTTGGTGATTTTAAAGAAGTTGCGCGCAATGGAGTACCAATTAGCAAAATATTTAAGAACGAAGAATTTGGTTATAACACTATTACAGTAGAACGTCCTCAAAGAGATGCTGAAGGTAAAATTATAATAAGCACGAAAGGTAAGACTAAGGGTAAATCTATGCCCAATGCGGAACTCAGAGATACAGAGAATGTGCCGTTAAGTGAAGATATTGAATCATATTTCAAGCGAGAAGTATTACCTCATGCGCCTGATGCATGGATTGATCATGAGAAGACTAAGAAAGGACATGAAATACCTTTCAATAGACACTTCTATGTATTTCAGCCTCCAAGGCCATTGGACGTAATTGATGCCGAGTTAAAACAAACCACTGATCGCATTTTAACAATGATTGGCAATCTTACCAAATGAGCTTATCCCGTTATAAAGAATATAAAGATAGTGGTGTGGAATGGCTGGGGATGGTTCCAAAACATTGGGAAATTAAACCGCTTTTTTCTATATGTATTGAAAATAAATTTAAAAATAAAAATATAGTTGAGAACAACCTACTGTCGCTAAGTTACGGTGAAATTGTTAGAAAAGATATTACATCAAATGAAGGTTTGCTACCCGAGTCATTTGAAACGTATCAAATTATAAAAAAAGGATATATAATTTTAAGGCTCACCGATTTACAGAACGACAAAAAAAGTTTGAGATCCGCCATAGCTCAAGAAGATGGAATTATTACATCAGCTTACACTGCAATTAAAATCACATCGGTAAACTGTAGTTACATAAATTTTCTGCTAAGGGCATATGATTTAATTAAAGTTTTTTACTCAATGGGAGGAGGATTAAGGCAATCTTTGAAATTTAGTGATTTAAAAAACTTATCAGTGACTATACCACCTATTGAAGAACAACGAATCATTGCCGCCTTTCTCGATCGCGAAACAAGCAAGATTGACTCACTAATTTCTGAACAAGAAAAACTTATTGAGCTACTTAAAGAGAAGCGCCAAGCAATTATCTCTCATGCTGTCACTAAGGGTTTAAATCCAGATGCAGAAATGAAGGATAGTGGTGTCGAGTGGTTAGGGAAGGTGCCAAAGCATTGGAGTATATCGCAAGTTAAACATCTTTTTCATTTGGGTAGAGGTAGAGTTATATCTAGCGAACTGTTATCTGATAAAGGACTTTATCCTGTCTACTCATCTCAAACACTGAATGACGGATGCTTTGGGTATATAGATACTTATGATTACGATAGTGAACAAATAACTTGGACTACTGATGGAGCTAATGCTGGCACAATATTCCTAAGATCAGGAAAGTATAATTGTACCAATGTATGCGGAACCTTGAGTTTAAAATATACTAATTTTCATTTGAAGTATGGTATGTATTACCTCGGTTACGCGACACAGTTTTACAAAAGACCTGATACTAATGGCGCAAAAATCATGAATAACGAAATGGCATCTGTTTTAATATTAATGCCTGAATTAGATGAACAATCTGCAATCATATCCTTTCTCGATCACGAAACAGCGAAGATCGACGAATTAACAAAAGAAACTTTTAAAGTTATTGAATTACTTAAAGAACGTCGTTCTGCACTAATCTCAGCTGCTGTTACTGGACAGATAGATGTGAGAAACTTTGTTCCAAAGGAGGCTGCATGAGCCTACACAAAGAAGTTAATTTTGAAACAGAGATATGTGACTATTTAGTTTCACATGGTTGGTTATACAAAGAAGGAGATGGATCAAACTATGATAGAGTATTGTCTCTTTACCCAAACGATGTACTTGAGTGGGTTCAGAACGCTTATCCAACTGCTTGGGAAGCTATAACTAAGAATCACGGCGCTAAAGCCAAAGGAGTTTTATTATCACGTATACGTGAAGAGATAAATGCACGTGGTACGCTTGAGGTGCTTAGACATGGAATACAGATGCTAGGTCTAAGGAATGAACTAAAGCTGGCAGAGTTTAAACCAGCTTTGGCAATTAATCCTGATATTATAGCACGCTATAAAGCTAATCGTTTACGTGTTATTAGACAGGTACACTATTCAGAGCATAATGAGAATAGCATCGATTTGGTTCTTTTCCTAAACGGTATTCCTGTTGCAACGGTCGAGTTAAAAACCGACTTCACACAAAGTATTGATGATGCGATCGACCAGTATCGATATGATCGTAATCCGCGTCCGAAGGGGCAAGCTCCTGAAACGTTACTCTCTTTCCCAAATGGCGCATTAGTACATTTTGCAGTTAGTAACAGTGAAGTGGCAATGACCACTCAACTAATAGGAATGGCTACAAAGTTCCTTCCTTTTAACCTCGGTGATAATGGCGGTAAGGGTAATCCCATTAATCCTAAGGGCGGACATCGCACAACTTACTTATGGGAGAATGTCTGGGAACGTGAAAGTTGGTTAGAGATACTTGGGCGTTATCTGATTACTAAGCGTAAAAACAATAAGATTAGTGACATTACATTTCCTCGCTATCATCAGCTTGATGCAACACGTAAGCTGCAAGCTGCTATTTCAGCTGAGGGGGCTGGAGGTAAATACTTAATCCAACACTCAGCAGGCTCTGGTAAGACAAAGTCTATTGCATGGACTGCACACTTCTTAGCAGAACTCCATGATAAAGATAATAGGAAGGTATTTGATACTATTGTAGTGGTCTCAGATCGTAATGTTATTGATCAGCAGCTACAGGAAGAGCTATTCGATTTTCAGCGCACCGTTGGTGTGGTTTATACAGTAAAAGGTCGTGAGGGTAACAGTAAGAGCACAGAGTTAGCAGAAGCACTTTCTGGAGATAAGAAGATTGTCGTATGCACTATTCAGACATTTCCTTTTGCCTTAGAGGCTGTTCGTGAACTATCTGCCACAAGTAAGAAACGATTTGCTGTTATAGCGGATGAAGCTCACAGTTCTCAAACAGGTGAAGCAGCTTCCAAACTCAAAGAGGTATTATCTGCAGAGGAGCTAAAAGAATTAAGCGATGGTGGTGAGATAAGCACAGAAGATATTCTTGCAGTACAAATGACTACGCGTGCAGAAGATAAAGGCATTACGTTTATTGCTTTTACTGCCACACCTAAAAATAAAACGATGGAGATATTTGGTACACGCCCTGATCCTACTCGTAAAATAGGTCCAGATAATATCCCACATCCCTTCCATGTCTATTCGATGAGACAAGCTATTGAAGAAGGCTTCATTCTTGATGTTCTTAAGAATTACACCCCATATAAACTAGCTTTTAAGTTAGCTAATGAGGGCAAGGAGTTTAACGAAAAAGAGGTGGAGCGTAATACTGCGCTTAAAAAGATTATGGGTTGGGTTAAGCTTCATCCTTACAATATAGCCCAAAAGGTTCATATCGTAGTAGAGCATTATCGTGAATACGTCAGCCATCTATTGAATGGAAAAGCTAAAGCAATGGTTGTTGTTGGTAGCAGACTTGAAGCCGTTAGGTGGCAGATTGCTATAAATAAGTATATTAAAGATCAGAACTATCAGTTGCATACGCTGGTAGCTTTCTCAGGTGAGGTGCATGATAAGGAATCGGGTGATGAATCATTTTCTGAAACTAGTCGCACCCTTAACCCTGATTTAAATGGTCGCCAAATACGTGATGCTTTTGATGAAGGTGACTATCAAATACTGTTAGTAGCTAATAAGTTTCAGACTGGCTTCGACCAACCTCTTCTTTGCGGTATGTATGTAGATAAGAGATTGGCTGGTATCCAAGCAGTACAAACGCTTTCAAGGCTTAATCGAGCATATAACGGCAAAGATACGACCTACATAATCGACTTCATTAATGATCCTACAGATATTTATGAAGCATTTAAGGTTTATTACAGCACCGTAGTGCTATCGGATACCACCGATCCGAATATTGTTTATAATTTAAAAAGTAAATTGGATGCCACGGGTTACTATGACAGTTTTGAGGTGGAGCGTGTTGTGGTTGCTGAACTAAACCCTAATTCAAAGCAAAGTGATTTAGTGCGTGCTATCGAACCAGTGCAGCAACGTATCATTAATAAATACAAGGCAGCTCAAGAATCATTAATGCGTTCTAAATCGAAAGGTGATGATGCTGCCGTATTAATATCTCAAGAAGAGATAGAAACATTAGTGCTTTTTAAATCCGATTTAGGTACATACATTCGTCTATATACATTCCTTTCTCAGATATTCGATTATGGTAATACGGATGTAGAGCGTAGATTTATTTTCTTTAAACGTCTTTTGCCACTGCTTGAATTTGGACGTGAAAGGGAAGGTATAGATCTCTCAAAGGTCGTTCTTACGCATCACAGCCTAAAGAACATGGGTAATAGAACTATTCATCTTAATGAAGGAGATGATACTAAGCTAGATCCTATCACTGATGCTGGTGGTGGTTCTGTACAGACAAGAGAGAAAGCCTTGTTAAATGAAATTATAGAGAAGGTTAATAACCTATTCAGCGGTGACTTAACTGATGGTGATCAGCTTATGTACGTAAATACATTAAGTGAAAAGATTGCCGAATCCAAGGTCTTGGCTCCACAGGCTGCAAACAACAGTAAAGAGAGATTCGCAAATTCACCTGACTTCGATAAGGCATTAGAGGATGCAATTATGGATGCATTTGCTGCCCATACTTCGCTAAGTACGCAGGCAATTAATTCACCTACTGTTAGAGCAGGACTAAAAGACATACTGCTTAACCATACTGGTCTTTATGAAAAGCTAAGGAAAAGTGCTTAAAATAAATGATGAAATTAACAGAAGAACAGATAAAGCAAGTTCTTGCCGAAATTGGCAGAATAGGAGGCAAATCCAAAAGTGATAAAAAGCGGGCTTCTAGCCGTTTGAACGCAGCCAAAGCTACAGAGGCTCGGATAAAGAAGAAAAAGGAAAGTTAGGATTACGTGCTTATGCTGCTTGTAATTAAATTACTATGCTTAACAGGCTCATATATATCCTAAATTAAGCCTTACGTTTGTATATATAAGAATTTGATCAAGACAGCGTGTGTCTTTCGCATTTGTTTGCTAATCAGTCTAAGCGCTTAGGTAATTAGCTAACTTATATTGGTGGATTGTTTATCAATCTGGATTAGAGTTTAAGGGGCAGGGGTGCTCCGCTAGGAAGCCTTATTATGCATTGAGGTATACCAAGGTATAGGCCAAGGCTAGATCTGCCTTTTTATCGTGACACCCTTGTGCTCAAATATGTATATGAAGTGTAAAACTAGTTAAAGAACGACGAGATTGTCTAGTAAGTATGTGAGTGTGGTACTTAGAAGTGGTCTAATTCATTAACTGCTAATCTGGCTCGTTTTAGTTGTTGAAATCATCTTGTCAATGGACTCACAAAATTCGAGTCTTATTTAATGGAGCTAGCTGAGCAATACCCATTATTAACGGTTATTATTTGGGGTCTTTTTCTTATCGCGATTCTGCTTAAGATATATGCCAACCGCGTTAGATTTCTTAATAGGTACGAGATGCCACAGGCTTTCTCTCGTTCAACAAGCTTTGTAACCAAATTTTATTTTTCGAGAATCACTCTCTTCTGGATCGTCTTTCTGAGCATATTCTTCATTCACAATATCAAGACTCAGCTCTTTGCCCTCGGTTTTTACAATATCGTCGGTATCGTATCGTTTTTCTACGGGTCTCGTAAGTCTATCAAAAAATGGAAGCGTGTTAACTTCCAAGTTCAAGAACTGCAGGCGAGGGAACAGGGTGTAAGCTTCGATCCAGAATATGCTTTGTTCAAGGCAGAGAAAGCTGCTGAGAAGATGGTTGAGAACATAATGGTCGAGAATGGTCAGTTTTAGCCAATTCTATAGAATCGCGTTTGGCTA